>Ga0302324_100006008_pt1 | contig 26361 bp, 25 predicted proteins | sample Palsa_T0_1_FD_201949 | JGI IMG/M metagenome (GOLD analysis project Ga0302324, IMG submission 201949) | Peat permafrost microbial communities from Stordalen Mire near Abisko, Sweden - Palsa_T0_1 | ecosystem: Environmental > Terrestrial > Soil > Palsa > Peat permafrost | place: Sweden: Abisko... | reverse complement strand
CGACTTTGCTGGTGCCGATGTCCAGGCCCACCAACAGATTTCGATCGGAACGCTTTGCCATGAGCTTTCTTTCAGTCCTTATGCGTCGGCGTCGTCGGCGCGCTTCTGCGCCGCCGAAGGCGGAGATCCTTGGTTGCGCCAGCCGATGGCGAAGCCGTTGGAGTAGCGCATGTCCACGTAGTTGATTTCGGTCCAGCGGTGCGCGACGACCTGCGAGGTGGTTTTGATGAAGCGGTCCAGGCGTTCCTCGACGTCGCGCCGGCCCAAACGCACCGTCACGCCGCTGTCCAAATCCATCTCCCAGGCACCGCGCTCATCGAGACGCAGCGCCGCTATGCGCATGCCCGCTTCCGTCATGCGGCCCTGCACGGAGAGATAGCGCTGCGCCACCTGCGACTCCGTGCCCTCAGGGCCGCTCAAGCGCGGCAGCTCCGCCGGCACATGCGTGGCCTCGCGCACGAACAGCTCGCCGCGGGTATTGAGCAGTCCCGATTCGCCCCAGCGTGCCGCCGGCGTTTGCTCGGTCACGGTGACGTGCAGGCTGTTCGGCCAGCGCCGTGCGATGCGCGCGTGATCCACCCACGGCAGCGCCTCGACCGCGCGTTGAATGTCGTCGAGATTCGCCGACATGAAACCCTGGCGGGCGAACGGCGCGACCGCCGTTTCGATCTGCCCGGGGGACACCCGTTGAAAGCTGCCGTCCATGGACACCACGCGCACCGGCCGGTCCAGACTCCACGTGAGCGCACCCAAGGAAGCGAGAATCAGCAGCAGCAACGCGCCGCGCCGCGCGTAAGTGCGCCACTCTCGGAGGAACGCCGGCCACTGCCAGCCGCTTTCCTGCGCCTTCGGTTTGTTCTTGGTTTTGAAGCGATTGCGCCGAATAAGCCTGTTCAGGTTCATTTGTGCCGTCTCGCGAAGCTGGATTCCAATACGCGCCAAACCAGTTCCTCGAAGGAAATGCCGGCCTGGCGCGCCGCCATGGGCACCAGGCTGTGATCCGTCATGCCCGGCGTGGTATTGATCTCGATGAAATGGAATTTGCCGGTGGCCCGGTCGCGCATGAAATCCACGCGTCCCCAGCCGAAGCAATCGGTCGCCTTGAAGGTGCCGAGCGCCGCCGCCTGCAGTTCCGCCTCGGCCGCGGCGGTCAGTCCGCTCGGGCAGTGATACTGCGTGTCGTCGCGGAAATACTTGGCCTGATAGTCGTAGAACTCGGTCGCCGGCTGAATGCGGATCGACGGCAGCGCCTGATCCTGCAGCACGCCCACCGTGTACTCATCGCCGCTCACGAAGGTTTCCGCGAACACAATGGGGTCGATGGCCTGTGCCTCCGCAAAGGCCTGCGGCAACTCGGCGGCGCTCTTGACCTTGGTGATGCCGACGCTCGAGCCCTGCGAGGCGGGCTTGACCATCATCGGCAAGCCGATGCGCTGGAGCGCGCCCGGCAGGTCAGCCGCGCTCGACAGCACCGCGTAGTCCGGCGCGCCGTAGCCGGCTCCCACCACCACGCGCTTGGTCTTCAGTTTGTCCATGGTCAGCGCCGAGGCGAGTACACCGCTGCCGGTATAGGGCACACCCAGCCACTCGAGCGCGCCCTGCATGGCGCCGTCCTCGCCTCCCGGGCCGTGCAGCGCGATCCAGGCCCGCGCAAAACCCTCGCTCAGCAAATCCTGCAGCGGCTTCCCGAGCGGATCGAAGCCGTGCGCATCGACGCCGCGGCGCTTGAGTGCAGCCAGCACCGCATGGCCCGACAGCAGCGAAATCTCGCGCTCGCTGGAGTCGCCGCCGAGCAGCACCGCGGTCTTGCCGAAGTCGGCGGCATTTTGGGTACGGTGCAGGACGGACTGGGTGGCAAGCAGCGTCATGGCGGCTCTCCTACGATGCGCACTTCCGTGAGCAGGTCGATGCCATGCACCGTCGCCACCGTGCTTTGCACGTGGCGGATCAAGGCTTCGATGTCCGCGGCGCGTGCATCGCCGTGGTTGATGATGAAGTTGGCGTGCTTGGTGGACACGGACGCATCGCCGATGCGAAATCCCTTCAAGCCCGCGCTCTCGATCAGGCGTGCCGCGTGATCGGTGCGCGGATTGATGAATACCGAGCCGCAGCTCCACTCGCCGATGGGTTGGGTTTCCTTGCGCTTCTCGAGCAGCTCGCGAATGGCCTCGGTGTTCGTGCCCGGCTTGCGCTCGAACTGCAGCTGCGCGCCGACGAACCATTCGTTCTCGGGTCCCTGCACGTGCCGATAGCTCACCTCGTAGTCGCCGGGCTTGCGCGTGCGGCGCGCGCCGCGCCGGTCCAACACCTCGAGTTCGACGACGTGCCGCCAAGTCTCGCCGCCCCAGGCGCCGGCGTTCATCGCCAGGGCGCCGCCCAGGGTCCCGGGAATGCCTGCCAGAAACTCCGCGGGACCCAAGCCCCATTTGACGCATTGCTTGGCGACGCGCGCGCAGGTCACGCCGGCCTCGACGCGGATGACATTGGCGCTCCTGCGCTCGATCGCGCCGAGCGCACCGACCGTGCACACCACGACTCCGCGGATGCCGCCGTCGCGCACCAGGAGATTGCTTCCCAGGCCAAGCCACAGCACGGTGACCTCGGGGCGGAGCTGTCGCATGAAGGAGGAGAGGTCCATGATGTCGCGCGGCGTGAAGAAGAGATCCGCCGGCCCGCCGACATGCCAGGAGGTGTGCTTCGACATCGGCACGTCGTGCAGCACCCGCGAGGCGAATTCCGGCGCCACTTCCAAGGAACGCCGGGCGCTCATGCCACCCCTCCCGCCGCGAAACGGCTCTTGAGATCGTGGGCCACGGCGCCGATGTTGCCGGCGCCCATCGTCAGCAGCAGATCGCCGTCGCGCAGCACCGCGCGCAGCGCCTCGGCGAGATCATCGACCCGCTCGACGAATACCGGCTCCATCACGCCGCGCGAGCGCACGGCGCGGCAAATGGCCCGGCCGTCGGCGCCGGCAATGGGTGTTTCGCCGGCCGCGTACACTTCGGTTACCAGCAGTACGTCGCACTCGCTCAATGTGCGGCCGAAGTCATCCAGCAAGTCACGGGTGCGGGTGTAGCGATGCGGTTGAAACGCCAGCACCAGCCGCCGATCCGGCCAACCCTGGCGCGCCGCCTCCAGTGTGGCGAGCACCTCGGTGGGGTGGTGGCCATAGTCATCCACCACCAATGCCCGCCCGCCGCTCCACTGGATCTCGCCAAGCTGCTGCAGGCGTCGGTCGATGCCTTGGAAATTGGCCAAGGCACGCTGAATCGCCGCATCCGCGATCTCGAGTTCCGTGGCCACCGCCACCGCCGCCAGCGAATTGAGCACGTTGTGCCGCCCCGGCAGATTGAGCGTCACCTTGAGCGGCTCGCGGCCCTTGCGCAGCACCTGGTAGCGCGACTGCACGCCCAGGCGCTCGATATCCGTCGCACGAATGTCGGCGGCGGCGCCTGGAAGGGTCGCACCGAGTCCGTAAGTCACGAACGGCCGGCCGACGGCCTCAAGAATGCCGCGCACGTGCGCGTCGTCGGCGCACAGCACCGCCAGCCCGTAGAAAGGCAGATTGTGCAGAAAATCGACGAAGCTCTGCTTCAAGCGGGCGAAGTCGCCGTCATGCGTGGCCAGATGATCGTTGTCGATGTTGGTGACGATGGCGATCATGGGCTGCAGGTGCATGAATGAGGCGTCGCTTTCGTCGGCCTCGGCCACGAGGTAGCGGCCGGCGCCCAGGCGCGCATTGCTGTCCGCGCTCTTCAAACGGCCGCCGATGACGAAGGTCGGATCGAGTCCGGCCTCGGCGAGCACGCTCGCCACCAGGCTGGTGGTGGTGGTCTTGCCGTGCGTGCCCGCGACGGCAATCGAATAGCGAAAGCGCATCAGCTCGCCCAGCATCTCGGCGCGCGGCACCACCGGCACGCGCTTGGCGAGCGCCGCGGCCACTTCCGGGTTGGCGCGCCCGACGGCGCTCGACACCACCACCACGTCCGCGTTGCCCAGATGGGCAGCGTTATGGCCGACAAAAATTCTCACCCCGAGGCGCGCCAGCCGCTCCGTGACCGCGTTGCCTTTGAGATCCGAGCCCTGGACCTGGTAGCCCAAGTTGACCAGCACTTCGGCGATGCCGCCCATGCCGCTGCCGCCGATGCCCACCAAATGGATGCATTGGATGCGGCGCATGCGATCGTTCACGGCACGGCGCTCGGTCATGCGTGCGCTCCCGCCGCCAGACAAAAGTCGGCGACCCGGTCGGCCGCATCGATCACGCGCGCGGCGCGCGACGCCTGCGCCATTTTCAGCGTCGCGCCGCGATCGGCGGCCAGCGCCCCGATAACCTCGCCCAAACGCTCCGGCGTCAGGTCGCGTTCCTGGATGATCTGCGCCGCGCCGATGCTCACCATCACCTCGGCGTTCTTGGTTTGGTGATCGTCGGTGGCGAGCGCGAACGGCACGAACACCGCGCCCAATCCTGCCGCTTGCAGCTCGGCGACGGTCATGGCACCGGCACGGCACACCGCAAAATCGGCCCAGGCGTACGCCTGCGCCATGTCGTCGATGAAAGCCGACACCTCCGCGTCCACCCGGGCTTGGGCGTAAGCGGCACGCGCCGCCTGCAGGCCCCGCTCCCCGGCTTGATGCCGCACCTGGGGTCTGTGCTCCGGCGCCAGTCGCGCCAACGCCTGCGGCAGCACGACGTTCAAGCGCTGCGCCCCTTGGCTGCCGCCGAACACCAACAGCCGCGCGCGCTGCTCACGGCCGGCAAACCTGGTTTCCGGTGCGGGCAGCGCCGCGATGTCGGCGCGCACCGGATTGCCGATGGTGTGCGCTTGGCAACCCGCCGGGAAGCTGCCGGGAAACGCCTGCAGGACCTGCGTGGCGAGTCGCGCCAACCAACGATTGGTCATGCCCGGCGCGGCATTCTGCTCATGGATCAACAGCGGCACGCGCAACGCCCAGGCCGCGACGCCGCCCGGCCCGCTCACGTAGCCGCCGGCCCCGAGCGCCGAGCGCGGCCGCACGCGGCGAAACACCTGCATTGCCTGCACCACGGCCTTCATGACGGAGAGCGGTGCCATGGCCCACGCCGCCGCACCCTTGCCGCGGATCCCCGCGACGCGTACCCATTCGATCGGAAAGCCGTTCGCCGGCACCAGGCGCGACTCCATGCTGCCGGGCACGCCCAGCCACACCACGGCCACGCCGCGCTCGCGCAGCACATGGGCCACCGCCAGGGCGGGAAAAATGTGCCCGCCCGTGCCGCCGGCCATGATCAACACCGGACCGCCGGTCATCGCGCGGCTCCCGGCATGCGCATGACGCCGGCGCGCGTACTGCACTTGACCTCGTGGTAGATGCGCAAGACCACGCCCAGCCACGCGAGACTCACCAGCAAGCTGCTGCGTCCATAGCTCAACAACGGCAGGGTCAGCCCCTTGGTGGGCAGCACGCCCATGTTCACGCCGATATTGACGACGGCCTGCAATCCGAGCCACACGCCGAAGGCTATCGCCACGTAGGATTGGAAACGCAGGCCGGCCTGCGCGGCCATGCGCGAGATGCGAAATGCCCGCCACACCAACCCCAGGAACAGCGCGATGACGCCGAGCACGCCCACCAGCCCCAATTCCTCGGCCAGCACCGCGAACACGAAATCGGTGTGCGCCTCCGGCAGATAAAACAGCTTCTGCACGCTGCTGCCCAGGCCCACGCCGAACCACGAGCCGCGTCCGATCGCAATCAGCGACTGGGTCAGCTGAAAGCCGCCGTTGAAGGGATCATCGAAGGGATGCAGGAAAATCATCAGCCGCTTGAGCCGATACGGCGAAGTCAGGGCCAGAAGCGCGAATGCCACCGCCGCCGTGGACACCAGCAGGATCACGTAGCGCAGGCGCGCGCCGGCAACGAACAGCACCGCAAAACCGGTGGCGAACAGCACCGTCGCCGCGCCGAAATCCGGCTCGATCAGCAAAAGCACGCCGCTGGCGACGAGCAGGCCGAAGGGTTTGAGCAGGCCCGGCAGCGTGGTCTCGAGTTCGGTGCGCTTGCGCACGCAGTAGCTGCACACCCAGGTGAGCACCAGCACCTTGGCCAGCTCGGACACCTGGAAATTGAGCACCCCGATGCGCAGCCAGCGTCGCGCCCCATTGACTCTGGCACCCAAGCCCGGGATCAACACGAGGACCAGCAGCATCAGTGCCACGACCAAGAGCATCAGGCTGTACTTGTGCCACAGCTCCGTGGGGAAGCGCGTCATGCCCCAGGCCAGCGCCAGGCCTGCCATGGCAAAGATGAACTGCCGCTCGAGAAAATAGAAAGGATCGGTGAAATCCTTGGCGGCGATCGACATGGACGCGGAGGTGACCATCACGATGCCCACCAGCAGCAACGCGGCGGTCAGGCCCAGCGTGGCGAAATCCCAGGCGAACGGCATGCGTTCCCGGGCGCGCATTCCGTAGGACATGGTGGCCGTATTCATGCGCGCGCCCCCTCGAGCGCGCGCACCGCCGCGGCGAACTCATCGCCGCGATGGCCGTAGTCGCGGAACATGTCGAGGCTGGCGCATGCAGGGGACAAAAGCACCGTGTCGCCGGGCCGCGCGCACTCCCGCGCCGCGTGCACGGCCGCCGCCATCGACCCGACGGTTTCGGTGGCGCACACGCCCGCGAGCGCCGCCGCGATGGCGGCCGCATCCTTGCCGATCAGCACCGCCTTGCGCACCTTGCCGCGAAAGGCGGACCGAAGCGGCGTGAAATCCTGCCCCTTGCCCTCGCCCCCCGCGATCAGCACCAGGGGTCCGGGCAGGCCCGCGACGGCGGCAATGGTCGCGCCCACGTTGGTGCCCTTGGAATCGTCGACGTAGCGCACGCCGGCGATATCGGCCACCCACGCCGAGCGATGCGGCAGGCCGGGAAAGGATTCGAGGGCTTCGCACATGGCGGCCACGGGCAGACCCGCCGCCTCGCCCAGCGCCAGCGCGGCCAGCGCGTTGGCGGCGTTGTGCAGGCCCTGGATTTTCATGCGCGCCGTATCCAGGAGTTTCTCGGCGCGGCGCGCCAGCCAAATGTGCCCGCCTGCACGCAGCAGCGAGAAATCCGCGTCGCGCTCCACCGAGAACGTCACGATGCGCGCGTCTCGATGCGCATCGCCCATGCGCGCCACGTAGGGATCGTCCGCGTTGAGCACGATGGCGGCGGCTCTCGAGAAAATCCGCGCCTTGGCATCGGCGTACTGCGCCACCGAATCATAGCGATCCAGATGATCGGCGCTGACGTTCAGCACCACCGCGGCCTTGAGCTCGAGCGAAGTCGTCGTGTCCAGCTGGAAGCTCGACAATTCCAGCACGTACAAATCCGGCGGCGGTTGCTCGAGCAGATCGAGTGCCGGCGGCCCTAGATTGCCGCCCGCCAGCACGCGGCGGCCGGCCGCCGCGGCCATGCGCGCCACCAACGTGGTCACCGTGCTCTTGCCGTTGGTGCCGGTGATGCCGATCACGGGCGCGCGCACGGCGCGGGCGAACAGCTCCACGTCGCCGAGTATCTCGATGCCGCGATCCCGTGCCGCCGCGGCGATGGGTTCGTGCAGCGATACGCCGGGCGACATCACCAACTGCGAGGCATCGTCGAGCAGCGCCAGATCGAATCCCCCGAGGCGCAGATCCAGGCCCGCCGCAGCCTCGCCCAAATCGCGAAGTCCCGGCGGCGTGCGGCGCGAATCGGTGGCGCTCACCGCGATACCGCGCTTTGCCAGGAAGCGCACGCAGGATGCACCGGTTGAGCCCAAGCCGACCACGACGCTATGCATCAGCGGATCTTCAAGGTGGCAAGACCCACGAGCACCAGCACCACGCTGATGATCCAAAAACGCACGATGATCTTCGGCTCTGCCCACCCCTTGAGTTCGAAATGATGATGAATCGGCGCCATGCGAAAGATTCTTTTGCCCGTGAGCTTGAAGCTCGCGACCTGCAGCATCACCGACACGGTTTCCAGCACGAACACGCCGCCCATGATGAACAGCACGATTTCCTGGCGCACGATCACCGCCATGGTGCCGAGCGCGGCGCCGATCGCCAGCGCGCCGACATCGCCCATGAACACCTGCGCCGGATAGGCGTTGAACCAGAGGAAGCCAAGGCCCGCGCCCACCAGCGCGGAGCTGAAGACGAGCACCTCGCCCGCGCCGGGAATGTAGGGAATCTGCAGATAGCCGGCGAACTTCACGTTGCCCGTGGCATAGGCGAACACGCCGAGCGCCGCGGCAACCATCACCGCCGGCATGATGGCGAGGCCGTCGAGACCGTCGGTCAGATTCACCGCGTTGCTGGTGCCGACGATGACCAGATAGGTGAGGACGAGAAAGCCGAACGTCGACATGGGGACCGCCACCGTCTTGAAGAACGGCACGTACAACGAGGTCTCCGAGGGCGATTGATGCAGACCATGCAGCACCAGCGCGGTGGTCAGGCCCACCACCGATTGCGCCAGGTACTTCCAGCGCGCAGGCAAGCCCTTGGAATTGCCGACCACCAACTTCAGATAATCGTCGTAGAAGCCGATGAGCCCGAAGGCCAGCGTGGTGGCGAACAGGATCCAGACGAAACGGCCGGACAGGTCAGCCCACAAGAGCGTGCCCAGTCCCGTGGCGACCAGAATCAATCCGCCGCCCATGGTGGGCGTGCCCTTCTTGGTCAGATGAGACTGCGGCCCGTCGCTGCGCACCTGCTGCCCGATCTGATAGCGGCTCAGGGCTCCGATCATGCCCGGCCCGATGAACAGGCCCATCAGCAGCGCGGTCACCGCGGCGAGGATGCCGCGCAGCGTCAGGTACTGGAACACGTGGAAGCCCGTGTAGTACTTGGCGAGGTATTCGGTGAGTAACAGCAGCATGCTTAACTCGCTCCGCAGGTTATTTGCTGCACCACGCGCTCCAGCCGGTTGATGCGCGATCCCTTGACCAACACGGTCACACCAGGCGCGATCTCGGCCTTGAGGCGCCGCGCCAAGGAGTCGGTGTCGGCAAACCATTCCCCGCCCGCGCCGAAGGTCTCGACCGCGCGCGAGCTCAAGGGTCCGTGCGCGAACAGGCGCGTCACGCCGCAATCGCGCGCGTAGCTGCCGATGTGCGCGTGACTGTCGTGGCTGGACTCGCCCAGCTCCGCCATGTCGCCGAGCACCAGCCACTTCACCGAGGTCATGGCCCGCAGCACCTCGAGGCCGGCGCGCACCGAGCTGGGGTTGGCGTTGTACGAATCGTCGATGATCCAGCTGTCGTTCACACCTGCCTTCAATTGCAGCCGGCCCGCGACGGGGCGAAAGTCAGCGAGACCGGCCGCGATTTCAGCGAGCGAGGCGCCCGCCGCGGCGGCGGCGGCGGCGGCGGCCAGGGCATTGACGATGTTGTGCGCGCCGCCGGTCTTGAGAAGGATGGGCGAAGAACCCAAGGGACTGGCCAGCGTGAAGCGGGTTGCGAACTCGCCGCGCTCCACTGCCTGCCGCGCATGCTCGGCGGTGAAGTCCGCGCGCGTGTTCACGCCGAAGGTGACCACGCGATGCGCCGTGGTCACGCCGCGCCAGTAGCCCGCGTAAGCATCGTCGGCATTGATGATCGCCGTGCCGCCGGCCGGCAAATGCGACAGGGCCTCGCCTTCGCCTTCGGCGACGCCGTCGAGATCGCCGAAGCCTTCCAGATGTTCCGCACCGGCATTGGTGACGAGGCCGATGGTGGGCTGCGCGATCCGCATCAGCTCGGCGACGTCGCCCACTCGATTCGCGCCCATCTCGACCACGGCGCTGCGGTGCGAATGCTCCAGGCGCATCAGCGTCACGGGTACGCCGATGTGATTGTTGAGATTGCCGTGCGTGGCCATCACGGCGCCCATGCGCGACAGGATCGCCGCCGTCATTTCCTTCGCCGTGGTCTTGCCGTTGCTGCCCGCCACCGCGACCATTGCCAATGCAAACTGCGCGCGCCACGCCGCCGCCAGGGTCTGCAGCGCGCGCAGCGCATCACCGACCACCACTTGCGCGAGCGGCGCATCGACTTGGCGCTCCACCAGCGCGCCGACGGCGCCGCGTGCGGCCGCGGCTGCGGCGAACTGTGCGCCGTCGAAGTTCGGACCGCGCAGCGCGACGAACAGCGAGCCAGGGTTCAACGTGCGGCTATCGGTGGCCACCGCGCCGTAGGGACGATCCTCGCCGATCAAGCGGCCGCCCACGGCCTGGGCGGCATCTTTCAAGCTGCGTTTCATTGCCGCCGCCGTCATGCCGCGGCCCCGAGGTGGCGCAGTGCCTCTCGCCGGTCGCTGAAGCTCAAGCGCGATTCGCCGTAGATCTGGTAATCCTCGTGGCCCTTGCCCGCGATCAGCACCAGATCCTGAGGCTGCGCTTCGGCGATGGCGGCGGCGATCGCCGCGCTGCGATCGTTGATAACGCGCGCCGCGTGCGTCTTGATGCCGCCGAGGATGGCCTGGGTGATCGCCTGCGGGTTCTCCGAGCGCGGATTGTCGTCGGTGACGATGATCTCATCCGCCAGCTCGTCGGCGATCGTACCCATCAGCGGGCGCTTGCCCGGATCGCGGTCGCCGCCGCAGCCGAATACGCACCACAGCGCGCCTGCGCAATGCTCGCGCGCCGCGGCCAGCGCCTTCTCCAGCGCATCGGGCGTGTGCGCATAATCGACCACGGTGGTGGGCTGCCCGCGCGCACCGGCATTCACCACCTCCATGCGGCCCGGAGCAGGCACGCACTGGCTCAAGGCCTCTGCGGCTTCACGCAGGCCAAACTTGAGCGACAAGAGACAAGCGATCACGATGACCGAGTTCTCGGCGTTGAAGCGCCCCATCAGCCGCGTGTCCACGGCGCTCCTGCCGAAGCTGCCGTCGAGTTCGAGAGAGATGCCTTGCGGTTTTGCGTGGACCGCCGCCGCGTACACGCTGCGCTGCGCCGCCCATCCCGATTGCCCGGCGCCGACCCACACCGCGGTGAGCGCCGCGCGCCCGGTGTAGCGATGCGCGAATTCGCGGCCGAAGGCATCGCCGACGTTGAGCACGAGGTGCTCCAGATCCGGCAGCAGCAGCAACTTCGCCTTGGCCGCGCCGTAGTTCGCCATGTCGCCGTGATAGTCCAGATGATCGCGCGTCAGGTTGGTAAAGCCCGCGGTGTGGAAGTGCACGCCGGCGACGCGCCCCTGGTCGAGCGCATGCGATGACACTTCCATGGCCACCTCGCCTACGCCCGACCTCAAGAGCTGCGACAGAATGCGGTGCACGCTGACCGCGTCAGGCGTGGTATGCGTGGGCGGCGAAAGCGCCGCGGGCCTGCCGAAACCGATGGTGCCGATGTAGGCGGCGGCCGCTCCCAATTTCTCCAGACACTGCGCCAGCAAGTAGGCGCACGTGGTCTTGCCATTGGTGCCGGTGATGCCGACGACGCGCAGATTCGCCGACGGCCGGCCGAAGAAGCGGTCGGCGATGCGGCCCGCCAGAAAGCGCAGACCGGGCACCGGCGCTGAGAACACGCCGGCCGGCAATGCCGGCGGTGCGGCGCTCGAGGTCGGTTCCCACAACACCGCGCCGGCCCCGCGCGCCGCCGCGTCCGCGGCAAATTTGAGGCCATGGTCGCGTCCGCCCGCCAGGGCCAGGAACAAGCTGCCCTGCCGCACCTCGCGGCTGTCCAGCGTCACGTCGGCCACGCGCGCCTCATTGGCGGGTAGCGCCGCGATGCCGTCGAGCAGCCAAGTGAGCGTGGCAGTCACGGGATATCGTTCGCCTGCACCAGCGTCGCCGCCGGCACGTTTTGCAAATCGTCGGGCGCAATGTCCATCAGCCGCAGAGCGCCCGACATGATGCTGGCGAATACCGGCGCCGCGACCGTGCCGCCTTGGGCCAGAATGCCCACCTCTTGCACGTCCCGGCTGGGCTCGTCGATTACCACCACCGTGGCCAGTTTCGGGTGCGACGCCGGCACCAAGCCGGCGAACACCGCCATGATTCGGTCGGTGGAATACCCGCCTGCGATGGATTTGAACGCCGTGCCCGTTTTTCCGGAGACCCGGTAGCCAATGAGCGACGCGCGCGTGGCGGTGCCGCCCTTCTCGACCACCTGCTCCATCAGCTGCACCAACTCGCGCGCGACTTTGGGGTCCATGACCTGTTCGCCCGGCACAGGACCCGAGACCCGTTCAAAGGTGATGGGGCGCTTGATGCCGCCCGCGCCGATGGTGGCGTAGGCATGCGCGAGCTGCAGCGGAGTGACCGACAAACTATAGCCATGCGACATGGTCGCGATGCCGATGGGCCGCCAGTGCGAATAATGGCTCAACGTGCCCGCGGATTCGCCCGGATAATTGCTGCCCGTGACCTGGCCCAGCCCTAAGCCGGTCAGGGTTCTCCAGATTTGTTCGGGTTGCAGCGACAGCGCGATCTTCGCGATCCCGACATTGCTGGACTTCGCGAGCACGGTCGCCATGTCGATGACGCCAAAATTGTGCTCATCCTCCTCGATCTTGTTGCCGACCTTGAAGAATCCCGGCGAGGTGTCCACCACGCTGTCCGGCTTGTACTGTCCGGAGGCCAGCGCCGCCGCCATGATGAAGGGCTTGACGCTCGATCCCGGCTCGAAGATGTCGGTGGCGGCGCGGTTGCGGTACAGCCCCGCCTTCAGTTGCTCGCGATCGTTGGGGTTGTAGGACGGCTGATTCACGATGGCCAATACCTCGCCGGTATCAACGTCGACGGTGATCACCGAGCCGGCACGCGCCCCGTACTGCTGCATCGCCGCCTTCAGCTCGCGATAGGCAAGGTACTGAATGCGCAAATCGATGCTGGTGGTGAGATCGCGCCCCGGACGCGGTGCGCGGATGCTCTCGATGTTCTGGACATAGCGGCCGTACGAGTCCTGCAGTACCCGCTTGGCGCCATCCTCGCCGTTCAGCAATTGATCGAAGCCGAGTTCCAGTCCTTCCTGGCCCCTGTCATCGACCGTGGTGAAGCCCACCACATGTCCCGACACTTCGCCCGCAGGGTAGTAGCGCTTGTACTCGCGCAGCAGATACACACCGGGTACACCTAACGCCTTGACCTGAGCCGCCTGCTCGGGCGGCATGTGGCGCACCAGGTACAAAAACTCCCGGTCCAGATTGCTGGTAATGCGCCGCGCCAGGGTCTGTTGATCCTCCTTCAGTGCCCGCGCGAGCTTTGGCAGCTGATCGACGTTCTCGTTGAGCTCCTGAGGATTGACCCAGACGCTGTCCACCGGCGTCGAAATCGCCAACGGCTCGCCGTTGCGATCGGTGATGGCGCCGCGATGCGCCGCGATCTTCGCGACGCGCATGGAGCGATCGTCGCCCTGCTTGGCAAGGTAATCGTGATTGACGAGCTGCAGCTCCACCGCGCGCGCCGCCAATCCCAAGGCCGCGAGCGCCACGCAGCCCAATACCGCGGCTGAGCGCCAGCGGTAGTTCTTCGCCTGCGCGTCGTTGTCGGCGGCGCGTTGCTTCACGGCCTGACGATCCGCAGGTCACGGGGCTGCGGCAGACTCATCTGCAGCTTGGCGTTGGCGACGCGCTCGACGAAGGCATGCGATGACCAATAGCTCTGTTCCAGCTGGAGCCGCCCCCAGTCCATGTCCAGCGAGTCGCGCACCGCGTTGAGCTGTTCCAGACGCACGAACATTTCGCGCGCCTTGTGGCGTGCATAGATCACCTGCACGGACGAGGCCAGCACCGCGAGCCAGAGGACTGGAAGCAATAGCGGCAAAAAACTGCGCAGGGTCATGCGGCGGCTCCTTCGGCAAGGCGTTCGGCGACGCGCAGGCGGGCGCTGCGCGCGCGGGGATTGAGATTCACTTCCGTAAGCTCGGCCTCCACGGCCTTGCCGACCAGTTTCAATTTCGGCCGCGCGTGCCCCGGCATATCGGGCAGTCCCGCGTACATCGGGTCGGCCAGCGAGTGGCGGCGCATGAATTGCTTGACCATGCGGTCCTCGAGCGAATGGAAGCTGATTACCGCCAGACGCCCGTGCGGCGCCAGCCGCTCGAGCGCGGCGCCGAGGGCGATTTCCAGCTCGCGCAATTCTTGATTCACGTGGATGCGCAGCGCCTGGAACACGCGCGTCGCCGGATGCTTGTGGGAGCGACCCGTTTCCTTGCTGCGCACCACGCGGGCGATCATGTCGGCGAGTTCGAGCGTGCGCTCGAAGGGTTTTTCCGCGCGATCCTGCACGATGGCGCGCGCGATTCGCGGCGCGAAGCGTTCTTCGCCGTATTCGCGGAAGATGCGGATCAACTCGGCCATCGGCGCGCGGTTCACCACGTCGGCGGCGCTCGCGCCCTCGCCCGGCGTCATGCGCATGTCGAGAGGTCCGTCCTGCATGAAACTGAAGCCGCGGCCGGCGTCATCGAGCTGCGGCGAGGACATGCCTAAGTCGAACAGCACGCCGTCGAATTTCAACCCAGCCTCGACTCGATCGGCGCAAGCGGCGAGCGCCGAGAATGGCGCCGCGAAAATCGTCACACGCGTATCGCCCGCGAAACGGATCTTGGCCGCGGCGACGGCGGCGGGGTCTCGATCCAGACACAGCAAACGGCCGTTCGCGATCAATTTCTCCAAAATCGCCCCTGCATGTCCGCCCCGCCCATAGGTCGCGTCCAAATAAGTGCCGCTGGCACCGACGTTCAACGCATCCAGTACCTGCGGTAACAGGACCGGTGTGTGAACCCCCGCTCTGTCTTGCACCGGGCCGGCCGGCTACAACGACAGCGTTTCAAGTTCGGCGGGTAAATCGGTCGCGGTGTCGGCACTGGCCAACCATTCGTCGCGCCGCTCGTTCCACCGCGTCTCATCCCACAGTTCGAATCGCAATCCCTGCCCGATCAGCATCACGTCGCGTGTCAGAAGACCGTATTCGCGCAAGGTTGGCGGCAGGAGAATCCGTCCATTGCCGTCCAGGTCGAGTTCGGTGGCGTGGCCCACCATCAGCCGCTGCAAACGTCGCGCCTGCGGGTTCAGCGTCGGCAGCTTCATCAATTTGCGCTCGATGTCTTCCCAATCCGGGAAGGGGTAGATGAGCAGGCACTGATCCTTGTCGACGGTCACCACCAATTTGCCGCCGCAACGCTCTTGCAGCCGTTCGCGGTACCGGGTGGGCATCGCCAGCCGGCCTTTCACGTCCAGAGTCAGTTTATTGGCGCCCCGAAACATACTTTAATGGGTCTGGCGACCCATTCTCTCCCACATTTTCCCACCGGGTCTCACTATAGGGAGCCGCTGGCGGCGCTGTCAACGCTTTAAGTTAAAAAAGACTCGCGCCGACAGTGACTTAGGTCACAGTTTTTTTAGGTTGGAGAAAAAAGAGTCGGCCGTTAAGCCGGGTTCTGTCTTGGACAATCATTCCTCTGGGATACGCGTCGCCGCGTACCTCAAGCGACCTACCCGGAAGCCTATGTGAGCCACATGCGACGGCGAATCGTGTGGCGATCCACCGTCTTGCTTCCCTATTTGGCCTTGCTCCAGGTGGGGTTTGCCATGCCGTTGATGTTGCCACCCGCGCGGTGCGCTCTTACCGCACCATTTCACCCTTACCGGCACCGCTTGCGCGGCACTTAGGCGGTATCTTTCTGTTGCACTTTCCGTGGGCTCGCGCCCCCCAGGCGTTACCTGGCACCTTCGCCCGATGGAGCCCGGACTTTCCTCCATGTGCCATAAGCGCACACAGCGACTGCCTGGCCGACTCTGGGCAGGCACCTTACGCGGGTAAGTCCTTCAGGTACAGCGCCCTCTTGTAGGCCTCGTTGTCCCGCGCTTCGCTGATCAGTGCCGCCAGCCGCGCCGCCTGCTTCAATGGCAGTTCCACCATCAGCACCTTCAACACGGCATCCAGCCGGCCGCCATGCCCATCGCCCTCCGCCTCCGCGCATCGCCGCACGGCGCCCGCCACCAGCAGCACGATCTCGCCGCGCCGCAAATCCGCATCACGAGCGGCGCTGTCCTTCAATTCCAGCAGCGTGCCCCGATACACCGTCTCATGCAGCTTGGTGGCCTCGCGCACTACCGCCGCGGCGCGCTCCTCGCCGAAAGCCCGCGCGCAATCCTCGAGGGTCTCCGCGATGCGATGCGGCGATTCGTAGAACACCAGCGTGCGCGGCTCGCCGGCCAATTCCTGCAGGCGCTGCCGCCGCGCCGCCGCCCGAGCCGGCAGAAACCCTTCGAAACCGAAGCGATCCGTCGGCAACCCCGCGATCGAGAGCGCCGCAATCGCCGCGCAGGGCCCGGGAACGGCCACCACCTCGAGACCGGCAGCGGCCGCCGCGCGCACCACATCGAATCCTGGATCGCTGATGGCGGGTGTTCCCGCATCGCTCACCAAGGCTACGGACACGCCGGCGCGCAGCCGCTGCACGATTTCTTGGGCGCGCGCTGCTTCATTGTGATCGTGCAGCGCCAGCTGCTGCGTCGTGATCCCGAAGGCTTTCAAGAGAACGCCGGTGTGCCGCGTGTCCTCCGCGGCGATCAATCCGCAGCTCTGCAAGGTGTCGCGTGCCCGCGCGCTCAAATCGCCCAGATTGCCGATCGGCGTCGCGACCACGTACAGCCTGCCTGTCACCGCGTTAACCACTATACTTTCCACCCTTCATTTGAGGAGCAAGGGTATGGCAGCGGTCTCGCGGCGTCCACGAATGGCGCTATTCGTTGTATTGGCGCTCACCTTGACTGCCGCAGCCTGCAGCTTGGTCAGGCCCGAGGAAAGCGCGGTCGAAGCCCAAGCCGAAGCCGCGCGCATGGCGCGCGAGGGCAAACATGCGCAGGCGGCGCAGGCCTACGCGGAGCTTGCCGGGCAGGTGCCGGACGACCACGACAATTACGAGTTGCTGAGCGCCGAGCAATGGCTGGCGGCGAACGACATCGCCGCCGCCAAACAGGCCTTCGCGAGCCTTTCCGCCGAGGCCCGCAGCAAGCTGCCGACGCCGCGCGCCCTGGTGGCGGCGGAGATCGCCTATGCGGAGAACGACGGCGCCCGCGCCATCCGCGAGCTCGACCAGATCCCCGTGCCGACGGCGGCGGATCAAGCACAGAACTATTGGTGGATCCGCGGACGCAGTTCGTTCTTGACCGGTCATCCGATCGAGGGCACGCGCGCATTGGTGGAGCGCGAGCGCTACCTGACGGACGCCGCAGCGCTGCACGCCAACCGCGATGAGCTGCTCGCGCGCATTCGTGCCGCCGCCGAGCACGGCCAATCCTTGAAACCACCGCCGAAGACCGATCCGGTGGTTGCGGGCTGGCTGGACTTGGGTCCAGTCACCGTCGAGCTGGAACGCAACCCCTTGCATGCCTCTGCGGATCTGGCGAATTGGCAACGCTCCTATCCTCAGCATCCGGCCGATGATGTGGTGCTCGGCGCCGCGCGTGGCCCGCAGATCCTCGCGACGGAGATGCCCAATCAGATCGCGCTGTTGCTGCCCTTGTCCGGGCGCGCCGAAGCGGTCGGCGTCGCGGTGCGCGACGGCTTCATTGCCGCCTACCTCCAGCAGGATGCGGCCAGCCGGCCGCGCTTGATGGTCTACGATGTCGCCGCCGAGCCGGTGTCCGCCGCCTACACCCGGGCGGTCAACGATGGCGCCGCCTTCGTGGTGGGACCGCTGACCAAGGAGGACGTCGCCGCCATCGCGCCCATAAGCCACGGACGCACGCCGGTGCTGGCGCTGAATTTTCTCGGCGATGCGATCGCGCCGCCGATCAACTTCTACCAGTTCGCGCTGTTGCCCGAGGACGAGGCGCGCATCGTGGCGCGTCGCGTGGTCGCGGACGGCCGGCTCAACGGCGTGGCTCTCGTGCCCCTGGGCGAGTGGGGCGCGCGCGTGGCGGCGGCATTCACGGACGAACTCAAATCGCTGGGCGGCAGCGTGCTCGACAGCGAACGCTACGATTCATCGCAGGCGGATTTTGCCGACGCCATCAAGACCATGATGCAGATTCGCCCGGCGAAACTCGACCACAAGCTCGAGAAGGGCGAGAAGCCCGAACCGCCCACGCATCGCAGCGATGCCGCCTTCATTTTCGTGGCATCCAGTTCGCCGGGGCCGGCGCGCCTCATTCTGCCGCAGCTGAAGTTCCATTATTCCGGGGACGTGCCGGTCTACTCGACCTCGGACGCCTTCGCGCCGGATCCTGCCGCGAATGCCGAAATAGACGGCCTGTTCTTCCCCGACATGCCCTGGATGGTGTCGAATGATCCGGCGACGGCCCAGATTCGCGACGGCGTCCGCGCAGCCTGGCCATCGAGCACCGCCCGGCGCGACCGGCTCTACGCATTCGGATTCGATGCCTACCGCCTGGTGCCCACGCTGCGCTCCGATCCGCCGACGGGGGCCCGCGAGATTGCCGGCGTCACCGGAAAGCTGCACGTCGATTCCGTCAATCGCATTCGCCGCGAGCTGGACTGGGCGCAGATCAGGAGCGGCCTGCCGAATGAACTATAGAGCTGCCGCACTCGCTTCCTTCGCAGCCTGGCTCGCAACCTCGGCCGTATCGCCGGCTGCCGGTCCGGCCGCGGACCTGATCATTCGCCACGCGCGCGTCTGGACGGTGAACCCGGCGCAGCCGCAAGCGGAAGCCGTCGCCGTGCTCGGAGAGCGCATCGTGGCCGTGGGATCGGATGCCGAAGTCATGACCTGGCGCGGCGTCAATACGCGCGTCGTCGATGCCGCCGGCAAACGGCTGTTGCCGGGATTCAACGACGCGCACGTGCATTTCTCCGACGGCGGTGCATCGCTCGACGCCGTTCAGCTCAACGATGCCACGACCAAGCCTGAGTTCGTCAGGCGCATCGGCGACTACGCCCGCCGTGCGCCCAAGGGCGAGTGGATCCGCGAAGGCGAGTGGGATGAAACGAAGTGGTCGCCGGCGCAGCTGCCGACGCGCCAGGATATCGATGCAGTCACGCCGGACAATCCGGTTTCGCTCGACCGCTACGACGGCCACATGATCCTGGTCAATTCCAAGGCATTGGCGCTCGCCGGCATCACCGGCGCCACGCCGGATCCGCCGGGCGGCGTCATCGTGCGCGACGCCTCGGGCGTTCCCACCGGCGCGCTCAAGGATGCCGCGGAAGATCTCATGCTCAAGGTCATCCCGCCGCCGAGCGCCGCACAGCGTCGCCGCGCCATCGAAGGCGCCATGCGCCACGCCGCGTCGCTGGGCGTGACCAGCGTGCAGGACATGTCCGAGGATTACGGCGATATCGCGGTATTTTCGCAGCTCGAGCGCGAGGGTAAGCTCACGGTGCGCGTCTATGGCGCGCCGCTCATCGCCGGCGTCGAGGACCAGGCGAAGCTCGGCATCGGCCGCGCTTTCGGAAACCTAAACCTGCGGATCGGCGCCCTCAAGATGTTCGCCGACGGTTCCTTGGGCTCGCGCACGGCATATTTCTTCGAACCCTACAGCGACGAACCCAACCAGCGTGGTTTGCTGGCATCGGACATGCTGCCCATCGAGCGCACCCGCGAGCGCCTGCGCCGCGCCGATGCCGCGGATCTGCAAGTGTGCACGCACGCCATCGGCGATGCCGCGATTTCCACGATCCTGGATCTGTACGGTGAGATCGAACAGGCCGACGGACCGCGCGACCGCCGCTGGCGCATCGAGCATGCCCAGCACATGGCCGCGGCGGATTTCGAGCGCTTCGCCAAATTGCACGTGATCGCCTCCGTGCAGCCCTATCAGGCCATCGACGACGGCCGCTGGGCCGAGGCGCGTATCGGTCACGAGCGCGCCGGCCGTACCTACGCCTTCAAGACCTTCCAGCAACACGGCGTGCATCTGGCCTTCGGCACCGACTGGCCCGTGGTGACCTTGAATCCCATTCTCACCCTATACGCCGCCGTCACGCGCGCCACCTTGGACGGCAAGCAACCCAACGGCTGGTTCCCCGAGCAAAAGATCACCATCCAGGACGCGATCGCTGCCTACACCATGGGCTCCGCGTACGCTGAATTTCAAGAGCGCGACAAGGGCTCCATCGAACCTGGCAAGCTGGCCGACATGGTGCTCCTGGATCGGGACGTGCTGTCGATCCCGCCGGCCTCGATTCGCGAGGCGAAGGTCATCACGACCTGGCTGGGCGGCAAGGAAATTTACGGGTCGCGCCAATCGGCACGATGAAAAAGGCTTCCTCCGTCACTCCCTTGGCCGTGCGTGCGGCGTCGAGTTCGTGGATCGGCTGATCCAGAGGATCGTCCGCCAGCGAGAAGGTGCCCCAATGCACGCCCACGCTGCGCTTTGCACCCAAGTCGAGGTGCAATTGCACGGCCTCGTCCAGGTCCACGTGCTGCAGCTTCATGAACCAGCGCGGCAGGCAGGCTCCCACCGCCACCAGCGCGACGTCGAAACCACCGCCGTTCTCCGCTGACTGCCGCGCGGCAAAGTGCCGGCGCGCATCGGCGAAGTCCTGGCTGTAGCCCGTGTCGCCGGTGAAGAACCAGTGCAGATCGTTCCCCAGCACGGCCCACGCGCACCAGAGCGTCTTGTTGCGGTCGCGGAGCGAGCGGCCCGACCAGTGTTGCGCCGGCGTGCAATGGAACTCGATCCCGGCATGCACGTGCTTCTGCCACCAGTCGAGCTCCACGGCATTGTCGATGCCGAGATCCTTCAGCCAGATCTTCAAGCCCAACGGCGTCAGATACAGCGGCGGCCCGCCGGGTTGGCGGGACAGCGCCAGGATGCTGTCGCGGTCCAGATGATCGTAGTGGTTGTGCGAAACCACCACCACGTCGATGTGCGGCAGATCCACGAGGGCGAGGCCGGGCGGATGGGCGCGCGCAGGACCCAGGAACTGTACCGGCGAGGCGCGCCGCGAGAATATCGGATCCGTCAGCACGTTGAGACCGCCCGCCTGCACCAGCGCGGTGGCGTGCCCGATCCAGGTCACCGCCGGCACCATGTCGCGCGCCTGCGCGTTGCGGCGCAGGAACTTAAGATCCGGCGCCTGAGTCGGCGTGGGCACCGTCGGCGGCGGCGGCAGGCCGGCGCGCCACCGCTGCCATTGCCAGCGCAACACTTCGCCCAATGACTTGGTGACCGACCCTACGTAGTTGTTGCGAAAGCCATGAGCATCCATCCCGGCATTCTATGCCCGCGGATCCTTGCCGACCGAATTGCGGTATGCAGCCACGCCGACGGCGAAACACACGGTCGGCAGAAGAAACCGCAGGAACACGGCCCCCAAGTGAATCAGCTCGGCCGCGAGCGACACGGGCGGCGTGGCGATGGCGAGGATGTGAAACGCCGCGAACGACACCGCCGCGAGCAGAATTGCCGAGCGCCACCGGGGATGCGATGTGAATGCGAGAAAGTCGCGCATGCGGCGATTAATGCGCCCGCTTCGGCGAAATAACCGCGAAGCAGATCACGTCTTCGTTCTGCCGCGTTTACGCGAGATATGGCGCATGCCGCAAAGCGTGAATCAGTAGAGACTCGTGCGGTGACCAGTGAACGCGCTTTACGCGGTACGGCAAGCGAAAGTATCGCGGCCGAGTACCTGCAGGCGCGCGGCCTCGAAGTCATCGCGCGCAACCTGCGCTGCAAGAGCGGCGAGCTCGATCTGGTGTGCCGCGACGGCCGGGTGCTGGCCGTCGTCGAAGTGCGCCAACGGAGCCGCGCCGATTATGGCGGCGCGCTGTGTTCGGTGTCGGCGTCGAAGCAGCGCAAGATCATACGCGCCGCGCGGTTCCTGCTCGAGCGGCGCGCCGCGTTGAGCGCCATGACGCTGCGGTTCGACGTAGTGGCGGTGCAGGGAATGCCGGATGGCCCCCACGCCATCAGCTGGATCAAAGACGCGTTCCGTGCGGCGTGACGCCGATAGTCTACTTCACGACCTGCAGCTTGGGCCGCTTGACGGTGGCGGCGGGCTTGCCGCCGGAGGCAGGCGGCGTCGGCGGTCCATCGGTCGGATCCGGATCCGCATCGCCTTCCGGAAAAATCATTCCTTGACCGGTCTCGCGCGCATAGATGCCCAGTATCGCCCGCACCGGCACCTGTACCGCGAAGCCCACGCCGCCGAAGCGCGCTTCGAAGCTGACGGTCTCGTTGCCGAGCTTCAGCATCTGGGTCGCGTTGAAGCTGACGTTGAGCACGATCTTGCCGTCCTTCACGTACTGGCGGGGCACGGTCACGCCGTCGGCGGAGGCGTCCACCACGATGTGCGGCGTCTCGCCGCTATCGGAGATCCACTCGTGCAGAGCGCGCAGTAAATACGGACGCCGCGGCTTCAATGTCGCATCTCTCGCTCTGCCTCGGTCAAGCATGAACGAAACGTGGAGCGCGCAAAAATCGCGTTCATGTACTTGGTGATCGGCTGCGCCTGCACCGGAAGCTCGATGCCGTAAGAGGGCAGCCGCCACAGGATGGGCGCGATGCTGGCGTCGACCAGGGAGAATTCGTCGCTCAGGAAAAACGGCTTGGCCTTGAACACTTCCGCGCTCGCGCAGATCGCTTCGCCCAGCACCTTGCGGCTGTGCGCGGCGGTCTTGCTCTCCGGGTCCGCCTGGATGTCGTTTGCGAGTGCATACCAGTCGCGCTCGACCCGGTACAGGGCCACGCGAAACTGCGCGCGCGTCACCGGATCGATGGGCATCAGCGGCGGGTGCGGGAATCGCTCGTCCAGGTATTCGATGATGACGCGCGAGTCGTAAAGAACCAGGTCCCGGTCCACCAGCGTCGGCACGCTATGGTACGGATTGAGGTCGATCAAATCCTCGGGCAGGTCGTTGGGATCGACATTGACCAGGTCGATCGCGATCCCCTTCTCCGCGAGGACCAGGCGTGTCCGGTGACTCCACGGGTCGGACGGTGCTGAAAATAATGTCATCACCGAACGACGTGCCACTAACGCATTCTCCTAGCCATAAGGACAAACGGGACTGTCCCGCTGCGTCAGTGTACGTCCTTCCAATATTCTTTCTTCAAGAGGTACGCGAACACAAAGAACACAAGCAGATACAGCATCACAAAAACGCCCAATGATTGGCGCTTAGCCTTGATGGGCTCGCCGGCATAGTCCAGAAAGTTGGCGATGTCCCTGACGAACTGATCATACTCCTCCGGCTTCATCGCGCCCGGGGTCATTGGCTCGACCCCCACCAATTCCACCTGGGCACCGCCGTTGCCGTCCGACCCCGGTTTGAACACCGGCTTTTGCAGCCCCTGCAACTGCGCCAGCACGTGAGGCATCGACGCGCCCGGCAGATAGAGGTTGTTGACGCCCCAGGGACGAGTCTTGTCCACGTAAAAACCCTTCAGATACGAGTACATATAATCGACGCCGCGTTCGCGGGACATCAGCGACAGGTCCGGCGGCTGCTTGCCGAACCACCCCACCGAGTCCGGCGGCATGGCCGAATCGATGCCGTCGAACGCCTTGTCGCTGGTGAACATCAGGTTATGTTCAAGTTCCGCAGACGGGATTTTCAAGTCCTCCGCCATCCGGTTGTAGCGCAGGTACTTGAGCGAATGGCAGCCCGAGCAATAGTTCATGAAATTGCGCGCGCCACGCTGCAGCGAATCGCTGTTGGCGATATCCGTGTCGGCTTTCAACAGGGCGATGCCGCCCTCCTCGGCGGATGCTGATGCCGCGGCCATGAGCCCGGCCATGAGGCCGGCCATGAGCAAACCCCGGGTCTTAATCATGCCAGGTGACCCTTTCCGGCACCGGCTTCACGCGTTCGTATTTCGTGTACCAGGGCATCAGCACGAAGAACGCAAAATACAAAACCGTGCAAACCTTGGCCAGGGTCGGATAGATGCCCGACGGCGGCTTCAATCCGCAGACGGCCAGCGCGATGAAGGAAAGCACGAAGATCCCCAGCATGGTCTTGTAGATCGGACCGCGATAACGGATCGATCGCACCGGCGAGCGGTCCAGCCACGGCAGGAAAAAGATGATCAGCACCGAGGCACCCATGACCAGGACGCCCCACACCTGCGTTCCCGCAAAAGACGGCACGGCGCGGAGCATCGCGTAGAACGGGGTGAAGTACCACACCGGCGCGATATGCGGCGGCGTTTGCAGCGGATTGGCAGGCTCGAAGTTCGGCGCTTCGAGGAACAAGCCGCCGAAAGTGGGCGCAAAGAAGATCACGGCGCAGAACAGCAGCAGAAAGAATGCCACCCCGACCAGGTCCTTGACCGTGTAGTAAGGATGAAACGGCACGCCGTCCAGCGGATGGCCTTTCTCGTCGTTGTACTTGTGGATCTCGATTCCGTCCGGATTGTTGGAGCCCACTTCATGCAGCGCCATCAGATGCGCGATCACCAGGAAAACCAGTGCCAGCGGCAGCGCGGCCACGTGCAGCGCGAAGAAGCGGTTCAGCGTCGCGTCGGCGATGTAGTAGTCGCCGCGGATCCATTCGACGAGACTGGCCCCTATCCACGGCAGGCTGCTGAACAGCGAAACGATCACCTGGGCGCCCCAGTAGCTCATGTTTCCCCATGGCAGCACGTAGCCCATGAACGCCTCGGCCATCAGCAGCAAAAAGATCAAGCAGCCGAAAATCCACAGAAGCTCGCGCGGTTTGCGGGCCGATCCGTACAAGAGCGCGCGGAACATGTGCAGATAGATCACGATGAAGAACGCCGATGCGCCGGTGGAATGCATGTAGCGGATCAGCCAGCCGCCATCCACGTCGCGCATGATGTATTCGATCGACGAGAACGCCTCCGCGGCCGACGGCTTGTAGCTCATCGTCAGGAAGATGCCCGTGACAAGCTGGTTGACGAGCACCACCAGCGACAGGACTCCGAAGTAGTACCAAAAATTGAAATTCTTCGGCGCGTAGTACTCGGAGGCTTGCTCCTTCCACAGTTTCGACAGCGGAAAGCGCTGATCGATCCAACCCAGTAAACCTCCACCTGCGGCCATCGCTAACCTCTTCCGTTACGAAACTGTTTTGGGTGCGTCGTCGACGCCGATCGCTACGCGCATGTTGGCGGCGATGGCGTAGGGCGGAACCGTCAGGTTTTTCGGCGCCGGCATGCTCTTGAAGACACGGCCGGACAAATCGTACTTCGAGCCGTGGCATGGACAGTAGAAACCACCCGGCCAGTTCGCTCCCAAATCGGCGCCCGCCACTTGAAACGAGTTGTTGGGCTCGAATGCGCCCAGCGGCGAGCAGCCAAGATGCGTGCACACCGCCAGCCCCACCCAGTATTCGGGATTGCGCGCCCGCACGGCGCCGCTCGACTTGATGTAGTCGGGCTGCAGGGAGTCCTCGGACTTGGGATCGGCCAGCAGGTGGTCGTGACCGCCCAATTGATCGACCACGGTCTTGACGCGGCGTACGACGAACACGGCCTGGCCGCGCCATACCACCTTCAGCATCTGCCCGGCCTCGAGCTTCGAGGCATCCACTTCGACCGGTGCACCGAGCGCCTTGGCGCGCGCGCTCGGCTTCCACGACGCAAGAAACGGCACCGCCGCGAATGCAACGCCGATCGCGCCCGTACCGACCGTGGCCGCGGTCAACAAGCGGCGGCGGCCGTGGTCTACCTGGTCTACCTCATCACTCATCGATCATCCCCGAATTTTTGACAAATCTTCACGCAAACCCCTGTGGCCGTAGAGTTTCCCAAAGAATATTCGGAGCGCATTATACACAGTTCGGACGAACATCCTTTAAGGCTCGAGGAGCGATATTAATTGCAAAGCGCGCGCGTCCTCGTGAGTTTTTTGGCAAAAGCAGTGATCGTCGGTTTGGCGCTCGCGTTCATGGTCGTGTGGTGGCGGCCGACGCTGCTCGCCGCGCGCACCGCCACGGCCGCCGTAACTCCCGTGCCCGCGGCGCTCGCTGCGGCGCGCCCCGTCGTCGTCATGCAAAGTTTCGCCGACTCCGTCGCGCGTGCCGCCCCGGCGGTGGTCAACATCTACACGCGGCGCGTCGTCACCGAGCGCATGCAGTCGACGCCGCTCAGCCAGCTGTTCGGCGACTATTGGCCGAGTTATCGCCGCCGCATCGAGAATAGTTTGGGAAGCGGCGTGATCGTCGATGCGAAGGGCACCATCGTCACGAATCAGCATGTGATCGCCGGCGCCGAATCCATCCAAGTGCAGCTGGCCGACGGCCGCATATCCGACGCCACCATCGTCGGCTCCGATCCCGACACGGACATCGCGATCCTGGGTTTGAAGGTCGACGGTCTGCCCAGCATCGCCTTGGGCCGCTCGGACACCCTGCGGGTTGGCGATATCGTGCTCGCCATCGGCAATCCTTATGGGATCGGCCAAACGGTGACCCAGGGCATCGTCAGCGCCACAGGGCGCGGCCAGCTGGGGCTGGCAACCTTCGAGAAGTTCATCCAGACCGATGCCGCCATCAA
>Ga0302324_100006007_pt1 | contig 26365 bp, 23 predicted proteins | sample Palsa_T0_1_FD_201949 | JGI IMG/M metagenome (GOLD analysis project Ga0302324, IMG submission 201949) | Peat permafrost microbial communities from Stordalen Mire near Abisko, Sweden - Palsa_T0_1 | ecosystem: Environmental > Terrestrial > Soil > Palsa > Peat permafrost | place: Sweden: Abisko... | reverse complement strand
ATAAACCGCGAAGGACAGATTGGTGTCGACAAAGATGTCTCCGTAGCGGTCGTCGGCCGAAGCCCGCTCCACCCGCACCATCTGGTGCCAGCAGTGCATGCCGGTGATCGGATCGGGATGGACGGGAAAGGTCAGGTTCTGGTGCACGCCGGCATCGCTCCACCAGACACGTTTCGTATCGGGATCGGTCGTATCGTAAGGTTCCACTCCCGAAGTCTGACGCATCTTCCATTGTCCCTTACCGACTTCTTTCAGGTCGACCCAGGCGCTCGACATACGTTCGACGTGATCCTCTTTATTGAGGCGCCAGCGTCCCATGTGGTGGGAGCAGGCGACCACGCCCGGCGCCAGTCCTTCGGTCACCCACCCGTGCAATACGAAGAAGCCGATTTCGGTGTGCACTTTGAGCAAGTCGCCGGTGCGAATGCCGCCGAGGGTCTGCGCGTCCACCGGATTCAGCCACAGCGGATTCTTGTGCGCGATCTCGTAGAGATATTTCGAGTTCCCTGATCTTGTGTGAATCAGATGCGGCAGCCGGAAAATGGGCAGCAACGTGTAAACCTCGCCCCTGGCATCCTTCGGCCATTCGACCAGTGGCATGTATCGTGGGTCAAAATCTGGATCGATCTCTGCGCCCGGACTTCCGACCGATGCCGTTTGCGCCGACCGATGAACATGGCTGCGATAGTATTCCGGAAGCGCAAACTCGGGCCACTTCCAGTCCGACATGGTTTTCGAAAACAACTCCAGTTTCCGCGATGGCGTGTTGTAGCCAACCACCGCTTCGCCGTCGACCATCACACCGACTGCCTTCCCATCCCTGGTGACCACACCATTCGCTTCGACTTTCGATCCCGAGAGATCGACGGGAGCGACCGGCTTCTCGTTCAGCTTATAGACGTCGGTGGCGACTTCGTAGGCGCCGTACTTGCGCATGTATTCGAGCGGCTTCAGGCCCTGTTTGGCAGCCGCTTCGGGCAAACCCGGAACTGAATTCTCGAAAATCCAACCGTAGTATTCGTCGGAGGTCAGTTTTTGTCCGGGACGATAGGGAGACTCGAACCACTGCCGAATCCCCATCGAGCCGTCAGGGTCGATTGCCCACGAAAGATTGATCCAGAACTCGTCTTCCTCCCAAACTTCTCCCGGATTCGCTTGGTAGGTGTAATCGAATTTCTTCCCTTCCTTTTCCTGAAGAACGCGCAGCACAGGCTGGCGAAACCCGATCCACTTTCCCGCGTACGACTCCTGGCTCATCAAGTCGTGGCGCTCGGAGCTGAACCCCATGGGCAAGACATAATCCGCAAACCAGGCCGTCTCGCTCCAGGTCGGCGTCATTGCGGCGTGCAAGCCGACCTTCTCTTCGTCGCGCAACATCTCAATCCACGAAAATCCGTCCGGATAAGTCCAGACAGGATTGAAGACGCGAGTGAAGTAGGCCTCGATGCGGCCACGGCCTTCCTTGAGGAAGTGCGGAAGCAGCGGCGACATCTCATGCGTGCACAGCGGCCACTCCAGCGGATAGAGCAATTCGTTCCAGCGCTTCTGCGGCGGCGGATTTTTGTAGGGCCGCGGCACGAACTTGTTCCAAGCATTTAAATTGTGACCGCCCGGAGTTCCGACCGAACCGGTGAGCACGTGAAGGAGCGTCAAGGCTCGTGCGGCTTGCCATCCACCCAGATTGCCGGACGCGCTGCCCCGCCACAGATGCGAAGCGAAGCGGCTTCCGGCGCTCGCGATCTCGCGCGCCGTCCTGACGATCACCTCCGCCTTCACGCCGCTTTCCTTCTCCGCAAACTGGGGCGTGAACTTCGCGTAGTGCCGCTTCAGCGTGTCGATCAGAGCTTCGAAACTCTGGCCCTCGGCGGAAAACCCATCGACTTCGAGCTCCTGCCAGTTGGTCCAGTTCTTCACGAACCTGGCGTCGAACCGATTTTCGTTCAGCATGACCATCGCCATCGCCAGCAGCACCGCGGCTTCAGTGCCCGGGTAGCTCGGCATCCAGTAATCCGCCATGCTCGCAGTATTTGAAAGTCGCGGGTCCATGACGGCGAGTTTGGCTCCGGCCATTTTGCCTTCGATAATGCGCTGCGCATGAGGATTGAAATAGTGCCCCGACTCAAGATGCGCGGAGAGCAGCAGGATAAAGCGAGCGTTGGCGTGGTCGGGCGAAGGACGGTCGGCATAGTGCCAGAGCAGATAACCGAGCCGCGCCGAAGACGAACATACATTGGTGTGGGAATTGTGACCGTCGATGCCCCAGGCCTGCAGGGTGCGCTCCATAATGAAGTCGTATCCAGGACGGCCCACGTGGTACATGACTTCTTCGCCGCGATTTTCCTGAAATGCCTTGCGGATGCGCCCCCCGAAAGTCTCCAGCACTTCGTCCCAAGAAGTTCGAGTCCATTTCCCGCCGCCCCGCGCCCCCGAACGCTTCATCGGATACAGAATGCGATCGGGATCGTGAATCTGCGTGATGGTGGCCGGACCCTTCGCGCAAAGACGTCCGCGGCTGGCCGGATGCTTCGGATTGCCTTCAAACTTCGTAACTTGTCCGGTTTCTTTGTCGACGTAGGCAAGAAGGCCGCAAGCCGATTCGCAGTTAAAGCAGATGGTCGGAATAAGCGAATAATGCTTTTGCACACGGCGAGGCCAGGCCGAAGCGTCGTACTCGACCCAATCGTCCCACTTCTCAACCGGAGGGTAAGAACAAAGATGGCTGCCGTCGCGCTTAAAATCCGTCATCGCTGCCCTCCATGGGCGTTCGAGCTTTCACGAATGTCACTGTAGAGACGGGCCCTGACCGGTCTCCGCGTGGGCCGAATCCGCCGACCGAGATCGGGCGAAGCCGGGTCTTCCCGGACCATTAGCTGTTCGGCACACTCTGACCGGCCATCACGAAACACCATTCGAAAATCAGGAGTCCGGCCAGCGCGAGCCCACCAGCGACCCCGACTGCGATGCGGTTGGGCGCGCCGAACATTGGGCCGACCAACAAAAGCGCCATCGGACCAACTCCGCCGACCACGATCGCGCCTCCCCAGAACGCCCGACGGAACGGTCCGTGCGTCATCAGTCGAGCCCCGTAACGCCCGTTGTCGGTGGTATGCGGCATGGCAACCTCGCCAAGCAGCATGAGCAAGTGCAGCCCCAAACTGATGATCAAGGCAGGAACGGCGACCGACAGGGCCTGTGGCGAACCACCGAGAGCGTCCGGAAGCAGCGCCAGCACCGCCGCTCCGCAAAGCAAGGCTTGAACAATCAAATGTGCCGGCAGGAGCGGGGATTGCCAGAGGTCGCGCCCCTCGCATTGTCCGAAAAGAAACGCGGTGTAGGCGGCTGCGCAAAAGCCAACCAGCACCGTAGGCCACAATAGGATCGAAGAAACCAAGGAAAATCCCAAAACCGCCGCCAGCCAGAACGCACCGCACAATCCGCTGTATGCGATCAGAATGAACGCCCCTCGCGCCAACCACGATTTACTTTGCGGCGTGAACACCACCCGCAGAAATCGTTCCTTGTGATCGAGATCCCAAACCAGCAACACCGTGGTGAGCGCCGTAAAAAACAGAGCGACCGTGGCCAGCGCGATGTCACGGACGCGATTCCCCGACAACCTCCCGAGCGCCATGGCAATCGCCGGCACGGCAAGCGCCCCTCCACCGATCGACTTAGTCCAGCAATAAGCCGGCACTTGCCACCCCCACGGACGCGCATGGGAAACGTCATAGGCGGCGAGCGTGTTTTTGTGCAGCAAGGGACTGTCGGGGGGATAGGCAGCGCCTCCGCCATGCACGGCCGCATTCCGCTGCGACCACATGTAAATCGGTTCGTGGCGCGCCGCCGTGGGCACAATCGCGCTTTCATCCCCATCGATGTAATAGAGCTTGGGCTGGGTTCCCTGCTCGGGCTTGCGCACGCGCACCGGTTCGCGGGCCACCAGTTGCGCCGCCTCGCTTGCGGGGTCGCTAAGATCCCCGGCAATGATGGCATGTTCCGGACATACGATGACGCACGCAGGTTCTAATCCGACTTCGGTGCGATGCGCGCAGAAGTGGCACTTGGCGGCCGTGCCATGGTCAGGGTCGATGTAAATCGAGTCGTAGGGACAGGCTTGCATGCAGGCCTTGCAGCCTATGCAACGGTCGGAATTGAAATCGACGATCCCATCCTTGCGCTGGTACATCGCGGTGACCGGACAGATCGTGACGCAGGGCGGCTTCTCGCAATGATTGCAGCGTGTAACCTGAAATACGCGGCGCGTGTTCGGGAAAACGCCTTTTTCCACGTACTTGACCCAGGTCCGGTTCACTCCGACCGGCACCTGGTTCTCGGTCTTGCACGCTACCGTACAAGCGTGACAACCGATACACTTGCGGTTATCGATTACAAAACCGTATTTCATCCGCGGGAAGTCCCAATCCGAAAAAATCAATCATACGTGGGTTCGCTCGAAACGGGATTGCCGTTGTTGAGGCCGATCGCAGAAACGGAAAGGGGAGGTATTTGCCGGTGGAGAGCCGGTCGTTCCGCCAACTGAACCGGACGCCGGTCCCTCCACCGTCGAACTTAACCAGTCGTCCTAGTAGTTCGAAGCCTGGACAATGAGGTGCTCTACGATGTGATGTGCCTCGTCGATATGCTCCAGGGCGCGATGACGCAATCCGTGAGCAAATCCGTCGTCTTCTCTTTCCGCGATGTCGCGATGCGCCTTGTCGAGCAGTTCGAGCGCTCGATGATATCGGCCCGCGTGTCCAAGGTGCGCATCGACCGGAGGATGATCATTCAAATCCTTGCCATCATCGATCGCGGCATGCTTGATTTCGCCAATGGCCCTGTCGATCTCGGCGATGGCGTGTTCTTCCTCTCGGTCCACCCGGTCGTTCGGAGACATGCGCTCCAGATGCGCGCGCGCGTGGCGCAGATCGGTCAGCGCATGCAAGTATGCCGGATGTCTTCCGGGATCGTCGGCGAATGTCAGCGTGGCACAGAGTGCAACGAGGAATGCGATTACAGCGCAATGGCGTACGATTTTCATGGTCTCCTCAAATAGGCCTTTCGGCGGGCTGGAACTCCCCTGTAATGAGCCGAAAACTGGCGAATTTTGACTGGTGGAATGGTAAGCCGCGGTTGAGAACTCGGGAAAGTTACTTCGGGGCATGACCCGGGGAGAGCCCAAAAAGCCTGTCTGGGGGCGCCTGATCCGGGCCTCATTACGGCCTAGATCTGGTAATCGATATCTTCCATAATCCGCTGCAGAGAGGCGGAGAGCGGCTCGCGTCCTCCCAGGCCCTCCAGTTGGCGCACTCGCTCCGCTAACCTGTTCACCTCGGTCGCAACCGCAGCCAGCGCCTCAGAAAGCGGGTCGTTGATCTGCTTGGGATCGGTGATCACCACGCGCTTGCCTTCTCGAAAGATAATGTGTCCGGGCACGCCCACCACGGTCGAATCGTCGGGCACGTCGCGCAGCACGACCGATCCGGCGCCAATCCGGCAATTGCGCCCGACCGTGATGTTGCCGAGAATCTTCGCGCCTCCGCCGACCACCACCTTGTCAAGAAGCGTCGGATGCCGCTTCCCGCGCTCCTTGCCGGTGCCACCGAGCGTCACCCCCTGGTAGAGCGTGACCTCGTCACCGATCACCGCTGTCTCGCCAATCACCACGCCCAAACCATGGTCGACGAATAAACGTCGGCCAATCTCGGCTCCGGGGTGGATTTCGATGCCGGTCAGGAAGCGCGCGACCTGCGACAACCAGCGCGCCAACAGAAAAAAGCCATGCGTCCAGAGCCAGTGATTCACGCGATAAAACCAAACCGCATGCAGGCCGGCGTAGCAGAGATAAATCTCCAGGCGCGACTTCGCAGCGGGATCGCGCTCCAGTACGGTGGCAACGTCCTCGCGAATTAGGGAAAACAGAGACGGCATGGGTCAACGATCGACCTGATCAAAGATCAGGCCGGAACCGGCGTCGTTGGAATCTGCAACGCCTCGTTCCGCAGTCCTTCGAAGAGAATACTACTCAAGTAGCGTTCGCCGAACGACGGCAGAACCACAACAATCAATTTCCCGGCATTCTCTAGACGCCGCGCCACCTCCAATGCCGCGACCACCGCCGCGCCCGAAGAAATGCCGACCAGGAGACCTTCTTCGAGCGGAAGCCGCCGTGCCATGTTGATGGAGTCGTCGTTGCTCACCCTGATGACCTCGTCGACGTAATCCCGTCGCAGGATGCTCGGCACAAACCCGGCACCGATCCCCTGAATCTTATGCGGCGCCGGCTTACCGCCGGAGAGCACCGGGCTGTCGGCCGGCTCCACGGCCACGGCCTTGAACGACGGCTTTTTCGGTTTTATATACTCGGAGACGCCGGTGATGGTGCCACCCGTGCCGACGCCGGAGATCAGAAAATCCACGCGGCCCTCGGTGTCTTCCCAAATCTCAGGACCCGTGGTTTCGAAGTGAATCTTCGGATTCGCCGGATTGTCGAATTGCTGGAGCATGTAGCCGTCTGGAGTCTTAGCCAGCAACTCTTCTGCTTTTAGAACCGCTCCCTTCATTCCCCGTGGACCGGGCGTAAGAACGATCTGAGCGCCGAGAGCGAGCAGCAGCACGCGCCGCTCCAGGCTCATGGTCTCGGGCATGGTGAGGATGAGTTTGTAGCCCTTCACGGCCGCCACAAAGGCGAGAGCGATTCCCGTGTTGCCGCTGGTCGGCTCGATCAGAACGGTTTTGCCGGGATGAATCCGGCCCGCGCGCTCGGCGTCGGCAATCATGCTTACCCCGATGCGGTCCTTAACACTGCCCAGGGGATTCTGACTTTCAAGCTTGGCCACGACTTCGGCGACCGCGCCCTCTGTAACTCGGTTCAGTCGCACGAGCGGCGTGCGGCCGATCAGTTCCGTTACATCCTTTGCGATTTTCATAGATTTTCGATTCTCGCCTTCGACGGTTCGATTCTTTTCGAATCATCGCTCGCCTGCTGAATTACAACGGTCACGCCGAGCAGAGCGCCGGGCGACAATTCCTGAAAGATGTCGCTCGGGCGCTCCGGACCCGGCGGGGATGAGGTTCCTAGCGCGGACGCGGTTTCCGCCGTCCCACTCGCGCCAGAACGCGCCGCACTTTCTTCGGAGAAATCGACAGCCGGGCCGCTACCCGAGACACTTTGCGGCCCTCGCGCTCCCACACCCGCGCAATCACAATCTCGGCAAATTCTTCGCTGATTTGCCGGAACGACTTCTCGCCCACCGCACCTTGCGACCACGCCTTCAGCGCGGGATGGATGCTTCCCTTGCGGAGAATCTTCGCGCCGAGCGTCTGCAGATCCTGCCACATATTGTTGTCGGGTTGATTGGTTCGGCAGGACGCCCGCGCCAGATCATAGGCCTCGCGAGCCGCCTCCGGATTGTCGAAAAACGAATTGCACTGCGTCAATCCCTGCCACAGATGCGCGTTGGCGAGCAACAGATGATGCTGGGTGTGCTTGGCCAGATCGATCGCCTCTTGACTGCACTCGAGCGCCCGCCGGGCATGACTTCCCGGATCGGCGCCTTCGCCGATCTCTTCCTCCACCTTCGCATTTTCAATCATGCACTCCAGAATGCGCGCCCGGCCCATGAGAATGTAGTCCTGTTTCTCGTCGCCTAATTCGTAGGCCGAGGCCGCTTCTTCCTCGGCCCGCTGAAAATCCCCGCCATCGAGATGAATGTAGGCGGCATTCAAATAAGCGGTGCCCGCTCCGTGATGGTTCGGACGCTGCTGGTAAATGGCCTGGGCCGCCTCCAGGTGCTCAATCCCTTCGCGGCGAAGCTGGGCGAGGCGGCCAAGATAGTCCTGCTTCAGCGGATGCGGATCCGAGATGGTTGCTCGGCTCTTCAGGTCGCCTCTGGCGAAGGTCTTCCGCCGTCGCTTCGCATCGCGGTCAATCCTTTTCTGCAACTGCAGAGCGATCCCGCGCTTGGCAAGCGCCATGTTGGCCAGCGATCGGGCCAGGTTCGCATGCCGTGGATCCCGCTTGCCATAGTAGCCAATGGCGCTCTCGAAAAACTCGATCGCTTTATCGAAACGGCCCTCCCGGCGCGCCATGCGACCGTAGAAGGATTGAATGTTGCCGAGCGTCACGTAGTCGTCGGTCCCGCCGAGCGCGCTCTCCGCCTCCTGCGAGATGCGCACCGCTTCTTTCCATTTGCCCTGCTGAAAGTAAAGCCAGCCCTCGAGCACCTGCATCACCGCCGCCATGCGCGCATACCCCAGCCGAGCCGCCAGATCCTTTCCTTTCACGGTGTGGGTCAGAGCTTCGTCGTACTCGCCGCGTCTGCGCAGGCAGCGCCCTTTCCAGAAATAAACGATGGCCGAAAGGAACGGGTCGTCCAGTTCGCCGCCCAAACTCAGGACGAAGTCAAAATGGCCAATCGCCGGTTCCATCGCCTCTTCGCCCATCGCCCTCATGCCCTCGGCCATGCGCAGGCAGAGGTAGTCGGCGATCGAGAGCTTCGATCGCAATCCGGGTTCGAGGTGTTTAAAGCGTTCGAGAAGCTCTTGGAGCGCCGGGCCGCTGAAACCGATGTCGGTCCAGATCGCGACCTGGGCCAGCAGGCGAGCGGCATTTTCCTGGGAGGGATCGAGATTGACGATCAGGTCCTGGTGCGATCGAAGACAGGCAATTCCGCGCTCGATCTCACGCGCGGCAACATATTCCCGTAACTGCGAGAGGAAGCGTGCGTCAATCGGGGGACCGCCCCGAGTACCTCTGCGTGCGCCGGTCACCATCAATTGACGTTCTAGTCTAATAAGTCATAACTGGCAAGCGTAAGAAATTCCGCAAACTCCGGGCTCGTCGTCAAGTCCTCAAGCACTTTCGCCGCCTGTTGCAGCTTTCGATCGTTGCCGAGCTCGGCCGCCCGCTGGCCGATGATCTCCTTCACCATGCCTTCGGTCACCAGCCTGCCATCGTTGAGATGGGATCCGTGCTTCGCCCACTGCCACACCTGGGCGCGGCAGATTTCAGCCGTCGCCGCATCTTCCATCAGGTTGTAAATGGGAACGCAGCCCGATCCCCGCAGCCACGAATGCAGATACTGCAATCCCACGTCGATGTTCCAACGCAACCCTTCGTCGGTGATATCTCCCTTCGGAGCCTCCAGCAGGTCTTTCGCCTGCACGGTGCGGCTGGCTCGGGCCGCCGATTTCCGATCGGAAGCAATCTGATTCGGTTCCGGCATGTACTGGTCGAAAATTTCCTTTGCCACCGGGACCAGCCCAGGATGCGCGACCCAAGTGCCGTCATGGCCGGCTTGAACCTCGCGAAGTTTGTCGCGCCGCACCTTTTCGAGCGCCTGTTCATTGGCCGCCGCATCGTTTCGTATCGGAATCTGCGCCGCCATCCCACCCATCGCGTGGATGCCCCGCCGGTGACAGATTTGAATCAACAATTCCACGTAGGAGCTCAGGAAATGGGTCTCCATCGTGACCAGCGACCGGTCCGGCAGAACGAATTCAGGATGCGCCTGAAATTTCTTGATGTAGCTGAAAATGTAGTCCCAGCGTCCACAGTTCAGCCCGGCTGAATGGTCTTGCAGTTCATACAGGATCTCGTCCATTTCGAAAGCCGCCAGAATCGTCTCAATCAGCACGGTGGCGCGAATCGAACCGCGCGGAATGCCCATTTCGTCCTGGGCAAAACAGAACACCTCGTTCCACAAACGCGCCTCCAGGTGATTCTCGAGCTTCGGCAGGTAGAAATAGGGGCCAGTTCCCTTGGCCAGCAAGGCGGCCGCATTGTGAAAGAAGAACAGGCCAAAATCAAACAGCGCACCCGAGATCGGCTTCCCTTCCACCAGAAAATGTTTTTCGTCCAGATGCCATCCCCGCGGCCGCACCATCAGCGTGGCCAGATTGGGCCCGAGTTGGTATTGTTTTCCCTCCGGACTCTGGTACCGGATCGTCCCGCGAATCGCGTCCCTCAGGTTGTGCTGTCCTTCAAGATTGTTGTTCCAGGTGGGTGAATTCGAGTCCTCGAAATCGGCCATGAAGACGCTCGCACCCGAGTTCAACGCATTGATGATCATCTTGCGATCGACCGGCCCGGTAATTTCCACGCGCCGATCCTGGAGGTCCTTTGGAATCGGCGCCACCTTCCACTCGCGCTCGCGGATATCCGCTGTCTCCGGCAGAAAATCCGGTAATTTGCCGTTATTGATCTCCCGTTGAACGGTCTGCCGGCGCGCCAGCAGTTCCTTCCGCCGGGGCTCGAACCGAGCCGCAAGCTTCAACAGAAATACCTGGGCCTCCGCGCTAAGAATGCCGGCCTGTATCTGAGCCTGGGCCAGCGACTGGTCAACGGAATTGGAATTGTTCTCAACCATCGTCGGGTTCATAGCAGAACATCATAGACGTTCGCCGCGCCGTTTGCAGCCCACATCCCACCCGCTAGGCCATTTTGACCCACTGGTCCCTGCCGGACAGCGCCGTTTGCCGGAGGCCAGCAATCCGAGGTGTACTGCAGGTGGAGGCAAACTCCGGACACAAATATTTGAATGGGGACAAAAAGATGACAACTTCGACTTCCACCCGGCAAACCACCACCATCGACGATCTGTCCTTTGAGGCTGGACTGGTTCGCGGTATTGGAACCTTGGTGGTTCAGGAGTATCCGTCATTGGCCGGTACGGACGACGAACTGCTACCCTCGGGAGATTAGAACCGGAAGCCCCGATTCGGTCGGGAACGGCGCCACCTTTCAGCCGCCGTCAGCAAAACGCCAACGGACAAAGAGCAACTGGCGAACCCGCCCAAGGTCACTGCTGCATCCCCGTCTGGGCATCAATTCCAGAGCCGCAAATGACCGAGCTCTGCCGGTGCGAGTTGGAAGAGTTAATATGTCAGCATTACCGATACGGCGAACGACATCCTCCATGGAGGCGGAAAGTGTTGATCAGCACTGAAAGCCAGGAAATCACTACGACGATGTTCGACCAACAGGTCGCGGCCGCAAGGGAATGGTTCGCGAGCCCTCGATTCGACGGGATCGTACGTCTCTACTCCCCGCGCCAGGTGGCGGAGCAGCAGGGCAGTCTTTCCGGCGACTACAGCGTAGCGCGACGGGCGGCCGAGGAGTTCTACGCGCGGCTGCGCGAACTGTTCAACGAGCGCCGGCAGATCACCACTTTTGGCCCCTATTCGCCGGGCCAGGCGGTGATGATGAAGCGGACCGGGATGGAAGCCATTTATCTGGGCGGATGGGCAACATCCGCCAGGGGATCGCTGGCAGAGGATCCGGGTCCGGACCTGGCCAGCTACCCGCTCAGCCAGGTGCCGGACGAAGCCGCCCTGCTGGTGCGGGCACTTCTCACCGCCGACAAGAACCAACACTTCGCGCGGGCGCGCATGACCGATGAACAGCGCAAAGCGACACCGATCGTCGACTTCCAGCCCTTCATCATCGCCGACGCCGATACCGGTCACGGCGGAGACGCGCACGTCCGCAACCTGATCCGCCGCTTTGTCGAAGTCGGGGTGCCGGGCTACCACATCGAAGACCAGAAGCCGGGGGCGAAAAAGTGCGGCCACCAGGGCGGCAAAGTGCTCGTGGCCGAGGATGAGCAGATCAAGCGGCTCAACGCCGCGCGCCTGCAGCTCGACATCATGCGGGTACCGGGCATTGTTGTGGCCCGCACCGATGCCGAGTCGGCGACCTTCATCGAGAGTCGAAGCGATGAACGGGATCAGCCCTTCATCCTCGGTGCCACCAACATCGATCTACCCAGTTATAAGGCCGGCTATTTGGCCATCTTGCGGAAGCTCTTCGACCTGGGCGTCGAAGAGGTGCGTGGGCACCTGCTCTTTGCTGTCTCCGAGGCCGAGTATTCGTCGGCTTTCGCTTGGCTCGAGCGGGTTGGGCTCATGTCCGTGATCTCCGAGCGCGCGCCGGTTCTCAGGGATATGCCGGCAACCGAGCTCGACGCAGCGCTCGACAAGATCGACACGCGCTACGTGGAAACCTGGCAGGCGGAAGCGGGGTTGAAAACTTACGGGCGGGCGGTCGCCGAGGTGCTCGAGTTCCGCACCGCCGAGGGCGAGCATTTCGACATGACCGTCGAACAATGGCTGGCGTTCTCGAAGCAGGCTTCGTTCTACGAGGCGCGCGAGCGAGCGAAATCGATGGGCGTCCACGTGATCTGGGATTGTGAGCTGCCCAAAACTCCGGAAGGCTTCTATCACCTCCAACCGGGGATCGATTACGCCATTGCGAAGTCGCTGGCCGCGGCGCCCTTCGCCGACATGCTGTGGATGGAGACCAAAACTGCCGATCTCGAGGATGCTGAAAAGTTCGCACACGCCATCCATGCGCAGTATCCCGACAAGATGCTGGCCTACAACCTCTCGCCGTCGTTTAGCTGGGATACCACGGGAATGAACGACGAGCAGATGAAGCGCTTTCCAGAGGAGCTCGGGAGACTCGGCTTCGTCTTCAACTTCATCACCTACGGCGGCCACCAGATCGACGGCTTGGCCGCCGAGGAGTTCGCGACCGCATTGAAACAGGACGGGATGCTGGCGCTGGCACGCTTGCAGCGCAAGTTCAGACTGCTCGAGTCACCCTATCGGACGCCGCAGACCCTGGTCGGAGGGCCGCGCTTGGACGCCGCCTTGATGGCATCGTCGGGACGCACCGCCGCGACCAAAGCGATGGGCAAGGGGTCGACTCAGTTTCAGCACCTGGTTCAGACCGAGGTCCCAACCAAGCTGCTCGAGGAGTGGCTCGCGGAGTGGAGCAAGCAAAACGATTATGCGGCAAAACTTCACGTCCAGCTCCGTCCGCACACGGCTGGTTCGGAGCTGTTGGAGTTGAGTGTGCTGAGCGAACCCGGTGTGAAGCAGCCGAGCGGGGAGAAACTTGCCAACGTGGTCTTCGCCTGCATCCAGGATCGTCGTGGTCGCAGCATCCTCTCGATTCGCGACCAGAACACCCTCGCGCCGGTTCGCAAGAAGCGTCTGATGACGGTGGCCCAACTGTTCCTCATCCACCGCTACAATGCCAGCGCGGTGCACTACGTCACCCCCACCGAGGACAACGAGTTTCAGACACAGAGAATGAAGGGCGCAGGGATCTTCTCGGATGTACACACCGAGATTGGCCAGATCATCGTCGCGCAAGTTAACAAGGGACGCGTCGCCGAACTGCTTCAGCCCGACCGCGTGCTTCTTTTGGAGATGATCCGTAAGACGTCGCCGGCATTGCAGATCCAGACGTAGATCTTGAAAACAAGGCACCGGACTTATTCAATTTCTAACTTATTCAATTTCTAAGGAGTGATCGGGGCGCGGTCGAGCGCCCGAGTATCCCGCCCAAACACTCAGGCGCCTTCGGCTGTTTTTGATCGTTCCCGCTTGTCTACGCGAAGTTGCGCTGCGGTAAAGGCCGAGCCGCAGGTCCCGCACCGCCAGCTGGTAAACGCGCTGGTCAATAGATTTGGGCCGTCATTGGTGCTCTGCGGTTGGCTGGCACGCACCGCCAGAACCAGCTCTCCACCGCAGTCCGAACATTTGCGCTTTTGCATAGCTCCAATCAAGTCTTAGAGTCTGGGTCTTAGAGTCTGGGTCCGGGAACAGCTCGCCAGGCGGCGCGCTCCCGGATCCACCCCTGTTCTCTACTATCGCACAGAAGCCCGCGAAACAATTGGTCAATATTGACCTTTTTGCAGTGCGCATCGCGGCGCACGGTGAACCCGTGCCGAGCGGAGCTCCAACGTTCGGGTATGTCCAATCGTGCCCGATCGCATCCGAAAGGTGAGCAATCTTGCTCAGACGTGATGGTGCACATCTGTCATTGTTGGTTCTCCTGAGTGTGTAGACGGAGCCGCGAAAGCTGATTCGCAGCTCTCATTCTCAGGTCGCTGCCAAACTGATCAAGCCATGCCCAGCGACCACACCCAGCCCATCGGCATTCTTCATCCGTGTGTTTGCCGCACAACTTCGCGGCGGGACACGATTCGACCCTAAAAAGTCTCGCACATCAAGACCGTGGCAACACCTCCAGGCGGATGAGAGGCGTTAGCCCGAGAAATATGGAAGGTAAAACGTTATGCCTCTAATTCAACTGCTCGAAGTTCTCATCGTGGTGGGTGTCCTTCTGTGGCTGGTGAATCGCTTCATTCCCATGCAGGCGTCCATTAAGTCAATCTTGAACGGTGTCGTGGTCATTGCCGTGGTTCTGTGGCTGCTGAATGTCTTTGGCCTCTTTCATAGCCTTTCCGGGATCCACGTCGGAACCTAAAAAGAGTAAAGAAAATCAGCAAGAAACCGATACAACACAAGATCGATAGAACGCAACCTGGCAGGCCTCGGCCTGAAAGAAGAAGGAGATACCTTGAAAACTAAGCTTTTGTTAACCATCGGAATCAGCCTCACGGTAAGCGCATTTGCCCAAACCAATTCGCAAAACACCCTTCTCGTCGAATCCATGAGTCAGACGCCGACATTCCGAGTGACCGTGGTCAGCCGCAGCGTGCGGGCCGTCAACTACGAGCATCGCAGCGGAGCCTCCAGGCTCGACTTCGCGGGCACGAACTTGATGCCTACGGCGAACGGTGAAGCCAAAGTGAATAGCCGGCGGGGATCGATTGAGATCGACGCGAACTTTGGCAACCTGCAGGTACCGACGACTTTCGGCAACGAGTACCTGACCTATGTTTTATGGGCGATTTCTCCCGAAGGCCGGGCCGTGAACCTGGGCGAAGTATTGCTCGGCGATGACCATCGCAGCAAGCTGCGCGTGACCACCGACCTTCAGGCTTTTGCTTTGATCGTTACCGCGGAACCTTATTATGCCGTGCGGCAACCGAGCAACGTGGTTGTGCTCGAGAATGTGGTGCGCGAGTCCACCAAGGGAACCACCGAAGCGGTCAACGCTAAGTACGAACTGATGGAGCGCGGTGGCTACATTCCCACCGGCTACAAGTTCGACCCGGTGGTTCTGAACGCCAGATTGCCGCTCGAATTCTTCGAGGCGCGCAATGCATTGCGCATCGCGCAATCCGAGGGAGCCGAGCAATATGCCAGCGACAGTTATCAGCGTGCCGTCCAGTTGACGAACAATGCCGATGAATTTGCCGCGAGCAGACACACCGACACCAAGGGACTGATCGCGATCGCCCGCGAGGCCGTGCAAACATCCGAAGATGCGCGCGAAATCGCAGTCAAGAAACTGGACGAGATCCGACTGGCCGACGAACGTCGGGCATCGGCCGACTCTCTGGCGATCTCGCAGGTGCAAGCCAATCAAGCGATTCAGCTGAAAGACCAAGCTCAGTCCGATGCGGCCATCGCTCAAGCGGCCAAAGCCCAAGCGGATCGAGATGCCGCCCGGGCCCGCGCCGATGCTGCCGCCGCACAAAATGAAACCGCGCAGGCCAAGGCGGACATGGCAAGCAGCGCGGCTTCGTCCGCCGACGCGGTCTCCGCCGCCCAGGCTGACGCAGAGCGGTCTCGTTTGGCTGCGCAGCAAGCACAGCAGGGCGAGCAACAGGCGGAAACCGACAAAGCGGCCATGCGCACGCGATTGTCGGAGCAGTTGAATGCCATTCTTCAGACTCGCGACAGTGCGCGCGGGCTCATCGTCAGCATGTCCGATGTCTTGTTTGACACCGGAAAATACTCGTTGAAGCCGGGTGCACGAGAGAAGCTGGCAAAAGTCGCCGGCATTCTGATCGCCTACCCAGGGCTTGACATTGAAGTCGGCGGCTACACCGACAATGTAGGCAGCGACGAAATGAATCAAACATTGTCGGAGAACCGTGCCGGATCCGTGCGCGATTATCTGGTGCAGGAAGGCGTTGCGACGACTTCGGTTTCGGCCAGAGGTTTCGGCAACACCTTGCCGGTAGCCTCCAACGACAACACCTCCGGACGTCAGCAGAACCGGAGAGTTGAACTTCTCGTGTCCGGCGAAGCCATCGGCAGCCCGGCGAACGCAACCACAGGAAGCTTGCAGTAGCACAAGCGCAGGTAACCATTCGATACGCAAGAAGCAAAGGAGCAACACCCCATGAAACTGGTAGGAATTCTCAGCACAGCAGTTTTGTCTTTAACGCTCGTGGCCGCCGCTCCGGCGTTCGCACAGGAGCAACACGACCAGCAGGAGGATCAGAAAGCCAAGCCTGCCCAGGACGACAAAAAAGTACAACCGGAGAAATCCGCAAAACCAGCGGAAAAAACCGCAGCCGAGCCGGGCAATAACGCCAAGCCGGCAGGGCAGAACGCGCAGCAAGGGCGTGCCGGTAACAGCGGTGGCGCCCGCATTCCCGCAGATAAATTCAAGGCCAATTTTGGACAACAACACACCTTTCGTGTCAGCCAAGCCGACTACCGCAATCACCGCTTCCAATACGGCGGCTATGCCTTCGGATTCGTTGACCCGTGGCCGAGCAACTGGCTCTACACCCAAAACGTCTATGTGATTGAGATCAACGGCGTGTATTACCTGTGCAACGCGTCGTTTCCTGGCGTCAACCTTGCACTGAGCTTCACCCTGTAGCGGCACCGTTCGGCGCGGCTCAGCAGTCGCGCCGATCGTCGCCTCTTTCGAGGCAGAAGGAGCAACCCATGCTTGGAACTATTTTGATCGTGATTTTGGTCTTAGCACTTTTTGGTGCGCTGCCACGGTGGTCGCACAGTCGAGACTGGGGATATGCCCCGACCGGAGGACTCGGATTGATCCTTTGCATCGTTGTGATTCTCCTGGTTCTAGGCCGGATTTGAACCGTGGATCGGTGGTAAAGGCAGACGGCTAAAACGCGGGCGCAGGCCCGGCTCGCGCTCATTCTGTCTTCGCGCTGAAGAACCCGTCCAGGTCAGGAGCATCTTTCGCGCCGCCCGGAAACTGCTCGACTCCGAGCGCGCGCAGGCTGAGCCGCAAAACACTTTCGTGGTGATAGAGGCCGTCGCGGGCGGTGCCGGCCGGAGTTCGTGAACTTATGATCAGGGCGGGAATGCGTCCTCCGCCTTTTACATCGGGTCGATTGGGATCGTATCTCCAATCCGCCTTCGGACCCTCTTCACACCCCTCGTCAAACACAATCACCAGCAGTCCGCCGCTTCGGAAGGTTTTCGATTCAATCAGCGGTTCCATGTTGCTCTTCAACCAGGCGTCGACGCTCTGCAAGGCGCGATGATCCCCGCAAGGTGCGCTCCGCTCGGTCACCGGATCGTTATGCCCATCGTGGTACAGGTTGGGCACGATGAACGAGTAATCGGGTAAAGTGTCGTGCTCCAAATCACCGGAAAAACTTTCAAAAGGGACAATATTGGCGGCCTGTGACGCTTGCCCCGGAGCAACCTTCGCTTGGCGGACGCTCTCAAAATACGCGAATGGATTGTGACGTTTTGCGTACGGAAAGTGATCGGGGCCCAAATAGCCGGCCTCGGGGATGCTTTCCGCGTAGGATTTCCAGGTTTTGCCGTTCGCAGTCAAAACGCTGGCAATGTTGTCGCCCGCCACTTCCCCGGGGAATTTGTCGGCCAAATGCCCGACCCAGGGCGAGCGTGTGCCACTTCGTCCGGCCGTTAAGTAGAAGTAATTGTTGATCGAGGGATGAGTGTTGGCGTAGTAGTTCGTAGCCACGCCGTATTTTGCAGCGAGCCCATTCAGGTAAGGCAGATCTTTCGCGTTTCCGATCACCTCGTCGAAGTTCTCGTTCTCCTCGACGACCACAAACACGTGTTCGAAACGGGCCATTTCGACCGGAACAGAAATCGGAGGAACCCCCGAAACCACAGCGTGGGGGCTGTTGCAGGATGCCAAACCGGCCGATATCAGAAGAATTCGAAGCCGTGATCTCATACGCTACTAGCATACTAAGGGTGCGGTTCGGCTGGAAGTGTCCACTCTTGACCAGTATGGTAGGGATGCCGGTGTCAGACTTGGTTCTCGAGATGACTTGGATCATCGAAAGGTTCATCGAATCGATGCAAGGTGTTGATTGTACTGCAATCATTTGTCGAGCTATGGCTGCCACCGGCCTCTGTCGCAATCGGCACCCGCCCCAGCTGACCGTCGGCGTCGGCCCGCCGGTGTCCTGACTCTTTTTCTAATCTTCGTGATGTGCAGCGGTCATGCCTTCGCGTACTCGGTCTTGACCCACGAGGAAATCGTCGATCTTCTCTGGTTAGACCAGATCCGTCCGCTGTTGCTCAAGCGTTATCCCGGTCTGACCGACGACCAGATCAAACAGGCGCATGCCTACGCCTATGGAGGCGCCGTCATCCAGGATCTGGGTTATTACCCGTTTGGCAGCCCGGAGTTCAGCGACCTGGCGCATTACGTTCGCAGCGGAGATTTCGTTCTCGAGTTGCTTCGCGAAAGCAACGATGTGAACGAGTACGCCTTCGCCCTGGGCGCGCTGGCACACTATTCCTCCGATATTACCGGTCACCCGGCGGTGAACCAGTCGGTGGCCCTCGAGTATCCCAAGCTGAGAGCGAAATATGGCAAGTCGGTGACCTACGCCGAGGACAAAACCGCGCACTTGAAAACGGAGTTTGGTTTCGACATGGTGCAGGTGGCGAAGAACCGTTACGCCTCGCAGCAGTACCACGATTTCATCGGGTTTCAGGTGTCAAAGCCGCTGCTCGAGCGAGCCTTTCCGGTGGTATACGGGTTGCAATTGAAAGATGTCGTCCCGCACGAGGATCTTGCCATTGGCTCCTATCGTTTCGCGGTCAGCCGCCTGATCCCAGAGATGACCCAAGTCGCGCTCAAAACCCATGAAAAAGACATGATGCGCGAGCAGCCCGACTTCGCCAAGAAAAAGTTTCTCTACCATCTCTCCCGCTCCGATTACCAGAAGGAGTGGGGCAAGGACTATACCAAGCCGGGCTTCGGCGCCCGCATCCTGGCAGGATTGTTCCGGTTTGTCCCGAAAATTGGTCCCTTCAAGGGACTGGCCTTCAAGAACCCGACCGCGCAAACCGAGGACTTGTATTTCAAGAGCATCAATGCCACGGTCGATCAATTCCGGACATTCCTCCACGAGGTAGGGACGGATTCGCTTCAGCTTACCAATTGCGATCTTGATGATGGCAGAGTGACCCAGGTGGGGGAATATCCGCTGGCCGACGACACCTACACAAAGTTGCTGCAGCAGTTGTCAGCCAGGAAGTTCGAGGGGACGAGTCCGGAGTTGCGCGCCAACATTCTCGATTTCTATTCCGCTCCCCCGGCCGCGATTGGGTCGGGCTCGAGTGACGGAGGAAACAACGGCACAAGAAAGACCGAGGCAGAAAGGATCGACGCGAAAAAGGAAGCACGCGATTCGAAAAACGTCCAGACGCAACTCGACGAGCTTAAGGGGATGAGCCTGAATTCGCCGGACGCGGACATGCCGCACCCCGATCGGACACCGGAGACGCAACGCACGTGCAGTTCGGGCCAATAGAAGAAAAGACCCAGCCGCAAACCGAAAATGCTAGGCGCTAACCCGCACAGACACCAACTCGGGGACACAGTGGGAATTTTGCATCGACTTCACCGCGTCTTCGGCAGTGAATCTCCCCATCACCAGGGCCAGCTTGCGGTCGGTTGTCGTCTGGATGGGAAGCCGATCAATCCGCAGCACATATTGAGGCGCGTGAGCCCCGCCGCGGTTCACTTTTACAAGAAACTTGATGTTTTTCATGGTTCCTTCCAGGTCCTTTAGCGATCTGTCTACTGTCTTGTCGCTGCCACACGGCCTGATTGGCTTGGGTTTGGAGTCGTAAAGATCCCCAGCCGACAGGCAGTATACTGACTCAGACTCCACCAGCAATCGAGAACGAGACAGTGTTCAGATAGGCTAACTTAGAGGAAATGAAAGAGTTAAGAATAAGAAAGCGTGCCTACTCAGTAACCATCCTAGGCTCGCTAGCTGCCATTGTCAAGCTTCTCACCCCAAGTTGGCCGCACCAACGCGTGGGCAGAAACGACGACGGTAGGTCCTGGTGTCGGCTATCAGCTCTCAGCAAAGCCCAGCAATACAGGCACTCCCGAGATCGAAGTCCAAGCTTTTCCTGATCCCTGACACCTAAGACCTAAGTTTTTCATGCCGATGTGAGCAAACTTGCTCAGAATTCGACACCCTCTTCGTGTCATCCTTAGCTCGGCAAAGTTTCAGCTTGGCGAAGATGAGGGAACGAGACCTTAGTTCTCGAGGAGCTTTCATTTCGGATCCGTTGCCCAAAGAAACAAAGAAGGTGGATCGCCGATGGAACGCACCTTTCGTCAGTTGCGCGATCGTTTTCACAGACGGCTGGCACGAATCGCCGCCTCGGTCTCGAAACTGTTTGCTTCCGTTACGCCGCCCGTTCGCGGCTATGCATCGCAAAGGATGTGCCCGTTTTGCGGTTTAATTACCTCGCGGACAAAAACATCCTGCCTGGAGTGCGGGAAATCTCTCGCTCCGGCCGGATAGGCAAGCTAGGAGAGTCCTCGAAGGCGCTCAATTGAGCGCAGGAGATCAAAAATGTTGTGGACAATTTTTGTTGTGCTTCTGATTCTGTGGCTTCTCGGTTTCAGCCTCCACGTGGCCGGAAGTTTTATTCACTTGCTGCTGGTGGTTGCTCTGGTGATGTTGGTTATTAATTTGGTGAGCGGCCGCCGCATGGCGTGAGATGGGTGTACGACTGCATAGCCCCCGAACAGCGGTGCGAGGCATCGCCTCTATCAGATTGCGCATCAAAGCCTGACATCGGAGCATGATGTCAATCTTCGACGAGCAATACCGAGTTGTCGCGATCGAAGGGGATTGTCTTGTCATCCGTGGAATTCTCAGCGGCGATGTGCTCACCATCGTCAATCCGGAACCTGAGACTCCGCTTGCGCCAGAAGACTATCCGCCCGGAAGATTAATCGCCCTGACCGATCCTTCGGCCGGACCCAAAAACAACGCAAATTGAAGAGTGAGAATTCCGCTGCGGGTCTCCGCAAAGAAACCCGAGCCGCCTTCGGTTTTCCTGAGACCTGACACCTGCAGCCTGAAACTTTTTTGGCAGCCCGGCAGGGATTCGAACCCCGATACGCAGCTCCAGAGGCTGCAGTCCTACCGTTGAACGACCGGGCTGTACCGCGATTCTAAATCATTTCGCCGCGACCGCAAACCCGCACAGCCGGGCGGCCAGCGTTAGAATCTCTGGCAGGGTCCAAAGGAGTTGCCATGCCGAGCAGCGAGACGCTAGGAAGTTTTCCTGGAACCTTCGCCGGAAATATCGCCCAGATGGACACCGATTACGCCGAGATGGCGCGCCGTCCGCTGGCGGCCGAGCAGTGTGCCCTGGTCGTCGTCGACATGCAGGAGAAATTGCTGCCGCCGATCTGGGAAAAGGAACGGCTTGTCCGAAATGTGCAACTTCTGATTCGCCTGGCTGGAATCCTCAAGATACCGGCTCTGGTCACGACCCAATACGCCAAAGGCTTGGGTAACACCGTGCCCGAAATTGCATCCCTGCTGCCGGAGAGCCCACCCATCGACAAACTGATGTTCTCCTGCTTCGGGAGCGATGTTTTCACCTCTTTGCTGAAGCGCTTGCCCGGCCAGCGCACAACCGTGTTGCTGTGCGGCATGGAAACCCACATCTGCGTAATGCAGACGGCGCTCGGCGCCTTGCGGGAGGGTTATCTGGTGCATGTGGCGTCAGACGCCGTCAGCTCCAGGACAGAATTAAACTGGCGGATCGGGCTCGATCGCATGCGCGCCGCCGGAGCCATTCTTTCCTCAACCGAAATGATGATCTACGAATTGCTGCGCTCCTCAAACGTGCCCGCGTTTCGAGAATTGCTGCCCTACCTGAAGGGGTGAGTCGTTGATCATTGATCATTGATCGTTGGTCGTTGGTCATCGGTCGTTAGTCGTTCGGAGTTTTCCAACCACTGGCGACGAGCGACTCACAACTAACTGACGACCAGCTCCGACCCGCTACCCGACCGCAGCCTCTTTCTGTTTCACCCGAACGACCGTGATCTTCGAGAATCCCTCATCAAACGTCGGAGGCTTTAACTTACCTGCCATCTTGCGCATGATATCTTCCGGCACCGCGCGGCCACGGCGCTGGTGCCGTTCCATGCAAACTTCGAGCGGAACATCGAAGAACAAACCCTGCACATCGTAGCCGTAATCCTTGGCCAGTTTGATCCAGCTATGGCGGTCGTGGGGAGTGAGGTTGGTGGCATCCACGTAATTCATCGGACGCCGGGCAATCAGCCGCGCCTTCAGCATCGACCGCAGATTCGAAAACACCAGATCCTGAAAGCGCTGTTCCTGCGCGTCATCGAAAAGGAGTTCGCGCAGCAGATCGCTCGAGAGCGGATGAATGTTGTGCCGCTTGAACCACGAACTCTTACCCGATCCCGGCAACCCGATCGCCAGAACGACCGTTCCCTTGCTGGCGCGGACCGGAGCCGCCGGCGCAGCCTGGGTCGCCACAACCTGGTCCGGCAACGTTCCAGGAACAGTTCCCTGCATCGTCAGGGCCGGAGCAGCTTCGGCCGTTGACTCCCCGCCAAGCGCGGGCTCAAGGGCCGACGACTCCGCTGCCGAAGCCTGTGGCGCAAGCCCAGCCACAGCCGGACGCGGGCGAGATCGGCCACGCCCCCCGCGGCTGCGGCGACGGCGGGTCGCTCGCGCCCCAGGCTCAGCCGGGGATGCTGCGCCGGTTGCCGCGGCAGGCTCGGGCTCGGGTGTTGGTCTCGACGGCCGATGCGATTCAACGCGCGACTCAACTCGCGACTCAACTAGGGGAGCTTCAGCCGGAGTCGCAGCGGGCGCGGTGGGCTCGTTATCGTAGAATCTCGGCTGCAAAGGCTCCTGCGCCTTCGTTGTTTCTTTGGTCGTGCCGTCTCCGGCCTTCTTGCGGCGCTTCAAGCGCTCGCTCATCCATTTGCGCATATATCTTGCTTGTAGCACACCTGTCCACAACCGAGCAATCCGCGACCCGTGGCGGCCGGGATACCCGTGGGCGGCAATGGGTGGTGTCTCGGTTTGCTCGACTTCCTAAAGAATCGTCATCGAGAGCGCAGCAGGGACTTCAGGTAGCGAGGTCGTTGCCTACTCGAACGACCCCTACTTTCGCCACTTCAAACAGCGCCACTACGGGGCAATGATTCAATGTCTCAATGCCTCACTGATTCAATACAATACATCCATGAATCCCATTCATCCCGAAACTCTGCCTGTTGCAGCCGCGCAACTCCCCTCCGTGCCGCTGACCGTTGAAGGCTACGCTACCCTTCACCAGATGATGCGCTTCCGCTGGACCGCATGGCGCTCCACGCCTGAAAAAGATCGTCGCGAGATCGCAAATGAAGCCGCCGAAGTGCTGGCCGGAATGGAGGTCAAATCCGACGGTCAGTCGGCCCTGTTCTCCCTGCTCGGGCACAAAGGGGATCTGATGCTCGTCCACTTCCGCCCCGGGTTCGACCAGCTCAATCAGGCCGAGCTCGATCTGGCTCGACTTCGACTCCACGATTTCCTCGAGCCCACGACCTCGTATTTGTCGGTGATTGAGCTTGGGCTCTATGAATCCTCGCTGAAGACCTACAAGGCACTCGCCGAGCGCGGCGTGGAACCCCATTCGGAAGAATGGAAACAGTCGATCCAGGAAACCATCGCCCGCCAGAAAGAAGCGATGAAGCCGCGTCTGTTCCCGGCGATTCCGCCGAACCGCTATCTCTGTTTTTATCCCATGGATCGCCGCCGCGGTGAAGACAAGAACTGGTACATGCTCCCCATGGAGGAACGCCAGCGCCAGATGAACGACCACGGCATGGTCGGACGCCGTTATGCCGGAGAGGTGAAGCAAATCATCACCGGTTCCATTGGATTCGACGACTGGGAGTGGGGTGTCGACCTCTTCGCCGACGATCCCCTGGTTTTCAAGAAGCTGATCTACGAGATGCGCTTCGACCACGTCAGCGCCGTCTATGCCCTCTTCGGAAGTTTCTATATCGGATTGCGCTGCCCCGCGAACCGGCTATACGACTTGCTGGAAGGAAATCTGCCGCAGCAAGGTTCATAGCATCCTGTAGAGCCGTCTCCGGCAGCGAGGCGGCGCCGGGGCGCAGCAAGTTGCGTCTCTACGAAAGACCACGTCCCCCCGCTGACTTTTTGGGAAATTTGTATTCATGCTCTCCCATGTCCACGCGCGCCCCGCGAAACGTCACGGCCTCCATGCGCAGGCGGAATCTCTGCTCCGCGCCATTTTCTCCCCTCAACTTGATCGCCCCGCCCGAGCCGACCACGCGATGCCATGGCAGTCCCGGAACTTGTCGCAGGATGCGGACAACCTGACGGGCGGCGCCGGGCCAGCCCGCAGCCTTGGCGATCGCTCCATAGCTCGACACCCTACCCGCCGGCAGGGCGCGAATGCAGCGAACGACGCGGGCGAGTTTATCCTCCGCCGCGACTCTCCGAGATTTCGATTGAGATTGCCGCTTCACAGGTTAACGAATTGCCGCTCAATCATTTGCTGCAAGATAACTTTCAGGAAGACAACGTGTTAACTTAGATACACCAATACAAAAATATACACAGGCCCGCAAAACCTGAGATTACGATAATTGCATCTCATGTTTTACTCACCACCAAAACTGCCTTTTTGGAGAACGCTATGTTTCGCTTGTTGAAGGTTCTGCCCCTTGCGCTAGCTCTTGTCGCCGTGAGCTTCTTTTTCGCCGGCTGCGGTTCCAATAATGTTGAGGCTCGTTTTATCAACGCCATCCCGGATGCCGCGAACAGCCCCTTGGACATCGACGTGGGCGGAACTAAGGAATTTTCCACCGTACAATTTGGCACCGCTTCGCCGGGGTCCAACTACTTGGGTGTGCCGTCAGGCAATGTCGCGATTGAGGGGTTTCAAAGCGGCACCACCACCCCAGCCTTCCCGAGCCAAACCGTTAGCTTGAACTCTGGGTCGGAATACACTTTGGTTGCAACTGGATTTCTTAGCGGCACTGTTACCATCTTGAATCCAGTTGACAACAATACGGAGCCGACGGATGGCACCGTGAATTTTCGGGTCATTGAGGCATCGCCCAGCGGGCCCACCGCGGTGGATATTTATCTCATCGAAAACCCGGTCACCTGCTCAATCGGTGCTAGTGGTTGCGGCCCTTCGATCACTAGCCTTGCGTATCAGAGCACGAGCTCCTATGTAAACCTACCCTATAATTCTAACCCCAACGGCCAAGGCTACCAGATGTTCGTGACTCCGCATGGGAGTCTGACACCACTCTTTAGCGGCGGTCAGACTATCACTGGCGGGGGCACGTCCCTGGGCTCGATTCGCACAATAGTACTCACCGACGTCTCCGGTGGAGGTGCGATGAACAGCCAGGCCCTGGTGTTGGCTGATCTTAACTAATCGCAGGAGGGCCGCCTCGACTCGCTCCGGCGCGCAACTGACAGTCTTCAGGAAAAGGAACCGGGCCTCGGCCGAGGCCCGGTGCGCCACCAAACAAACTGCTAGAATCCTTCTTGCTCACCACCAACCGCCATCTGGAGAACTGCGGATGTCTCGCTGGATGAAAACCGTGCCCCTGATCCTGGCCCTGGCCGCCTTGTGCATCTTCGCCGCCAGTTGTAATTCCGGCGGATCAGCGCAGGTTCGTTTCGTCAATGCCGTCCAGGACACCGACCAGTATGGCGCCGCCCTCGATATCGAGTTCAACGGACAAAAGGCCTTCTCCGACATACCATTCTTCGGTTACCTGCCAATAACGGGTTATACGAACGTGTCTGCGGGCAGCGACAGCATCGAAGGGCTTGAAACCGGCACCACCACCCAGGTCTTCCGCGCCAATGTTACCTTGAACCCCGAGTCGCAGTCGCAGTACACCGTGGTTGCGACCGGATTTGCCATCAACGCGAGCGAAGTTGCCATCATTTCTGCCCTCGACAATAACCATGTGCCGGCCGCGGGCAAAGTGGAATTCCGTGTCATTAACGCATCGCCGAGCGGGCCCGCCGGCGACGGGAGCGCGGTCGATATTTATATTGTCCCGGTCGGGTCCAGCTCGATCACGCCGCCAGCCACGATCACCAACCTCGCCTACCGGAGTGTCAGCAGCTACATCACCCTACCCTACAACCCTAATGTTGCAGACGGAGCGAATTACACCATGTACGTGACCGTCACCGGGACCACGACACCAATCTTCCTCACCCAGAGCCTCAGCGTCGGCAGCTCCTCCGAGGGATCGATTCGTACTCTTGTGCTCACAGACCAACAGAATATAGATCTATTGAATCCACTGGCCATCGTGTTGAATGACTTCAACTGACCACTTAATCGACCCGGGAAAAACCGCTTCCGCCGAGCTTGGTGTCTTACTGCAACC
>Ga0302324_100006006_pt1 | contig 26367 bp, 18 predicted proteins | sample Palsa_T0_1_FD_201949 | JGI IMG/M metagenome (GOLD analysis project Ga0302324, IMG submission 201949) | Peat permafrost microbial communities from Stordalen Mire near Abisko, Sweden - Palsa_T0_1 | ecosystem: Environmental > Terrestrial > Soil > Palsa > Peat permafrost | place: Sweden: Abisko... | reverse complement strand
CAGTCGCCTGCGCGGAGCTGTAGCCGGGAGCGGCTGAGCCGATAATCTGCGCCGCTTGGAATTGGTTATATTGCATAACAAACTCCGGCCCGCTCCGCGGACCGATGGTTGTCAATGTACTTAAGGGAACGAACTGGTTGTTATTGTTAAACACATAAAACTTGCCCAGATTTTCAGCGGATGTTCGATAGCTGCCTTCCGCCTGTACCCATACCTGCCATTGCCGGCCGAAGCGATTGAAGTAGTTCACCAGCGCCCCGCCCATAAATGTTTGCAGGGTCTCATACACGCTACTCAGGGGTACCTGCTGCGTCATCACCTTGGCCGTGTCTACGTTAACCGCAATTTGAGGCACCCCGAAAAGCGCTACGGTCAGTACTCCCGTCAGCTCCGGACGCTTGCGGGCAGCGGCTATAAAAGTCTGGGTGTTCTTGGCCAGAAAATCAACCGAACTCCCGGACCGGTCCTCGAGGATGAACGTGAATCCTCCCGAGCTCCCAACGCCGGAAATCGCCGGTGGAGGGAAATCGAAGGCAATCCCCGACGTAACTCGGGACAAAGCCGATGCCATGTGCCCCTTGATAGCGGCGTAGCTCTCGTCCGGCGATGTACGCTCGGCCCAATCCTTAAAGGTGACGAAAAAAAACGAGCTGTAAGTCGTGGTAACGCCGCTCAACAAGCTGTAGCCCACCACCGAGCTCACGTACTTGACCCCGGGGGTGTGCAAAAGGATCCCCTCGACCTCCCTGGAGGCTTCCGACGTGCGCTGCAGCGACGCCGCGTCAGGCAGTTGCAGAGCGACGAAGGCAAATCCCTGATCCTCATCGGGAAGGAAGCTGGTGGGAATCTTCTTGCTCATGTAGCCGGCTCCCACCGCAATCACAATAAGCACCACAATCGCCAGGAATGCCTTACGGATGAGCTGCCGGGAAGCACTGACGTAGTAGCCCGTCGCTTTGCCGAATACGCGGTTGAACCAGCGGAAGAAAGCGCCCAAGGGGCCGCGCGACTCCTTCTTGGGGCGCAACACCATGGCCGAAAGCGCAGGGCTAAGCGTCAAGGCATTGAAGGCCGAGAAAAGCACAGAGATGGCAATTGTCACCGCAAATTGCTGATAAAGCCGGCCGGTGATGCCGGGAATGAAAGCGGTCGGTATGAACACGGCGGCCAGAATCAAGGCGATGGCTATCACCGGGCCGGATACCTCCTCCATCGCCTTCACGGTGGCGTCATGAGGCGTGAGGCCTTGCTCGATATGGTGCTCAACCGCCTCCACCACCACAATGCCGTCATCGACCACCAGCCCGATGGCCAGAACCATGCCGAACAGGGAAAGTGTATTGATGGAAAACCCAAGCACGGGGAAAACAATAAATGTTCCGATCAGAGAAACCGGCACCGCCAACAGCGGGATAAGTGTGGCTCTCCAGCTCTGCAGGAAAAGAAACACTACAACGATGACCAGCAGCATCGCTTCCAGCAGCGTCTGTTCGATTTCCTTGATGCCGGAAGTTACGGCAGCCGTGGTGTCGAGCGCAACTACATAATTGAGGTCCGGAGGAAACCTGGTCTTGGCATCCTCCATTACTTTACGGATGCCCGCCGCGGTTTGGACCGCGTTTCCGCCCACTGCCTGGCTGATCGAGATAATCGCCGCCGGTTTGCTGTTTAGCCGGCCGATTACGGCGTAATTCGCCGCTCCAAGTTCTATCCGGGCCACCTCGTTCAAACGCAGCACGCTTCCATCGGCGCTGGCGCGCACGATAATCTGCCCGAACTCCGCAGCTGTGGGGAGACGGCCAGGAGCCCGCACTGTATAGGTAAACTGTTGCCCTGGAGGTACAGGTTCGCCGCCAATTTGTCCTGCTGGATTGACATTATTCTGGGCCTGGATGGCGGTGATAATTTCCGGCACTGTGACGCCCAGGTTAGCCAGCCGGTCGGGATTGACCCAGCAGCGCATGGCGTAGTCGCCGGCGCCGAAGATCGAAACGGATGCTACACCCGGCACGCGGTTCAACGCATCCTTCAAGTTGATCGTCGCGTAATTCGCCAGAAAAAGGTTGTCGTAGGTTTCGTTAGGAGAGGATATGGCCACCAGCATGAGAGGCGACGAGCTGGACTTTTGTACGGTCAGACCATTGCTGATGACTGTTGCAGGCAGCTGGTTATTGGCCTGCGCAACCCTCATCTGGGAGAGAATCTGGTCCGTATCCGCATTCGTATCGATCCCGAAATCTACCGTGAGTGACATCGACCCGGTGCCCGCGCTCTGCGAGTACATATAGTTCATGCCATCCACCCCGGCCATTTGTTGCGCTATGGGGGTGGCGACCGACTGGGCAATGGTTTCCGCATCTGCCCCTGGGTAGAACGCGTTTACCGAAACCTGGGGATCGGTGATATTGGGAAACTGTGCCGTGGGAAGGGTGAGCATAGTGATCCCGCCGGCAATGACCATCAGGACGGCGATAACTATGGCAACGATAGGCCGATTGATAAAGAATTTCGCCATGTCAATCGCCCGTGACCTGGGCTACGTACGGTTTCGCGATAACCGGCGTACCCTCACCCACTTTCATATAGCCCTGGACGATGACCTTTTCTCCTGCTTTTAACCCTGAAGTAATGATCCAGTTCGGGCCTACCTTAGGGCCTACCTGCACTACCCGGTAAGCTGCCCGGTTATCCGGGCCCACGATGGCAACCCGGTACATCGACTGAACCTCAATGACTGCGGGTTGGGGAACTAATAACGCATCCTTGTTGAGGCTGGTCTGGAACCGGATGCGCCCGAAGCCGCCCGGGCGAAGCGCCGCATTCTTATTAGGAAACGCAGCGACCAGTTGAATCGTGCCGGTTTCACTCGAGATATTGCGATTCACCAGGATGATTTTTCCTTTCTGCGGGTATGCGATTCCGTTGGCCTGGATGAACTCCAAAACAGGACTGACGACTTTTTTACCGCTGATTACCTGGAAGAACGTACTGGCGCGGCTCAGAAAGCTGCTCTCGCTGATGCTGAAGTACGCCCAGATAGGATCGACTTGCGAAACCGTCGTCATGTTCGTCGTCGGCCCCACAAGGTTGCCCACTTGCGCCGTCGTCAGCCCAGCGATGCCGGAGACGGGCGCGTAGACCTTGGTCCAGGAAAGCTCCAGCTTTGCCTGCGCCAACTGAGCCTTCGCCGCATCCAGCTGCGCTTTGCTTGCAGCCTGGGTGGCAACATCGGTATCCAGTTGCTTTTGAGGAACTGCGTTCTGCGCGGCCAGCGGTCGATCACGGGCCACATTGGTGTCGGCCTGCGAAAGATTCGCCACCGCCACGGCTACTTGCGCGTCCGCCTGGTCGACCGCAACCTCAAACGGGCGGGGGTCGATTTCGTACATCAGCTGGCCTTTCTTGACGAAAAAGCCATTCTGATAATCCTGGCTGAGGAGAATTCCCTGAACTCTGGGCGTAATTTGGGCATTGTTCGGGCCGTTGAGCTGGGCAATCCATTCCGAATAGATCGGAACGTCCTGCTCTATTACATCGGTGACTTCGACTTCGGGCGGCATCATGCGCGGAGCTTCTGGTTTCTTTTGGCATCCGGCGAGTGACAGGACAAGCACGCACAGACTTGTAACCACCTTGCCCCCGCCCTTTAGAAGAACTTCCGTAGGCGGAACTTGCAGCGGTGGTGCGGATCCCTGCGAGGGTTGGTTGCGGGAATGCTCAGGCTTGAGAGACATTACACAACTCCAGATAGCTCAGCGAGAGCTTCTAACGCCTTTTGGGTTTTAAGTGCAGCCCATTATACTTCGGATCCTAATGAGGCGAGGCGCGGATTGTCATGCATTTCTTCTGCCGGCGGTCGACGGAACGTCGCTCTCCCTGTAGGAGCAGACGCCATCGGCAAGGCTCAATCGGCGAGCCTGTGGCGCCTTGCGGCTTTCAATCGCCATTGATTTGCCTAGAACGGCATTGCCGATCCTGCTATCATCTGCGTTGCTACGACTATGGGTATGTTCGCCCAAAAAACTGCTTTAGTAACGGGCGGCAGCCGTGGCATCGGCGCCGCAACCTGTCGCGCCCTGGCCCGCCACGGGGCTTTCGTTTACATCAATTACTTCAGCAGAGAAGCGGAAGCGGAGCGCGTGCTCGCTTCCATCCGTGAGGAGGGCGGCGATGGGGTTGCTCTTCGCGCCTCGGTTCGCGACGAAACCGACGTTGCCCAAATGTTCGCCGCCATTCGCCAGCGTAGCGGTCGCCTGGACCTGCTCATCAATAACGCCGGCCTGCTGCGCGATGCTTACCTCGGCATGATGTCTCTGCAGGACTGGCAGACGGTCATAGATACTAACCTCACCGGCCTCTATCTTTGCAGCCGGGCTGCCATCAGGATGATGATGGGCAAGCGCTACGGCCGCATCGTCAACGTATCCTCCACATCCGGACTTACTGGAACGGCCGGCCAGTGCAACTATGCCACTACCAAGGCCGGCATCATCGCCTTCACCAAGTCGCTCGCCTGGGAATCGTCACCTCACCGGATCCGAGTGAATGCTGTGGTTCCTGGCGCCGTGGACACTGAAATGTTCAGCTCGGTTCCCCAGAAAGAGCGGCAGGCCATAATTGAACAGATTCCGCTGAAGCGTCCAGGTACGCCGGAGGAAATTGCGGAAGTTATCGTATTCCTACTTTCCGACGCCGCTTCTTATATTCAGGGGCAGACGATCGTGGTTGATGGAGGCTTGTCCCGCTGACTCCCCATGAATTGGCTAGTAGTTCCAATTTTCCCGGATAACACGCCAGGCGTACCGGGTTTTATCTACCGCATCTTTGGCTATACCTATACCTGCGCCCGGATCTACGACCATACCCAAATTGTCGTGGACGGAGGGCTCTTGCATTGAACCGCGGGGGCTTGCAGGTCGCTCCGGTTTCAGCCGAAAATGCCGAGCGGATCGCGGAGTTCGTCTACAACATCTTCGGCTATTCGTACCCCGACACGCGGCTCTATACTCCGGCCCGGCTGGTTCAGGAACTTAGCGGATTCGTTTGCCTGGGGCCGACGGGTAAGGTGTATGGGCTGGTGATCTTCTACTTTGATTTTCCCAGCAGGCGTTTGGTCGAGATCGGCGGTCTGATGGTTGACCCGCTGCTGGGCGAATCCGCCGGAGGCCAGGTGCTGAAGGCGTTGATGGAAGCGCTAGCGCCGGGCATCAAGACGCTTACCGACGAGCATGGACTTCGCGCTGCGCTGAACATGAACGTAACCGAGCACCAGCTGGCGCAGAGGCTCTCCGAACGGATGGGCTTCGTCACAGCCGGTTTCTATCTCGGCTATATCCCCAGGCACAATTACCGGTTTCGCACCACGCCGCACGAGCGCACAGCCTCGCGCGCGCCAGTTGGTGAAGCGAGCGGTGGAAGAAAAAGCCTTACCATCTCGGTCCGGCCCATTCGCAGCAAGACGCCGCCGCACACGGTGTGCCTGCCCGATCGCTACGAAGCGCTGGCGCGGGAGATCTACGACGACTTCCGCCTGGCCGTGACCTATCAAGCGGCCGTCGAACCGGAGGGTCCAGGCAGGGTTGAGGCAAAGCTCGATTTCACCTACGCTATTGCAAATCTCATCGTGAGGGAGGTTGGAACGGAGACCATCGAAGCGCTGGTAAAGTATGTGGAACACTATCGCAGCGGGTTTGTGGAGTTGATTCACATCTTCCTGCCGCTCTCCGGAGCGAACATCGATCCCGTGGTGGAGTTCTTTGCGGCACGCGGCTTTACCTTTGCAGCAATACTTCCACAATATGTCGATGGGCCGGTGCTGGTGTTGCAAAGCATCGATCGCGCACTGCTGGCGCCAATCTCACCGGCTGCTTTCGATCCGAGGGCGGCGCGCATTCTGGCCTGTGCTTTATGACGTATATCTTCCTCTTTCCGGGCCAGGGATCGCAGACCTATCGCATGGGCCTGGAGCTATACCGCGAGTTACCGGAATGCCGTCGCGTGTTCGATGAAGCAGGCAGCGAGATCAAGAGCCGCATCTTCGAGGGCCGCGCTCAGGATCTCCAGAAGACCGAGCACCTGCAGCCGGCCATCAGCGTGGTCAACGCAGCTTGCCTCGCGGCGCTGCGGGAGCGCGGTGTGCAGGCCGATGCCGTGGCCGGTCACAGCCTGGGGGAATACTCCGCCGCCTACGCTGCCGGCATGCTCGGCCTGGCCGATCTTGTGGCGCTCACCACGATTCGGGGCAGTTTGATGGCGGCCGCCGCCGCAACTCGCCCGGGAGGTATGCTGGCGGTTACCGGGCTCACCGATGCGCAATGCGGCGGAGTTGTTGTGGAAGCCGCGAGCGCCGGGGTGATCTGCATCGCGAACTTCAATTCCCCGGATCAGGTTGTGTTCTCAGGCGAACGGTCTGCCTTGCAGCGGGTGGCCGAACTCGCTTCAACGATGGGGGCGCGAAAGGTATCGGAACTTCCCGTCAGCGGGGCGTGGCACAGTCCGATGATGTCGGCGAACCGGCATCAGTTCGAGACCGAGCTGCAGGCATTCCGCTTCCGAGACGCGGAGATGGATCTTTACTCAAACGTGACTGCAGAGCCCACCCGGAATGGTGCGACCATTCGCGAGTTGTTGGTCCGGCAGTACGACTCCAGTGTCCTTTGGCTCCAAACCATGCGCAACATGATTCGAGACTACCCGCATGCGGAGTTCGTCGAAGTTGGGCCGGGCCGCGTACTTACCGGGCTTCTGCTTTCCATCGATCGCAGCCGGGTTGTGCACCGCGTCGATTCACCCTCGTCACTGAACTCGTTTTTGCGCAAGGCAGGGAAGTTGTAGAGCAGCCTCGACGAGTCAGCACCGGCTGGCGAGGATCGACACATTGGTTCCGCGTAAAGAAGCAGCGTTAACCATGACCGCTTTTATCGTCGCCGGCCGAATCTCATCAGCTACCACATCCAGGTCGCAGGCCGCATCGGGCCTCTCATAATTAATGCCGGCGGGCAGAAACCCGGAATTCATTCCCAGCAACGCTGCGCCTAATACCATGGGACCCGTTGCTGCGGATACGCCAACCATGGATGACAACGCACCTACCGGCACTCCCCGTGCGCCAAACACATCCCCGAGGGCGCAAGCCTCAATCGCATCGTGCTGGGGATGCGACATTGCCGCGGCACCCACGTATCCGATCTCTGACGGTTCCATATCGGCCATGGAGAGCGCGCTTCGCATGGCCCGTACCATGCCTTCGCCAGAAGGATCCCATCCTTTGTCCACTGGCCGGTCTGCACAACTGTGATATCCGCGCAGTTCGCCATAAACGCGAGCGCCTCGCGCTTCTGCCGACTCCGCACTTTCGAGCACCACGAAGCTCGCGCCCTCCCCCAGCACCATTCCGCTGCGGCGTTGGTCAAAGGGGCAAGAGAGCTCCCAGCCGCCCTGGTACGGGGCAATCAGTCTGGTTGCGGCAAAGCCCTCCCAAAGATAAGGTTCCAGCTCTTCCGCGCCTCCCGCGATGATCACATCGGCTGCGCCGGACCGGATCAGCTCATAGCCTTGGCACACGGCGGCCAACCCTGATGCCTGGCCGATGCTCATGGCCACATTCGGCCCGCGTACGCGGAGATTGATCGCGGCCAACCCCGCACCTGCATTGACCACCGTATTGGGAAAGATTGCAGGATTCGCCTTCTGCGGGCAGTTGAGCGCCACTTCCCGATGAAACACCTTGCAGCTCTGCACCGGCCCGAAAGCTGTGCCCACGATTATGCCAATCCGTTCCGCGTTCTCCCGTGTAACCCGGATGCCGGCGTCCTGCAGTGCGAGTTCAGAGCCGGCGATGGTAAAGAGTCCCAAACGATCGACGCGTCGCGGGCGATTTTTCATGGCGCGGGCCAGGCTGTCCGCGCACACTATGCCCCCTTGATGCGCCGGAAAGGGACTCGCCTCCGAAGCGGGCATCGGCTTGATACCATTGCGACAGGCGCGTATCGCAGCAAGAAAATCCGCCGTGCCGCATCCTAATGGGCTTACCACTCCAAGTCCCGTCATCACTACCCGGCGAGAGGCAAGCTGTAGGGGTCTCGGTTGGGGCCGGTCATGACGCGCCAACACCAACACAGCATTGTTACCGCCGAAAGCGAAATTCTGCGACACCGCAACAGTTACCGGCCGCTTCCGTCCTTCATGGGGAACGTAATCGAGCGGACATCCCTCCCGCGCCGTGGTGAAATTTGCCGTTGGGGGAACGATCCCGTGGTGAACGGCCAGCGCCGTAACCAGGGCCTCCAATCCGCCGGCCGCACCCAGAGTGTGGCCAAGCGCCCCCTTCACTGAAGACACGGGAATTTCCTGTACTCGCGCGCCGAACACCATGGACAGCACCCGGGTTTCTGTCAGGTCATTCCCCGACGTGCCGGTGCCGTGTGCGTTCACGTAGTCCACCTCGTCGACGTGAATATTTGCGCAGCGCAAGGCGTCCAACATGGCGCGCTTCTGGTTCTGAGCCGTTGGGTCTGGAGACGTTGGGTGATACGCATCGGCGGAGAGCGCGTAATGAACCAATTCGGCGTAGATTCGCGCTCCACGCTCCAGAGCCCGGTCCATATCTTCCAACACCAGCATGCCTGCGCCTTCGCCCGTGGTGAGACCGATGGGTTCACTGAAGGGTGCGCATGGAAACGCCGATACGTTCTTCATGCTGGAGAACCCGGCGAACGAAAACTCCGACAGCGGGTCTATTCCCCCGGACAGCACGACATCCGCTTTTCCTGCCCGGATTACATCCGCGGCATATCCGAGGGCAATGGTTGAGGCCGTACACGCGGTGGAGATCACAGCTCGCGGCCCCAGAAATCCGAACTCCTCGGTCAACTCATCCACGCAAACATGCAGGGGATGATTGAAAAGAACGTGTCCGCGATAACGCCCCTTGCGGACGATTTCGCGGTCAAACCGCTGACCGGAAAGCATGCCTCCGAGCGAACTTCCGACGATGACTCCCACCCGCGCCGGGTCACCGCAGTCTTCACGGAGTCCTGCATCGTCCAGTGCTTCGCGCGATGCGACAATCGCCAATTGGTGGCAACGATCGAGCCGCCGTAAGCGCTTGCCGGCGAAATGCTGCGCCGGGTCAAACTCCTGGATCTCTCCGGCTATGCTTGTCGCATAATTGGCAGTGTTCCAAGCGCGGATCTTCGTAATACCGCATTCACCGGTGACCAGGCGGCGCCACGTCACGTCCCGGGTATTACCGAGTGCTGTAATCGCGCCCAATCCAGTAATTGCGACACGCCGGGTAACACCTGTAGACATAGGCACCTTAAAAACCGATGAGGGTACGGGCTTCAGCCCGTACGTTTTAGTCACCAAGAGTGATTCGGCTAAAGCCACTGAGGGAGCGCCCCTCAGCGGCTAAGACCGCACCTGTCTGCAATTGTTTACGCACGGGCTGCACAGGCTGCGGAAAAAGTCCGGACCCTTCAAAAAACTCTCCCGCTACGGAATCTGCACCCGATTACTTTCCGTAAGCACGAACGGCGCCGACACGGTCCGTATGGGAACGACCCCAACCTCGGAGTCTACTTCTAAATCCACCCCAGGCCAACCATAGTTTTCATCCAGGTAAGCTAACCCAATCGTGCGCCCACGCCGGGCTGAATAATCGAAGTTCACCACCCGGCCAACCGTATCTACTCCATCTCGCACCGCGCCCAGACCGGCGCCCGCCTGCGGCTTTGCCAGCTCGAATGCCACCAGTTTCCGGCTGATCCCGTCGTCCTTTTCCTTGATTAAACGTTCTCGTCCCGGAAATTCCGTCTTCCGGAAATCAATCATCCAGTGCAAACCTGCTTCGAGTGGGCTTGCGTTATCCGGCACGTCCTTCTCGAGGTTGAATGAACGCACCTCGAGACGCAGCAAGTCCTGGATATCGCGCCCGCATAACACCGCCTCGGGAACCAGCTTTCGCAGTTCATCGAACACCGGCACGGCCGCCTCGGGCGCCACCAGAAGCATGTATCCAAACTCGCCGCAGTAGCCGATACGGGCCAGCAGCGCTTTCGTTCCCCCGGCAATGCACTCCGAGAAAGTCAGCAGGCGCAGGCTGCGAAGGTCGAGATCGGTAAACAATGCCGTAATCTTCCATGCCTTCGGCCCTTCAATGCAGATGGCCGCATACTTGTCGCTGACGTCCTCGATCTCTGCCCCATCCACATTATTTGCAATCAGCGCATCGAGTACACGCTCCTTGCGCGGCGCTCCGCAGGTCACGAGATATTCACCGAAGTTGTTGTAGACCTGGACGTCGGAGATGATCCTGCCATCGTCATCCAGCACCAGAGTGTAACGGATGGCATTTTCCGGCAGACCTTCAATGTTCCCGCTGACGGTTTTATCCACCAGTTCTCGCGCCCCGTCGCCCTTAATGCGGATCTTCCCAATATCCGAATTATCCCAGAGGCCAACTTCACTACGGATCGCGTTGGCTTCCTCTTCCGCGCCTAACGTCCGAACCGCGACTGCATACCCTGCACGGTCTTCAAAGACCGCGCCGTACGAGGCAAATACGTCATGTAATGGACTCTTATGCATCGTAAACCGCGGATGGAGCCGCAGCTTTATCAGCCGTGGCCATCAGGTAATCTGCCAATGTATTGATAGACCGATAGACGTGATGGTCGGTAGTCTCGACGGTTACGTCGAACTCATCCTCGATCCCCACAATCAGCACCAGGGCATCGATCGAGTCAAGCCCTAAGCCCATACCGAACAAGGGCGCATCTTCGGTAATCTCGTTCGGCTGCAGGTTAAGGTCCAACCTTTCGATCAACACGCTCTTGATGCGTTCGGTTAATTCTCTGCGATGTTCAACGACAGCCCTGGTCTCGCTATTCACTGAGGTTTCTCCTCTATTAATGTTATCCCCGTGTTGCCACCAACACGCCTTCCGCAACCAGGTGCGATCCCACGCGCGCGCTGACGACAATACGAATCATGTCTTGAAATCTCTTCCCAATTTCTGCTTCGAGAATCATCTGGTCCCCGGGAACCACCTTCCGGAGGAATTTGAAGCGTTCAATCATGGCCAGAATGGAAAGCGGCTCTTCCTGGCCGTTGGCTCGCCCGTTCCGTTCCGTTTCGGAGGCCTCCGGCGTCTCCGTGGCGCACACCAACGCTGCCAACTGACCACAAGATTCCACGATCAACACCCCCGGCATAATCGGTCTTCCCGGGAAATGACCCAACATCTGTATGTCGTTCGCGGTTACGTTCCGTATGCCTTTGCCACGGCGGCCTGGGTCCAACTCCGTCACCCGATCTACCAGCAGGAAAGGCGCAGCTTGCGGAAGCAGTGCTGCAATCTCTCCGTGGGAGAGAGTACGAAGGCCATGGTTGGGCTTTGCCGCTTCTTTCACTCTTCCGCCAACTCTCTTAGTAGCTTTACTGTACCCGGCCCACCTTCGACTCCATCGCAGCAATTTCCTGACGAAACTGCCGTAACTGCGCGACTAACTCCGGCAGGCTCTGCTGGTCAGCAACAGCCTGCGTCTTTTCCGCCTTCACTTCCGCTACAGCATCTTGGAAATCTTCCACCATCCTGGCAGTCAGCCGCCGGGTTCCTTTGCCCGCTTCCTTCGCCATTTCGCCGCCTGTTAGTACCGCTCTTACAATCCCTAGCCGCACCTTCTGGCCGTTAAGCAATATGGTGCAGCCGGTGGCTAGTCCCACAAGAAAACTGAACATTCCCGTTTTCTCCTCTCAAACGTGGCTGGATTTTGGATTTCGCTCGCGTGCCAACGGGTTTTCCCCGGTCTGAATCTTCCAGAGCCGTGAATAAAGTCCTCTCTTGCGGACTAGATCCTCATGACGTCCCTCTTCGACAACGGCCCCTTTATCAAGTACGTAGATCCAATCCGCATGGCGGACCGTAGAAAGCCGGTGGGCCACAATCACTGTAGTCCGGTCAGCCATCAATTCCTGAAGTGCGCGTTGAATGGCCGCTTCAGTTTCGTAATCGATCGCGGAAGTAGCTTCGTCGAACAAAAGAATCCAGCGGTTGGCCAAAATCGTCCGTGCGATGGCGATGCGCTGCTCTTGCCCGCCGGACAAAGTTTTCCCGTTGTTCCCCACCCGGGTGTCATACCCCGAGGGCAACTTTTCAATGAACCCATGTGCGTGCGCCGCTTCGGCCGCCTTCACCACCTGTTCCATCGGCGCATCCGACTTGGAGTACGCAATGTTCTCCCGAACCGTTCCCGCATTCAGGAAGATCTGCTGCGGCACCAGAGAAATCATATCCCGCAGGTTTTCAAGCTTCAATTCGCGAATGTCTATCCCGTCGAGCCGAATGACCCCACTATCCGCATCATAAAATCGCAAAATCAGCTTAACCAGCGTGGTCTTTCCGGCGCCCGTGAAACCAACAATCGCGGTCGTACGCTTCGCAGCGATTTTGAGATTCAAATTGCGCAGTACCGGCTGCCCAGGCTGGTACTCAAAGGAGACATCCTCAAAAGAAATCTCCGCCGGGTGAGCAGGTATCCAATCGTGAGAACCGTCGCCAATCGCCGGTCGCAGCGTCATGAATTGCAAAATCCGCTCGATGGAGAGCGTTGTCCGCTGGTATTGCGCCAGGCTTGAGGCCAAAGTTCCCAAAGCCACCATCAGGCGAAGTGAACTGAAGCCCATGAGGTGATAGGAAGCAATCGAGAATTTCTCCCGTTGCGCGAGCACGCCGCCCCCCACCAACGTGGTTAGAAACCCGAATCCCACCATCATCTGGATCGTTGGGATGAAGGTGGCGGTCAGTTCAGCCCGATTCACCTCAGCGGATCGTGACAACTCAGACAAGGTGCGAATCCGGTCTGCTTCTAAAGCCTCGGTGCCGAAGACGGAAATCGTCGAAATCCCAGAAACATTTACCCGCAAGGCCGCCGAAAGTGCGTCGCTGCGTTCTTTGGCTGCTATGTGACTCTGCCGGATCGGTCCCAGGATGTAGGAGGACACCAGGTAAAGTCCCGGAAGGACCATCAATTGGGCGGCGAACAGGACTGGGGAATTGCTTAGAAACGTAGTGATCACAACCAGGCTATTGGTTACGATCGTGAACATAGGATCGATCCCGGTTTCGATGAACTGGCCAACCGTTTCAATATCCTGGTCGAACAGGTTCGTCCAATAGGCGACCGGCTTGCGCTCCAGTTGACCCACATCCAACGTTTGTAGATGCTGATAGACCCGGTCGCGAAGATCATCCTTAACCGATTGCGCCAACCGTGCCGAAGTTACCCGATGCAGGTAGCCCATCAGGGAGTCGAGCGTCCACACCACCAAACAGACGCCGCCCAAAGCGAACAGCTGCGAACGGATGGTACGAAATCCCAGGCGCCTCCAGAAGTTCGCGCCCTTGCCTCCCGTGACCACATCGGTCGCAGCGCCGATCATGGCCGCCGGCGCCGTTTCGAAAAGCCTGTTTACGAAGGCCACCAGTAACGTAAGCACGATCTGCCACTGGTGACGACGGGTGAGACCATGCAATTGCACCAGCGGATGAGATTCTTTGGCGTTTATACACGGGACCGCAGAGGCGCGCGCCGGCTGCTCCAACACACGCTCCAGTATCGCCTCCAAGGAGGCTGGAGAGAACTGCCGCTCGTAAATTAAAAGCACGCGCCCGGTGACGGCGCTCGCAGACACAGACACCACTCCCGGCTCACGCGCCAATTCTTGGTTGACGAACGCACAAACCAGTGCACTATTTAATAAAGACGGAATCTCAAAACGCAAACGACCTGCGAGTGAGGATCGAATTGTGATCTGGAGGCCACTTGCCATCGAGAGAGCCGAGACCCCGCTCAGGCTTTGCTAAAGGAGCCCTTGACCGAGGCGATTTCCTCGCGCAGCTTCTGGATCTCAGATATCAGATCAGAATAGCCCGACGCCGACGGACTTGCTGCACCACGAAGTCCAGCTGCTTCCTGCCGGACCTTCGCAACTTGCACCTTCGCCTGCTCGAGTGTGCCGGCCGCGTAGTCCGTTACGTCCATCCCGGCCTTCACTGCTTGAACCAGGGCCGGACGGGCAATAGTTCCACCAAAGAGTGCTGCGCCGGCACCAATGGCGAAGCTTTTCCAACTCCATTTAGTAAGTAGCCAAGGTAGCATAGGACTCAACTTTCTCTTGGAATTTCGCTTGTGGCGGATTAGCAGGGATCATATTGTCATAGCCATTTGGCGGGTGTCAACATGGTAATCCCATACTGTTGGTTAAGTTTTCATTGCTACTTAGTCGGCGATGAAAGGCGTCCCCAGCGGCCTCCTTCACTGGCCAACACTTCTCTCAGTTTCTGCTTCACGAAATTACGGTCCCCCCGCTGTCGCGCTCGCGGCTTCTGCGAAGCCTCCAGCGCACGACCGGCATCGCGAATAAGATCCTCGATTCCTTCCAGGCCAACCGACACGCGTATCATGTCCGGCGCCACGCCCGCGGCCTCCATGTCGGAGGCAGGGAGCTGCTGATGGGTCGTGCTGGCGGGATGCAGCACCAGGCTCTTGGCATCCCCGATATTGGCCAGGTGAGAGAAGACCTCCACGCTTTCGATGAATGCCTTCGCCGCGGCCATCCCACCCTTGATGCCAAACGTGAGCACCGCCCCACATCCTTTGGTTAGATATTTCTGCGCCAGCTCGTAGTAAGTACTCGAAGCAAGGCCGGGATACTTCACCCACTCCACGAAGGGATGCCGCTCCAGATATTCCGCCAGCGCCATTGCATTTTCCGAGTGTCTGGCCATGCGCAGCCCTAACGTCTCCAGTCCCTGCAGGAAAAGGAATGCATTAAATGGACTGAGACAGGGCCCTAAATCGCGAAGCCCCTCGATTCGGCACTTAGTCAGGAAGGCCAAATCTCCAAAGCGGTCGCTGAAAACCAGGTCATGGTAACCGCGGCTTGGCTTGTTCATCTGCGGCGAATAAGAATCCTTCCAGGAGAACTTACCCCCATCTACGATGACTCCGCCGATGCTGGTACCATGCCCGCCGATAAACTTGGTCGCCGATTGCACCACGATATCGGCCCCAAACTCGATCGGCCGGCATAGAAAAGGAGATGCGAAGGTGTTATCGATCACCAGGGGAATCCCCGCCTGGTGGGCGATCGCGGCGACCCGCTCGATGTCCAACACGTTCATTCGCGGGTTGGCGATTGTCTCTGCGTAGAGAAACCGGGTCTTGTCCGTGATCGCCTTACGGAAGTTTTCCGGATCGTCCGGATCCACAAACACCGGCGTCAGCCCGAACCGCCGAAGGGTTGCATCAAACAGTGTGAAGGTGCCCCCATAAAGTGTAGACGCCGAGACGAACTCGTCACCCGCCTCGCACAATGTGGTCGCCGCTAATACCTGGGCCGCCTGCCCGCTGGATACGGCTAGTGCCCCTATGCCCCCTTCAAGCGACGCCATCCGGTCCTCGAAGACCGCTGTCGTCGGATTGCCCATACGGGTGTAGATATTCCCGGCTTCCTCAAGGCTAAAGAGCGCTGCCGCATGCGCGGCGTCCTGGAATACGTACGAGCTGGTCTGAAAGATGGGAACCGCCCTGGCTCCGGTCCCAGGGTCGGGTTTCTGACCTGCATGCAGGCATCGGGTATCGAACGTCAGTTCCGGGTCATCAAACATTGTTCCGCCATTGCCGCCAGGGTTTTGTCATCATCCGCGTCGGAAGGACGCGGCAGCTGCTTGATCTGTTCCAGCAGACGCTCTGCTTCGTCTTCATCAACCAGGATGCCCAGTCGCTGCAGGCGATGCGCCACCGCCCGTTTGCCGCTGTGCTTGCCAATCACCAGGCGTATGCCTTCCCGATGGCCAACCAATTCCGGCGGGTAAGGCAAATAGGATTCGGCGTTCTTCAGAATGCCATCCTGATGTACCCCGGCTTCTGTCGCGAAAATATTGGTTCCGAATATCGGCTTGGTGGGCGACGGTGAGATGCCGGTTGCCTTCGATACCAATCGCCCCAACTCCGTCAGCCGGCGGAGGTCGATTCTTGTATCTCGACCATACTGCTCGGCGTGCAGTCGCAGGGCCAACACAACTTCTTCCATGGCTGCATTGCCCGCTCGCTCCCCTAAACCGCCGATCGTAGACTGCACCACATCGGCGCCCTCGGAGACTGCGGCCAGTGTATTCGCCACCGCCAAGCCCAGGTCGTTATGAAAGTGCACGGCCAGAAGCGCTCTCTCCAGTTCCGGCACCTCCGATCGGATGAGCCGTATAAACTCCCGCGTCTTTTCCGGGGTCAAAATCCCTACGGTATCGGGAAACGCCACGCTCGTTGCCCCAGCCGCAATGGCGGCCCGATAGCAACGGCAAAGAAACTCCGGCTCCGTGCGACTCGCATCCTCAGGCGCAAACGCGACCACCTGGAAGCGTGCGCAAGCGTACTCGACCGCGCCCTCGATCATGGCCACTACTTCATCCTGAGTTTTGCGCAGTTTGAACTCGCGGTGCAGCGGGCTCACTCCGAGAAAGAGACTCACTCCGCGCCGATGCGCGGCGCGCCCCGCCAGCGCACGGTCCGCAGCGTCGATGTCGCCCGGCACCAGCCGGCTGAGCGACATCACCATGATGTTTTCTACCCCCCGGGCAATCATGCGCAACGATTCGAAGTCGTCCGGAGATGCCGCGGCAAAGCCGGCATCGATCGAATGCACACCGATCCCCTCCAGCGCCTTGGCAATGACGACCTTGTCATGGGGATGGAAATCTACACCGGGAGCCTGATCTCCGTCCCGCAGTGTAGTGTCTGAGACCAAAACGGCTCCGGCACGCCGAATGTGCTGCACCATCGCCTGTGCAGCGGCAAGTCTCCTTACGCCCATTTATCCGGATCCTCTAGCAGATTTATGGAGCGACCTTTACTATACGTGAAGCCTTTCGTTAAATTTTTATCATAATAAAGTCGATTTCGCTCATCACGATGGGTCCTGCCGGTTTAAATCCCGTAAACATCGCTGATTTCGAAGCGATGGCTCAGGCTAAGCTGCCCGCAATGGTGTGGGACTACTATTCCGGGGGGGCGCAGGACGAGATCACCCTACGCGAAAATCGGGCAGCCTACGAGGCCGTCTCTCTGCGTTACCGGGTCATGCGCGGCGTCGGCAATCGCGACTGCCGCACCACGGTTCTGGGGCAAACCATACGCTTTCCAGTCCTTGTTCCTCCCATGGCCTTTCAGGGCCTTGCTCATCCTGATGCTGAGATTGCTACTGCCCGTGCCGCCGCATCCGCGGGTACGGTCATGATCCTCAGTATGCTTTCCAACTCGGCCGTGGAAGATGTGGTGGAGGCGGGCGCACCCGTCTGGCTGCAACTCTATTTGCAGAAAGACCGCAATGCCGTTCAAACCCTGGTGAAGCGTGCGGAACGCGCCGGCTGTTCTGGGTTCGTACTGACCGTGGACTCGCCCTGCTTTGGACGTCAGGAGCGCAATCTGCGCAATGGCTTCGAGCTTCCGCGGAGTTTGTTGGTGCGCAATTTGTTACCCCGCCGCATGGAGCGCCTGCCCCGCTCCATGCCCAGTTTGAACCAATGGTCGTTCGCAGACCGGCTCGATCCCTCGCTCACGTGGCGCGACGTGCAATGGCTATGCTCGTTGACCAGTCTTCCGGTCCTGGTGAAGGGCGTGATCCGCGGAGATGACGCGGCTCTGGCCGCGCAGCACGGCGTGCGTGGCGTCATCGTGTCCAATCACGGCGGCCGCCAACTCGACACCGCCCCGGCCACACTGCGCGTTCTTGAAGAGGTAGTCGCGTCCGTGGGTGATCAGTGCGCTGTTCTCCTTGACGGCGGTATTCGTCGCGGAACCGACATCGTGAAGGCCCTTGCGTTGGGAGCCGACGCGGTTCTCATGGGCCGTCCTGTCCTTTGGGGACTGGCTATCGACGGGGAGCATGGAGTGGGTATGGTTTTGGATATGATTCGCACGGAGTTTGACGAAGCCATGGCGCTTTGCGGCTGCGCCTCGATCAACGACATCGGCCGTGATCTTGCCGTAACTCCCAACTCATGGCCCAAGACGTAATGGAGAATCGAATGAACCCGGAGTTTGATGTCGCGATCATGGGGGGCGGCCTCGCCGGCCTCTCCCTGGCGATCCAAATCAAAAATGCCCGCCCCGAAACCAGCGTCCTGGTCATCGACAAGCATCAGCACCCGGTGCCCGAAGCGGCATTCAAGGTAGGCGAGTCAAGCTCCGAGAGCGGAGCCCATTACTTTGCCAACGTGCTCGGCATGAAGGCGCATATGAATCAGCACCAGCTGCAAAAGCTCGGTCTGCGCTTCTTCTTTTCGGCTAACGGAAATCAAAGCCTGGTGGAGCGGGTGGAGGCCGGACCCACATTTTTCCCCCACGTTCCCGGCTATCAACTTGATCGGGGCCGGTTCGAGAACCATCTTATGGAAGAGTGCCTGGCCCGCGGCGTGACCGTTCACCAGGATGCGTCGATCCGTGACGTGGCGGTGAGCAACGATGCGACGGTCCCGCACACGGTTACGGTACAGAGTACAGGCAGCAAGTTCGTTGTAACCAGCCGCTGGCTGGTGGACGCGGCAGGACGGACGGGTATTCTGCGAAAGCGGCTGAACCTGGACAAGAAAACCGGACATAACGCCAACGCCGCCTGGTTTCGTATCAAAGACGTGATCGCAGTGGATGACTGGCACGATGATCCGGCATGGCACGCGCATGTTCCCCACGCCCCCCGCTCCATGAGCACCAGCCATCTGATGGGCGAAGGCTATTGGGTCTGGTTGATTCGGCTGGCGGGCGGTTCTACCAGCGTCGGCATCGTGGCCGATGCACGCTTCCATCCCATCGACGAAATCAACACTTTCGAGCGTGCGCTCGCCTGGCTTCACCGGTTCGAGCCGCAGTGTGCTCGCGAGGTCGAAGCGAGACGGGACAAGCTGCAGGACTTCATGACCGTCAAAGGATTCGCCCACAGTGCGACCCGCGTCTATTCGCAGCATCGCTGGTGTCTCACCGGAGATGCCGGCCCATTCTCCGACCCGCTCTTCTCCCCAGGCAGCGACTTCATCGCCTTTGGCAACAGTTACATTACCGACCTTATCTGGCGCGACTTCGCCGGCGAGAATCTGGCGCGGCGCATGGAACTATACAACCGCGCCTATCTCTCCACCTACGAATCGTTTTTGTCGCTATACGAGAATCGTTACCCGATCATGGGCAACGCGCAGGTAATGATCGCCAAAATCGTGTGGGATTATTCCGCCTACTGGAGCAATATCGCATTGCTCTTCTTTCGGGGTAAGCTGGTTGACTTCGAATTCCTTACTTCGAGCCTCCCGCTCTGGCAGCCGATGCTGTCGTTGAACCGCGCCATGCAGGAGTTTCTCACCGCCTGGAATGAAGTCGAACCCACCCAGTGGCAGCCGCGGTACATCGACCTGCAGAAGATTCCTTTTCTGTATCACTACCTTCACCGCAACCTGGCCGTCGAACGCACCGACGACGATTTGCGGCAAGTGCTGCGCAAGCACTCGGTATTGCTCGACAACGTCGCGCTTGAGCTGGGCCGGCGCGCCATCGGGGACGGGAGGGATGTCCGCCGCAGGGACAGGTTGCTCGCAGCACTACCCGAGCGCGTGCGTAACCGATTCCTCGCGGGCGAATCCTGCCCCGAGATTGCCGCGGATCTCGAATACATCTGGCTGCAAGCAAACGTGGCCGCCCCGGTAGCAGCGGAAGTGGCAGTCGCCGGCTGAGAGATTGCAATAATCAGGCCTTACAGGCTGTTTTGTATCAGTCGTCCACCGGCGTTGTTCAGCTATTGTCCTGTAACAGAAGTTTAATGAAAAAGTCGACAGATCGAAGAACGGCCTCAGGGGCTAAAGCCCATCATATTTCCAAGCATTTACGGCCCGACTAAAGTCGTGCCCTGATACAAAGCATGAGTTTTTCCGCAGCCTGTTTAGGCCGTACGTAAACCAATTTAAACAGGTGCGGCTTTGGCCGCTGAGGGAGCGAATCTCGCGCTGCCCAGGAGTTTTTCCGTAACCTGTGAAGCCGTACCCTTCAATCCTCGAGAGGAGCGGGTTTTCCCTCGCCCTGGTTTAGAAATCCGAGTCACACGCCCTCAGGCCGCGGCGGTCGTGCCCTTGGGCTCCATCCACAGTTTGCCTACCAATATAAGAAGCGGCAGCAGGAGCGCGCAAAGAACGAAGACCTGCCGGATGCCAATGTGTTGGGCGAGGATGCCGCTGAGGACCAAGCCGGAAATCTGTGCGCTAAAGATAGTAGAACCCACGGTGGATCCGACACGGCCCAACAGCGCCGGCGGTGTTTCCTTCTGGATGGTGGTCTCGGAAGGAATAAAGATGCCGGCAAACGCGAAACCTATAACAAATTCCGCGACGAAAGACGACCATAGCTGGGCGACCGCTGCAAGCAGCAAAAGGCCGGCCGCAATTCCACCGAGTCCCAAGTAGACCAGGTGCGAGTTCTTTACATTTTTACCGAAGATATTCAGTACGTTGATGCCGGATACCATGCCTAGCCCCACAAGGGCGCTGGCAATCCCGAAAATTTTATTGGACGCGTGAAGAATATCGCGGACGTACAGGGCAGTCAGCGGGGCAAAACATCCGATCACGAACATTCCACAGGCCAGCGCAACAATGACGAAGAACAGGCTGGCATCATGGAAAATAAAGGTGAAGCCCTCTTTCATGTCGCACCAGATCTGCGCAAATGCGGAACCTTCTGACCGGACGGGGTGAGCTGAGTGTGATCCGGGCGAAGTTTCTTGAGGACGAACAAAAGCTATCGTGCCGATCAGACAAGCGGACACGATAAAACTGGCCGAGTCGATCAAATAGCAGCTTGCCGCACCGACCGACTCAACCAATAAAACCGCGACCGGAGGGCCTATGATACGCATGCCCAGCATCACCTGTTGCATAAGGGAGTTCGCGGAACGCAGTCCGCGGATAGGGACAGCCATCCGGACGGCGACCCCCTGGGCGGGTTCAAAGAAGCTGGAAATGGTGCTGATGGCGGCCAGTGCGGCGTAGAAATGCCACAGCCGCGTAGCGAACAGCAGCAGCAGCACCAGGACCGCGCGAATCAAATCGCTCCACACCATGGTCGGCTTGAGCGGCCAGCGATCGACAAAAACCCCCGCTAAAAAACCAAGGACAGCGATGGGAAGGAGGAAGGAAATCTGTACGCCCGTGACCTGCTGGGCAGTCGCGTGGTGCCTGAAGGTGAGGATGCTGATGACGGCGTAAAGAGCGAGAAAGTCGCCAAAGACGGAAATTACCTGCGCATACCAGAGATGGCGCATCATGGGGATGCGTAAGCAAGCCCCCATGGACAGAGGTGACGAATCGTTGGCGGAGCCCGGCACGTTGACAAGCGAGTTCGGCACTTTAGTGCTCATCCGGATGTATCGATTCCTACCTATAGTAGCCTAAGTAGCTTCGCCTGAACGCGACTGACACGGTGACCAAACGCGGCAAGCGAGAAGAAACGTGAAACTTGCTTGAATTTGAGAAAGGACGTATTTCATCATGAGGCATACCAAATCTTGGCATCCCTTGTCTACCTCGATGAGACATAAATTCCCCCCTCGACTGGGATGGCATCGTCGTCCTGATCAGAACCAGGCTGGAAGAAACAGGCTCGACAGATAATGGTTGCGCCGGCATTGTTTCCGTATATATAAGAAAATGAGAGCGCTATATCCCCCGCCGCTTTCGCACCGGAACTCTGCCAAGGTTTCCGCGCCCGGGAGATTTGAATGCTCCAACGAACAGCGATCTTCCTGCTCCTGACTTGCGTCGCCTCCGCTCAGGATACTAACTCACCTCTTTGGAAAAGATATTTTGCCGCCTCTCTGGATGCGCGAGATGCTCAGCCGTGGAAGATATACCGAAATCTGGTCGCCATTACTTCTGCTGACACGCATCTTCTATGGAAGAAAGGCCCAGATGGAGAAATGGTGAAGGTCGTAACGTGGGTCTGGTACGCTTCTGCCTCTGACCCGCAGACCTATAATGTCGGCCCTTTGACGGCCGATCCTGTCTACGACGACAGCACCCTGATCTGGGTAACCGCGCTACCCGAGCTGAAGACGTTTTGTACAAACTTTGCCGCGGAGCAAAATGCCACCCCGTTGACTCTCAGAATCCAGCAGGTCCTCGGTCTGCCGCCAACCGACGTGGCGCGGAGCCAGTTCGCCGAGTTCTGGGTGCGTCCCGCCGATCTGATACGGCCCGCTCCGGATCCAGAGATATCAGACCACGAGGCCGAGCTCGATTTTCCCGTCTCTCCCGAGATCGTCAAGATCAACGAGGCCTACAAAGCCTGGTTCCTGCAGCATAAGAGCACTGTCTACTACAAGCCCATCCCGGGGACCTGGACGCGTCTGGGTTACACCTATGACTGGGGAAATCCAGTCAACCACGTTGGGCAAAGCGAATTTGTCGTAAGGCCCGGGGCTCACATCGAGGTTGAGTCCGTTACGCCCACAGAAGAGTACTGCCGCTAGTTAAATGAAGAACAATCGCGTTTTGATCTCGGGTGCGAGCGTTGCGGGACCGTCGCTGGCGTTCTGGTTGAGCAGCTTTGGCTGCGATGTGACCGTGGTGGAGCGCGCGCCCGGCATTCGGCCCGGTGGCTACGCCGTGGATTTTCGCGGCGCAGGCATGCGCGTGCTGGAACGGATGGCGTTAGTGGATGCGGTAAAAGCCCGCGAAACCCGCACGGGTTCCATCACCATGGTGGACGAGAAGAACAAGGTAGTAGCGAAGTTGCCCGATGGCTTTACCAGCGGGGAACTGGAGATCCTGCGCGGGGACTTGGCTCAATTGTTGTATGAAGCCACGCGCAGCCGTGCAAACTACGTCTTCGATGATTCGATCCAGTCGATATGCCAGACGACAGACGGAGTCGATGTAACCTTTCTCAGTGGCAAGACACAAACTTTTGACATTGTGGTGGGCGCGGATGGCCTGCACTCGAATGTGAGATCAATTGTGTTCGGCGAGGAGTCGAAGTTTGTGCACCAGATGGGCTATTACATCGCGATCTTCACCGTGCCTGATTTTCTTCAACTCGGCGATGCGGGCAGATACTACACGCAGCTCGGCAAACGTGTCGGATGTTTTGGCTCCAAGAACGACGGCATGGCGAAAGCATCCTTCCATTTTTATTCGCGGCAGCTGGACTATGACCGGCGGGATGTGGCGGCGCAGAAGACGCTGCTCCGTGAAACGTTTGCCGATATGAAATGGGAAGCACAGCGCATGTTGGGGATGATGGATGCGGCGCCGGATTTTTACTTCGACTCGATCAGCCAGGTGAAGATGAATGCCTGGTCAACTGGGCGCGTGGTTTTGTTAGGAGACGCTTGCTCTTGCGCGTCCCCGATGTCAGGCATGGGGACAAGTATCGCAATGGTGGGCGCATACCTGCTCGCCCATGAGTTGAGGGCGGCTGACGGTGATTATGCAACCGCGTTCGCGAAGTGCGAAGCTGCCATGCGCGAGTTTGTCACCGAGGCGCAAAAGATGGCGGAAGGTGTCAGCTGGTTCGTCCCGCAGACAAGATTGAAGCTGTGGTTCAGCAATAAGCTTTGGTCCTGGCTGCCGCAGTCGACTCTGCACAAATTAATGATCGAACAGCCGGCAAAAGTCGCAAACCTGGTCGATCTGAAAAACTACAACTGAGCATAGATCACCAGGTGCTCCTTGTTCCCTCGAAGTTCGGTGAGTACTTCAGCATCGCACCCACATCTCGCTTCGCGAGATATGGGGCACCCTATCTCTTCGTCCTTTAGAGTTGGTGGTGAGGGACATCCGGACAGGTTTCGCTTGGAGATCGGAAGGTTAATCTCGCCTATTCCTTCGTCGTTAGAGTTGGTGGGTGAGGGAGATCAAAAGGTCAGTCTCGCGCCCAACTGTATCTCCCGTTTCGAGTCGGCGGCGGTAAAGCCCAGAGGCTGGCTGGGCGAGAGCGAGGGCGTACCGTGAACGTTGAAGGAAGGAGCGAAGGTTGCGCCGACAATGTTGTTGACGCTGGCATAGTTGGTGCGGTTTGCGAGGTTGAATCCTTCGGCGGTGAAGTTCAGGCTGTATTCCTTGCGGAGCCGGAATGCCCGGCTCAGGCGCATATCGAAATCCGCATAGTTTGGTCCCAGGCCGGAGTTGCGCGGCGCTGATGGCGGCCGATCGTTGGTGAAGTGCCCATCGCCATTAATGTCGGAACCCGCGAGCAGGTTGAAAGGGTGCCCGCTGTTGTAGCTGATGATGGGCGCAAGCTCAAAGCCCGAGAGCCAAGGCGAAGTCCACGGGCTTTGTACTGTGGCCGCAAACACGACTTTTTGACGTTGGTCGAAATCCGATACGGAGCGCTCCGCATGGAGGTTCACCTGGTCGAAGGCCGAGTAGTCGCTATTAAAATCTGTTGTCTGGTCGATCGCCTTACTGTAAGTGTAGTTGGCGATGATTGTGAGGCTTTGGCTGAAGCGCTTTTTCACCTGCAGAATGCCGCCGTTGTAAACCGCCTCCGCGACGGATTGATACTGATCGTTTTGCAAAATCGTGTGCGTCGGGTCGGCGAAGCAGAGAGCAGGATCCGCGACGCATTGTGCCGATCCCCAGTCCTGGAAGGGCAGGCCGTTGGTAGGCAGACCATCCGCGCCTGTGCCGGTCACGATCGGTGCTCCAGCCAGAAGATTGGTGTCCACCGCCCAAGGCAGGTGGGTGGTGTGGACGTAGATGTAGTCAGCAGAGATCGACGTGCTGCGTCCGATCTCGCGCTCAATTCCAAACGAGGTCTGCTGCGCCTGCGGTGGCCGGTAATGGGGTGAGCCGGAAAAGAGTACCGTTCCCGGAGGAAGCGGGCCGGAATTCGCGACGTTCAAGCCGAATTGCGCCAGGTCGCCGGGCCCAATGCACGCAGCCTGTCCGGCGGGAGGTGTGCCACAGGAAATTTTTCCTTCCGCTGCCAGGGTCTGGTAAATCGTCGCCGAATTCAGCGCAGGCGCTCCGGGCGCTCCCAGAATTGAAATGAGGGTATTGGCAATCTGCCGGTTGCCATTTACGTTCCCCAATGTCTTCACTACTGCCGGAATCTGCGCATAGACCTGGCCGTAGAAGATTCCATAAGCGCCGCGTACGACCGTCCTGCCGTTGTTAAACGGATCCCACGCAAAGGAAACGCGAGGAGCAAAATCCAGCTTATAGGTATTCATGATTCCGGCCTGGGAATCCACCTCGTAGCGCAAGCCGCCATTCAGGGTGAGGCCAGGGCGAACGTGGAACGAATCTTGAAAGTACAAAGCTGTGAACGGCCGGTTCAGAATATATTCCGGTTTGCCGAAACCCTGTTCGTAGAACGAGGGCAGGCCCAGGCTCCACGATTGCAGAGTGCTGATCGGGGCAGCAGCGGTAGAGGAGGAAAGCCCGCAAGCTGTGGGAACCTGCAGGCACGGACTCACCAGGCCACCGGGAAGCTGCAGAAATTCAAAGCGGCCGCCAAGAAAGGTAGCGGATGAACTGTTGTCCTGGCGAAGCAGTTCATCAAAGCCCATCTGCAGTGTGTGACGGCGGTGCGAAAAAGTGAAATTATCTGCGAACTCATAACGGCGAATCATGTTGTAGCTGGGTAGAAAAATGTTGCGGCCAAAGAAGCCAAAACCCTGAACATCGAGACCCGGACCGCCCGCATCGTTCGAGTTCACGTTGAATTTATACAGATTCCACTGCACCCGGGCCTCGTTGATGGCACCAGAGTTGAACTGATGGAACCAAGAGCCTTGCAGGGTACTGTCCCAGTTCAGGATCGAGGTCCCGCGCGAAAACCCGACCAGGGCCTGCAGCGTGGGATCAGACTCGTCGAGGTGCACCGCGCCGTAGCGGAGAAAGCCTGAGTCCTTCTGGCTGAAACGATGATCCAGGCGTGTGGATCCTTCATACTCCCGAATGGGAAAGGGAAACAGTCCGCCGTTCTGTTCAAACTGGTTCACTACGAAAGCTCTCGAAGCCAGTTGGGCCGGGGTCACGAAGGGGTTTCCCGCGGCGGTAGGGTCAACCGTGAGGATGCTTTGCAACCCGAATGCGCAGGTGGCCGCAGGCAGTAGTGTGATTGCAGGCGCTTGGCCCAGGCAGGGCACCGGGGTTTGTCCTTCCGCGGCCAGGCCCGCGAGGATCGGCCCCTGTGCAGAAGTGGGTGCAAAGATGCTGCTGGAGGTCAGCAAGGGAACCGAGTCTTGCGCGTCCGAATGCAGGCCCTCGAAAGCAAAGAACAGGAAGGTCCGGTCCTTTGTAACCGGAAATCCAATGGTCCC
>Ga0302324_100006005_pt1 | contig 26367 bp, 26 predicted proteins | sample Palsa_T0_1_FD_201949 | JGI IMG/M metagenome (GOLD analysis project Ga0302324, IMG submission 201949) | Peat permafrost microbial communities from Stordalen Mire near Abisko, Sweden - Palsa_T0_1 | ecosystem: Environmental > Terrestrial > Soil > Palsa > Peat permafrost | place: Sweden: Abisko... | reverse complement strand
CCAGCCTGGGTTTATTGTACATCCGGGCGATGGAACGCGCTTCGAATCCTATTTCAAATATATCTCGACGGCGTTGCTAGTGAGCGCCGCTGGGCCAGTTAGCTGGGTGCCGGAGGTGGCATGCAACGTCAGCGGAAGGACGGTGTCCGGGGTCAATTGCACGTTCATCTGAAAGGCGCCATAGATCAAACCTGGCGCAGTCCCGGCGTATAGAATACTCACCGGCGTTAAGTTACGATCGACAACCTCGAACTGATTCTGTCGCTGATCCAGCGGCGCCGCAGAGGCCGCGATAGCCCCGTCCTGGAGACTCGATGGCCAGATCGCGCCCGTACCGAACAGTGTCACGATGGAGCCGCTGGCAGCAGGGTTGGAGGCAGAGTTCACGCTCCCGTCCTGATTCAGCGCCGCGGCGTGGACGCCATCCGTTGTGAAGATCCCAAGCGATTGCGTCAACGGGACGGGGCCTGACGTGACGCTCCCCGAGGGCAGTACGACTTGAATCTGTAGAAAGCCTCCATTTGACGCAATTTCGAATGGCGCCTGGATGTTGATCTGATTCGGGCCGGCATAGAGGACGGTGGCCTGGACGCCACCGATGAGAACCTGCACACTTTCCGGAGAGCCGTCCAAATCGAACCCGAACAGCGATACCAGCGCTCCCCCAGCCAGGCCGGTGTTCATCGCGTACGAGGCTGCATTGGCGAATCCGATGATTGCCGGCGTGTTGAAGGCGTAGCTTGGAGGCAATGACAAAAGAGCACCGTTGGACCCGAGCAGAAGGAGCTGGCCGCTGCTGTGGAAGGACGGTGGCGCGGACACCGTCCCCAGAGGGAACCGAAAGAGAGTCTGCGGATTGGCGCCAGATGGATCGAGCGCCAAGACAAAATCGGCGCCCAGGATGGGAACGCCCGCGAGAATTGGGAATTGGGCCGATGAACTCGTGCCCGCCAGGTAAGCGTTGCCGGAAGAATCCAGCGCGATTCCAGCAGCGATGGCGTCGGCAGCCTGACCCAAGTCGGTGGAGTAAATCACCGTAGATCCGTCAGAACTCAACTTCTCGGCAAAAAGCCCGGGAGTTCCAGCCTGTTGCGGAAGCCCAGGAGAAGAGATCGCGGTGACGTATTCCCCAAACAGATCCACGTTTCCATTGGAATCTTGTGCCATGAACAATGTCGGGACGCGCGGGTAACCCGCGCCCACCGAGGTCGACCAGAGGAGCCGGGAGCCATCCGCGGACAGTCGTGCAACATACCCCGATCCCAGGTTGTAGCTGCCGCCCTCGACGCCCGCAACGGTAATGGCTCCCGTAGCATCCGCGGCCATGCTGCTAACGGTGGCGCTGGTCGATTCGTGCCCAACGCACCCACTGCCGCCGCTGCAATCACTGCTTCCGGTGCCGAGCAACGTGCTGTAGACGAGTTTGCCTGGCGGGGATATCTTGACCACGAATGAATAAAAGAAAGTGCTCCCAAAATCATCGGCACCTGTAGGAGAGCCCTTGGTCATAAATGCGCCCGGCGTGGTCGGGAAATCCGTCTCATTGGTCGAACCTCCGAGGTAGACGTTCCCGCTCCCGTCAATCGCAATCGCGGTTACCAAGGAGGCGTAGTAGCAAGTGGGGCACGCGATGCTAGCGCGCTGTTGCCCGGCGAGATAGCTGGCAAAAAGCAGCTTCGTGCCGGTGGGGTCGAGCTCCAGGACGAAGCCGGCGGTCCTGTAAGGAACTTTCTGGGGCACGATCGGGTTGACCAGGTTGAAATCGTCCGAATCGGTATTTCCGCCGATCCAGATATTGCCGCTGGGATCGACTGCGGCGGCCTGCGGAACATCGTTGCCGCTGCCACCGAGCACCGGCAGAACATCTGACGGTTCTCCGTTTTGGAACATCACAGGGCCGAGCGCCGCCAGCGCAATCTGCGAATGTTGGATCGGGAAATTGTAAAGCCCGGTTGTGCTGGAAACGCCGCTGGAGCCGATCAACAACGTGTCACCATTCGGCAGCTGCACGCAGCGGCGATTGGAAAACGCAGCGTTTGGCGGTGCAAACTCTGGGAATACAAACTGAAGTTGCACTTGAGCAGTGGCAAGCGGCGCGAATAAAAGTGCAGCGATATTCTGGGAGAGCTTCGGTAACATGATTGCCTCGAAGGGGACAAATAGCACTTCGCTGGCCATCGAAACTGGTCTAATGTCTTGCAGATCGCCTTACGTAATGAGTCAATTCGCTACGGAGACGGGGCGGTTTTTCCCTCACGGTCTATTACCGCCCGGACCGCCCGGATGGTCGCGTTCCGGCGGCACTCGGTTCCCCATCCCCATCCGTCACTCACCATCCCGCTGGCGTAGAATCGTTAGAAACTCTATGTCCCTGGATCCCGGCACTCGTTTGGGACCGTACGAGATCCTCACCCTTGTCGGCGCAGGCGGCATGGGCGAGGTCTACAAAGGGCGCGATACGCGCCTTGATCGCGTCGTCGCCGTCAAGGTTTCCAAAGAGCAGTTCACTGCCCGCTTCGAGCAGGAGGCCCGAGCTGTGGCGGCCTTGAATCATCCCCACATCTGCCAGCTTTATGACGTCGGACCGAATTATTTGGTGATGGAGTTCGCCGAGGGCGCGCCCCTCACAGGGCCGGTCCCGCTCGAAAAAACCGCGAATTACGCCGGACAAATTCTGGACGCTCTGGAAGCCGCCCACCAGAAAGGCATCGTCCATCGGGATCTGAAGCCCGCCAACATCCTGGTCACCAAGCAAGGCATCAAGCTGCTGGATTTCGGACTCGCGAAGCAGGCGGTCCGGCTCGGCGAACACGACACCACGCAGGCCCTCACCGATCAAGGGCAAATCGTGGGCACTTTGCAGTACATGTCGCCGGAACAACTGCACGGCAAGGAAGCTGACGCGCGTAGCGACCTGTTCAGCTTCGGCTGCGTGCTCTACGAATTGCTCACCGGCAAACGAGCTTTCGACGGCGCCAGCCCCGCCAGTGTGATCGCTGCGATTCTGGAGCGAGAGCCGGCACCGCTCGAAATCGGGCGGCCGCTGGATCGCGTGGTGAGACGAGCGTTGGCGAAGGATCCCGACCAGCGGTTCCAAACCGCCCGCGATCTCAAGGCAGCGCTCGATTGGGCGCTGGAACAACCGACGGCAGTCGTCGCCGATCAGCCCAGAAGCAAGTTGCCGTGGGCAGTGGCGGGCGTGCTCGGGCTGGCGCTTGTTGGCGCCTCTTGGATAGCCTGGCGCGCGACGCGATCCATCGACCGGCCGCTAGTGCGCCTGGACGTGGACCTGGGGCCCGAGGTTGCCTTGCCCCCATTAGACAACCACGCACCAGGCAACCTGATCCTGTCGCCGGATGGAACACGATTGGTCTACGTCTCGGGTGACCCCACGCGGCTCTACACGCGGGGGCTGGATCAGTCCAAAGTCAACGAACTCCCAGGCACGGAGGGCGCATCGCTGCCTTTTTTCTCGGCGGACGGACAGTGGGTGGGGTTCTTCACCGGCGCCAATGGCAGCAAGCTGAACAAGATTTCGGTGGAAGGCGGCGCGGTGGTTCCACTTGCGGATGTATCCGTCGCCACGGGAGGAAGCTGGGGTGCCGACGGCAACATTATCCTCGGCGGAGAGCTCAACAAGGGCCTACTGCGCGTTCCAGCCAGCGGAGGAGCGCCCACCACAGTTTTGGAATTGCCGCCGGGAGAACTGTCCTACACATTTCCACAAATCCTGCCGGGCGGCAAGGCGATTTTATTTGTGGACTACCGGACGATGGACCTTAACACTGCCAGCATCGAGGCCTTCTCATTCGCCGATCAGCGCCGGAAGACACTGGTGCAGGGGGCCACCTTCGGCCGCTATCTGCCCAGCGGCCACTTGATATATACGAACAAGGGAACGCTATTCGCGATCCCCTTTGACGTGGATCGCCTGGAGACGCGGGGGACGGCCGTTCCGATCCTCGACAACCTTGCAATGCAGCAATTGAGTGGCGGAGTCGACCTGGATTTCGCTCAGAACGGCACGCTGGTTTACCGCAAAGCCAGCGCGGGCGGCAGATCCGGGATGCGGATAATTCAATGGATCGACAGCGCGGGCAGGAAAGAACCTCTGGCGGCCAAGCCCGGCATCTATGAGGGCCTGTGGCTCTCTCCGGATGGCAAACGAGCGGCGCTCTTGATCAGTGAGGGAGGCCGCCAAGACGTGTGGGTGTACGACCTGCAGCGCGACGCGATGACCAGGCTCACGTTCGGTGATGCCTCTTATTCCCCACCGATCTGGAGTCCGGATGGACGCTATGTCGTTTTTGGAGCATTCGGGAGGGGGATCTACTGGACCCGCGCCGACGGAGCCGGCCAACCTCGGCAGCTGATCGAAAGCAAGGAGTTCCAGATACCATGGTCGATCTCATCGGACGGCAAGCGCTTGGCATATTTCTTGACTCGCGGGAGCGCGCGGATTTGGACACTCCCGCTGGAGGATCAGGGCGGACAATGGAAGGCTGGGAAGCCCGAGCAGTTCCTAGAGAGCAAGTACTCCGAGATGGATCCAAATTTCTCGCCCGACGGACGATGGCTGGCGTACGTGTCCAACGAGTCGGGAAAGTACGAGGTGTATGTGCGGACATTTCCAGCGTCGGCCTCCGGGGGCGGCAAATGGCAAGTCTCTAACAACGGCGGCGCGGGGCCTTTGTGGTCGAAGCAGGGCCACGAGTTGGTCTACAAGATGGGCGATCAGCTCATGTCGGTACGCTATGCGGTGAACGGCGACTCGTTCGTACCGGAGAAACCCCGCGTTTGGATCGACAAGCTGGGTGGAACGGATTACTACGATCTGGCGCCGGATGGCAAGCGCGTCGCCGTGCTGACCCCAGTGGACACGCCGGAAGCGCCGAAGCCCGACCACGAAGTGACCTTCTTGTTTAACTTCTTCGACGAGCTGCGCCGCCGCGTCCCCGGCTCCAGGTAGGGAATTCGTTATGATACCGGAGAGGTGCATATGCGCAAGAGCCGGGGCAAAGGCAAGCTTTCCCGCCGCGGATTTCTGGAAGGCGCCGGCGTTGCCGTGGTTGCCGCCACCGCGGCGCCCACGATGGCCCAGAATCAGATCGCGGAGCCGGCCTCGAACGTCCCACGAACAACCATCCGCGTAACGGTGAACGGGAAGACGCAGCGTGTCGAAGTGGAAGACCGCTGGACGCTGGTTGAGTTACTGCGAGATCACCTGGCTCTCACCGGCACCAAGATCGGCTGCGATCGCGGCGAATGCGGCGCATGTACCGTGTTGCTGGACGGCAAACCGGTTTACTCGTGCAGCAATCTGGCGGTTTGGGCGGATGGTAGAACGGTCCAAACTGTAGAGGGTCTTTCCAAGGGCGATGATCTCGATCCGCTCCAGCATGCGTTTATCGAGCACGATGCGCCGCAGTGCGGATACTGTACGTCCGGGCAGTTGATGAGCGCCAAGGCGCTGCTCAACGCTAATCCGCATCCCACGGCCGACGACGTGCGCGCCGCCATGACCGGCAACATCTGCCGCTGCTCCAACTACAATCGCTACGTCGAAGCCGTGCTGGCCGCCGCGGCGCGCCGGACCGCATAAGGAGGCCCCATGAGCGAAACCATGCAGCCGTTGAAAACGATCGGGCATCCCACGCCGCGCATCGACGCTCTGGAACGCGTGACGGGAAAGGCGACGTACACCGGCGATGTCAAGCTGCCGGGCATGTTGTATGCCCGCGTGCTTCGAAGCCCGCACCCGCACGCGCGCATCCGGCATATCGATGTTTCGAAAGCGCTCGCGCTGGTGGGCGTGAAGGCCGTTCTCACTCACGAGAACTGTTCCGTGGTGTGGGGCGCGGGTTCGGTGGCGGGAGGCATTCAATACAACGACGAAATCAAGAAAGCCACCAAGCAGCGCCGCTATGCCTTCAACAATCCGGTGCGTTTTATCGGCGATCCGGTGGCGGCCGTAGCGGCGATCGACCGGCATGTGGCCGAACACGCGCTCCAATTGATCGCGGTGGATTACGAAGTGCTGCCGTTCGTCCTCGAGCCCGAGGAAGCGCTCAAGCCCGGCGCGGTCGCCATCTGGCCGGAAGGCAACTTGGCGCTCGATCCTCGAAACGAAACGAAACCGATGAGCCAAAAACGCGGCAACGTCGAGGAAGGTTTTCGCGCCTCCGACCACGTTTTTGAGGATCGCTATACTACCGCCTTCGTGCACAACGCACAGATGGAGCCGCGCGCCTGCGTGGCCGTCTGGGAGGGCGAAAAGCTCACCGTGTACACCCCCACCGGAGGCATCGCCAACTGCCGGCACGATATGGCGCGGGATCTGGGGATCGCAGACGAGAACGTGCGCGTGATCTGTCACTACATGGGCGGCAACTTCGGCAACAAGAATCAAAACCAGGACGCGGACCTGATCGCGGCCGTGCTGGCCAAGCAAGCAGGAGCGCCGGTCAAGCTGGAAATGTCGCGCAAGGAAGACTTCATCGGGATGCATGGCCGCTGGCCGACCGTGCAGTATTACAAGGTGGGCGTCTCGAACGACGGCGCGCTTCAGGCCATTCAACTGCGCGGCTACAGCGGCATGGGCGGTTACCGGAAGAATTCGGGCGCGATCGGCGGCATCGAGGTGTATCAGTGCCCTAACATCGAAACCGCGATCCACCCTGCGTACACCAACAAAACGGTGTCCGGAAATTTTCGAGGGCCGGAGTTTCCGCAGGGCTATTACGGCGTCCAGTCCATGATGGACGATGTCGCGTACAAGTTGAAGATGGACCCGGTCGACTTCATCCTGAAGAACATGACACGCAGGCCCAGCGAGAAGACCACGTATACGAATTACAGCTTGGAGGAATGCATCCACCGCGGCGCAGAAGCGTTCGAATGGAAGAAGCGCTGGCGCTCTCAGCCCGGCTCCGATGCCGGAGCGATCAAGCGCGGCGCGGGCGTGTCGTTTCTCGCGTTTCGATCGGGAGTGGGCCATAGCAGCGCCGTGCTTCGCGTGGATGCGCGGGCGAAATACAAAGTACACGTCGGCGTCACCGACGTCGGCGCGGGCGCGAAGACCACCATGGGTCTGATCGCCGCCGAGGCTTTGGGCGTTGGTTTATCGGATGTCGAGGTGGTTTGGGGCGACACCGACACCTGCCCGTATTCGGTCGGCGAATCCGGCAGCCGCACCACCATCCAGACGGGACACGCGGTGGTCGAGGCCGCGCGCGACCTGAAAAGACAGATCGCGGAAAGAGGCTTGCCCAAGGGGAGCGACGTCTACACCGCGAGCGCAGATCCGAACCCGAAAATGGAGGAAGGCAAAACTCGCGCGGCGTTCGGTGCGCATTTTGTGGAGGTCGAGGCGGACACCGAACTCGGCCGTGTGCGAGTGACCAAGTACCTCGCGGTGCACGATTGCGGCCGGGTGATGAATCCGCTGACCGCGATCAGCCAGATCAAAGGGGGCGCGGTCATGGGGATCGGCATGACGCTGCACGAAGATCTGGTGTACGACCGACAGACCGGCGCGCCGCTAACGGCCGGTTACTACGGCGCGCGAATCGCAACCCACCGGGATGCGCCGGACATCGAAGTGCTGTTCCTCGAATCGGACGACGGTTATGGACCCTGGGGCGCAAAGAGCATGGGCGAGTCCAGCAAGGTTCCGGCCGTGGCCGCGGTGGCCAATGCCATTTTCAACGCGACCGGGAAGCGGATGAAGGACCTTCCGATCACGCGGGACAAGATTCTGGGAGCGCGCGCATGAAAGCCTTCACCAATTCCAACCCTCGCGATCTTCCGCACGCGCTTGCTCTGATTCAGCAAGCGCAGGCCGCCGGCCAGGCTGCGTCGATCGCGGGCGGCGGAAGCGATCTGCTGGGAATGATCAAGGAACAGATCGTCGCACCGGACGTGCTCATCCATCTCAGAACGATTAAGGGGCTGGATGCGGTTGCAGTTGAAAAGGGCGGCTTGCGCATCGGCGGATTGACGACGCTCGACGCGCTGGCGCGGCATCCCGTGATTCGTCGGCAATACGCGGTGCTTGCCGAGGCCGCCGAATCCGTGGCCACGCCGCAAATCCGCAACGTCGGAACTCTGGCGGGCAATGTTGCGCAAAGGCCGTGGTGCTGGTACTACCGCAACGGCTTTCCGTGCTTTAAGGCGGGGGGCAATCAATGCTTCTCGATCAACGGGGAAAATCAGTTTCACGCGATCTTCGGCGGAGGGCCGAGCTTCATTGTGCATCCGTCAGACACTGCGCCCGCCCTGGTCGCATTGGATGCCAAGTTCCATATCGCGGGTCCGTCCGGCCGGCGCGTCGTGGCCGCGCACGATTTCTTTGTTCTCCCCCGCCAAAACGCGGCGCGCGAAAATGTTTTGGCCTCGGACGAGGTGCTGGTGTCGATCGAGGCACCCTCGGCTAGCGCCGGCGCTCGGAGCGCGTATCACAAGATAATGGATCGCGAGGCATGGACGCACGCGGTAGTGAGCGCCGCAATCGTGCTCGAAATGGACCAGCAGGTGTGCCGGTCCGCCCGGATCGTCTTGGGAGGCGTTGCGCCGATCCCGTGGCGCGTTCCCGACGCCGAGCGCTTGCTAGCCGGCCGGCGGATCACTCCGGAACTGGCCGCGCAGGCCGGAGAAATCGCGATAGCCGAAGCCAGTCCGCTCGCCAAGAACGCCTACAAAGTGCCGCTGACCAAAGCGCTGGTCAAGCGCACCGTGTTGGAACTCGCCGAGCGAGCGTAGTCGCATTCGTAATCCAGGTTGACGTCAGGACATCTTGTCTTTTTGGATGTTTCGCATCTCGTCGATGATGCGCTCGAACACTCTTTTCACAGCTTCGGCGGATAATGGGCCGCGGTTCCCTCCGGTGACATTCGCGAACACCTGGTCCTCGCGCTTCGGTTCGTAAATCGGCAGCGACAGGTCGTGCTTGATCCGGCCGATCTCTTCCACGATCCGCGTTCGTTCGTTCAACAGCGCCAGCAATTCGAGATCCAGAATATCGATCTTCCGGCGACATTCGGCGAGCTTTTCCATGCTCATGGGTTCTTCGATGGTAAACCACCGGCGAGTCGGCGGGCGAGGGCTTCCAGCCTATTCTCCAGTTCGCTGCTTGTAGCATTTTGCTCGATAGTCGTCACGAATGCGCTGCCCACCGCGACGCCGTCGGCGATTTCCCCCACGGAGCGAACCTGGTCGGGCGTCGAGATTCCGAACCCGACCGCTAACGGAAGCCCGGTCACTTTTCGAACAGCTTGGACCAACGGCGCGACGGCATCGGAAACGCTGCTGCGCTCGCCCGTCACGCCCGTTCGCGAGACCAGATACACGAACCCGCTTGAATATTTGGCGACCAGTTCCAACCGCCGCGGGGTACTGGTCGGGGCCGCGAGAAATACCGTGTCGAGCCCGGCTGCGTGCATCGCATTGGTGTACGGCTCTGCCTCTTCGACGCTGAGGTCGGTCATCAGGCAGCCATCGATTCCGTGCGCGGCCGCATCTCGCCCGAGCTTCTCCAGCCCATAGTGCAACACCGGATTGAGATAAGTGAATAGGACCAGCGGAATTTCGGAACGCGCGCGGATCTGAGCCGCGATGTCGAGCACTTTAGCCACCGTCGTGCCTGCCTTCAGTGCGCGATCGCTGCCGCGCTGGATCACCGGACCATCCGCGATCGGGTCGGAGAAGGGAACTCCAAGCTCGATCAGATCCGCCCCGCCGCGCTCCAGCGCCGCCACCAGCGCCGCGGTCCGATCGGGCGTGGGATCGCCGGCGGTGATGTAGGCGATCAAAGCGGGCCGGCGTTCGGCTCGCAACCGTTCAAAGAGCCGCGCGATTCTGGTCTGGCTCATCCAGTTCTTTCAGGTTCTCTCGATAGATGTCGGTATCTTTGTCGCCGCGTCCGGAGAGATTGATCACGTATAGCTGGTTTGCCGCGGCGGGGGCTCGGCGCAGAGCTTCGGCGACGGCATGCGCCGACTCCAATGCCGGTATGATACCCTCGGTTCGCGCCAGAATTCGCGCCGCGTCGAGCGCCTCTTGATCGGTGACTGAAACGTACTCGCTGCGCCCCTGATCGCGCAGCCAGGCATGTTCCGGCCCCACCAGAGCGTAATCGAGGCCCGCCGAAACCGAATGCGTGAGCGCCACCTGCCCGTCGGCGTCCTGCAAGAGATAGCTGTACGCGCCATGCAGCACGCCCGGCGATCCGCCGGAGAAGCGCGCGGCGTGCGATCCCAGTTCTGCACTGCGTCCTCCGGCCTCCACTCCGATAAGACGGACGCCCGTGTCCGCGATAAAAGGATGAAACATCCCGATGGCATTGCTCCCGCCTCCCACGCAGGCGAAGATCGAATCCGGCAGCCGCCGCTCGCGCTCCAGAATCTGCCGGCGCGTTTCCTCGCCGATCACGCGATGAAAATCGCGGACCATCATGGGATACGGGTGCGCGCCCAGCGCCGAACCCAGCAGATAATGTGTGGTTCCAACGTTGGTCACCCAATCCCGCATGGCCTCGCTGATGGCGTCCTTTAACGTCCGGCTTCCATTTTGCACTGCGACTACTTTGGCCCCCAGCAACCGCATGCGAAAAACGTTCAACCGCTGCCGGCGCATGTCTTCCTCGCCCATGTAGACGATGCACTCCAGTCCGAAGAGCGCGCAAACCGTAGCCGTCGCGACACCGTGTTGTCCCGCGCCCGTTTCGGCGATGATGCGACGCTTGCCCATTCGTCTCGCCAGCAGCGCTTGACCCAGGCAGTTGTTGATCTTGTGCGCTCCGGTGTGCAGCAGGTCTTCGCGCTTGATGTAGATTTTCGCTTGGCCCAACGTTTCGCTGAGCCGCTTGGCGTAGTAGAGCGGCGTGGGACGGCCCGCGTAGTTGGCAAGCAGGTTGTTCAATTCGGCCTGGAACCCCGGGTCGTGCCGGGCTTGGACGTAAGCCTGATCGAGCTCTTCGAGCGGCGCCATCAAGACTTCGGGAACGTAGCGTCCGCCATAGGGTCCGAAGTGCCCGCGGAGGTCCGGCTGCGCGGTCGTCATAGGCCGAGTGCCGCCTTCACGAACTTTTCCATCTTGTCGTGATCCTTCAATCCGGGAGATTTTTCGATCCGGGAGCACGCGTCCACGCCCCAGGGCCGCGCTTCCTCGATGGCTTGGCGGACGTTTTCGGCGTCCAGGCCTCCCGCGACGATAATTTTCTTAGGAAGATCGCGGGCGAGCAACCAATCGAACGTTGAACCGGTCCCTCCGTATTGTCCCCCGGAGGGAGCATCCATCAGTATCGCTTCTGCGTCGTCGTCGTCCGCGATATGCGTCACGAGCCAGGCTGCGCGCGCACGCCAAATCCGAATACCGCGAGCTTGCGCGTCTCCGTGCAACTGCGCGACGTCCAGACCCGCGTCCAGCGCCACTTTTGCCACTGTCTCGACCGTGTCGTTCACAAAAACGCCGACCTTCCAAACGTTCGCGGGCAGCTTCTCGGTGATCATCGCCGCGCCGGTGGGTGAAATGTAACGCGGACTCTCGCGGTAGAAATTGAAGCCGATCGCCGAAGCGCCCGCCTCGGCCGCAGCCAGAGCATCCTCGCGATTCGTGATGCCGCAAATCTTCACCATCATGACAGCAACGCCTGCAAGGCCCGTCCGGGATCGCTCGATTTCATCAAATGTTCGCCGACCAGGAACGCCTGATAGCCGGCGGCGTGCAGCAGCCGGACATCCGCGGCGCAGTGGATGCCGCTTTCCGCGACTCTAACGACCCCGCCCGGAATCTCGTCCGCCAAACGTAGCGAGACGTTGAGATTGACCTCAAAGGTGCGCAGATCGCGGTTGTTCACGCCGATGATCCGCGCTCCGGAATCAACCGCGGGCTTCAATTCCTCTTCGTCGTGGATCTCCACCAGGGCGGTCATGCGGTAGTCTTCGGCAAGTTCGCGTAAATCGCGCATTTCCCGCTCCGTCAATATGGCCGCGATCAGAAGAATGGCATCGGCGCCGTGAGCCGCGGCCTCATGCACGTGGTAACGATCGATCGTGAAGTCCTTTCGGAGGACCGGCAAAGCCACTGCTGCCCGGGCGGATTCCAGATCGGACAAGCTTCCACCGAAATGCTTTTCATCGGTCAAAACCGAGAGCGCCGCGGCTCCCCCCCGCTGGTATGCCCCGGCTATCGCGGCGGGTTCGAAATTTTCGGAGAGAACACCCCGGCTGGGCGACGCCCGCTTGATCTCGGCAATCACGGCCGGGTCGCTTCGAGTGATAGCGCCGGCAAAATCTCGGCGTCCGGCCATGGATTCTCCGGCGCGTTGCTCCATGTCCGCCGCACGATGGCGAAGTTCGAGCCTTTTCTGCTCGACAATTTGGGCCAAGATGCCGGGAATGGTTTTCACCATGGGCGGGATTTCTACATTGTAGCGCGGTCGACGCTGTGGCCCCTCGCGAGCGGAGTCAGTGTCGGCGCTACTTCGAACGCGCGCCGACCAAGGTGTCCAGACGTTCCACAGAGCTGAGTAGGTTCTTCGACTCTGCGGTTAGCCGGTCTCCGACCGATGTGTTTTCCTGCGCATTGGCTGCGGTTTTTTCCGTCGTCGATCGCATTCGTATCAATGCGTTCGCAATTTCCTCCATGGCCCGCGCCTGCTCGCTACTGCCGGTCTGGACCTGATCGGCCAGCGTGGTAACGGCCTCGTTGCTTTGAATGATCGCGTGGATGCGCGAAGTCAGTTCATCCACGCGGAGTTGGCCGTCCTTGGTCCGTCCGATTGACTCGCCGATCAAGCCGGCCGTATCCTTGGCCGCTCCGGCGCAGCGCTGCGCGAGAGTTCGAACTTCGTCCGCAACCACCGCGAATCCCATTCCGGCGGCTCCGGCTCGCGCCGCCTCTACGGCCGCGTTTAGCGCCAGCAAGTTGGTTTGGAACGCGATTTCGTCGATCAAGGCGATGATCTTGGAAATGCGCTGGCCGGATTGACCGATCTCGGTCATAGCCGCTCTGGTCTGCTCCAGCACCTGGTTCGCTTCCAGCATTTGTCGCCTGGTATCCCGGATGAGGCTTCCGGCCTTCGCCGCGGATTCGACATTTTGATCGGCTGTAGCGTTTACTTCCTCGCTCGCGGCTGAAGTCTCCTCAATCGACGCCGCTTGATCGGACGCTCCTTCCTCGAGCAAGCGGCTGGCCTGCCTGACCTGCTCGGCGTCATCGGATATGCGGCCCGCCCCCTGGTGTAGGTCGAACGCCAGGTTTCGCAGAAGCCGGTTGATCGCGCGAATAGCAAACACGAGCCACAGGCCGCAGAGCGCGCTGGCCGCTATCAGAATCGCCGTGATCCATTGCGCGCGCGACACATTGCGTGCCGCCGATTCGCGCGCGGCGGCCCGTAACTTATCCTGTTCCGCCCGCAACACCGCGGCAGCCGCACGGACCCGATCGAGTAGTGGTTCCATGCGATCCGTCACCAGCGCATGCCCGCCCGCAAAATCCGCTTTCGACACCGATTCCAGGTATTGCTCAAACACGCGGCGCCATTCCTCCGTCGCACTTTGGATCAGGGCAACCGAAGCGCGGGCCTGCTCGCTATGCAGTAACGCCTTCAATGCGCTGGTGTCGGCAGTCGCCCGATCGGCCAGCTTGGCGAATTCCCGCCGGTGTTCCTCCGCGCCTCCGAAGGCATGACACGACGAGCATTCTCCCAGCGTGCGCAATGTCGCGACTTGACTTGAGTCCGTCTTCAAAACATTTCCGGCCGCGTAGGAAAACTGCGTCGCCGTGGACAGCTCCTTCATTTCATGTAAATCGAGCTGCACCGCGCCGATCAGGTCCGCCGCTTTAGCTTCCTCGTTCACCGCCCTGCCTAACAGGCCACCTATGTTGCCGATCATCGAAAGCGAGCTGACGCTAAGCAAGCCCGCCACTAGGAAAACAACGCCAAAGCACACGCCCAATTTTTGGGCCAGAGATAAAGTCTTCACCTTGACACCTGTTTAGCTCATCGGGGAGCGACGCCCGTTCTTGAGTCCATTTCTGCCATTCATTTTCAACCAACCTGGATCAAGAGAAAAAATGATACCTAGGAAAAAGAGGTTGTTTCGCTTGCTGGAGTCTGCCCTGATAACCTTTCTCATTGGGGCTCAAGTCGCGGCCCAAACTGCGCCTACCTATCGCATCGAGCGCCCGATCTTACGACTACGAGATCCGCACCGCTTGTTTGCGCGCAGTCCAGCGTTCCAGTGGCGAGCAGGCTCGCGACGAACTTGTGCCCCTCGCCCAGTCCCCCAGCACCGCCGCTGAGTGGCGTCTCGTTTGCTTGCAGTACTTCAACAACGAAACCGAAATCAACGATGCCGGGGACTTCGGTGACCAGTGAGAGGCCGCTTTGCCCGGCCCGCCGTTGCCCTATTTCTTTTCGCGGGATCCCTAGCCGCCCAGGTCCAGCGCGCAGTCATCCTCAAGCTGGATGGCGTTCCGGAAGACGTCCTTGAGCCTGAACTGCAGCGCGTCGATCCTGCCACCCACAAGAGCGTTCTCCCGTGGATGGACCACGTGTTCGTCCAGGGCGGAACGCGTGTCGCTAATTTCTATGTGCGAGCCATCAGCCTGTCGGCGCCCTCGTGGTCCCTGCTCGACACAGGGCGGCATTTGCAAATCCATGGGAACGTCGAGTTCGATCGCTACACCTTTCACGCCTACGACTATCTGAACTTCTTTCCGTTCTATCTCGGCTATGCCCTCAATCGTCAGGTGGACATGCCGGGTGTCGAGGTGCTGGATCTCCGCTCTTGATTGATCGCTTCCCGTACACGGACCGATACCAGAGCTTCCAGCTCTACCAGCGAGGCGTGCGTTGGCAGACGTTTTCGGAGGGCTTTCAGCACAAGTTGTCCCACTCCCTGCGCGAACTCCTGGACGAATGGACCATCGGCTTCGAGATTGGAGGCAGCGTGGAGGAGCAGTCCGAACGCGAGTTGATCGAGCACCTCGCCGACCCTCGCGTCCGTTACCTCGATTATTTCACGGGCGACTTCGACCACGTCGCGCACGGCACGCCCGACCCAGTGTCCCAGCGGCTGGCGCTCCAGCGAATCGACGCCTTGATCGCGCGCGTGTGGACGGCAATCGAAACCAGCCCTTTAGGGGCAAAGACCGTGTTGGTAGTTGTTTCCGATCATGGCATGAATACGCAGCCCGGCGTTTACAGCCAAGGTTACGACTTAGTCCAGTTTTTCAACAGCCGCGCCGGGGGCTCCCATCACGTCGTCACCAACCGGCATCCTCTGACCGAATACAAGTTGAAGGGGCTCGATCCGTTTGTTTCCGAAGTAACTACGCCGAGCGGAGAATCCCTGTATCTGAAAGGCGCCGCCAAGGAATACCCTACGGCGCTGCTCGATCTTGACGGGAACGAACGCGCCTCGGTCTATCTCAGGAATTCCGATCTCAACGCGCTGCACATCCTGATTGGAGAATTGGTACGCCCGGATCTCGCGCCGGCGGTCCGCCATGCCGTGATCGACGCGGTGTTCCAGATCATCGGCCGGAATCGCGCTCAATGGCAATCGACGCTCGAAGAATTGCGCGCCGAGCTTGCCTCTCTGCGGCGTCGCATCGAAGAACGGCGAATTCGAATCGCGGCCCAACCGAAAAAATGGAACCACGCCGATTTTGAGGCCGGACTGGACAAAGCCGGTCGCCGACTTTCGGTTGAAATGGGGATCTGGCAGGAGCAAGAACGCGACTACTCCGCTTATGCGGACGCGTCCTCGAAACTGCTCGCGCTGATTCCCGCCGATTTCGACAGGCATAAACTGGCCCCCGCCGATCTGATCCCCAGGCGCGCCATGGGCGACTTCGATAGCATCGGAGAACTCCGGAACTATGTGGTGGGTCCTGGACCGGCGGGAATGGCCCTAACGGAGGACGATTCGCTCGATTTTGATCGCAGCTTTCGGCGCCTCGATTACCTTCCGCTGTTACACAGCCTGGCGGTGCGCAACAATGTGCAATCGGCGGTCGGGCCTCGCCCTGTGGATTTCATCGCTCTCCGAATACCGAAGGCTTCGCTCGACCTCGGCCGTGTGGAAGCGGGCGACGGCGAGGCGGTCTGGCTGTACGGCGGCGAGTACCGTCAAGCCATCATTTTCTCGCGGCATGATAAGGACGGAACGCTTGAGTTACGGTATCAGCCGGCGCGCGCGGTGAAACAGGATTCCGGCGGCGCGCTTCATTTCGAATCCGTGCCGATGGCGCCCGGCTTTCCGCTGAGCATGTTCGAGGATAAGAACCTGGGCGTACCCGAGACCGATCGCCTGGATTGGTTTAGCCGTTGGCATTCGGAGTTGGACTGGTTTCGAGCCGTTCACAAGACCAGATATTCCAACGGGATCATCGCCCTGCAAGAGCAGTTCCTGCGCACGGAGCTGTCAGCCGGGCTCACCGGCGATGCTGCTCTTCTTGAGAGATTCCAAACGCGCGCGCGTGAACTGGCCGAGCCGGATTTCCTGATCTTCGCGAACGACCATTGGAATTTCAACGTGCGTGGATTTAATCCGGGGGGAAATCACGGTTCCATGCTGCGGATCTCGACGCACTCCGTGCTGATGGTGGCGGGCGGCGCCGAGACCGGCGTTCCGCGCGGCCGAGTGATCGAGGAGCCTTACGACAGCCTGAGCTTCGTTCCCACGATCCTCGAGATGATGGGCCTGGACTCACCCGCATCCAGGCTCCTGGGCCGCCCCATTGATGAGCTGTTGGTTACGCCAGGCAAACCGCCAACAGCTCCATAGGGGGGCTGCATTGTTCGCTGCGGTCTTACTTCGCTTGAATCGACTTCACGTACTCTGTCAGGTTGCTGATCCGCAATTGCACCTCAGCCTGACTGCCGCTGACTGATGCGAACAGCGTTCCCCAAACCGGCATGTCCTTGGAGCCGTGCGCGGGCGTTTCCGCATCGCCCTTGATGGTCGCCATTACCTTCAAATCCGGGAATTTTCCGCCATTGTGAGCGGACAGCTGCGTCAGATTCGCGGGGGCTTTCTTCAGGGCCGTTGCCGCTGGTCCGTCCCCTTTTGCGTCCTGACCATGACAGGCGGCGCAGTAGGTCTTGAACATTTCCTGGCCTGACGCCGCCGATGTTGGCGTGACAGGGGTCTTCTTGATGGCGGGTTGGGCGCTGGCAATGCACGCTAGCATTACGAACGCGATGGTTAACATAGAAACGATTCTGGCCATGCGTGGTCTCCTTTTTGAGGCACACTCCGCGTGGCCGGCGCGAAACGGTGGGAGGCTGTCCTGCGCCAAAACACTACGAAGTGTGCCTATTTTTGCGCTACACCAGGATGCAACCCGAGTACCACGCCCGATTGCGACCTTTGGGCAGCTTCTTAGCGGCAATACCGGGTGACGTTGCCCACTCCCTCCAGGATAGATAGCGCCATATACCCCAATACGCGCACTCAAACCCTATTCCACAGGGGCAATGCGAAGTATCACCTTGGGGGTAGAAGGAGCGACATCTCTCGTACGATCTCTCGTTCTTGGCCGCTGAATTTCTTCAGAAACTCGGGACTCGTCAGTCGTAAGGAGCGTTCTGGTACGGGTACCGCGGCAAGGTCGCGCAGTTCCTCTCTAATCGTCTGCTGCCGATCGGCCGGTTGCAGCGAGAACTTTTGGATGGCCTTGCGAACCGTGTTCTGCCGATCGGCCGGTAGCTGGTGCAGCCGATTATAGAGGTTCTTCAGAGCCCGTTGCTGCTCGGCGGGAAGTTGATTGAACTTATCGAGCCGCTCCTGGAGCTTGCGCCGCTGAGCGGCCGGTAACTGTTCGAGCGCCTGGCGCTGGTGTTCAGACGACATGGTCTCGAATTCATCGATGGGCGTCTCGGTGTTGCCCGCCGCTCTACCTGGGTCGTCGGCGCGCGTCGCAACCGGCGGTTTCGCGGGAGCGGCACGCTTCTGGGCCCATCCCATGTGCGCAAGTATTACGCTGCTGGTAAGGGCTGCTAGCGCCAGAATGGAGCCGCGGCGAGGCATGCGATCTAACCTAGATACGGCTGTGCGTGGTTTCCACACCGATCTGCTTGAGCATGTCCATGTCATCGAGCGCGTGTTCAACTTGCTCGATCTGAAACTTCGCTTGTGGGGGTGCGGGTGGCGTGGGAACGCTGGCCGGAGTCCTCAACAGAAACGCCACCAGCAGGGCGGCGCATGCGACGGCCAAGGAAACCGCGGGCCGCCAAGACAATCGCACCGGACTGAGGCGCTGCCACCATCGCAACCGTTCCTCGGCGGCGATCCGTCGAAACAACTTCTGATCGAAGTCCGGCGAAATCGGTAACGGCTGCCAGATATCGAGCGCCGACCACACCGCCTGTTGAGCGGCGGACAATTGGCGGCAGATCGCGCACGCTTTCAAATGCCATTCGAATGCGGCCTCCGCCTGGGGATCGAGAGTTCCGGCGTGGTAGGCGACAATCCGTTCGGCGGCCTGGCGGCTCGAACATTCCATCCTTCTCCCCCCTTTTTTACGGCGTCTTAGGCCAAGTGTACCAGCCGGGATCTCAGGGCTTCATACGCCCGAAACAGTAACGACTTCACCGCCGACTCGGAGCAACGCAGCACGTCGGCGATCTGGGCGTATTCCAATTCCTGGTACTTGTGCATTACCACCGCGGCCCGCTGTTTCGACGGCAGGTTTTCGATCGCTTGCCGTACCTCCCCCAGCTTGGCTTGATATACCAGCTCCTGCTCCACGTTCCTTGTGCGATCGGGCACCTGTCTGGCCGCACCGTCGCCATCGTCGTCTAAACTGTCTTGCCGGCGCTCATTCCGGCCATCTCGAATCCAGTTGAGCCCCAAGTGGGTAGCGATCCGAAACAGCCAGGTCGTAAATTTCGCGGTCGGCTCATAACTTTCCCGCGAACGGTAAACGCGCAAAAATACTTCCTGCGCAAGCTCCTCCGCCACCGCCTGATTTTGCACCATGCGATAGAAGAAATGAATCACAGGACCCCGGTGCCGTTCGAGCAGCAATCCGAAGCTCGACGGATCGCCCTCGCGGACGCGGAGCATCAAGTCGGCGTCCCTATCCAGGGAACTCAAATTTGGCTTATTACTGTTAACCCGCCCATTCCACGAAGGTTGCGCGAGCCGGGATTCGATGCTGGTTGCGTTCATGCGCGCCTGTACCTGACGACGAGGAAAAGACGGCGGGGTTTACACTACTCGTTCTTTAGGGTGCGCTCCATCAGCTCCCGGATGGCTTCGCGCGGTGAGCGTCCACCCCGCAGAATCAAGTCCATTTGCTCGATAATCGGCAGGACTATGTGAAATTTGCGGCCTAGATCCACGGCCGCCGAAGTGGTCTCGATTCCTTCCGCAATCATGGACATGCCGCTGATAATGTCCGCCACGTTGCGGCCTTTCGCGAGCTCGATCCCAACGCCGCGATTCCGGCTCAGATCTCCGGTGCAGGTGAGTACCAGGTCTCCTAACCCGGCGAGTCCGGCTAAGGTGTTCGCCCGTCCTCCCATCGCTACGGCCAACCGCGTGATTTCGGCCAGCCCGCGGGTAACGAGCGCGGCAATGGAATTGTTGCCCAGCCCGAGGCCTTGACAGATTCCGGCGGCGATCGCGATGACATTCTTGAGAGCGGCGCCGATCTCGACGCCCGTCGGATCGTCGTTGGTGTAGAGCCGAAACGTCGGCCCCGAAAACTCGCGCTGAATGAAAGCGGCCAGCGCCCCATCCTCGGAGGAAATCACTACTGCCGTCGGTTTGCCTCCCGCCACCTCGCGCGCGAAGGTGGGGCCGGAGAGGGCCGCGATCCGCGGCGGGAATTTCTTGCCGATGACCTGGCGCGCAACCTCCGTCATCCGCAGCAGCGTTCCGTTCTCCAGGCCCTTGGTCGCGCTCACGAAGCGCATGTTCGGATTCAACTCCGGAAGCATCGCGCCATAAAGCCGGCGGGCGAATCGCGAGGGCATTACGCCGGCCACCACTTCCGCGCCCTGGAGCGCCGGCTTCAGATCCGAGACGGGCTGGACGTTCTCGGGCAACTTGAATCCGGGCAAGAAGATGTCGTTTTCGCGAGTGCTGACCATCCTCTCCACTAGCTCGATTTCGTGCGCCCACAATCGAATGCTTTCGAATCGAGGCGCCAGCACGATGGCCAGCGCGGTGCCCCAGCTCCCCGCTCCGACAATCGCAATCGAGTTCGTCATACCTGTCTTACTTGAATCGAAATACGTGCTCGGTGCCGGCGTGGATACGTGCGATGTTCGCCCGGTGCCGGTAGACGATAAACACGCCAGCGACGAGAGCGGCGGCCAGCACGGGCGCCGGAGGATGTAGAATCAGCCAAACCGCCAGCGGAAGGCTGCCGGCGGCCACAATCGATCCCATCGAAACCTGTCGCGCCGCCGCCACCACGATCACGAACACGGCCAGCGCCGCCACGAGCGGAATGGGCGTGAGATAAAGAAAAGCGCCGATGAAACTCGCCACTGCTTTTCCCCCGTGAAACTTCAAGTAAACGGGGTATGCATGACCGGCCATTACCGCGAGCGCCGCCGCGCTCATCCACAGCTCCGACTGATCGGTGAGCTTGGCCGCCAGCCAGACCGCGAAAAATCCCTTGGCGATGTCGAGCAGAAGCGTTGCGACGGCGATGGCTCGTCCGGTGGTTCTCAAGACGTTGGTGGCGCCGATGTTGCCGCTACCCATGGATCGGACGTCTTGTCCGGTTTTTGCCCGGACCAGCAAATAACCAAAAGGGATGCCTCCCACCAGATAAGCAACCGCCAACACAGCCAGTGGGATCATGCTGTTTGGAAGGGAAACGCGGCCAGTTTTGTATAAATGGATCCGGCCGCGCCGGGCTGGCTACGGTACAGATAGAAACGATTCGCCGTGAAATCCCCGAATTCCACCGATTCCAGCTGCGCGATCGCGTTGCGCAAGGGTTGCAGCGGTACCGGGTCCTTGACCCGCGCGAGAGTCAGGTGCGCCGCAAACGAGCGGTCTTCGTTGGGAATCCCCAAGGGGGCGAGCGCCTGCTCGGTGTCGCGGACCAATCCAGGCAAGGCATCCCCGGCCTGCACGCCTACCCAGAATACTCGGGGGTGATTCGGATTCGGGTACCACCCGAGGCCTTTCACTTCGGCCGATATCGGTGCTCGCGGCGGTAGCGATTGCAGGGCGGCCTCGAGTTGCGGTAGTTTCTCCTCCGGCCATTCGCCGATGAACTTCAGCGTCAGATGCAGGTTGTACACGGGGCTCCATTTCAGATGCGCCGCGGGACGCAGGTGCATCAGCAGTCGCTCCAACTTTTCGCGCATCTCGTCCGGCAGCTCAATTCCGGTGAATAGCCGCATGCTAACCTCCTAGCATACAAAAAGCAGATCACACTTCCCGCGCTCAGCTGATCGCCGGCTCCTCGATTCTCCCGCGCGAGTTCTATGCTCGCCCGGCCATCGAAGTGGCGCGGGACTGCCTGGGCAAGATTCTGGTGCATGGCGCCGCGGCAGGCCGGATCGTCGAGACCGAAGCCTATCTTGGAGTGGACGATCGGGCCGCCCATGCGTGGCGGGGAGTTACTCGCCGAACGCGAGTGCTTTTCGGTCCGCCGGGACACGCCTACGTTTATTTCATCTATGGCATGTACGAGTGCCTGAACTTCGTGGCGGAGGAGGAAGGGAAGGCAGGCAGCGTGCTGATTCGCGCGCTGGAACCGGTGGCGGGAGTCTCCTTGATGCGCCGTCGACGTCCCCAGGGCGCCTCGATCGAAGACTTGGCCTCAGGTCCCGGGAAGCTTACACTGGCGATGGGCATCACGATCAAGCACAACGGAACCGACCTTACCGCTGGATCGTTGCACGTCCGCCGCGAGTCGTCCGAGCCGGAGATTGAAATCATGGCCACGCCGAGAATCGGTATCACTCATGCGGCCGATCTGCCGCTGCGTTTCACCATCGCGGGCAACCGCTTCGTGAGCCGTTGACGGAGGCCGCGTTTACTTCGATGCCGAGTCTGCTGAGTACACCGCTTCGCCGACGGATAGGCGTGGATTCTTAACCTGCTGGAAAGCGCCCCAATAGAAGGTCGCGATTATTTTCTTGCATGCATCTTCCAGCCCGTCGGGGGGCGCCGCAGCCATCCAATTATCTGCCAGCGTCTCTGAGTTCCCGTACAACCGGAGCAGAAAAGCCCGGCGGGCCTCGTCGGGCACGGAGCTGCGGAGAAAGTCCTCGGGAACCGTGCGGGATGCCAAAATCGACAACGTGTATCCGAAGCTCCTCACGCTGTTCTGGTTCTCGATCACCAGGATTCGCAAATGCAGGTCGGCCTCGTTGTCCACCACCGCTACGTCGCGGAAGCCTCGCAGATTTCTGACGAGAGAGGCTGTGACCGCTTCGATCAGCGGCGGATCGTAACCCGAGACTTGCACCGCGACTCGGATTCGATCCTTGGATGGCGAAGCGGCCTGGCCGGAAGCAAGACTCGCGAGCACGGCCACCGCGGTAAATACAAAACGCACAGGGTAGCGCTTTTCGATAGGCATATTGATAGCGTTTAGTTCGTCTTATCCTTAGCCCGATCCGGACCCAATGGCCCGGTCAATTTGTCAGGCTTAATTCTATATGATTCCGATTACCAACCTTATCGTCGGTCGGCGGCGTCGATTTTAGACCTTGTTTTCAGCCGAGATGCCCTAGTACGTTCGTACGCGTACGGGTGCGGGCTCGTTCGGAAGGGCTAGGGGAGGTTGCCGGCGGGAGCGCGGCTTCAGCCTTGTTCGCCGAACTCGGCTTCCGGTTCCGGCAACACGTCTTTCTCGCCGGCCATCCACACGTACAGAGTGGGGAGCAGGAAAATGCTCATCACCAGATCGGATATGAGACCTCCCACAATCACGATCGCGAAGGGTCGCTGAGAGTCCGAGCCGATTCCGTGCGACGTGGCGGCCGGCAGCAGACCCAGGGTCGCCACCAGCATGGTCATCATGATGGGGCGAAGCCGCAGCACCGCTCCCTCCACCGCCGAATCGACGACGGTGTGTCCGAGCACGCGAAGTTGATTGATGTACTCCAGCATAATCACGCCGGTTTGCACCGAAACGCCGAACAGTGCGAGGAAGCCGACGCCCGACGAGACGCTGAAGTTGGTGTGTGTGACGAGCAGCGCGAGAAGGCCGCCGATACGCGCCAGCATCACGTTTACCAGGATGAGAATGGCCCACTTGAACGATCGAAACATGCTGTAGAGAATGATGAAGATCAATAGGATGGTCAGCGGCACGATCACTTGCAGCCGGGCTTCCGCGCGCTTTTCACTGTCGTATTCGCCTTCCCAGTCGATGTGATATCCGCGCGGAAGTTGCGGCACGATTTTCGCGGCGACGTTCTGGATGGCTTCCTCAACCGCGCCGCCCAGATCGCGGCCGCGCACGCTGTACTTCCCGTGCATTGCATGGTTGCCCGAAACTGAGGAGCTTCCTCCCACCGCAGAGCGTGATGCAGGTCGGGCAGAAAGGCGGCGATTGGGCTCCCAATGAGTGTGCCGTCACGCGGCGCCATGAGTTCGCCGGCGGCCAGGTTGGCCAGTTCGATGAAGCCGCGCGCATCCACGGTTACGATCGCCGCTGGGCTGGTCTCAACCAACGCTTTCAATTTTTCCTGCCCGACCAAGGTCAATCGGCGGTTGCGAACCAGTTCCGCGACGAACAGCCCGCAGCCCGCAAGCGCTAACGTCTCGAAAGCCAAACGAACCGTCGACCGATCCAGCGAGCTGAAGAGTTCGCTAAGGACCGCGCAAACCGCGCCGAGCATTACGATCACCCATCTGGGAAGGAACCCCGCCGCAAGCATGATGGGGAACAGATAGAGAACTCCGAAAGCGACGAAGGGCTTGGTCCACCAGTCGGCGACAGCAATGATGGAGATGATTGCGCCGCTCACCACCAGCACCGCGGTTCGGTTGCGTTCCTCCCACACTCGTTCTAGGCGCCACATAGGATTTGGAGTGCTCATTATCTCATTGCTATTCATCCGCAGCGCTACAATCAAACGATTAGCCGTAGGATTCGCGGACAATCTGCTGGCGTATAGGGTGGGGAAGGTTGTGGGGCTCGGCGTCTATGGAATCACGATCATGCCGGCGCCGGTCACGTCGTTATTCAGATCCCAAGTCTTCTCATACTTCAGCGTCGCGGCGTCGTAGACTTCAATCTCGAAGCCTGCGCCATAGAAGTAGAGTTTCTTGCCTCCGCCGGACATGCCAAAGCTGAAGCGAGTGCGGCACGCAACTTCCTCCGTCTTGGTGATGCGATCAGTGGCAAGATCGAAGGCCCAGAATTCACAGCGCTTGTTCCCGTGGGCGCCGGTGGATACCACGGTGTAGGCTGTCTTCTTGTCGGGCGACACCTGGAGACCGGCCATGCCTTGGGGCGCGGGACCGATGGGAGTAAAATCAACTTGGCGCGTCGCCAGGTCGAAACGGGCGATGCCAAACAGTCGGTTATGCACCACCGGATCGGCTGCATTGAAGAGCGAGATGTGCTGGCCGGGTTCGCCGATGGAATCGAGGAGACCGCCGAAGCCGACATTCTCCATGCCGGGAAGGTCGGGTTTGGCGAGATCCATTCTGTCCACTACTTTGAAATCGTCCACGTTCAGGATCACGACTTTGTCGCGGAATTGGTACAGGAATTTGCCGTCGGGCGATAGCTCAAAGATGCCGCGCACGTACCCGCCCGCATTTGCGTTCTCATCCTCGCTGGCGATGTCGACGGTCTTGACGATCTTCTGCTGCCCGAGATCGATCACGGTGTACTTGGGTTTGCCGATCTCATAGCGATCCACCAGTTTGTCGATCTCGGTAGTCACTGTGTAGAAGAGCTTGCCCTCCGCGTCCGGCGCGCCGCCGTTGAAACGAAAACGCCGCGTGGGAGTGCTCAGCTCAAAGTGATTGATGACTTTTCGGGTGGCGACGTCGATCACCTCGATTCCGCTGTGATCGTTGGTGGTGACGTAGATCTTCTTCTTGTCTTGAGACAATCGGATGCTGGTGGGAAGACCCGTGGTCAGCGGAATGCGATCGACAATTTGCCCCTTCGACTCGTCAAAGGCGATCACCGCGTCCGGGTAGGCGCCCAGGAACAACGTGGCGCCGCGCGCCATCGCGCAGGAGAGCGCCAGCAGAGAAAGTAATGGCTTCATGAAATTCTATGGGTAGACCAAATCGAGATTGCGCCAGTCCTTGGTGGCCGCGGCGCATTTACTGGTCCAATTGGGATAGTTGTTCATGTGATCGGGAACCTGCGCGGGCCAATAGCAGGTGACCCAGCAATCGTAGATATCGCGTTCCACCGGCTGGCAAAGCCCGGCCGTGCCGCCCGCGGCGTCCACTTCCCAGCCCGGCGAAAACATCAGTGAGCATCCCATCGGAACGTGGGGACGCGGTTGACCCCCTTGCGGGTTCTGCAAAGCCACGACGTCTTGGCTGAGCGACGTGACGTGGTCGGAGATACGTCGCGCCTTTTTGTTCAACGGTTGCAGATGTCTCATCGAAGATTCCTTTCGAGAAAAAATATCACTTGCCTACCTCGGGCTGGTCCCACTGAATGTACAAGGGAACGGTTACCACCAGATACGATTTTCCCGCCAGCGGCCTTCCATCGATGCCCTTTTCGTTCTTAGCGGTCGCCACAATCCAAATGTCGCCGTAATTGTTTCGGCTGAATTTGCGCTTGGGATTGGGGCCTTCGGCGCCCGGAATAAACAAGCCCGTGGGACTCAACGTTCCCACGAAGTCTTTGTCGTCGTCGCCGTAAACGCTCAGGAACTCTTCCACCGACCAGCTCACGTCCACGGGACCGAGCTCGACGTCGTCCGCCGTATGGGACTTGCCGTCCTCGCCGCGCTGGTAGCCGATGGCTTCGAACTGCTGGTAGCCCTTCGGATGCACGTCGCCGCCCAAATGCGCGAGCGCGTTGTCGGGAAGCACCTTGATGTAGTCCACGCGATCGTACACCGCGAGGCCGCCGGTCAATACCGCGCGGCGCAGCGATACATCGCGCTTGCCGGGCACGGCGTCGGTTGCGACATCCAACTCGGCGACTACTTCGCCGGCATTATGCGAAACAATGCGTCTTACCGTCACGCCCGAACCAAAGTCGAGATCAGAGGCGGCAAGCTGAGCGGGCAAGTTATCGCCTAAGACACGAACTCGCGCGCTTTGCGAGCCGGTTTTCAGCGCGACGCGGTCGAGGCCGAACAATTTCGGATCCGAGGTGGCGCGCTCCAGCTTCACGTCGAACCCGAATTCCTGGTACTCGCCCCAATACCAACGTCCCTCGGCG
>Ga0302324_100006003_pt1 | contig 26374 bp, 25 predicted proteins | sample Palsa_T0_1_FD_201949 | JGI IMG/M metagenome (GOLD analysis project Ga0302324, IMG submission 201949) | Peat permafrost microbial communities from Stordalen Mire near Abisko, Sweden - Palsa_T0_1 | ecosystem: Environmental > Terrestrial > Soil > Palsa > Peat permafrost | place: Sweden: Abisko... | reverse complement strand
GAGGGAAAGTTTTCCTCGACTGCCGTGACCTATGCCAACGCCGATGGCAAGAATAAGGTCCAAGAGATCCGGCTCGGCGGTACGAACATGAAGCTGGTGCTGAACTAAGAAGCAGGAGACAGAAGTCAGAAGTCGGAATGCGGGTTCTGGGGCTTTGCCCAGAACCCGCGATGGCCGCTGCTACACTCAAGGTAGATGCAGCGGCTCGTTGTTTTGTTGTCGATCGTTTCCAGCGTCTTAGGTCTCCGCGCGGAAACGGTGCTGGTTCTTCCTTTTTCGAATCAATCGAACTCCACAAATAATTCCACGAACGTGGACTGGATCGGCGAAAGCATTTCCGAAGCGGTGCGCGAATCGCTGGTTGCGGAAGGTATGTTGGCGCTGGAACGCGAGGACCGTCTGGAAGCCTTTCGGCGCCTGTCGTTGCGCTCGAACGCGGTGCTGACGCGCGCATCCATCATCAAGGCCGGCGAAGCGCTGGACGCATCCGAGGTGGTCTACGGCCATTACGATCTGACGCCGGCGGGCCTGGGAGCCGGCGGCGGATCGCGCGGGGTGTTGCGGATCGGCGCGCGCATCCTCAACTTGAAGCGCTTTCAGCAGGGTACGGAGTTGGAAGAGTCCGGGGCCGTGGAAGATCTTGCGGCTCTCGAGGCGCGGCTGAGCTGGCAGGTGCTGAAGACGCTCGCGGCGAAGACCGCGCCCGCCGAGGAAGAGTTTCTGCGCGCCCGGCCGGCCGTACGCCTAGACGCGCTGGAGAGCTATATTCGCGGACTGCTGGCCGCCAATCCGGAGCAGCAGCACCGCTTCTTCATGCAGGCGGCGCGCCTGGATGCCGCGTATTCCCAGCCATGCTTCCAACTGGGAAAGTCGTATTGGGGCAAGAAGGACTACCGGGTGGCCGCAGGATGGCTGGGGCGCGTGCATCGCGGCGATCCGCACTATCTGGAGGCGCAGTTCTTTCTGGGCCTGTGCAACTACCAGATGGGCGACTACACGGCCGCCGGAAAATGTTTCGAGACGGTAGCGGCCAGCGTGCCGCTGAACGAAGTCTATAACGACCTGGGCGCGGCCCAAACGCGCGGCAACCTTACGGCGGCCATCGAGAGTTTCCGCAAGGCGCTGGAAGGCGACAGCGCGGACCCGGACTATCACTTCAACCTGGGATACGCGTTGTGGAAGGCCGGACAATTTCCGGCTGCGGCGGACAGCTTCCGCGCCGTGCTTGAAAGGAACCCCAACGACGAGGAGGCCGCTGCGCTGCTCGGCCATGCCGAGCGCCGGGAGCCATCGCATCCGGTCAGCGAAGGACACGAGCGGCTCAAGACTAACTACGAGGAGACGGCGTATAGGCAGCTAAAGGCGGAGCTGGGCAAGTAAGACGAAGGAAGACAGAAGTCGGGAGTCAGAAGACAGAATCGCGGCGGTATAGGCGCTGAGCACGCGGCTGATTTCCTCCGCCGTGTTTGCGAGGTTGATTGTGTCGCCGTAGCCCAAGTCTTGAGCCAGGATCGGGTAGTACCTGGACTCCTCCAGGGATCCCTCCGCGATGTTCATGTATGGCGCTTTGTCGGGCTTGCCGCGCCGGCGGAAGCCTTCGGCAATATTGGCCGGAATGGACGCCGCGTCCACTCCTGCAGCCATTCGGGGCACACCCAGTGCTGCTTGCTTCCCAGATCGATCCCCTCCACGTTGCGTCGAACCATGGGCAGCCCTGCGGCTTCCATCTGGCTGTCCGCCTGGTTGGTTTTCTCGCGATCCTGCGGCATCCTGCTATCCTCCTTCAGAAAACGACAGCCCAGGTCGGCCGATATTCGGATTCTGATCTAGGGGAGAGCTACAAGCCTCGCCGATGTGCAATTGCCTTCCTGGAGCCGTGCTGTCTTTGGGGCATACGCACCAATGGAAAAAGGGCCTTAACTGCTGTCCTGTTCTCCTGCAAGCCAAACCAGCGCCGCAGGCGTTTAGTCACATCCACGTTCAATCCGGCGCCGCCGGTGGCTGGGCTGACTCCTGACTTCTGTCTTCTTCTGCTTCAATTGCCGGCTCCAGCGGATGCCGGCCGCGCTTCTTCAGCCGGCTTCCTGGGCGGCTGAGGCTTGGGCAGCGGCTTGCGGGGCAGCATCTCGTCGCGCGTGGCGGCATCGTAGACCACGGCGGCCATGATGGCGGACGCTTCCATCAAATCGCCGGCTTGCAAATGGTCGTACACGTCCGCGGTGGAGTGATGCGTCCGGCTCGAATAATCCAGCGGATCTTGAATGAACTGGAAGCCGGGCAGCCCTACCGCGTCAAACGACTGGTGATCCGTTCCGCCCGTGTTGCGGATGGTCACCGTATCCGCGCTGTAATCCTTGAACGGGTCGAGCCACGCCTGAAAGATGGGCCGCATCATGTCGTTGCCTTGCAGATAAGCGCCGCGGATCTTGCCGGTGCCGTTGTCCAGGTTGAAGTAACCCGAGAGCTTGGCATGCTCCGGCTTGAGCGCCATGGTTTCGCGATCCGCGAAGTGCTCCTTCACATAGGCCCGCGATCCCAGCAGCCCTTCTTCTTCGCCGGTCCATAAAGCCACGCGCACGGTGCGCGCCATCTTCAGATCCAGCGCCTTCAGGATGCGCATGGCCTCCAACGCCACGGCGCTCCCGGCGCCGTTGTCGGTGGCGCCGGTGCCGCCGGTCCAGGAGTCCAGATGCCCGCCCAGCATCACCAACTCATCTTTCTTGCTGGCGCCGGGCAGTTCGCCCGTCACGGTGAAAGAATCCTGGGTGTCGTCCAGGAACTTGTTTTGAATGTCGAACTCCAGCGTCACGGGGATCTTTTTCTCGATGAGCCGCGTGAGGCGGTTGTACTGCTCGACCTCCAGCGCCACCGAAGGCGGCGGTACCGGTTTCTTAGGATCTTGCGACCCGCCTGCCATGCCGAATACGACGCCGCTGGTGGCTCGGTAGCTAGGCGCGAGCGTCACCAGCACCCCCTCATCGGTGAGGAACTGATTCACCTTGTCGCGAAACTTCTCGCGCTTCTCGCGCGCCTCGGGATCGAATGGCTGCCCCGCTGGGCGCGGCGGCTGTCCGGGCGCTAGCGGAATCGGATTGGCAAACGGCGAGCGCGCCGAAGGATCGGGCGCCAGCATCTCCGCCGCCAACTCGGCGTCGGTGAAGCGCTTCAGCGCCGGCTCGGTTTCCGGGGCCAGCGGCACCGGGTCCTCCAACAGCACGATCTTGCCCTTGAGCTTCCCTTTAAACTTGTCCAGATCCGCGTCGGTCTTGAGGACGGCCAGCACCGGCTCTCCGGAAACCGGACCGTTGGTGCCCGGCGTCCAGGGCCGCGCGAATCCGTTCAACGGCGCAAATTGCGGTTCCTTTTGCTGCGCGCTGAAATGAACACAGGTCCAGCCTCGCCCGAAGGGTCCCCACTTTTCCAGACCGGGATTGACCAGCCCCCACTCGGTCATGCGGCGGACGGCCCATTCGGCGGCTGCTTTGAGGCCCGGCGACCCGGTCAGCCTGGGCCCGTACACATCGGCCAGATAAAAGGCGTTTTCCATCACCTTGGAGTTTTGAAACTCCTCGGCCTTGATGCGGTTAACGGTGTACAGATCTACCTTCTCTTCCGCCAGCAAAAGGGGGGCGAGCAGGAACAGCGGCAAATGTTTCATAATTGTTGACGAGGTTATCACACCGCAGGACAGGCCAGAAGGCCTGTCCACACAGAAAATGCAGCCTGCCGGACTATAAGCCGGTTTCTGTACCCTTGTGGGGCGGCAGCCATTCATCTGGGCCGGACATTGCTGCCCGGCTCTAGCGACCTACCCGAGAGTTCATAGGAGCGGGCCGCTCCTCCTCTCCTATTTGGTCTTGCTCCGCGTGGGGTTTGCCCTGCCGTCCGGATTGCTCCGTCCGCGGTGCGCTCTTACCGCACCATTTCACCCTTACCCGAAGACCGCGCGCTTGCACGCTCGGTTCGGGCGGTATATTTTCTGTTGCACTTTCCGTAAAGATTCCGTTAATAGAACCCTTCCCGGCCGTTAGCCGGCACGCTGCCCTGTGGAGACCGGACTTTCCTCCCGTTTCCGGGCGGCTGCCCATCCGGCAGGCTACACCCGCTATTATCCCACGTTAATGTGAAGGAAAACCCATAGTATTGACTAAGAGCCGCAAAATGTTGTAGATATGGAAAGATCATCGTTGTATCCTAAATAGTTACCAGGGTCGTTGTTTGCATTCGCAAGAAAAAAGTCTCGCGTACACGCTGAAACGTTGAGGAGATGCTCATGAAGAAACAACTGGCGGCAATCGGCGCAATCGGTTTTTTTTCGACGTGCCTATTCGCTCAGGGATTGAACACGAACCAGACCAAAGAACAATGGGAAGAGATCAACTTCGAGTTCAATTCTTCCATCCTCTCGGACGGATATCCGAGCCTGTTGCGGCTGGGCGAAATGTTAAGCCAGCATCGCGACTACCACGTGAAGCTGGTCGGGAACACCGACTACGTGGGCTCCGCGCGATACAATGACCGCCTGGCGATGCGGCGCGCCGAAACCGTGCGCGACTTCCTGGTGAAATATGGGGCCGCGGCCGACCAAGTGATGACGGCCGGCGACGGCAAGAAGGATCCGGAAGTCGACAACAAGACCAAGGAAGGCCGATTCATGAACCGGCGCGTGGTCATGACCGTCACCGATGGCCAAGGCAAGATCGTGGCCGCCGGCGGAGCGACGGAGGTGATGCCCACGCTGTCGGAGCTTCTCAAAAAGCAGGAAGAGTGCTGCAACAACATCCTGAAGCGCCTCGACAAACTGGACGACATTCTGGCGGCGTTGCGCGATCTCAAGGGCGAGAACGACCGGCTGAAGGGCCAGGTAGCCGAACTGGAGGGCCAGGAGAAAGCGCTAGAGGCCCAAGTCAATGGTTTACCGAAGCCGTTGTCGAAGGACGAAACCACGGCTATCGCCGAAAAGGCGGGGACGGACGCCGTGGACACGGCACAGTCGCGCAACAAGAAATTCTCCCTATTGGGCCTCGACGTTGGTCCTACGGCGGGCAACCGGCCGTCGGGCGACGTCACGATCCAGGGCAGAGGCCAGTTCTTCTCGCCATTTGGCGGCGACGGCACACACGCGGTGCAGGCGGAAGCCGAGTACTTGCGTTATCCCGGCCGTCAGGAAGGCCAGTTCGACATCGGTCTGGTCAACCGTTGGGATCATCTGCAGGCAGGCTTATTCTCCAGCTTCAAATACATCCGGCTGAACGAATACGAAAATGGCGGCAGCATGGGGCAGGGCGCGTTTCTGCTCGATTACATCTTCAGCCGCGGCCGGATCGGTTTCTACGGGACGGAAGGGTTCAAGAGTACCGGTGCGCTCACCGAGACGCCGCTGGGCTTGACGTCGTTTATCGAAACCTACGCGCGACCCATGGACCAGTTCGGCTTCAGCACTCAGGTGGGCGTCTGGGGCGATGCCTGGATTCAAGGCAATTTCGGCTATATTCACAGCCGCAGCAGTTCCTCGTCGAGCCGCCCCGGCGGCGAAGTCAAACTCGTACAGCCCTTGAGCAAGGAATTCGCTTTCACCGTCCGTGCGGGCCTGAACCCCACGCTGCTGACGGCCAAGAACACCGGCGAACTCACGGTCGGCTTGGAATTCGGCAACTTCATGCGGCCGAAGGACTACACAACCTTCACGCACCCTGTCCCCATGGATGTGCCGCGTATCCGGTATGAATTCCTGACGCGCCAGGTGGGCCACAGCGCTCCGGTGGCGAATGCCGGTCCGGCCCAGATCGGCGTGCCGCCCGGCACCGTCACCCTGAACGGCAGCGGCTCCTACAGCCCGGATCACGATGCGCTCAATTATTCGTGGGCCCAGGTTTCCGGTCCCACCGTGGCAATCGCCAACGCCAGTGCGGCCATCGCCACGTTCACCGCCGCGGGATCCACCAGCTATGGCTTCACTTTGACGGTTACCGATCAAGTGACGGGCCTCACCGCCAGTGCCAACACCACCGTGACCACGCAGAGAGCCTTGTCGGTAGTGCAGTTCTCGGCGACTCCCAGCCAGATCGCCTCGGGACAGTCGTCCACTCTGGCCTGGAACGTGCCCAACGCCACCTCGGTCAACATCTCGGGCGTCGGCTCGGGTCTCAATCCGGCAGGCACCTCGACGGTGAAGCCGACCGTCACCACCACTTATAACTTGACCGCCACGGGGCAGGGCGGCCAATCGATCACCGCCAGCGTTACCGTTACGGTCGGCGCTTCCAAGCCGGCCATCGTACGCTTCGCGGCTTCGCCGACCAACATCAGCAAGGGCGGGTCTTCCCTGCTGTCCTGGACTACCACGGGCGCCTCCGCCGTCACTATCAGCAACGGAGTAGGCACCGTGCCGGTGAATGGCAGCCAGAACGTCTCGCCGACCGCAACCACTACATACACCTTGACGGCCACGGGCGCCGACGGGGTCACCTCAGTTAGCGCCGCCGTCACCGTTACCGTAGGTGGAGCGGTGCCGACCGTGCTTAGCTTTACGGCTTCGCCAACGGTTATCGCTCCTGGTGGCCAGGCGTCGCTCTGCTGGAACGTGTCCAATGCCACGACCGTCACGATCGCGCCCACAGTCGGCACGGTGAACGCGGTTGCCTGCGCCACCGTGACACCGTCCGCAACCACCACCTATGTGCTCACGGCTTCCAACGGCGTGGGCCCAATCCAAGCCATCGTCACAGTGAGCGTGGGATCCGTTCAGATCCTTACGTTCTCCGCCAATCCGGCTTACTCGCCGGCTTCCGGCGCGCCCGTAGTCTTGTCGTGGACGACCCAGAACGCCACCTCAGTAATAATTACGGGCACGGGCGTGCCCGGCGGAACTCAGGCCGTCAACGGCAGCGTCACCGTGAATCCGACCACCAACTCGGATTACACGTTGACCGCTTACGGTCCGGGAGGGCCAGTCTCCTCCGTGATCCAGGTGTTCGTGAGATAACGAGGCTGCCAAGTGAATCGGGCAGATGACCGTCAGATGTCATCTGCCCCAGCACCAAACGCCGGAAGTCACAGGACGGGCCCGAGGCTGGGACCGTTGGCGGCCTTCTTGGTACCTTGTTAGGCATGGTCCTGGACGTCGGATGCGGCAAACGCAAAATCGAACCCGAGGCGATTGGGGTTGACGTCTCCCCAGATTCCGCCGCCGACCGCATCTGGAACCTGGATCGGTATCCGTGGCCGCTCGAGAGCGGCCGTTTCGACCGCATCTATCTGTCGCACATCATCGAACATCTCGACGACCCGATGCACGCCATGGCGGAGGTCTACCGAGTCGCAACTGACGGCGCCGATGTCTTCGTCACCACCCCGCACTATAGCTCACATAACTCTTATGTCGATCCCACCCACACGCGTCACCTGGCCGCCGCCAGCTTCGACTACTTCACCGGCAAGGACTTCCCGACCTTCGCCGGACCGCCCTACCGCTTCGACATCGTCAGCGTCGAGTTGACGTTCGGCGGCAATTTCGTGCTGGATAATCTGGGCCGCGTCCTGGCCCGCCGTTGGATGAAGTGGTACGAGCGGCACGCCGCATGGATCTTTCCCGCCCTCGACATCCGCTGCCATCTCCGCGCGCGGAAATAGGCTGATTCTGCACAAAAATTGAGGGGCCAATTTTGGCCGCGGCCGACGCCCTCGCCGGCTCGCCACGAGCGTCAAGGCGCTTGATTCCTCGAGTGAAGAGCGGGTCCAGGGGGACCCGCGCAGACCGAGGGGTCTGCCCCACAAGTAAGCTACCAGAGATGGTAGTATCCGTCCCGCTGAGTCAAATCGACCGGCAGGCCGAACAAACCCGCGAGCGCCGCGGCTGTGAGTACATCCTGTTTGCGCCCGTCCGCCACAATGCGGCCTTCGCGCATCAGAACTACGCGATCGATTTCGGGAATGATATCGGCCAGCTGATGCGTCACCAGGACGATCCCAATATCCGCGCGCGCCAGCTTGCGCATGATCTCGCGCAATTCGTGCTGCGCGAAAACATCCAGGCTATTGCTGGGCTCGTCGAGCACCAGCGCGCGGGGATGGTGCACCAACGCGCGCGCCAGCAGGACGCGCCGCGCTTCCCCGGACGACATCTCCGTCACGGTCCGCCCGGCCAGATGCGGGATCTCGAGCAGCGCCATAATCTCCGCCGTCCGGAGCTCGGTTTCCGGCGTGATGCGATGGTAGGGCTGCACGCCGACGCTGCCGAAGAAACCCGACAGCACCGCCTCGCGCCCGGTGATCTCGCGAGTACACAGTGCCATCCAGTCGTTCGAAACCACCCCCAGCAGCGGGCGCAGGTCGAAGATGTTCCAGCGCTCCTGCCCGAAGATGGCCATGCGCGACCCCTCGCGTACCAGCGGATAGCATTCCCGCGTCATGGTCTTGATAAGCGTAGATTTGCCGCAGCCGTTGGGACCCAGCATGGCGACGTGCTCGCCGACGGCGATGCGCAGGCTCAGATCGCGCAGCACAAGCTTGTCGCCGCGCATCACCGAAACGCGTTTCAGTTCGATGAGCGGAGGCTGGTCAGAGGGCACGGGTGAGTAATTCCTCCAACTGGCCGCGCGTCAGCACAATGGGATTGGCTCGCATGCTGCTGGCGCGGGCGGCCGCATCCACCAGCGCGGGCACGTCGGCTTCGCTAACTCCATAGGCGCCGAGCGGCCGGATTTCCAGATCGCGGCAAAGGGATGCGACCCAGTCGGCTCCATCTTCGGGTATGGCTTCCGAGCGGCCGGTGAGGATGCGTGCGACCGTAGCGTAGCGTATCAGTTGTTCTGCGTGAGACGGCGCGGGGCGCAGCGCGGCGATGTTCACGCGCATGGCATGCGGCAGCAGCGCCGCGCAAAGCGCGCCGTGCGGCGCATCGAACTTGCCGCCCAGCGGCGCCGCGAATCCATGCACCGCGCCCAGACCGGCGTTGGCCAGCGCCAGGCCGCCCAGCAGGCTGGCGAAAGCCATGTCCGTGCGCGCCGCGAGATCTTGACCGGCGCGCCAAGCCTGCCGCAGGGCGGATGCCGCCAGCCGCATGCCCTCGACGCAATAGAGATCCGTCACGGCGTTGGCGCGGCATGAGACGGACGGTTCGATGAGCTGGGTCAGCGCGTCAAGACCCGTGGTGGCGGTAAGCGCGGGAGGCAGATCCAGCGTGAGCTCGGGGTCCACTATGGCCAACGCCGGCAGCATGTATGGACTGCGCAGGCTGGCCTTGAGACGCCGCTCGGGCGATGCCAGCACCGCATTGCGAGTGACCTCCGAGCCGGTACCCGCGGTGGTGGGGATAGCGATGAAAGGCGCGGATGGGCGAGTCAGGGGTTTCGCTTGCCCCACCACCTCCAGGTAATCGAGCGGATCGCCGCCGTTGGTCAATAGCGCCGCGATGGCTTTGCCCGCGTCGATGGCGCTGCCGCCGCCCACCGCGATCACCACATCGCAGCCCTCTTCGCGGGCGAGTTGCACGCCTTGCCGCACGATGTCGATGGTGGGTTCGGCATGCACGGGGAACGGTATGCCCGCAATCCCCGCACGTTTGAAGTCCGCGGATGCGCGCGTGACCAGCAGCGTCCGCCGCCCCATTTCGGCAGCCGCGGCAGGCGCGTCCCGCACCGTTCCGGAACCGAACACGATCCGTGCAGCCGTGGCGAATTCGAAGCGCATGCCCGGGCTATCGGCTTTCTTCGCCTGGAAAAACGGCGGCGTATATCACCCTGATGCGCGGCTCGGCCATCAACTCCGCCACCGTATCCCGCCAGGTTTGATAGTGCGCGGTTTCCCTGTGTTGCGCGGGCGCTTCGGCAGTCCGGTAGACCTCGATCAGGAGGAAGCGCGCGGGGTCGTCAGCCTGCTGCAGCAGTTCGAAGCGCGCAATGCCCGGCTCTTGTACGCTCTGCCGCGCATTGGCGATGGTGGCCTGCCGGAAGGCTTCGACGGACTCCGGCTTCACATGGATCTGAACGTGCACGATGAGCATGCAGCCATCGTATAACGTGGCGGGCGTTCGACGCCGGGGTAAGATGGAGGGTTATGAATGCAGAAGAGTATAGCGAGCGCCTGGTGGATGTGGAACCCTGGCAGGTGAAGCTCACCTCGTATAAGCTCGGCGACGTCTATCATTGCAAGGCCGATAATGTTTCGCCGGGCGCGGCGCTGGCTCGCACCACCGGAGCCACGCGCGAAGAAGCCGAACAGAAGGCCCTGGACCGCGCGCGGCAATTGCTCTCGCGCACACGCCGCCACGACGTCTAATCCTATTCATGCCCAACTTACCCGGTACCCACTACGACCTCGCCGCGCTGGCGCGCCAGGAGATGATCGCGCGCGGTTTCACTCCGGACTTTTCGGCCGCCGTGGCGCGCCAAGTCGCGGCGCTGCGCGCGCATTCCACTCCGCCGGCCCCCGATGGCACGGTGCGCGACCTGCGCGGCCTGCTCTGGTCGTCCATCGACAACGACACTTCGCGCGATCTGGATCAGATCGAAGTTGCCGAGCGCCTGGCGAACGGCGATATTCGCATCCGCATCGGCATCGCCGACGTGGATAGCGGCGTTCCGAAGGAATCGCCGATGGATGCGCATGCCGCCGCCAATTGCACCACCGTGTACACCGGCGTCAAGAATTTTCCCATGCTGCCAGACGATCTGTCCACGGATCTTACGTCGCTGAACGAGCATGCCGACCGGCTCTCCGTGGTGGTCGAACTGACGGTCGCAGCGGACGGTACGGTGCGGGATGGCACGGCCTACCGCGCGGTCGCGCGCAACGCAGCGCAGTTGGCCTACAGCTCCGTTGGGCCGTGGCTGGAAGGGTCGGGCGAGGCGCCCGCGAAGCTGGCCGCGTCCGAGGGTCTGCAGGCGCAACTTCGTTTGCAAGACGAAGCCGCGCAGAAGCTGCGCGCGCAACGCCACCGCCTGGGCGCGCTCGATCTGGATCGCAGCGAGACCGAGCCGATCCTGTCCGACGGCCGCGTGACCGGTATCAAGCCGCGGTTTCGCAACCGGGCTTCGGAACTGATCGAGGATTTCATGGTCGCGGCGAACGGAGTGATCGCGCGGATGCTGCGGGACAATCATATCGCCTCCATCCGCCGCGTGGTGAAGATTCCCGAGCGCTGGGACCGCATCGTGGAACTGGCCGCGCGCACGGGCGATATCCTGCCCGGCGATCCGGATTCGGGCGCGCTCAACGGGTTTCTGATGAAGCAGCGGACTGCGGACCCCGTGCATTATTCCGACTTGTCGCTGGCGGTGGTGAAACTGATGGGGCCCGGCGAGTATGTGCTGGAGCGTCCCGGGGAGACCGCGGTCGGGCACTTCGCCCTGGCAGTTCACGATTACACGCACTCCACCGCTCCCAACCGGCGCTTCGCCGACCTGGTGACGCAGCGCCTGGTGAAAGCGGTGCTCGCCAAGCAGCCTTCGCCCTATGGAGACGCTGAGTTGGATGGCGTGGCGCGCAATTGCACGCTGCGGGAAGACGCCGAGCGCAAGGTCGCACGCGCCATGTCGAAGCGCATCGCGGCGGTCGCGATGCACGACCGCATCGGCGAAATCTTCCCCGCGGTGGTCACCGGGGTTACGCCCAATGGCACCTACGTGCGGGCCTTGTCGCCGCCGGTGGAAGGACGGCTGATGCGCGGCGAGCATGGGTTGGATGTGGGCGACCAGATCCGTGTGAAGTTGTTGAATACCGATCCCGTGCGCGGGTTCATCGATTTCGGCAGGTCGTAGGCCCCGATTCCTCCTATGCCCGTCTCAAAATCACTTAGGAGAGAAATTCCGTCATGACTTTTTACGGAGCAAAAGAGCTCGCGCGATCGTTCCGTGCGGTCCGCAATAATACGATCGAAATTGCCGAGGATATCCCGGAAGAGAAGTACGGTTTGGGTCCGGCGGAGGGATGCCGCTCGGTGGCGGAGACGCTGGTGCACATTGCGGTGATGACGCGCGTGCCGGAGCAGATCCATGCGGTCGAGCACCTCACCACGCTGGTGGGCTTCGATTTCTTCGGGGTCAGGGGCAAGCTGCAAGCGGAAGCGAAGGCGCCGCGCACAAAGGCGCAGGTACTGGAACTGTTGCGCACCGAGGGCGAGAAGTACGCCAAGGTTCTGGAAGGCGCCTCGGAGGCCTTTTTGGGTGAGCAGGTCGAGTACCCGGAAGGGATGGAGCCGCGGGTGAAATCGCGGTTCGAAATGTTGATTGCGCCCAAGGAACACGAGATGCATCACCGCGGACAGTTGATGGTGGTTGAGCGGATGCTCGGCATCACGCCGCACCTCACGCGGCACATGGAGGAGTGGATCGCGGCGATGCAGTCGCATCGCGCCTGACGGAAGATCGTGCAGTTTTCCGTCGCGGATGTTTTTCAAATAGCGGCTTGGGGGGCTATCCGGCTACTGGACGGCTTCCTTCTTCTTCTCATCTTCCTTCTTGTCGTCTTTCTTCTCGTCTTTTTTGTCGTCGGGCGGCCGCCGCGGCTTGCGCGCGACGGGCTTCGCGCTGGCCATCTCAACGTAGGCTCGCAGAATGCGATCCTTCTGCTCCGGATCGAAGATCAACTCGCGGCGATTGCCGCTGCCGGAGAGCTTGAAGTAGCCGTCATTGGGATGCACGGCGTAAAGCATCGCCGCCATCGTGAATGACGGCGCGTCGTATGGCATCGGCCGGTAGGCGCGGTAGGCATCCGCCACAGGGTGCGCGCTGGCATACGCGAAATCCTTCTCGATGCTGTCTCCCGGAAACGGCAGCGCCTCGCCGATCTCGCGCCCTGCAGTCACAATGGGCGTGGGCCATTCGGCAAATACCTTTTCCGCAGCGGCGGCGTCCGCTTGCATGCCGGCGTCCGCCACGCAAAGCAAGCGAACTTTGCGGGCGATCCAATCCTTGACGCCATACATGTCCAGCAACTTTGCCAGATCGGTGGCCGGGCCGCTGAGCACGACGGCCGCATTCTGGTCGTACTGGGCCATCAGCACGTTGCGGATCAGCGTGGCGGCGTCGGCCGTGTCAATGATGCTCTTGATTGCACTCGCATCGGCGGGCTTGCCGAGCATGGGCGATGCGGAGGCGGGCTTGGCGCCGGCATCCGCCAGTCCGATCGGCATGAAGTGCATGAACATGGCCGCGGGACCAGTCGTGGCGCTGGCATAGAACCGGCCCACGGCATCGCAGAATTGCGCAGCCTGCAGGTCTCCGCTGCTCACGCAGATCGCCGCGGTGCGCGCCTGGTCCTTGCCGTCGAACCCATGCAGCATCGCCAGGGCCAGCACATCGTCGATCCGGCCCATGGCGGAATCGAATACGATGCCTACGGGCGGTTTGGCCGCTGCCGGAAACTGCATGTCAGGTGAGGTCCAGCGCGTCCAGGCGTCCGGTCGAATCTCCGAAATGCTCGACGTGTACGCCCATGCGGTCCATCATCGCCAGATAGAGATTGCACATGGGCGTTTCTTTCCGGTAGACGATCCGGCGCCCGGTTTTGAAGTGGTTGCCGCCGCGCCCGGCGATCAGGGTCGGCAGGTCTTCGTGCAGATGGCGGTTGCCGTCGGAAAGCCCCGCGCCGTACACGATCATGCAATTGTCGAGCAGCGAGCCATCGCCCTCCCGGATCGACCGCATCTTCGCGATCCACGTGGCGAACTGCCGCACATGATAAGAGTTGATCTGGGTCACCTTCTCGATCAGGTCGGGCTGGTTGCGGTGATGCGTCAACGGGTGATGGCCATCCGGGATGTCGATCTCGCGGTAGGGGCGCGAGGTGCCTTCGTGGGTGACCAAGAATGTAATCACGCGCGTCAGGTCCGACTGGAAGGCCACCGTCATCATGTCGGACATCAGCTTGAAATGCTCGGCGAAATCCGCGGGGACGCCGTAGGGCTTCTCCATGTGCGGATCGATTTGCGCGTTGTCTTTCTCGGCCTTTTCGATCTGGCGCTCGATCTCGCGGATCGACGATAGATATTCATCGAGCTTGCGGCGGTCGGTGGGGCCCAAGCCGGTCTCCAGCTTGCGCGTGTCGTCGCTGACGAAATCCAGAATGCTCCGGCGATACAGATTTTCGCGCGCGCGGGCCGCGGGCGTCAGCGCCAAGCCATTGCCGAACAGCCGTTCGAAAAGCGCGCGTGGGTCGAGCACCGGCGGCAGCGGCTGGGTTTCGCTTTTCCATGCCAGGTTATTGGTATATGCGCAGGAATAGCCCGAGTCACAATCGCCGGCCTGCCGCGCATCTTCCATGCCCAGTTCGAGCGAAGGGAAGCGCGTCTTCTTTCCCACCTGGTTGGCTACGATCTGGTCGAACGAGACGCCAGCCTTGATATCGATTACGGTCTTGCGCGGTTGGACGCCAGTCAGGTATGAGGCGCAGCAGCGGCCGTGATCTCCCGCGCCATCGAGCAAGGCGCGCCCGGTATTGTGGGTCAGATTTCCGAATAGCGTGATGTCCTGGCGGTATGGCTCGAGCGGCTTCAGAATACGCGGCAATTCGCCCAGCTTGCCTTCGTAATCCGGATTCCAGCCGTTCATCATAATGCCGTTGGGCACGTACACGAAGGCCATGCGCACCGGCGGCTTCGCGGTTGTAGCGGCGGCCAGTGCCGGCACCATCGCGTCCAGGAACGGCAGCGCGACGGCTGTGCCCATGCCGCGCAGGAATGTTCTTCTGGGCAGAGCTTTTTTGGTAATCATCGTCGAGCTAGCTCCTTGTGCGGAAATTGTGGGGCGGCCAATCTTGGCCGCAGCCGCCTTTTTAGGCGGTCAGAGCCGGCTGAAAGCCGGCTGCGGGCAGGATTGCCCGCCCTCCAAGAAGTAATCATCGTTGAGCTACCTCTCTGGGCTTGGCATCCCTGTTTGGAGAAACGCTGGCATCGCCCCGGCCCATTTGGAACGGAGCGCTGTGTACAATCTCGAAAATCAGCGATTGAAAACGATAGCCGGATGCCGCCATATCGCGGTTGATCCCATTCACGGCCGGCCGATCATAGGGATGCAGACCGCGCCCCAGCGCATAGGTCAGCATCTTTTCCGTCAGGCACCGCGAAAACTGCGGCAGGCCCGCCATCAGCAAGGCGCGCATCTCATCCGGAGTTTTGAACGACTTTCCGTTTGGCAGCGTGCCGCTCGAATCTACCGGGAACTTGCCGTCCATGGTGCGCCATTTGCCAATGGCGCTGTAGTTCTCCAGGCCGAAACCGAGCGGGTCCATCTTGTTGTGGCACGAGGAGCACATCGGATCGGCGCGGTGCTTCTCCATCTGCTGGCGCAGCGACATCAGCGTACCCACGGCGCTTTCATCCAGCGCCGGCACGTCGGGCGGCGGCGGCGGAATCTCCGATCCCAAGATATTGTTCAACACGTACTTGCCGCGCAGCACCACCGAGGTGCGCGTGGGATAGCTGGACACCGTCAGGACGCTAGCCTGGCTCAGCAGACCGCCGCGCTGGCCGGTGGTCAATTCCACGCGGCGGAAATCCGCCCCGGTCACGCCCGGTATGCCATAGAACTTGGCCAGCCGCGCATTCAGGAACGTGTACTTGGCGTCGATGAAATCGGAAAGCGGCCGATTCTCGCGCAGCATATATTCGAAGAACATGCGCGTCTCGGTCTTCATGGCGTCGCGCAATTCCGGCCCCCATTCGGGGAACTTATCGGGATCCGGCTTCACCACGTCCAGATTGCGAATCTCCAGCCACTGGCCGGCGAAGTTGCTGGCGAGAGCCGACGCGCGCCGGTCCGCCATCATGCGCTTCACCTGTGCGTCGAGCACAGCCGGATCGTGCAGCTTGCCCGCTTCGGCCAGGCCCAGAAGTTCGTCGTCCGGCATGGAGCTCCACAGAAAATAGCTGAGCCGCGACGCCATCTCCACATCCGCAATGCGATGCACGTCCAGCGCGTCGGTGGGGTTTGGATCGTGCTCGATGCGGAACAGAAACTGCGGTGTCACCAGCATGGCTTCAATGGCCAGTTGGATGCCTTGCTCGGTAGTTTCGCCGCGCGACCGGGCCAAGGCCACGAACTTCAGCAGCGAAGCTACTTCGGCGCGCGTCGCGGTCCGCCGGTAAGCGTGGTGCGCCAGCGCGGTGACAATCTTCTCCACGCACGCCTGCCCGGACTTCGGATCGCAAATCAGAATTTTTTTGCGGCTGGCGCGCTCGACATCCGTAGGGTATGGCCCCACAAAGACTATCGAATTCAGATACTTGTTCTTCTTGTTGCTGTACGCGTCCTTGTCGGAGAGGGTTTTGACGAAGTCATCGTCGATGAAACCCGCCCGGAAGACATGGTCGCCGGAGGGCAGGTACATGCGCACCTCGGCTTCCGAGTAGGGGTCGAAGTATACGAGTTTCGAGGGTTTGGTTTCGACCGGCATCGTCTTCATTAACGTGCCATCCATCCAAAAACCGAGCGCTACCGGCTTGCTGTCCGCGGCGCGCTCGCCGGGCATGCCGAACCGTATAACGTAATCGCCGTCCCACTCCACGCGATGCGACGCCTCAATGGTGCTCAGGTCTAGGCGCCGGATGGTCTTATCCTTCGTGTGGTATTGCACTTCAAGCGGTTTCTTCGGCAGCGGATCCGCGCCCATGGCGCGCGATGCGATGACCTCGGCCGCATCCACGTAATTTTCCATCAGCACCGGAGAGATCGTCAGGACGTCCGCGATGTTGTCGAAACCGTAGCCCGAGTCGTCGGTCGGGAAGTCTTTTTCGGCGCGGAAATCCACGGCCAGCAGATCGCGAATGGTGTTCGAATATTCGCTGCGGTTGAGGCGGCGCGCCGTAACGTGCCCCGGATCCGGTTTGATGTTGCGGTCGGCCTTCTCGAATTCACCTTCTACGTAATGGATCAGGGCCTCCATCTGCGCCTCGGGCGGGCGTGGAATGCCTTTGGGCGGCATCTCGCCGCCGCGCAGCTTGTCGAGAATCGTTTCCCACCCGTCGCGATAGCTCGCGATCGAATCCTGCGACATCATTAGCTTGACGTTCAGGCCCCCGGACGACAGCTTGTCGTTGTGGCAGAGGGCGCAGGTCTTGGAGAGCAGCGGCTTCACGGCCGAATCGAAATCCTCCGGCAGGGCGTCCGCGGCGCACAAAGAGCCGGCTATCGTTAGAGCGGTCGCAATGATCCGTAGCTGCAGTGGGTCCCTCCGGCTCCGAATGGCCTATTGTTCTATAATACATCTGAAATGGCGTCCGCATTCGAGTCTCGGTTACCGCGCCGGTCCTTTCTAGCGGGCGCCGCCGCCGCACTGGGGCTGCCGGGGCTCTCCGCGCAACAGGAACCCGCCGCATACGGCCTCACGGCGTTGCTGGATGGAAGCGGGATGGTGCGCATACCCGCGAGCGAATTTCGGATGGGATCGGCAAGCGGCGAGGCCGACGAGGCGCCGGTGCATCGCGTGCGCATCAGCCAGGATTTCGAGATCGGCAAATTCGAGGTGGTGCAGGCGCAATGGGAAACGGTGATGCTCGACCCGCACGCCAAAGCCGGGGCGGGCCGGACCACCCCGGGGGGCGCGACAGTGGGCAGCAATCCCAGCCACTTCAAAGGCGCGCCGCTGCCGGTGGAGAGCGTCTCGTGGGACGATATCCAGGTGTTTCTGGCGCGGCTCGGCGCGCGCGACCGCGACCACACCTACCGGCTGCCGACCGAGGCCGAGTGGGAGTACGCCTGCAAAGACGATTCCGCCGGCCTGGCCGAGCGCGCATGGTACAAAGACAATTCCGCAGACAGCACGCAGCCGGTTGGCGGAAAGCAACCCAACGCGCGCGGCTTGTACGATACGCTGGGGAACGTTGCGGAGTGGGTGCAGGACTGGTACGGCCAAAATTACTACGCGGAGAGCCCGGCGGCCGATCCGCATGGGCCGGCTTCTGGCTCGTATCGCGTTTTTCGCGGAGGGAGCTGGCTGGATCCCGCCAAGTATTGCCGGATCACGGCGCGCAATTTCGAATTCCCCGTCAGCCGGCTTCATAATGTCGGCTTCCGGGTAGTAAGAATTTTGAGCCGCTGATGAACGCGGATAAGAACAACAAGGGCGGTGTGGTGACGATCGAACTCTCTCTGTTAGTACCCTTTTCAATTGTCACGCTCTGCGCCCAGACGCACCCCCTGCAGGCTGTTATCGAAGCGGCGCGCTTCAATCCGCCCGCTCTTAAGGAACTGCTCGCCGCAAGCTTCCCCAACTTGAAAAATCAGGGCACGGCGTTCGCGTGGGGGCAGGATTTCCTGTTCGTTGCGGAAACCGCAAAGGAGCCGATAGTATCGATTGATGCGCAGCTACTCGCGGCCATGGCGCGCGTGCCAGACTCCGGCTATTGGTATCGCCTGGTGAAGATGCGCACCGGCGTGACGCATTCTTACGAGTTCCACGCCGAAGGCAAGACGCTGTTTCCCAGGCGCGACGTGGCTGGATACAATCCCGATTCCTATCCGAAACCCGGCGTGCCGAAGGGTACGCTCTCCGAAAAGCACATGATCGCGAGCAAGATCTACGAAGGCTCGACCGCCGACTATTGGGTTTGCGTCTCGCCCGGAGTTGACCCCGCACAGCCAGCGCCGATGATGGTTTGGCAGGACGGGCAAGGCTTGGTGAATGGCGACCTGTCGGCCTTGCGCCTGTTCACCGTCACCGAAAACCTGGTGGCGCAGAAGCTGATCCCGTTCATGATCCACTTGATAATCTCGCCGGGAACCGAGCCGCGCATGCGCAGTATTCAATACGATACGGTGTCGGACCGGTTCGGCCGCTATCTGCTGGAAGAGGTGCAGCCGGAGGTCGAGAAGACTTACAAACTGCGCGCCGACGGTTATTCGCGCGGCATCGCGGGCGAGTCTTCGGGCGCCATTTGCGCCCTCAATGTGGCCTGGCACTTCCCGGAGAAGTTCAGCCGCGTACACTCGACCATCGGCAGCTATACGGCGCTGCAATGGCATCCGGAAGAGCATCTGGATGGCGCTAACGTCTATCCGTTCCTGGTCCGCAAGGAGACCCGGAAGAATATCCGGATGTGGCAGAGCGACGGCATGGACGACATCGAGAATCAATTCGGAAGCTGGCCGTTACAGGCGGTCGAACTGGCGAATTCGGTGAAGATGCAAGGCTACGATTTTCATTTTCGTTTTGGCGAAGCGGCCCACAATAGCGCGCAGGCCGCGCTGGATCTGCCCGAGTCGCTGGCCTGGCTCTAGCGCGATTACGATGCGGCGAAGACGGAACAGACTTATGAGATGGACCCGGCCGAGCGCGATAAGCCGCTGTATCGTATCCGCATCGTTAACCGCGACGCTTGATAAGAAAACATATTGCCCGGTAACAAGACCTTGGTGTTCATGGCCATCGACTTGAATTGCGACATGGGCGAGTTGCCGGACGCCGCGCTTGAAGAAGCGTTGATGGCGCATATCACGTCGGCCAACGTGGCTTGCGGCGGGCATGCGGGCAATGCGGCCAGCATGCGGCGAACCGTGGAGATGGCGCGGCGGCATGGTGTCGCGGTGGGCGCTCATCCGGGCTATCCGGACCCCGCCAACTTCGGACGCGTGGAAATGGGGTTATCAGGGGCCCAGATCGCGCAGACCGTGTGCGAGCAGATCCTTGCGCTGGCGGCCATCGCCGGCGATCTCGCGCACGTGAAGCCGCATGGCGCGTTGTATAACGTTGCGGCGAAGAATCCCGACGTGGCGCGGGCCATCGGCGATGGCGTGGCCCGGTTCGGGAAGGAACTGGTGCTGGTGGGGTTGGCCGGCTCCGTCATGCTCGACGTTTGGCGCGAGATGGGTTTCCGGGTGGCGGCCGAGGGATTCGCGGACCGCCGTTATGAGCCGGATGGTAGCTTGCGGCCGCGTAAATTCGCCGATGCTTTAATTACCGAGCCGGAGGATGCGGCTGCACAGGCGCTGCGGTTGGCGAGCGAATGCCGGGTGCAGACGATTTGCGTCCACAGCGACACGCCTGGGTCCGCACGGATTGTGGCGGCGGTGGCGGGGGCGTTGCGAGGATTAGGAAGGGCAGACAGGCCAGGAGGCCTATCCTACTGATGCCAGTGCATGTCCCAGCCGAGATACCGCGACCCGGCCTCATGCACCATCCCCGCGACCGTAGAAAAATTCGCGGCCACGTGGTGCTCCCAGCCGCCCAGGCAGATATAGCGCAGCAGTTCCTGCAGGCGCGGGATTCGCACCACGCCGGCGCCGCCGAATGTATCGAGCGGATCGTTCGTAAACTCGCCTTCCCCGACGTATGAACGCAGCTTCCCAGTGCTGTCGTTGGTAGACACGCGGCAGAAGCTCATGGGCCCGGCCTTCACTCGGCCGACGCAGGTGCCGAAAGTATTCAACTTGCCCACCGTGCCGGCGATAATTTCCTGGAAGTCCATACGCACGTCCGCGAAGAAATGTTTGGGAAGGTTGCTGCAATGGAAGCAGACCGCTTTGTCGGGATCGTCGCCGTAATTGTTGTTCCAGTCGAGCAGCGCGCTGGGCGTGCCGGACGCAAGCTGCAGCGCGTACATGCCCACCACGCCGCAGATATCCACCTCGCAGGCGCTGGGCAGCAGATCGTTGCTCATCATGCTCATGACAGTGCATGGAACCACGCCGAAGTATTCCTCAATGGCGGTCCAGCATTGCACCGCGCTCATCACCACTTCGGTCTCTTTCATCCAGCGATCCACCACCGCGCCGAGCTTGGCCATCTTGATCAGCGATTCGTCCGGAATACCGCCCGTCGAAACATAGCTCTTGATGGCCGCCAGTTTAGCCTGCGCGGCCTCGTCATCGTCCTTCATTTTATGGATGCGGCCGAGGATCTCGGTCAGGTCCACGGTCTCAATGGAGATGCCGTGCGCTTCCAGAATTTTCTCGCTGTAGCGCACAGTGTTGAAAGCCGCAGGGCGCGCGCCCAGGGCCCCGATGCGCACCCTGCGCAGGCCTTTCACGACGCGGCAGACGCCCGCGAACCAGTCCAGATCTTTGCGGAAGAGATCGGAATCGGGCGCTTCGGTGTGCTGCGTGGTGATGGAGTAGGGAATGCCGTACTGCGTCAGGTTATTGCAGGCCGACATCTTGCCACAGAAGCTGTCGCGCCGGAACTTGATGGACATTTTCGACGCGGAATCCGGCGTGGCCTGTATCAGCACGGGAACGTTCAGATCGGCTAGGCGCAGCGTATCGGCAATGGCGCGTTCTTCGCCGAAATTCGGCAGGGTGACGATCACGCCATCAATGCGGTCGCGGTTGGCGCGGAACAGGTCGGCGCATTTACGCGATTCTATGCGCGTTTCCACTGCGCCATGCTTGCTTTCCTGGGGGCTGAGCACCAGCGGCTCGATGCCCGCGGCCGTGAGTGCCTTGATGATTTCGTCGCGGCCTTCTTTGGCGAGATGGTCGGGAAAGAATCCGCGGTTCCCGACAATCACTCCCATGGTCATTGGTCGTGTCATTTGTGAATAATCTAGCATGCGGCTCGATGTCTGGAGACTGGTCTTCACTGGGGCAGATCTCGGGATCTGCCCTGGCCGTGCCCCGGCGCGATAACGTAACAGTGTATTCTCAAGGAAGGAGCGCAGATCATGGCAACAGCAACTCTGGACTGGTCCCAATGCCCCGCCGTAGAAAGCGTGCCGGGACGGTTAAGCGGCGCATGGGTGTTTCGCGATACCCGGATGCCCGTCTCCGCCGTGTTCGAAAATCTTGAAGCTGGAGCCACCATCGAGGAAATCATCGAGCAGTTCGACATCACGCGGGAACAGATCAGTGCGGTACTTGAATTTGCCGCGCGTAGCCTTGACCCGCTTCCGTTCGCCATCCCTGCCCCAGACACCCCCGCGGATGCGCATTCTTTTTGACCACGTAACGCCTCACGGCATAGCCCGGTTCCTTCCGGGCCACACCGTTACAAAGGCCAAAGACCGGGGATGGGATACTCTGACCAACGGCGACTTGCTGGCAGAAGCGGAGCGCGCCGGTTTCGATGTGCTGCTTACAGCCGACAAGAATATCCGTCATCAACAGAACCTTACGGGCCGGCGCATAGCCCTTGTGGTGTTAAGCACGCCGCAATGGCCGCTTGTTCGACTGCACCTCGATGTCATTGCCGCCGCCGTGAATGCGGCCACGCCCGGCAGCTATACCGAGGTGAACATCCCTAATGAGTAAGGCCGCCGTAACTCGCAGGTCCCTTCGCTCTGGGTTGATTACGCCCGAGAAATCTGCCCCGGTCAGCGCTACCTTTGGTTAGTGCCGCTGGGGCGTGGCCGAGCTGGGTCACCGCTTCTTGGGTGTAGAATCGGCTCATGCGGATGCTGCAAATGAAGGCCGCAATCTTATTCTTCGCTCTTTGCGTACCAGCGTTGGCCGACCTCGCGGCAGGACAGCGTGCATACGACAGCCGTGATTACGCCACCGCGCTGAGCGAGCTTTTGCCGTTGGCCAAGCAGGGGGACGCGCTTGCGCAGGGCCTCCTCGGAGCCATGTATGACCAAGGCCAAGCCGTTCCGCAGGACCACAGGGAGGCGGTGCGGTGGTTCCGTTTGGCAGCCGAGCAAGGAAACGCGTTCGCGCAGTTCAACCTAGGCGTCGCGTATCACGACGGCCAAGGTGTTCCGCAGGACTACAAGGAGGCGGTGCGGTGGTTCCGCTTGGCAGCCGAGCAGGGAAACGCGCTCGCGCAGTTCAACCTGGCAGTTATGTATCGAAAAGGCCAAGGCGTCCAACTGGAGGATACGGAAGCCGCGAAGTGGTGCCGTTTGGCGGCCGACCAGGGAGATCCGGACGCACAAGCTGGCCTCGGCACAATGTATTACGCAGGCCAAGGTGTGCCGCAGGACTACAGGGAGGCCATGCGGTGGCTCCGTTTGGCAGGACTGCAGGGTAACGCGGTCGCCCAGAGCATGCTCGGCGCGATATATGAGGAAGGCCAGGATATCGCGCCGGACTACAAGGAAGCCCTGCGTTGGCTCCGTTTAGCGGCGGCTCAGGAGAACTCTGTCGCGCAACGGGCCGCTAGGCTCCATGTCGGTCTCATGTATTACCAAGGCCAAGGCGTCCAGCAAGACTACAAGGAAGCCATGCGGTGGTACGATTTGGCGGCCGACGAGGGGGACGCGGACGCACAGCTCAACCTCGGCATCATGTATGAGAAAGGCCAAGGCGTCCTGCAAGACGATAAGGAAGCCGCGAAGTGGTACCGTTTGGCCGTCGAACAGGGAAACGCGGCTGCGCAGATCAACCTCGGTGCCATGTACGTAAGTGGCCAGGGGGTCCCGCAGGACTACATTCAAGCGCACGTGTGGTTCAATCTGGCCGGTGCCGGCGGCAACGCCGCCGGCATCAAGTGTCGAGATCTTGTTGCTGGCCAGATGACGCCGGCGCAAATTGCCGAGGCCCAACGCCTCGCTCGGGAATGGAAGCCGAGGGCCGGGTCGGCGCGTTAACAGCCCCCTGCATCGCCTTCGCTGATCGGCTTGCCTTTTTCAAAAAGGTAAAGGCTTGAAATGCGTCGAAAAGGCAGAAACCGATCGGAGACCTTCAACTAACGCGGAAGTCGGTCCAGCGGGAGAAGGATATGCAACACCCGTCGAGCGATACCTCGATTCGAGACGGTCCTTTTGAGGACACACCCCATGTCCTTGTCCGCGCCTTTGAGAAGGAGGAATATGCTCGCGGATTCATCGGAGGAGCTGTGCGGCTTGGGCTGCTGGCACACTACAGGGTGGCTGAAGACTTGCGCAGAGACGAGACCGAGGGTACCGTGCGCATCGTGTGGAGGCTGCAGAACCCAGTTTACTGCGAACGCTCTTCCATGACTAATTTCTATATTGTTAGTACGTCGCACCCGGAAGCGGACAGGCGCGTATTGACGAAGCGCTTTGGCCCGCACATCGTCCGGATCAACGATCCGACAGAGCTGCTAAAGCGGATAGAAGTTGCTTGGCAAGCGCACCCGTTGGCTTCGGGCCGCTGCGTCATCGCGCCGGTCGTGTGCGATAAGGACACGCTGTTGGACCCGACTTCTGGTCTACTCCCACCTCACTGGTACTCCTTCTCCCAGAAGCCGAAGTCGCCGTTTGAGGTGGAGAGAGAATTTCGATATGTGCTCACGTGTACGGCCGATGCCCTCAAGCTCAGGGCCTTGATCGGCGAAGGGTCGTCCCTGGACGATCATCTGACTCTCCCACTGCCTGATTGCAGCGATATATGTTCGCTGACCTGACGGCTCCCCGCAGCGCCACGCGTAAGTCACAAAACTGTTAAGATTTTCTGCATGAATGCTAAATGTCCCCACTGTGGGGCGAGTTCGGCACAGGGTACAAACTACGCCAAGTTTCTCGAACTCGCCGAGGCCAACCAACTGAAATTCCTTTGTGGTAACTGCGGTGCCCCGTGGATGCCAAGCGCCGATGATCAACGGATTTACGCCGTCAATTTGCGTCGGCTCATAACGCAGCCCTGAGCGGCCGCTTCGGTCTGTCCTTCGCCGAACAACGCCCTTCATGTCCGTCTATCCAAGAGGCCGACGAGTCTGCAAATCTCAGGTCGCCTTAGTCCGGTCTTTCGTTCCGTTGCTCGCTAGGAAGTTGGCAGGCTAAAGCGCCTGCCCTACCAAGTGTATCCAGGTGTATCCTGGCTGGTATGGACTTCTGCGATCGAGTCTTTCTGGATTACTCCGCGCGCAAGCTCCGGCAGCTTGGCGCGCGCATCGAAGATTGCCTGGGCCGCCTTACCGAAGAGCAGATCTGGGCGCGCGGCGCGGAAAACGAAAACGCGGTGGGCAACCTGGTGCTGCATCTGAGCGGTAACGTACGGCAGTGGATCGTGGCCGGGGTGGGCGGGCAGCCGGATATCCGCCAGCGCGATGCGGAATTCGCGGCCCGCGGCGGCTTCGTCGCATCCGGTTTGGCGGAACATCTGCGCGGCATCGTCGATGAGGCCGTTGCCGTCATCGAAACGCTCGCACCGGACCGTCTTGGGGAGCATCTTACCGTGCAGAGTTACGACGAAACAGTGCTCGAAGCCATCTACCACGTTGTGGAACATTTCTCCGGCCACACGGGCCAGATCGTCTACGCGACGAAGCTGTTAACCGGGGAAGACCTGGGATACTACAGACACCTGCAGACCACCGCGGCGCACGCCGAGCAGACGCCCTGAAAGGTGGCGCACATTCTCCACGGAAGCAAGCGTCGGCATGAGTGCCGACGCGGCACGCATGAGTGCGTGCGCCACGACGCTACTTCTTGAATAGCTTGTCGAACGCGCTGCGGGCGGCGTCCGGCGAGCTGGTCGCCTCGATCATTGGGCTAGGAGGCGCGGAGGCGCTGCCATCGCGCGCCACCGTGACTCGCGGCTGAAAGAGTGTGCATTCGTTGGCTTTGTCCTTCAGCGGAATGCGCACCGGAATAGGCTTCATACACTGAAATCGCGTGGATGGCTCAAAATGCGAGCACTGCTTGCAGCAATGCAGCGGCGTATTGCATTTCGGACAGTTGCCGGTCCAGTCGATCCCGTTCGGCAGTTGCGTGGAACAACTGAAACAGCGGGCCGCGGTCACTGGTTGTACCAGGCGCGGCAGGCGCGGACCGGTGATGTCGAGCGGTGGTTTCGGGCCAGGGGTGCGGGGCCGCTCGTCGCCGCGGCTGCGGTCTCTGAAATCGGAGCGGTCCGAGTCCATATAACCCTGTTGTCTATACTTTCGATCGCTGTCCATGGGGAATTGGGTACTCCAAAAATCGCAGGCGAGACAAATCTAAAACCCAGGGCGCCCGGTTTGTCGCGCATTACCGATCAATCACCAAGCCAGCGGTGCGGCAGTTCAGGCTACCGTTGTTGACGCCGGGTTCTCGGAGGGGGTCTGTGGAAAGGCCGAACGCTCGGCAAGAACGGGTCAGGAAACCCGCCAATGCCGCAAATCTATATGTACCACAGTTGGGCTGTGCTTTGCACGTTAAATCGGAAGTGGGTCCCCAAAGAGCGAAGGAACGATTAACAATCGGCTAGCAGGTTGACAACCTGCCCCTGAGAGGCCCTTAGAGGCCATGTCGTTTTTGGATCGCTTCGATGGCATTCTTGGCCGCGCGTGAGACGTCCAGCGCGGGCATCAATCCGAAGCCGCGACCGCGGATGCCCAGCGGTTTGCTCTTGGCGGCCAACTCGCGCAGGCGGGGCATATCGGAGGCATCGCCGCAGTCTCCAACAATCGGCAGCGCGATCAGCTTGCCGGCGGGATCGTTGCCCGAAAGCAGGTTGCGGGCCACCGGAAGGGCGGCGGGTTCATCGAGCTGCGCCGCGCGGCTGAGGGCGGCCACACCCACCGCGCCGCCGCTTGCGGCCAAGTCCAGCAGTTTGGGCAG
>Ga0302324_100006001_pt1 | contig 26377 bp, 11 predicted proteins | sample Palsa_T0_1_FD_201949 | JGI IMG/M metagenome (GOLD analysis project Ga0302324, IMG submission 201949) | Peat permafrost microbial communities from Stordalen Mire near Abisko, Sweden - Palsa_T0_1 | ecosystem: Environmental > Terrestrial > Soil > Palsa > Peat permafrost | place: Sweden: Abisko... | reverse complement strand
AAACCGGTTGCCGTTCAGAATGATGTCTCCGTTGTTCAAGTTCACGCGGCCGAGCAAGACCGGTTCCGCGGCTGTCCCGCGCAGTTGAAGATTCGCCGTTCCTCCCAGGCTCAATGTTCTGCTCGTCAGGTTCACACTGCTCGTCGAATCCACAGCTACATTGAGTTGAATGTTTTGCGCAAAGCCTCGCGAAGGTGGCGCCGCAACTCCGCCACCAAATTGGCCCACAAAGCTCGACAAATCGAACGCAGGCGTAAATGACAGATCAGAGAGGTGGACCGCTCCCCCCAGCACCGCCATATCCGTTGTCCCGGAGAGCCGCAGGTCCGCGTCAACGTTCTCCCGCATCCCCTGGGGATAGAGGATCCGCGCTCCCTGCGCGCTCAATCCCAAGTCAAACTGGATCGACGGCCGATAAGCAACGCCACCCTGCGCCGTTATCGTTCCGCCTCCGATTGTTCCCTTTAAGCTGCTGATGTTCAGCCGGTCCCTGGTCATTGTCAGCACGCCGTTGCAATGCTGCAGTCCAATCGGCAAGTCATTCGAAGCAAAGCTGGCGTCGACAACGTTAATCTGTCCCGCTAGATCAGTGCCGCTTGTCGGGCCATGGGAATCGATGTTGAGCTTTAATTGTCCCGAACTGCGGATGTCCGGATCGAAGAGTTGCGCCAATTGCATATCTACCGTCCCCTTCAGCACCAAGGCCATGTCTCCGTTGCCGCTTGCCGGGATGCTGCCCTCAAACTGCAGGTCCGTGCCCGTTCCGTGGAAAGAGGAGCGTTGCGCACGAATTAGTCCATCCTTATAGTCAATTACGATTGGCGCTGTGGCTGCCAACTCCACGGTGTTGCCGTATGCCACCTTCAACACTGGGATGGTCACATGCGCCTCCAGCTGCTTTTGGTTTCGTAGTGGCCCATGCAGAGTGGCGTGAACTTCGGTTTGGCCTGTTACTCCCTCTGCCTCCGGCGCATATACGGCGATCAGGGGCGCGAGGGGAATGCCCTGCGTATCGAGCTTCGCGTCTGCAAGATAATCCCCGGAAAGCTCGATCTTCGCGTTGGCCTGGATTGATGTGTTTACCGCCGAAGATTGAAGCGTCGCATTCGCGATGTGGTTCGCGACATTTGCCTGCAATTTGAAGTCAGTAATTTTTTGCCCTTGCACCGCCAGCAGAGGGATCTCTAGAGTTGCGTCCATCTGCGGATCGTCAAACGAGCCCTGTCCTTTGGCATGCAGGCCGGCCACACCGGCGACCTGAAGGTTTCTCGATGTCACCGCCTGAAGTTTCGCGAGATCCACGCCCGTTGCGTCCAACTCTGCCGTGTAAGTCTTCTCACGGGGCCGCAAGGTGGCTTTCCCTTTCAGGCTGCCGGAGGGCAGATCCATTGCCAGATCGCCCTTCACCTCATCTCCCGTGCCTGCGAATTCCAGCTTTGCCGACTGGACGGGCTGGTCGTAGGCCTTCAGATTCGTCAGCGTGACGCTCCCATTGCCCACTGGATTCACTTCCGTTCCATGCAACTTAATCGCCGCACTCAGCGTCCCGGTCACCGGAATCTGCTGCCCCGCGAGTCTCGTCAGGTCTTCGATGTTCAGTTGCGACGCATTCAACTCAATCTGAATTGGACTATTCTCGTCGAACGACCACTTGTTCAGCCCCGCACTCGCACTGAATGTGATGACTCCATGCGATGCGGATTCAAGCGAGGCGCTTTGCAGACTCATTTGCGACGGGCTCAAGTCCACATTGGAGTGGAAGACCTTCCAACTGGTTCCGTTGTACTGAAGATTTGTTGCCGTCAATAGCCCTGTCAAATGAGGGGCAGAAGTGGATCCCTGCACGCTGCCTTGAAAGGTGGCCACACCTGCAAGCCCCAGAGGTCGCAATGTCTGTCCTGGTGCAGGCGTGCGGAACATTTCTGCAATCGCGTCCACTTCGCGCAGATCGTTAGATTGGAGGTGCAGGCTCACGCTGGAATTGTTGCTGACTATGCCGTTCATTGTGAGGTTGGTCTGCGGTGTCTTCACATAACTTTGCTCAAGGGCCAATTGCCCACTCTTCTGGGTGTAGGTGGCGTGAATGGCACTCTCGAGAGGAAAAGCCGCCGGGGGAACGCCGGCATTAGGGGCTCCGCCGGGGCCTGTTGCAGGAACAGGAATCGCTGAGCCTTGCGCTGGTTCCACTTTCCCATTCAACGTCGCATCGGTATGCGCCACAAGACTGTCAAAGTTCTTTCCCCACGTCGCCTTTGCCTGCGCGTTGAGAGCTCCTGAGATGGTTGCCTTGCTCGATTGCGCCGCTGGCCCAAGCACACGGACAACTTCAGCCAACGAAACGCCGCGTACCTCTGCCGTCATCTCCGAGTGCGGATTGCCGCTGAGGTCCTTCGTGGTTCCTCGCGCAGTGACAATACCACCAAGCGCGGCGGCACGCAGGTCACGCAGTATCGCATCGCCCTGCGCTACCCCGTAGTGAGCTGCAATGTCCCTCACCTGGATACGGATCGAAGGAGTATGAATATCCAGCCCCCGGCTGTCGAGGCTTCCATTTATTGTCAGCCCATCGAATTCCGCGCGTCCGGGCGCCTGCTTGAACGCAATCGTGCCCGCGGTATGCACCATTCCCGCGGGAAGTGTGGGCTGGCGCAGAATATCTCCCATTTGCTTGCCATCAAGGACAAGATCGTATTGCCCCTGGACACTGGGGTCGTTGTAGTCGTTCATGGTCCCAGCCAGCGATAACGCCGAGTTGCCGACTGTCAACTTCGCTTGTGTAAGCTGAAACGTGGTGGGCGTCGCGTCGAACTGCAGCTTCAGGTTATGTGCCACCGGACGCAGGTCACCGTACACGAGTTGTCCATTTGAATACGCCAGCGTGCCCGAGTATTTCTTCATGAGGTTGTTGAACGAGGCCTTCACCTCCAGGTCATGAAGATCGGCTGAGAGTTCCGCGGGCTCGTCGTTGTAAAAAATCTCGCCATGTTGCAGCACTGCATGACGGACTCCAAGGTCGAAGACTGAAGTGTTGCTCTGATCGCTGCTTTTGATTGTTGGAAGATTTGAGATGCCGTTTTCGTCGAAGAACACGTGCACCACTGGATGGTCGAGCTCAAAGCTGGTGAGATACCAGGTTTTGCTCAGAATCGAGATTATGCGTAAACCAGTCTGCGCATGGTCCACCTGAAGGAGTGGTGGATTTGGATACGGATTCGCTCCGTCAATCGTGACTCCATAGAGATCGACGCTCAGGTTCGAGAGGTGAAGCGCAAAGTTCTGCAACTGCACGCGCACGCCCAGACTCTCCGTGGCTTTCGCTTCCGCTTTCTTGATCAGGTAACTGTGAAACCCCGCATTATTCAATAGCACGGCGGCGCTCACGAGGACGATCAGCATTAACGCCGTTGTCCCTAGTGAAAACCACGCCATCCATTTGAAGAACGGATGGCGTGCCAGGTGCCGGCGCGGATTTGACGGATCACGAAGTTCGGCGAGCAACTTAGAAAGACTCATAACATCCCCCACTTAGAACGCTTGCCCGATGCTGATGAAATATTGCGTTGCGTTGATCCCTTGCACGGGATTCAGGTTCCGGCCCAGGTCGATCCGCACCGGACCCACCGGTGTGGCATATCGCAGCCCTAGTCCAACATTGTTTTTGTAGCCCAGGCCCAGATCCGCGGTGCTGTTGTTCGCGTTGTTGTTGCTGCTTGAACTGAAACCATAAAACCCCACCCTCGGGAAAACGTTGCCGCCATCATAGAAGGTGACCAGGCTTAGCCCCTTTTTGATGGTCAGTGGGATGCGTGCTTCCGCATTGATCAGCAACAGTTCGTTTCCACCGCTGGGGACCAGGATCTTGGTGCAGGCGGTGCTCGATCCCGAACTGCAAACGTCCACCTGTCGCTGTGGCCCCGCGCTATCCAGGGGAAATCCTCGAAGCGAATTCCCGCCGCCGGTGAAAAACTCTTCGCTTAGAGGCACGCGGCTGCTGGCATACGGCTGAGCCAGCCCGATGCGCAGACTGGTCGCAAACACGATGTCGTGAAAACCCTGATGATAATGAGCCACCTGACCGGTAAACTTTGCAAAATTCACGCTCGATCCAAGCTTGGTCGAGTTCAGGTCCAGTTCTGCCGACTCTAGCACGCCACTGTGTTCATCCAGGGGATTGTCGCGTGTATCGCGCGTAAAGTTCGCGCCCACTGTCGACAAGCGCACATGGTCATCCGCTGTCGGCACCAGGTCCGGAATCACGATGCGCGTCAGGTCGGTCTGGCTGAAGCTGTAGCGGAGAAACAGCGTATTCTTTTTCGCCTTATCCAAAGGGCGTTGGATCTGTGTGCTGGCGAGCTCCTGCTGCGAAGAGAAAAGCGGGTTTTCTTCGTTACGATCGGCGGAGATTGAAGTGGTTGCCTTCCACGATGACCAACGAAAATCCGGCACGATATAGTACGCCGCGCCGCGCTGGTCGAGCCGGCCGGCGAATGCCGTAAACGAAAGAGAATCGCCCTTGCCACCCACGTTATTGCGAGTATATTGAAACGTCCCTCTCGGCCCGTAAAAGGTTACCTGGCTTGTGGTGAAATTCGGAGGCAAGCCAATTGGAGGCAAATTCGGGAGCGCCACAGTACCGCTGGGGATGCTTCCGCCGCGGTTGATCACTTCGAATCCAAATCCATACGTGATCTCGTTTCTCTTTGCTTCGTGCACTCTAACCAAAACGTCTTCCGAATCCTGCGTCGTGATCTGCCGTTTCGGATCCACTTCTGCCCAATCGAACACACCGGTGTGGTCGTACAACCTACTTCCCGCCAGCAGTAATTGCGACTCGGTCAGCGGCGCGCCCGGCTTGATCTCAGCAACATCCTGATCAATTAGACGTTGCTTCGTGTGTTTGCGTCCCAGGGTCACTAGGCTGCCGGCGATTACCTTTGGCCCTTCGTAGATGTGATAAACGACGTTGATGTGGTGCGGGTCGTCTTTGGATACTTGCGTCGCCGTCTCGCGAAAACTCGCATTCAGGTAACCTGCCTTCAAATAGTACGCAACAATGTTGGCCCTGTCGGCCTCCACGTGCGCCTGCGAGTAGGGCTGTCCTGCCACCACTTTCAAACCCTCGGGCGCAATCTGTGCAACCGGCGCAGTGTCGTTGCCTTGGACGATCAGCGAATTCACCACATCTCGCGGTCCCTCCGTAACGCGAAATTTCACGGTGATGTCGCCTCCGCGATTGGTCGCGATCGACGCCACCTCTGCGCTGCTGAAGCCCTCTGATTGATACACCGCCTTCAGGCTGTTTACGCTGGATCGCACAAGCTGCTGGCTGAATTTTCCCGGCGAGAACAGGTGTCCCTTCGTTACTGCAATATGGGGCCTGAGATCCGACGCGGGCAGTTTGCTGTTCCCCGACAGTTCCACGGATGCAACCTTGTGCTTCTTCTCTTTGGCAATCTGGTAGAGAACTGTTGTTCCATTCGATTCGGTTTTCAATTGTGCGTCGACCTTTGCATCGAAGTAGCCCTTCGCCTGGAAGAACGAAATGAGTGCCTGCCTGCCTTCTTCCACTGACTCCTCGTCCACGCCCACGCCCTGGTACACGGGAAGCAGCGCCTTTCGATTCCAACTCCACAAGTGTGCGCCTTTAATCGCGACCGTCGATACTGGTCCAGGCACAACCTTGAAGTGGATGTCGGCACGATTGGTATCGGCGTGGTACTCAGCACCGGCGAGCGTAACCTGCGCTCCCAGCCGGCCCTTCTTCTCAAGCTGCGCCTGCAGATACTTAGCGGCCTTTGTAAGCGTGGTGTAATGATAGCTCCGCCCAGGGCGGATAGCTACGCCACGCCCGCGCGCCACAAACGTCTGCAGGCTGTGGCTCAATGTCGAGGTTTCTTCGGCGCTCTCGCCTTCGATGTCCAGTGCACCGAACTTCGCAGAATGGTTCAGTTGGCACTCGAACAGGATGTTGGCCAGGCCGTTCGCGGAGTCTATCTTCACCTCCGCATTGACCGTCGCCTGAAAGTATCCCTGTTGCTGAAGGAACTTGAGCAACGCCGCGCTGTCCTGCTCCAAATCTGCCGCGTTGAAGGGCGTCTGCGCTTGAAAGTTGGCCACCTGCACGAGGCGCGAATAATTGAACCGCTCGGCGCCCGGAAACTGAAAGAGCCCGAAGTATACCGCGGGTTCGAGGATGAATAGGACTCGAACCCCGTCCGCATCCGCGTCCACCTGCACGCGCGCTTCTGTGGCCTTGCCGCTCGCCCTCAATGCTGCGAGAGTGGCATTCACCTTCTCAATCGAGAATGGCTCGTTGGGTTTCTGGACGAATAGAGGTTCAAATTCTGACGGAGAAGATTGCGGCCGTCCGGCCACTTCCACCGCTTTTACATTTTGCCCTTCATAACTGGAAAGAATCTGCGCAGCGACCTCTGGAGCGCTCGCTGGGTTTGCGGAACTTTGGCTGCTCGGAGTCGATCCGGTTTGAGAATTGAGGCTTGGGATTGGACACGTGAGAGCACAGACCGCGGCCATGGCAAGCAGCCAGCGCCCTAATCCGCGAGCCTGAAAGAATCGAATCGAACTTGCTGAGATTGGCAACTTGATTTCCGCACACGCTCAACACGTACTGAATGTTTAAACCGCTCTATTCGTTAATGAGATGCGAATTCAAACGAGCGGGTTTGACCGTCCTGCCGGCGGCCGATGAGTGGTTGAGACCCGAAGTGCCGCCCTTCGTCGCGCAATCTTAAAACCAGATGCAGGCATCTAAGCAAGCACAATGTCTGAGCTCTGCTCTTTGGACGTTGAGGGGTTTTCTTATCCGCAGCCTGTCCTCCATCCCCGGTTCGCAAATTGACCGTTCAGAAATGCGGGTATGGGAATTCGTGTCCCACTGGCCTTTGCGTTCGCTCTGGGACCTCCAGGGAGTTCCCGTCCGTGTTATCGCAAGGCGAACATGGAAGTCCCTTTTCGTGGATCGCATTTTCGGCCGGGCAGCCGAGCTTGGTTTCTATTTCCTTTTCGCGCTTTTTCCAACCCTCTTCAGTGCAAGTTCAATCCTCGGCCTCGCGGCGCGATCCGCTCGACAGTTCTACGATCGTATTTTGGAGTACCTCGCCCTCGTAATTCCCACTGCCGCCCTTGGAGCGGTGCTGAAAACATTCAATGAAACCACCTCCTCTTCGAGTTCCGACAAGCTGACGTTCGGACTGATCGCTGCTATCTGGTCGGCTTCAGTCGGCATCTCCGCCGTTCAGGACACGCTCAACGACGTTTATAAGGTTAGAGACGATCGCTCCTATTTTTGGGCCCGCATCTGTGCTATCGCCCTCACCGTTGTCCTCACCATCATCGTCACCGTCGGCCTTGCGTCTCTTCTTGGGGGCGACTTCATCGCTGCGCTGGCCCATCGAACCATACATCAAGCACTGCTTGCAGACGCGGCCGCAATTGGTTCGAGAGTAACAGGTTGGTCTATAGCAACCGCGCTCCTCGCCTTGTCCTTCGCCGTCATCTACTACTGGGCACCCCGCGTCAAAGCCCGCTGCTGGCACTGGCTCACGCCGGGCGGCGCCATCGGCATAGTCGGGTGGCTGATTTGCTCACTAAGTCTGCGCGTTTATATTCATTACTTTCCCAACTACTCTTTCACCTACGGTTCCCTCGGCGCTGTCATCATTCTGCTCATGTGGTTTTACATCACCGGCCTCATGCTTCTTCTCGGCGCCGAAATCAACAGTGAGATCGAAGGGGCTGCCGCCGAAATGCGCTTGGCCAACGCTTCAAAAATGGCCGCCATTGGCGAGGATCGGCATGCATGAGAGGCGCGCATCGTCTCGGATACCTGACTTGTAACTTTCGCACACCGACGGTTTTAGGCTCGATTCCTACCGCGTAGAATCAATAACTTGCAGTTGATCTTGCTGCGCGAATGGCGAACGGACAAGAAGTTCGGTGAGGCGGCGGGGAATTGTGGATTGGGTAAACGGCGGCTTCCCCGACTCGAAGAAAAACAATCCATATCTATTGGACGAGATCATGGAGAAGGAAAGGTAAACAAACCTGCCTCTGCTTTCGCGCATCTCTATATATTTACTGCTGCTCAAGTGGCGGGCGGGTGGAGTTCGATTTGCGGGAAACCAAGCCCTCCAAACTGACCGATTCTGGCGGCCAGTCCCACGCAGTAGTACTCTTTGAAGAGGACCTGCATGCCATTGACTCCCCTCAATGGACGCCGGCGCGTAGTCCTGCTGAACGACGTCGAATATACCTGGCGCGACCGCGATTACGTGGCGTTGCGGCCGGGCATTCAACCTGCGCATATCTTCCGCGTAAGCCGAATTCAGTAATGGCGTACAGGCTAAGTGTTCCTGGAGAGTGAGAGCGTGAAGAAGGTCGCCAGCGCAACGGATGCTCTTTGGTACAAGGACGCAATTATCTATGAACTCCACGTTCGCGCGTTTGCGGATTCGAATAGCGATGGCATCGGTGATTTTCCGGGCTTACTGTCGCGTCTCGACTATTTGAAGGATCTGGGGATCACATGCATCTGGCTCCTGCCATTTTTCCCGTCGCCGCTGCGCGACGATGGGTACGACATTTCGAATTACACCGACGTGAATCCTTCGTATGGAACGCTGGCTGACTTCAAAGCCTTTCTTGATGCAGCTCATCATCGCGGTTTGCAGGTAATGATCGAATTGGTGGTGAATCACACCAGCGATCAACATCCGTGGTTCAAGGCAGCGCGGCAGGCACCCGCGGGATCGGCCGAACGCAATATGTATGTTTGGTCAGACAGCGACCAGAAGTACAAGGACGCGCGCATCATCTTTACAGACACGGAGAAATCGAACTGGACCTGGGATGAAACGGCGAAGGCCTATTACTGGCATCGTTTCTTTTCGCATCAACCCGACCTCAATTTCGACAACCCGCAGGTGATGGAAGAGGTGCTGAAGGCGATGCGCTTCTGGCTCGACATGGGTGTGGATGCGCTGCGCATGGATGCAATCCCATACCTTTGCGAGCGAGACGGAACCTCATGTGAGAATCTGCCTGAAACGCACGCGGTCATAAAGGCTCTGCGTGCAGAGATCGATGCGGGTTACGCGAACCGGCTGATTCTTGCGGAGGCCAACCAGTGGCCTGCGGACGTGCGGCCGTATTTTGGCGATGGTGACGAGTGCCATATGGCGTTTCACTTCCCGCTGATGCCACGCATTTACATGGCGCTTCGGCAGGAAGACCGGCTTCCGATCACCGACATTATGGCGCAGACCCCGCCCATTCCCGACAACTGCCAGTGGGGGCTTTTCCTGCGCAATCACGACGAATTGACGCTCGAGATGGTGACGGACGACGAGCGCGACTATATGTACTTCGCCTATTCGGCAGATCCGCGCATGCGCATCAACGTAGGCATCCGGCGCAGATTGGCCCCGCTCGTGGACAACAATCGCCGCCGGATTGAGTTGTTGAATTCGCTTCTGCTCAGCTTTCCCGGTACGCCGATTCTCTACTACGGCGATGAAATCGGGATGGGCGACAACATCTATCTCGGTGACCGCAACGGTGTTCGCACCCCGATGCAATGGACGTCGGACAGAAATGCGGGCTTCTCAAAATGCGATCCTGCGAGGCTCTATCTGCCGGTGGTCATGGATCCGATTTATGGCTATCAGGTAGTGAACGTCGAAGCGCAACTTAGCGACCAGTCGAGCCTTCTGCACTGGACTCGCAATATGATTGCGCTGCGAAAACTGTTCCACGTATTCGGCAGGGGAACACTCACGTTTCTGAATCCATCGAATCGCAAGATTCTTGCCTATCTTCGCGAACTGGACCAGGGTGACGGATTCCGGGAGACGGTTCTCTGCGTTGCTAACCTGAGCCGGTTTGCTCAGCCGGTTACTCTCGATCTGGTAAGTTATGCGGGTTATGAACCCGTGGAGATGCTGGGATATGTTCGATTTCCCACCATCACGCGCGAGCCCTACTCGCTCACTCTGGCTCCGTATTCATTTATCTGGCTTGAACTGCAGGCAAGCGCTGAGGTTGTGGAGGTGTCATCCGATGTTGAAATGCAAACTCAAGAGCGAGCGCTGGAAGAAGGGGCCGCTGTTCAACCTGTTTTCGCAGATGGGTGGGCGCAGTTCATCGCCGGCGGAGGTTCCCCTGTTCTTGAACCGGCCCTGCTTGACTGGTTGCCGCGCAAACGATGGTTTGGCGCGAAGACGCGCAAGATTGAATCCGTGCGTGTCCGGAACTGGGTAGAACTTCCATCCGGTGCGAAAGCGGCGAATCCTTCTTCACACAACGGGTCAGCGATCGCGGCCATTCCAAACGCATTGTTCTTCTTTGATGTGACGTATTTCAACGGTTTACCCGATGTTTATCAGATTCCGCTGGCGGTGAGTTTGGGCGCGGATCTTGACGAAGTCGCCGCGCATCAACCCGAAAGTATTATCGCCAGACTGACAACTGCGGCGGGGCCCGCGATTCTGCATGATGCGACTGTCAGCGAAGAGTTTCACCATGAACTGCTGACTCTGATTGCCGGAAACGCGACCCTGCCAGTCCTGGAAAACCTGAATGCAAAAGCAAAGGAAGAAGGCGGATTCAATCGGCCGTCAATGGTTGACGAAGAAACGCAGGCAGTCGCGGTTGGTGCCGCAGTCATGCCGGCTCCTCTCAGCGCTCAGCCCGGCGAGACGGCAACGTCCCCTCGGACCGATTCTCCGGCTACCCAGTCGCCTGGGGCGTCGAGACACCAGCCTCGCGAGTCTCCTTCTGCGGGCGATGCATTTCCGGATGGCAGCAGGCTCGATGCGCGGGCCTCCAGCGCATTTCCATCCGTCCTCGCCGCTCAACGGCTGCCCTCGCAAGTCAGCTCTGCCGAACAATCAAACACGTCGATTATCTATGGCAAGCAGCTGTTTCTCAAACTCTACCGGCGACTGCAAACGGGAGAAAACCCCGATGTGGAAGTTGGCCGTTTCCTGACGGATGTGGCGCACTTCAACAGGATTCCCCCTTTCCTTGGCGAGATCTCGATCACTTCCGGCGGTGCGGCGAAGACAACGCTGGCCCTGCTCCAGGGACTGGTCGCGAACCAGGGCGATGGATGGGCGTGGTATCTCGACGAACTTGTCGCATGGCTTCCTGCCGTATTGCATAGCGCGGCTCCTGCGCGTTCAAATTCTCCGGACTGGCTGAGCGAACCCGTCGCGATCCCGGAGTATCTTGAGCCAGTTCGATCGACGCTTGAAGCGGCAGCGCTGCTGGGTGCTCGTACAGCCGAACTCCACCTGGCGCTCTCGAACAGTTCGACTATCGCAGCATTCGCTCCCGAGCCGCTCACCGGCGATGAACTTGCCCATGACGCGGCACAGATCGAGTTGCAGATCAAGTCAGCCTTTGAGGCTCTCAAAGTCAAGCTACCTAAATTGGATGATGCGACTTGTGATCAAGCGGGCCTGCTTCTATCCCGCCGGTCCGAGCTCATTGAGCGGGCACGCTCGATTCTTTCTGTCGTAACGGCCGGCCAGCGCATCCGAATTCACGGCGACTATCACCTGGGCCAGACTTTGCGGATAGCAACGCAAGGCAGCGGCTCCGACGCAACTCAAGATCGAAAGGGAGATTTTGTTCTTATCGACTTCGAAGGTGAGCCGGCGCGGCCAATTGAAGAGCGCCGAAGAAAACATTCGCCGCTCAAGGACGTTGTCGGAATGATGCGCTCGTTTGCCTACGCCGCATCTTCCGCTGTGGCTCGCGTTGTTTCGAGTTCGGGTGGGGAGAACAGCGAGATCGATCATTCCGCGCTCACGAGTTTGGCACAGGGTTGGCAAGATGCCGCTATCGCCCAGTTTCTTTCCTCATACCGGGAGCGAATCGATGAGAATCCAAGTCTATTGCCGCCGCCGAAGGAAGCGCAGATGTTGCTTGACGCTTACCTGCTGGAAAAGGCCTTGTACGAATTGCTTTATGAATTGGATAACCGACCCTCCTGGGTTGGGATTCCGTTGAGTGGCATACTGGCTTTGTAAGTTTCAGAAACGAGGAATTCCAGCTAACGAGAAAGTTCAAACCCTAGGTTCTTTTCCGGAGAACGATGGCAACGGCGAATCCAATCCCAGACACCACCCTGGCCGAAGACAAAGCGATTGCTGATCTGCTTGTGCTGGTCACAGCGATGCCTCCCGAACACTTCAAGGGATGTTTGGAGAACCTGGCGTCCGCATTTTCCCCCGAGACCTTCATCGTGGCGACTCAGAACGAACTGCCCGCCGATGTTCCCTCGACTTTGCGAATCGTCGCGACGCCACAGACAACTGCATCATGGTCGATTAAGCCTGTCGACTTCTTGAATGCAGCACTGTCCGCTCGCGAGCACGGAGCGAAAGCAATTCTCATTCTTGGCCCCGAGGCTGATTCACTCAGCCCGCTTGCCCTGCGCGCCCTTGCCGATGGCGCCTTAAGGTCGTCGATCGATCTGGCTGTTCCCCATTACCTGCTCCCGTCGCATGCCGGTCTCATCAACTCCGCCATCCTGTACCCCCTCACTCGCGCGGTTTTTGCTTCGCACGTGCGTTTCCCACTTTCGATTGATCTTTGCATGTCATCGAGGATGGCAGATCGGCTTGCCGGCGTGGCCGGACCAATTTTTGCGGCCAATCAGGATGGCGCTCTTCTGTGGCCAGTCAACGAAGCAGTTGCCGCCGGTTTCGCGGCAGATGAAGTAGATGTGGGCTCGCGCGCAATTCCCCAACCCTCCGATCCCAACCTCAACTCAATTCTTGCTTTGGTGACTGGATCGCTCTTTGCGGATATCGAAATGAAAGCGTCTCTCTGGCAGCGGCCTCGCAGGGCGCGTCCGTCCCGTCTGCCAAATGTCGAAAATGAATCGACCGACGGAACCGCGGATGTTGCGCGCATGGTTGCGGCATTTCAACTGGCCAATGCGAATCTACAGGAGATCTGGTCACTTGTTCTGCCGCCAAACTCATTGGTCTCACTTAAGCGTTGCTCTACGCTTGCTCCAGCCGACTTCCGGTTGCCCGACGATCTTTGGGCTCGGATCGTTTATGACTTTCTCATTGCGTACCGGCTCCGCACGATTAACCGCGGACATCTTTTGGGAGCACTGATCCCCCTGTATCTTGCCTGGGTTGCCGGCCATATCAACCTGACAGCGGCCGGTACGCAGGCAGAGCGGCACATCGAATCAGTAGCCGTAGCGTTCGAAACCGACAAACCCTATCTGGTAGCTCGCTGGCGTTGGCCAGATCGGTTCAACTCGTAGTCGCTCGTCACGCCAAAATGCCCGGCACAATCGGGCGCGCAGGTGAGGAGGGAATTCAATGCAAACCACGGTCGATGACACGATTCAACAGTCAACCAGCAACATCGCAGCGCCTTCGCTGTACAACGAAAACGTGTCTATCTGGCACCACATGTCTGAAGCGTTGCACCAGTCACTTTACCGTGTGCTCACTTTGCTCATTGCCGTGCTGCCAGGGATTCTTGCGTTCTTTGTTTCTTTATTCGTATTCGCCGCGGTTGGCTTGCTGATCTCGTGGGTGCTTCGCCGGTGCCTGACCTGGGCAAAGTTCGACCTTCGCGTTGCTAAAAAGAGTGGTACCGATTGGACTCCGTCGAGTTCGCCCACCGATATTGCGGCGCGTGCCGCATTCTGGGTCTGCGTATTGCTTGGTCTCGTTATCGGAGTTTCGGCCTTTGATACGTCGTATGCAACCGGCGCAGCGCTGCCTATTTCGTTGTTGCCTTATCTGACGCATGCCGTTGGTGCAGGGCTTTTGTTGGTCGCGGGAATTCTGGTTGCTCGCTTTCTTGCCCGCTCAGTCCTGATCAGCGCGGTAAACGCGCAGTTGCAGTACGCAAGGATTCTTTCTCTCGGCGTCAAGTGGCTGGTTCTTGTTCTGACCGCGGCCATGGTGCTCGACCATTTGCAGGTGGGAGGAAACATTGTCGAGTTGGCGTTTGGAATTCTGTTCGGAGGTATCGTCCTTACTCTTGCTCTAGCGGTCGGCCTCGGGTCGCGCGATCTCGTCAGCCGATCGCTGGAGAGCCACGTTGAAGACCCCGGCGCGCGGACACATATCCCCGAGGAAACAACGACTGCGAGCCGGTCAATCAGACATTTCTAGCGGGTCGTCACTGAGCACGGCTACTGAGTCGGGCGGCAACACTAACTTGCTCTGACTGACTTGAGCCGCTCTATTGGAAGCAAGGCAGAGGGAGCTCTCATTGGTGACGGAGAAAGTCTGATCGCGATCGCCGAGATTGCAGATGACCGACATCGTGCCGCGGTCCATTCGAAGCCACTTTGCCTGTTCATCGAATGTGACCTTGACATTCCCCGGGTTTCCATCATTGAGGCATGGCGTAGTGCGACGAAGTTGAATCAGTGCCTTGTACCACGACAGCATATCGGCGTGGTTGCCATCCTTCACTTCTTCCCAGCGAAGTGTTGAAGCGGCGAAAGTCGTGTGACTTTCCGGATCGGGTATGGAAGCAGGGTCCCATCCAAATGCTGCAAACTCTTTCTTTCTTCCTTCTGAAACGGCACGCGCCAATTCGGGGTCATCGTGGTCGGCAAAGTAGAGAAACGGAGTTGAGGCTGCCCACTCTTCGCCTTGAAAAATCATTGGCACGAATGGGCTGAGAAGGTAAAGCGCGGCTGCGACTTTCGCGCGCCCCATGCCCGCAATGTGGCTAATCCGGTCACCAACGGCGCGATTGCCAACTTGATCGTGCGTTTGAATGTATCCAAGGAAGCGATGCTGCGACAGGGCATTCGTAGGGCGGCCGTGAATGCAGCGGCGATAACGGGAGTAGATGCCGTCATACACAAAGGTCTGCTCAATCGATTTGGCAAGCTGTTCAAACGTGCCAAAGTCCGAATAATAGCCTTGTCTCTCGTTCGTATTCAAAACGGTGAACAGGGCGTGATGAAAGTCATCGCTCCACTGCGCATCGATACCCAAGCCTCCTGCTTCACGCGGTGTCACTATACGCGGATCGTTCAGGTCGCTTTCGGCGATCAGCACAAGCCGTCGCGCAAGAATTGCCTCGAGTGTTTCTACTTCAATCGCCAGTTGTTCCAGAAAGTGAATGGCGGAGCGGTCGACGAACGCGTGCACCGCGTCGATGCGCAATCCGTCTATGTGAAAGTCGCGCAACCACATTGACGCATTGTCCAAAAAGAACCGGCGCACTTCGGCTGAGTCCGCATCCTCAAGATTCACAGCGCCACCCCAGGGCGTCTGGTGAGATGGAACAATGTACGGCCCGAATTTACCGGTGTAGTTGCCACTCGGTCCGAAGTGGTTGTACACCACATCAAGCAGCACCGCGAGGCCCGCGCTATGCGCAGCATTGACGAAGCGCTTCAGGCCGTCCGGGCCTCCGTAAGGCTCATGAACGGAGAACAGCGCCACACCGTCGTAGCCCCATCCGTGTTGGCCTTCAAAGGCAGCCACAGGCATCAACTCGACGTGCGTCACTCCAAGGTCGGCCAGGTAAGCCAGCCTGTTTGCCGCGGCATCCAATGTTCCCTCAGCTGTGAACGTCCCTGGATGCAATTCGTAGACGATCGCGCTTGCCAGCGGCGGCGCCTGATAACCGGCGTCACTCCATTCAAACGCCGCATGATCGTAGAGCCGCGATAGGCCATGCACGCCATTCGGCTGCCATTGAGAGCGTGGGTCGGGATAGCTCTTGAGATCGTCGTCGAGAAGGTAACCGTAGTCTGTTCCCGGCCCTGCGTCTTCAACCGGACACGACCACCAACCGAGCTCATCTGGCCCGAACATGGCATATGAAATGCCGCCCGATTTGACCGAGACGCGACTTGCAAAAGGAGCCCAAACTTTGAAATCATGCATTGCCAGGAGCTCCGTCACGAACAAGCAACGCCACCGGGAATCGCTGAAAAAAAGTTTGCACGCGCATGTTTCCACCCTTGACTTTGTCTCTAGTGAAAACGTTGGTCCAGTCTCCTGGCGGCAGTTCGACTGCTGTGGAACCAAAACCGCTGCCCAGCTTTACGCTCCAGCGTGGAGCAAGGACCACGACTGACTCCCCTCGGGAATATGCGATCAGGTGTGCCTGCTTCGATCCCGTTATCTGAAGCGGATTGTATGCGGCTTCTCTGCCGAACCATTCAGGTCTCTCGCGCCGAAGGTGCAGCGTTTTATACAAGACCCAGAGCTTTGGCAACCCGCTATCCATCCGATTCATAATCTCATCGACGTTCATGCCCGCCTGAAGTTCCGCGAGCATTGACCTTCTCACTTCATAATCGATCGGTCCGCGATTGTCCGGATCAACGAGCCTCAAGTCCCAGATTTCGCTGCCCTGATATGTATCCGGAATTCCGGGCGCAGTACATTTGAGAAGGGTTTGCGTCAGGCTGTTTACTCGCCCCGGAAGCAAGACCTTCCCAACAAAGGCCTCAAGCTCTGATACGAACTCACTTGAAGCCAGGATTCGTTCAATGAAGAGCTTGAGTGCTTCCTCGAACTCTTGATTCGGTTGCGTCCAGTTTGTTTGCTGCTTTGCCTCCCGGGCGGCCTTTTCCATATAAGCCGTTACTCGATCCAGCGGAATCGGCCACGCGCCGATTAGTATCTGATAGAGGAAGTATTCTGTATTGCGATCCGGGAGTTGTCCGGTTTTGAATTGCTGGTTCCTCCGCGCCCAACGGTGCAGTGCCGAGCGCCAGTTGCCGGGTATTTCCGTAAGAACCGCCAACCGCGCGCGCACATCCTCAGATCGTTTGGTGTCGTGTGTTGAGAGAGTGTTCATCGTTTGCGGATGGCCGGCGTGCATCCGCGCGCAGTAAGAGTGGAATTCGTTTAGAGTCGTTGCGGCGCGGTCTGGCGATCCACCTACTTCGTTAAGTCCGATCATCCGGTTGAAACAATAGAACGCTGTATCTTCCAACCCCTTCGCCATGACGGCAGAGGTGAACTGTTGAAAGCGAAGCAGAAACTCTGTTTCAACCTCACCGCGCGTGCGCAAGGTAAGCACGCTGCAGATGAAGTCAAAGAGCTCGGGGGACAGGTCGGATCTTTGTGTTTTCGCAAAGGCAACGGCGTTCGAGATTTGCGAAATATCTTCCTCAGTCATCTCGTCACGTGCTGGCGCAACGTAGGTTCTGTAGACGAAAAAACTGGCGGCCACTTCGCGAATCGCTCGCCTGATCTCAGCGCGGGTGTAATCTCGGCGATCGCGATTGTTCTCGCAAATCTCAACAAAGAGTTGTGCGAGCCTATTCACATCGCTTCCCAAGGCCTCATGTTCCACGTTTAACTTTGTTGCATGCACCAATGATTCGAATGGCGCTGCTTCTCCGGTGAAGTTCGCATAAACCTCCGTCAACTCATTTAATCCTTCGCCGTAAACCAGCAGACCGTTGACTGCATTCAAGAAGTCGTATCCCGTTGTGCCGTCAATCGGCCACCCGGCTCGCAAGAATTCTCCCGGCTGCAGGATTTTCTCTGCAACGATCCATGCATCCGGTGCGCCTGCGCGCAGTCGTTCAAAGTATCCCGCTGGATCGCGCAATCCGTCGGGATGATCGACTCGGACTCCATCGAGAGTGCCATTCCGCAGCCACTCCAAAATCCGAAGGTGGGTTGCGTCGAACACCCTTGGCCGTTCGACTCGAACGCCAATCAGGGTGTTGACGTCGAAGAAACGGCGATATCCAAGCTCCTGGTCGGCCGTACGCCAATACGCCAGTCGATAATTCTGCAAATTGAGCAACGAATCGAGCGCGTCGATGTCTGCGTTCAGCTCATGGACTACGCGTTCAATGGCTGGGGCTACCCCCGGCTCCTCTTTCGCAGCGCGCTCAAGAAGCTCGAAGAGAATGGTTTTGTCACGATGGCGCGCAGTGAGAACCTCATATTCCGATGAGTCCGGGGAAGGAAGCCTTGCCAGACTGTCGGCGATGAAGCCGAGGATCGGCGCTCTTGAATACTTCGCTGCCATGCTCAACGGAATCGCGAGAGAACGAGGCTCCATGGGAAACGAGTTGTCGAAGTAGCACAGTCGGAATGCTCGGCCGTCGAATTGAATCTCGATCTGTTTGGCGCTCAGGACGCGCCCATATTGATCACCGAGAACTGGAATCAGCACTTTGTTTTGGAGCTTGACCTCGGATGAATTCCAGTCGATATCGAACCACGCGGCAAATCTGCTGGACTGGCCGTTTTCCAACACATCCCACCAATAAGTGTTCTCCTGATTTGCGGCCATGTGATTGGGAACAATATCGAGCACCTGGCCCATGCCGAGCGCCTGGAGTTCGCCGCAGAATCGAGTGTGTCCCTGCTCGCCGCCCAACTCAGGGTTCACTGCCTGTGGGTCAACAACATCGTATCCATGGGTGCTTCCTGCTGCCGCACGCAGGTATGGCGAACTGTAGACGTGCGAAATTCCAAGTTCCTCGAGGTATCTCGCGGCTTTCGCTGCATCGTCGAAAATGAACTTGGAATGTAGCTGAAGCCGATAAAAAGACGAAGGAGGTCGTGACATAGTCAGACTTCAAAACCTGGCGCGCCGATGCCGCCATTGGTTTGGAATTCCATTCATTCTCCACTCGCGAAGGATTTTCTCTCGTTGGCCAAGAGCCGGATTTGAAGGTGGTCCCGCATTCACAGAATTGCGACAACCCTCGGGGAATTGGATGGCCGGTTAAGCAATTCGGGATGCCCTTGAGAGCACATTTTGCCAACGTCTCGCAGAAGACGCCGTGGGCGTCTGAGGTCTTCGCGGAAAGGAAGGCCAGAAAAGGTATTGAATTGTGTAAGTTCGGAAGGTCATAAAAGTATTGGGATCAGCCTACTCATTATTGAAGCCAATCATCCCCCTTTGATTCTGAACTTACGCGAGGTTGATTTGTCCGAAATTTCATGGGCTTCAGAAAAGCATATTGTGGTGCATCGTAAGTCAAGGTAACACACGGCAAATCATAGAGATACTCTTTGGTATTTCAGGTGCAAACCCTGAGGCTATCGCACGGCTTGGCGGACTCAGTTTTTTTGACCGCGATGGGGTCTGTCCATGGAGGGTCGAATCATGAATACCCAAATGTTTAATCGGCATTGTCTCGGCAAATTCATGCTTTTCGTGATGGTGTTCGCTATGGCCTTTTCATATCAATCCGAGCTTGCCCTCGGGCAAGGAATCATCACCGGCGGAATCAGTGGGACAGTAGTGGATCAAACCGGCGCAATCATCCCTGGCGCCGTGGCAAAAGTGGTGAGCGAGTCAACCGGCACAGCCTACCAAGTGAAGACGAATGGGGAGGGAACATTTCAGGTTTCCGATGTGCCCTTGGGCCTTTATTCCGTCACAATAACGGCCAGGGGCTTTGGTCCGACTGCGGTGAGCCACGTGCGAGTGGAGGCTGGGAATACCACGTCTGTGGGCGCGGAGACGCTTACTCCGGGATCGGCTGGTACCCAGACGGTGGAGGTGGAAGCCGGCGGGTCGGACCTGATCAACACCGAGTCGGCGCAGATGGAGGTCACCATTGATTCCGTCCAGGTGGCCACGGCGCCTGTCACGGGCGCATTGGACGACCTTGCACTGATGGCGCCTGGCGTGGTCAACACCCATATGGATGGCAACTCGAATACCAATGGTGTCAACTTCTCAGTGAATGGCCAGCGGGGCCGATCCAATAACTCCGAAATTGACGGACAGACCAATAACGATACCTCAATCGGTGGTCCGAGCTTTTTCTTCGATAACCAGGACGCGGTTCAGGAAATCCAGGTTCTAACTACGGATATGGGCGCGCAATATGGCCGCAATATGGGCGCTGTCGTCAACTACATTACCAAGAATGGAACCAACTCGTTTCACGGCACCGGTTTCGAGATTTATACCGGCTCGTGGCTCTCTTCGCTGACCCAGCAACAGATGCCCTGGTTTTTGGGTTGCACTACAGGAACTCCCGGTTGCGGTGTTCCTCCAAGGTTTGTTCAGAACAACTGGGGGGGTACTCTGGGTGGTCCAATCCTAAAACAGAAGCTGTGGTTTTTCGGCAGTACGTTGTGGAACCACACGTATGAAAGCGGTCAAGTTCTTACTTCCCAGGGAGGGCTGTTTCCTGACCCGACCGGCCTGCAAACTCTGCAGTCGTCTTTTCCGAACAATCCCGCCGTTGCGGCAATAACGGCGAATGGACCCTACGCGTCTAAGCTCTTCCATGCCGGCCCGGTCCCGGGAACCACGAGCACGATCTCGGTGACCGATGGCAATACCGTGGCGAATGTCGAGATTGCGCAATTTGAGCGTTCGTTCCCCACCGCGATATTCGACCAGGAGCACCTGGGCAGGCTCGACTATCAGATGGATTCGAATGACCGCTTCTATCTCCGTTACAACTATCAGAACAACCCGTACAACCCCGGTTTTTATCTGGTAAGCGAAGCCGCGGCCGTGGCAGGTGGCTATCCGAACGTCAACGGCATCAGCCACGAAACGGGCGGCGACTGGACACACATCTTCACGCCATCGATGGTGAACCAACTGCGCTACGCTTTCCAGCAATCGAGCATCGGCTTCTACGGCGGCGCAATTCCAACTTGCACAATCAGCATCCAAACGACTTGCACTTCGACTGTAGGCTTGGGCGGATCATTTGCGGGTTATGGTTACGCAGGGGGTTTACCTCAGGGCCGGTTTGTGAAGGTCAACCAGGTGCAAGACAACGCCACATGGACAAAAGGACGCCACACCATACTCTTCGGTGGCGAGTTCGACTATCAGGATTCGCCCTGGGGCTTTCTTCCGAATGACGAAGGCACATTCAATTTCACTCCGGGTGCAGCATCGAACGCCACCTATCCCAACGGCATCCCGTTTAGCTATCCTGCAAGCGGATGCGGCACCGGCGGAGCCAATTGTGACAACGGCCTCACTGGATTCCTCGAGGGAATCGGCGTGCTCAACCTCTCAGAGGGCAGCCCAACCATACCCTTCAAGGAAAAAGACGCAGATTTCTATTTCCAGGATAACTTCAAGCTATCCAAGAGTCTTATGCTGAACCTGGGCCTGCGTTACGAGTTTTTCGGGCAGGCCATCAACTTTCTGCACAACGAAACCGTGGCTCGGCAGACCGGATCGAATCCCTTCTGGAACACAGCCCTGCCGCTTTCGGCCACCACCATCCCATCGATCCCATCGTTTTACAGGAACATTGAGCCGCGCATTGGCTTTGCATACACACCGTCGATTCTTCCCAATCTAGTTATTCAAGGTGGATATTCGATCAATGCCGATCCAGAGTTCTATGTGATCTTCGTGGATATGGCTACAGTGGCGCCAGCCGTGAACGCCGGAACAGTCGATTGCGACGGGGTAACTGTGACTTGTGTGCCAAGCGGCGGTCTCACCGAGGGTTCAGTACAAGCCGCCGATGACAAGTTGATTCCCACGGGTGGCGATCCGCGTGCGCTGCCCACGCAAACTGTCCCCTCTAACTTCCATAACCCTCAGGGTGAAACCTACAGCCTGGGCGTCCAGTACCAGGTGGCTAAGAATGCTGTGGCCACTGTGCGCTACGTTGGCAATCACACCTACGGCCAGTTCCAATCTCTTAACTCCAACCCTGACATTGGGGATGTTCAAAAATCTTTTCCCGACTACGGGAATGGAGAGCCGGTATGCACGACCGTAGGCGCTCCCGGATTCAACAGGCCGAACTGCAACTACGCTGAAGTAGACACCTTCGCCAACACTGCATTCTCACTCTACAACGCCCTGCAGACGTCGCTCACGGTACGGAACTTCCATGGCTTCACGGGGACGGCCGGTTACACCTGGAGCCGCACTATTACCAATACCACCGACTTTCTCGTAGGCGGCGATGGTGGCCAAGCCTCGCCCTTCGCTCAGAATCCACTGAACTCCGACATCGGAGAGCGCGGCGTTGACGGCAATTCATATCCAAACGTCTGGGGTATTCAGTTGACCTACACCGAGCCCTGGTATAAGGACCAGCACGGAATCATTGGGCGCTTGCTGGGAGGTTACATGCTGAACACCTTCTATCAGTACAACGGCGGCCAGGCGTACAATCCAATCCAAAATAGCTACGCAGTAACATCTGCAAATGTGCTGGCCGATATCTCTGGAACAGCGGGGAATCCCGGGGGCATAACTGCCGGAACCGCAGGGATTATTCAACCCGCAGAGGCCGAAACCAGCTTCTGCGATTTCGGTTTCTCTCAGGTGCCGTTTGGCGGAAATTCCTGCCGCCCCATCTTATCGAACCCCAGTGCGCCACTTGGCTCGGTTGGGATCAACCTGGGACCAGGCGGCTATGTCGATTACGTAACGGGTGCGCCGACCACCCCCTCGGCAGAGCACTGGCTGTGGAACGACCAATATGAAGCCATCAATCGCGGAAATCCCTTCCCTGGCGTTGGGCGAAACATCCTGCGCGGCGACAGTTTCAACGACGTGGACCTCTCCGCCGTCAAAACCATCCACCTCACCGAGCGGGTCAGCATGCAGATGATGGTAAGCGTCTTCAACTTAACGAACCGTGCCTACTATGGAACGCCGGACATCAACGTGGAACATAGTTTGTTTGGCGGCTTTGAAAGTACCCAATTTGGGTTCGGCACGAGCCAGGAAAGCGGAGCCGGTGGCGGCTCTTATCCGCAGGGGCTGGGCAATCGCAACGTCCAGCTCACCGGCAAGATCGTCTTCTGAGTTCAGATGACTCCTTGGCCTCCAGGTCTCAATTCGAAGATCGCCATGCACCGCTGAAATGCAACCTACTTCATCGCTGTGCTGGCCTGCACCACTGGGAGAAGTACGGCGCTCGGCCCGGATGAGCCATATTCAATCGACACCGTCGCCTTTCGAAAGTCTGAAGGTTGCGCGAAGAAGATGTTCTTAACGTAAGTCTGCGGGTTGCGGTCGTAGAGCGGAAACCAACTCGATTGAATCTGCACCATGATTCTGTGGCCGGGCTTGAAAACATAATTCATGGTAGGCAGCCGAAATTTGTATTCCTGAACTTCGCCTGCGGGGATCGGGCTCGGCGCGGAAAAACTCGTTCGGTATCGCCCGCGAAAGATATCCATGCTGACGGGGAGTTGATAGCCGGCCATCTCAGGCTGCTCTGCGTAGGTGGGGGGATAGACATCGATGATCTTGACTACGAAGTCTCCATCGGTGCCCGTGGTCTTGGCGAATATGTCGGCAATTGGCGCCCCTTCGACAAGCACCGGCGCTGTCAACACGGATGTCTTGTAGGAAAGCACGTCTGGCCGTGTGGAGACGAAGCGCTGGTCCTGTACCAACCACGTTGTCCAACGCGGGTGATCGTCGAACGAGATAGGTGGGGCGAGGAAAGGTACAGGCTTGGCCGGATCGGAATCGTAGCTGTCATCGCCGGAGGCTGCCTGCTTGAAGTCGAGACCATTGTTTGCCTCAAGATAAAGAGGAGTTAGATGCTGCTCATTTACACCCGGCCAATCGGCGAATTTGTCCCAGTGATTCTCCGCGGGGTTGTAAATGAGCACGGGTGGCAGCGAATCGGCAGGTGCTTCATCCTTGAGGTAAGTGTCGAAGAAGGGAATCAGCATATTCTTGCGAAAATCAGCCGCAGTATCGCCCTTCCACTTCAGAGGACCAAGGTTCTCAGCCGCACGATTAACCTGGCTATGGCACCATGGACCCATGACGAGGTGGTTATTCGCTTGCATGCCCATGGCCTTCAGGGCTTCCCAGGTATGGACCGCACCATACATGTCTTCCTGATCCCACAGCCCTTGCAGCCAAACAGTCGGAATGGAAGCAGGGTGAGCCGAGACCAACGCATCGAGCGCCTGGTTCTGCCAGAAAGCGTCATAAGCGGGATGCGCGGAGAGGCGTTCCCAGAATCCAAGTTGATCAAAACCGTTTGTGTTTGCCCAGTTCCCGGCGGAAACAGCATCAAGGAAGTTCTGGTAGTCGTCTGCACCCCAGCGCGGCACCGATTCTCCAGAACCAGTCTTGCTGCTCTGCTCAGTGAAGTAGTCGAGGTTTATCTGCCGGAACGCTCCGTAGTGAAACCAATCATCGCCCATCCAGCCGTCGATCATCGGGCTCTCGGGTGCCGCAACCTTCAGCGCGGGATGTGGGCCCAGCAGCGCCATTGTTACCGTCCATCCGTCATAGGAGGAGCCGATCATGCCGACGCGCTTGTTCGATTCAGGCACATTGTTTACGAGCCAGTCGATCGTGTCCCAGGCGTCTGTTGTGTCGTCGGTCTTACTCGGGTTGAGCGGACCTATCGGCGGACGCGTCATGACATACGCGCCCTGTGAGCCGTATTTGCCGCGGACATCCTGAAATACGAAGATATATCCGTCATCTACCCACTCGCGATCGGCCGACCACAACGTATCGCGAAGATGCGGGCTGTCATGCGACGAAAAGAACTTCGCGTCATAAGGCGTGCGCTCAAGCAGAATAGGTAGATCGTGTGCCCCCTTCGGAACAACGATTACGGTGTGCAACTTCACGCCATCGCGCATGGGGATCATCTCGTCACGCTTGACGTAGTCGTAACCTGTCTCGGGCTTCTGCCATTTGGAGGGAATATCACTACCAGTCTGAACCATGTCGCCGGCTTGCGCTAGATAAGCTGGCGGCATCAGGGAAACAAATAGCGCTAACATGGCGATACGTGATTTTCGATTCACAGGAACCTTCCATATCTGAAGTGATGACCGGTCTTACCTCAACTTATACAATTTATGCAAACTGCGCATTCCGACTTGGCAGGCGATGCGCCGGAGTCTGCCTCCCATGATCGAAGAGCTTCGACTACGGAGCCGTGTTGCTTGAAGTTTGTCTCTCATTCAGGGTGCGCGCATTGAGTGTGCTCGGCCACTTCTTCACTCCTGTCGGACCCCTTTAACCATTGTCGCACCCAGTATTATGCCTCCATCGGGTTCCTGCACAAAAGCAACGACTCGCAGATTGTCAGGGCTCATTCCTTCCCAAAGCTTCACTCGAAAACGCACGCTCAAATCCTTTCCCTTTTCCAGCTTTCCCACGCGAGTTAGACTCTTCACAACGGAGACATTCGTGAGCTTCTTGCCTTGATTTTCTCCGGCTTTGACGTCGGTAACGGTCCTTTCAATCGCGACTGCGATGTAAATGTCTCCATTGTGTTTGGCCGATGACGCATCTACGGAAACATGGCCCGCCAAAAATCCGGGGCCTGTTTTCTCAATTGTCGCCGACTCGATTCGCACTGACAACATCGCAGCCTGGGCAGCTTTTTGAAAGGTTTGGCGAAGCTGCTCTGGATGGTCCAGGCTCACTACGAATTCTCCATCGAGAAGGACCTGAGGCGGATAGATATCACTTAATTGGAGGCGATTCGCCTAGATTTGTTGACGCTCCGTGAAGATCCCAGAGGAAAACGGGTCCTTCCAGCCCTCATGATCGAAGTAGTCTATGTGCTCGCCTAACACGATCACCTGCGCTCCGGGGATGGGCTGCGCAGCGTCTATTCCTTCCACCCATGTATCGACCGGAGGACAGCTCGAGCACCCTTCCGAGGTAAAAAGCTCTAGCAGAATCGGTGTACGCTGTTGGGTTTCGGCAGGCAGAGCAGGCGGCAGAGAAACGGGCAGTATCAGGAAAAGCGACAGAAGCAGCGCGCAGATGCGGATCCGTGCGGAGGCGGGAAGTCCCATCACTGAACGGAGTAATCCAGATGCAGGTTCGAGAAACCGCAGAAGGATAGAATGGATCATGTCAAGTCCAAGGAAGTCACTGTAACTACCAAAGGGCCGGGAACTGGACAGGTTTAGACGTTGAGGTAAACCATGCGATGGGCATTCCGACACAGACGATGTGCGCGAAGGTGAGGTTAAGCAGCAAGCTAAGGGTCAAAGGTGGTTGCCTGGGGGCCGCGCATAGTGGAATGACGATGGAGTTCATAAATGCGAAGACGGCCAAACCGAAGATTGCGCCACCAAGAAATGGCCTTTCTTGCAGTACCGTCAGTTTGCGGCTCAAAAAATAGTACACGGTTGCCGCGCAGATGGCTATGAATAGATGGATCCCCAGGCCGAGTTCAGCCGTTATCCATCCTCCATGGAAGGCTTTCACGCCCAGCAAGCCACTTGCAATGTAATGGAAGATTCGTATTGGAGCAATTCCTCGAACGACTCGATTGAAGATCACAATCTCCAGGCCGTCGAGCAGCCCTGCAACGAAGCCCGCGGCTATGATTTGTTGATACGGGCTCAGACCATTCGGTTTCATTGGAGACCTATGATGCCCAACTGAGTTCGAATCCAGGAAGGTTGGTCTT
>Ga0302324_100005997_pt1 | contig 26385 bp, 17 predicted proteins | sample Palsa_T0_1_FD_201949 | JGI IMG/M metagenome (GOLD analysis project Ga0302324, IMG submission 201949) | Peat permafrost microbial communities from Stordalen Mire near Abisko, Sweden - Palsa_T0_1 | ecosystem: Environmental > Terrestrial > Soil > Palsa > Peat permafrost | place: Sweden: Abisko... | reverse complement strand
GCGCGACCGCATCATCCAGCAGGATCACGTAAACATTGTGGTGAAATTCGGCGACCATCGGGGCAGAAATGAAAGCAGGCGGCCAGCATATCCGCCGCCCGAGCTTCGATCCAGCCGCCGTGTCCCATTTCCTCAATCGTAAAATTCCTAAAATTGGTGAGGCCGAGCAAAGCGAGACGCCCGCGGCGCAGTGGGGGCAATCCGTGGTCCAAAATCCGTCATGAGCTCTCGAATCTGGAAGAGCATTCAATTCTGGCTCCGCAACCCGGTGCTGACCTACGCGGCCCGGCCTGCCGTGGCGGTGGTGGCATCCTTCCTCGTGGCGCGAATCTTGACGCTCCCGGAAGCATACTGGGCGGCGATTAGCACGCTGGTTGTGACGCAATCCGCGCCGGGCACAGCGTCTTCCATTGCCGGGCGTCGCTTTTTAGGCACGGCGGTGGGCGCTATGCTTGCCACGGCGCTGGCGATTTGCCTTCGGCCGGGCATTTGGGTCGTGGGCGCCGGCATCCTCTTGCTGGGATTGATTTTCACGGCGCTCGGCCGCGCTCACCAACGTCTCCGCGACCAACTCGATCGGACCACCTATCGGTTTGCCGGCATCACGCTGGCCATCGTCCTGCTCATTCCCCGTTCCGTCCCCGTGTGGGTCGCCGCGCTCCACCGCTTTCTCGAGGTCTCCACCGGCATCGCGGTGGCACTGGCCTTGACGTTCCTCTGGCCCGAGTGTCCGGACGACAAACCCCAAGAGACTGTGAAATAAGTAGGGAAGGGTCGCGTTGCCTCGATTTTTGGCTTGGGCAAGGCGCGACGAAGGAGCATACCCGCAGTGGTCTGTAACTGAGGAGCAACGCAGCCCAAGCCAAAAATCGAGGCAACCCGGAGGGCCGAGGCGGCGGAGGGGAAAAGGGGAAGGCTGGTCACGGGCGAGCCAAGGGATTTGGGCCGTCTGCCGGCGTTGCCCTCTCCTTGCAGCCCACAGAGGGGATGCTCGTCGCTCGCGCCTTGCCATCCGGCCCAAATCCTTTTCGCGCGGCCCTTCCCTACTTATTTCACAGTCTCTAAATGGCGGCAGGAGCTGGTGATTGATACAGGACCTGAGTGTTGCCCGCGAATCACGCGAATGACACGAATCACGGATCCGTCTATCCGCGTCATTCGCGTGATTCGCGGGCTCCTTTTGGTTGCGGCGGAAGGCCGCGGTGTGCCTCCCTCCATTTCATTCCAGCCCTCCGCGGCAAACCCTACACGATCGCGCTTGGATTGGGCGCCGCTGATTTCACACTTGTCCGGTACGGCGCCACCTTGACCACATTCTCCGGGTCGTAATCAATGAGCTGCAACCAATCCTCGGTGAGATCCCCCGGCGGGAAGATATCGTTCTCCAGGTACTCGGCATCGAGCGACGCTCGCAGGTCGTCCATGCCGATGCCTTCCTCCTCGCCGCTGGCGATGGCCCGCTTGATGGCCAGTCCCTTGGCCCGCTCGACGATGCTCGCGATGATGGCGCCGCTGATCAAGTCGCCGCGATAGAGCGTATCCTTCTTGCCCGAGCGCAGAGTGATGCTGAGGAAACGATTTTCGTCGCGATGCGTGAACTGGAGATCGATGAGTTTGTCGATCAACTGGTTGATCGCCCCATCGACGCTCCCGGCTTCCTGGACCAGCGCCGGGTCGTAGGGGAGATTCGGCCCCAGGTAAATGCGGTAGATTTCCCGCGCACCATCGCGCGTGGGGCGTGCGACCTTGATCTTCCGGTCGATGCGCCCGGGCCGCAGGATGGCCGGGTCAATGAGATCGGCGCGGTTGCTGGCCAGGATGATGACCACTTCCGCGAGCGACTCGATGCCGTCCATCTCCGTGCAGAACATGGGCACGAGGGTGGAAAGAATGTTCGAGTAGCGCGAGGCGCGGCGCGTGCCGAGGATGCTCTCCGCCTCGTCGATGAAGAGGAACGGCAGGTAACCTTCGCGGCGCTTCTCGCGCGCCGTGGCGAAGATTTCGCGGACCATGCGTTCGCTTTCGCCGACCCACATGTTGAGGATTTCCGGCCCTTTGATGTGCATGAAGTACTCGCGCATTTCTTCGCCGGTTTGCTGCTTGAGCTGTTGCGTGAGATTATAGGCTGTGGCCTTGCCGATCAGTGTCTTGCCGCAGCCCGGGGGGCCGTAGAGCAGGAAGCCCTTCGGCGTCGAATGCTGGAAGCGCTTGAAGAGATCGGGGTGCAGCAGCGGCAGTTCGATGGCGTCGCGGATGGCGCACAGGGCCTCCTCCTGGCCGCCGACTTTTTCCCAGGGCAGCTCCGGGACGCTGTCGAGGTAGTACTCGTCGCTATGGGGGCGGGCGAGGACTTCAATGGCGATCTTGTAATTCGGGTCGGTGCGCACTTCGTCGCCCGCTTTCAGTTTTTCCTTCAACAATAGATCGCCGCGTTGGAGCACGAGCGATTGCATGCCATGCTCGGTACCCACGCGCAGGCGGTCCGGGCCGAGCACTTCGTTGATTTTCACCACCGGCCCGCTGCGGTCGTAGCCGAGATCGCCGACGATCACGTAGGCTTCATTGACCAGCACCCGGGTGCCCCGGCGCAGCGACTCCATGGGCACGCGCGGGTCGACGTTGCAATAGTAGTCGCTGCCGCCCACGACGATCTGGGCGGTCTCGCGGTTCGGGGTGCCGAGGAAGGTGCCGATCCGGTTGGCCGGCGAGGTGACCTTCTTGATGATCGCCTCCATCTTTTCGATGGCCTGGCGGGCTTCGCTCATCGTGTCCTGGAGCTCCACCATCTCGACCCGCAAGTCGATCAGTTCACCGCGGACGATGTCGCCGGGCGGAAGTGAAGAGACAATGCGGTCGAGGCGTTCCAGCGGAGTGAGAGGTTCTCCGTGCGGCGTGAAGTCGAATGAGTCTTCGTCCATCGTTGAGTGTTTTTCAATTATACCGCCGCCAGCCCCTCACCGCAAATCCGACTATCAAATTAGTCGGCACACTGGCTCACGGAGCGGCGGTTGGAAACGGCCGACTCACTCGCCAGAGTGCTGACTCGCCCTTTTCGCACTTTCACTACCCCGCCGTCAGTGCCGCGCGTTCGTTCCCGAGAGCGCCGGTTTTTTCCAGGAAATAGTCGTAGCCGCCCGGGTAGCCGCGAACGACGCCGGCGTTGACGTGCAGGACTTTGGTGGCGAGCTTGCGGATCAAATGCACGTCGTGGCTGATGAAGACGAGCGTGCCCTGATAGCTCTCGAGCGCGAGGATGAGGGACTCGACGGTGTGAATGTCGAGGTGCGTCGTCGGCTCGTCCATGAGCAGCAGGTTCGGCGGGTCGACGAGGAATTTGATGAGGTTGAGGCGCGTTTTTTCGCCGCCGCTGAGAATGGCGGTCTTTTTGTAAATCTCGTCCTTGCGAAAGAGGAAGGAGCCGAGGATGGCGCGGGTTTCGTTTTCACTCAGCGTGCCGTTGGCATCCATGACCTCCTGGAGGACCGTTTTGGCCGGGTCGAGGGTCGCGGCGCGATGCTGGGAAAAGTAGCCGATTTTGGCATTCAGTCCCGGCTTGCGTTCGCCTTTTTGGAATTCGAGGACACCGGCGAGAATCTTGAGCAACGTGGATTTGCCGGCGCCGTTCGGGCCGACGAGCACGGTGCGTTCGTCGCGCTCGATATCGAGGTCGAGTCCGCGATAGACGACGTTGCTGCCGTAGGCCATGTGGATGCCGCTGAGCGACATGACCAGCGCGCCGCTGCGCGGCGGCTGCGGAATTTGGAACCGGAAGGGTTTGCGCGGTGGGAGTGGTTTTTCGATCAGTTCCATCCGCTCGATCTGCTTGAGCTTGCTCTGCGCCTGCGCGGCTTTTGAGGCCACGGAGCGGAAGCGGTCGGCGAATTCCTGGAGCCCGGCGATTTCCTTTTGCTGGTTTTTGTAGGCCGCCGCCTGCTGCTCGTAGCGCTCCTCTTTTTGCCGGAGGAAATCGGTGTAATTGCCGGTATAGCTGAGGAGTTTACGCTCGTGAATTTCGTAAACGGTCTGGACGATTTCATCCATGAACTGCCGGTCGTGCGAAATGAGCAGGATCGCGCCGGAGTAGTTTTTGAGATAGTTTTGCAGCCAAAGCAGCGCGAGCAGGTCGAGGTGATTGGTCGGCTCGTCGAGCATGAGGAGATCGGGCTCCATGACGAGCAGCCGCGCCAGGTGGGCGCGCATGATCCAGCCGCCGCTCAGCTCGCGCGCGGGCTTCTCGAACTGCTCTTCGCGATACCCGAGCCCGGCGAGCATGCGCTTGGCCCGGGCCTCGACTTGCGGATCGCTCAGGGCCTCGTGTTTGGCGTGGGTTTCGAGGTACTCAGCGCTGGAGACCTCACCGATCTTTTCCAACTCGTGCAGGCGCTTTTCGAGCGCCGGCACTTCGCCGGCGCGGCCGGTGGCGACATCGAGGGCGGTGACGTCGCCGACGACTTCGGCTTCCTGCGGCAGATAGCCGATCATCGTCCATTCATCGCGCTCGACGCCGCCGGCGTCGGGTTCCTCACGCTTGAGGACGATATTAAAGAGCGTGGATTTGCCGGCGCCATTGGGGCCGACCAGCGCGACGCGCTCGCCGTAGTTCACCTGCATGGCGGCGTCTTCGAAAAGGACGCGGCCACCGAGGGATTTTTTGAGCTCGCGGATGGTCAGCACGGTGAAGGATGAAGAAGATGGAGTACGCTTGCGGCTGGGCGCTGGCGGGTGCTTCGTTAGCTGCGAATGGGGTGGCGCGCCAGTGATTCGTGCGGATGGGGAGGGCTGCAACCTGAAATCTGAGACCTAAAAAGGAGACACGCCCTCCGAGGGGGATCGTTCACCGTCCCACATTTAATGCGAAATGCTCGGTAGCGCTCCGCTCCGGGAACTAGAAACGAGAAACCAGAAACCGGCCCTCCCACCTCATTTTTTGATCCCCCGCAGATACTGGTCAAACCAGTCCGCCAGGACGACGACGTCGGGGCCCTGGTCGGTCCACCCGTGGCCGGCGCCGGGTTTGACGATGAGCTTCGCCGTCGCGCCGGCTTCGGTGGCTTTTTGGACGAACGATTCCGATTGCTGCAACGGCACCCGCTTGTCCTCGTCGCCGTGGATGATGAGCGTGGGCGGCATCTGACGGGTAATGTGGTAGATGGGCGAGATTTGGCGGCCGAGCTGCTGATGGATTTCCGGGGTGTCGTCGGCGCCGGGAGCGAAGAAGGCTGCGCGCAAATCCTTCAGCAGGCCCACCCCGAGCGCATCCTCGCCTGGTGCTCCGTAGTTCAGGAAATCGGTGGGCGGATAAAAGCAGGCCACCGCCTGGACGGCGCTGCTCTCGCGATCGATCGCGTCCTTGGCGTCGGCGTTGCCCGGGCCTCCTTGCGTACCCAAGGTGAGCGAGAGATGCCCGCCCGCACTCCCGCCGGTGACACCGAGGTGACCCGCTTTCACCTGCCACCGGTTGGCATTGTGGCGGATGAAGCGGACGGCGCGATGGATGTCCTCGTCGATCTCCGGGACGGTGAACTTTGGCTGGCAGCCATGGCAGACGGCGAAAATGGTGTAACCACGCTCGAGATACGCGGCGTAATAGTTCGGGTTGATGCTGTCGTGGTTCGACTTCCACCCGCCGCTGACCAGGTAAACGATCCCGTAGCCGTTGGCTGTTTTCGGCTGGATGACATCGAGTGTCAGCGCCACTCCAAATTTCCGGCCATAAACGACGTCTTCGATGCGGGTGAAGTCGACCGGGGATTGGGCGCGAGTGGGGGCCAGCGGGAGAAGGAGGGCGAGGAGGACTGGGAGGAGGTTGCGCATGATGAAGGGGGGTGGTGGAGCGGCGGACAATCGAACAATCAGACAATGGGACAATCAGATCATCCGATAGTCGGCCGGCCTGCCTGTGGAAGCTGATGGCCGAAACTTGAAACTTGAAACTTGAAACCCGTGGCTTGCGGCATTGTTAGGGGCGACTGGGGTATACTGCTCGCATCGCGACAGCGCTCTCTACGATACCCGGCAGGCCTTCAGCGATGTGTGTGGGGCGAGAAACTCGACGCAGCGGCGCTCGGACCAGGGTTGCAGGCCGTGCGCGAGATCCAGGAAACCAACGTGGCCGCCGGAGTCGGGGGCTTCGAGGAAGAGGTGCGGGTTCGCTTCGGCTTCCCGCCAGGGGTAGGCTTCCGGGGCGAGGAAGGGGTCGTTGCGGGGCTGGAGGAGAAGGGTGGGGACGGTGATGTGGGGGAGGAATTGGCGGGAACTCGCCTGGGTCCAGTAATCGGCGGCGTCGCGGAAGCCGTGCAAGGGACCGGTGTAGCGGTCGTCGAATTGCTGGAAGCTGCGCATCTGCCTTGCACCGGCGGCGTCGACGATGCCGGGAAAGAGCATGGCCTTGGCCTCGATCTTTTCGATGAGCGAGGCGAGAAAGCGCCGCAGGTAAATGCGATTGCTGCGACGCTCGTCGAGTTGGCGGGCGCAGGCGGCGAGATCGATGGGCGCGCAGACAGCGACGGCGGCGCGGATAGCCGGGTGTGCCGGGGCTTCCCCGAGATATTTCAGGATGACATTGCCACCGAGGCTGAAGCCGATGAGGGCGATGGCCGGATAGTCGAGGGCAGCGCGGGCAATGACGGCGTGCAGGTCCCCGGTCTCGCCGCTGTGATAGGCGCGCGGAAGCCGGTTTGGCTCGCCGCTACAGCCGCGGAAATTCCAGGCGAGCGCGTCCCAGCCGGCACGGGCGAGGGCGGCAGCCATGCCGCGGATGTAGGTTTGCGTCGAGCTGCCTTCGAGGCCGTGCGCGAGGATGGCCACGCGCGGAGCGCCGCATCGGAGCCAATCCAGATCGAGGAAGTCGCCATCGGCCAATTCAAGCCGTTGACGGGCGAAGGCGGCCAGGACGCGGCGCCGCAGGAGCACGGGAAGGATGGTCTGCACATGCCCGTTCCTGAGGAGAAACGGGGCGCGGAACGTGGACGGGATAACCGGCATTGAGGCGGCGCTTAAGCCTGCTTTTGACGGCGTGACTCCCACGTCTCGGGCCTTGGCGACCAATCGCCTTCGCCCAGGAAAACGGAGGCGATTTCGCCGAGACCTACCTCCAGTTGCTCTTGCGCGGCAGCTTCACCGGCATCGTGCCACGTGGCTTGCGTGACGAACCGGCGGAATTCTTCCGGTTTGGGACGGACTTCGCGATTGATAATATCCAGAAGGACCTGAGCCAGACTGTAAGCGACGCGCTGGCCTTCCGGTACGTGAAAGGATTTTCCCATCCAGAATTCCTGGATCGCGTCGGCATTCCAGTACGCTTCATGCTCCGCGTGCAGCTCACGATCCACGGCGGCAAATCGGCCGCCGGCAAGATCGGCATCAAAGGCCTCGGCGAGAGCTTCGTTCAGCCACGACGGCAGCGGAAGGTGAGCCACGAGATTGTGCGCGAGTTCATGCGCGAGCGTCACGCGCTCAGAATCCATGGTGAGTTGCTCGTAATAAGCGATATGGGCGTAGCCGTTGCGAAGAAACATTCCGCCCGAAGTGGCATGCTCCCCTTCGGAGTAGAAGTGCGCGATGTAGGGGTAGTACTGGTCGAGGCTCGCGAAGCGCAAAACGACGTGTTTTCCAATTCCATCTGTCCAGGCGACATCGCCCAGCGTCTGCACCAGCCGGGCCCGGGATCTTTCGAGAAACTGGAGCATGCGGAGACGCGCCGCTTCATCCAGGGAGGAAACCAAATGGAAATGCTCGGATTCCACGACGGAATAGGCGTCACCGAGCGTGGTGCGCAGACGTTCGAGCCAGTGGCGCGTGATGTGACAGGTGGCCTCTGCCAGATCCTCTTTTTTGACCCACGCGCGCTCCCAGCCCCAGATGGCCGGCCAATCGGGCCGGGGAAATGCGTCGAGCTTCGGGAACCATTCGTCGCGGTCGGGAACCTCAAGCGGCATGATCCAGAGCTATGCAGTTCGTGCAACTTCCGCCAAGGGGAAAAGTGCGGGCGGTGGATCCTCGATCGTCGTTCCCATCAAAATTCCCTCTGCGGCCCTCTCTAACTTCTCGGCGCCTTTGCGGTTAGCTGAACTCAGCCGCACTCGATTGCGGTTCACCAGGCTGCCCGAGCTTGCGGAGTACCGCTTCGATCGGCAGGGTGGCAATTCCCACATTTCTCATGAAAACCTCCCCATCCTTCCCCTCTTGCATCGTTTCCCGTCTCGCCGTTGCCGGCGCGGCGTTGGCCATTCTGCTCGGTTCCACGTCCGTCCGCGCTGCCGATCCGACACTTCAACTCAAGGACAATGATGTGTGGGTCATGTCCGGCGACAGCATCACGGCGCAGCGGTTGCACACGAACTATATCGAGGCCTTTTACCGCACGCGCCATCCGGAATGGCATCTGCACTTCCGCAACTCCGGGATCGGCGGCAATCGGACCGGGAGCATCCTGGCGCGGTTTGACTATGACGTCGCCGCCTGGAAGCCGACCATCGTGAGCATCGAACTCGGGATGAATGACGTCAACGGGTCGGTGGAAGAGTATATCAAGGGGATGAAGCAACTCATCGCGAAGATTCGCGCCATTCCGGCCCAGCCGGTGCTGATTTCTTCGAGCCCGGTCGATGACGGGAGCATCATGAACGATTGGAAAGGCGAACGCTGCCAAAAGATTCATCCCTTTACCGAAGCGCTGAAGAAGCTCGCGGCCGATGAGAACGTCGTCCTGGTCGATCAGTACCACGCGCTCATCGATTTATGGGGCCAGAATCGGCGCAAGGGCGAAGCGCTCGCGGTCAAGAATGGCACCTGGCCACCGAAGGCGACACCCGTGCCGGCCACTCCCGCGGCCACACCGGCCACCGCTGCCAGCGGGGCCACGCCGGCCCCGGTCAGGAAACCGGAGCCCCCGATTGCGCCGTCTCTCATTCCGCTCGGCGGAAATCCGGTGCATCCCGGCCCGGTGGGGCAGTACAACATGGCGGCCGTGATTCTCGAGGGCTTGAAAGCGGACGGAGAAGTGAGTTCCGCGACGATCAACGCCGATGGCAAAGTGGTCGAGGCAAAGCGCTGCAAGATCACGGAAGGAAGCGCAAAGGACGGCAAGCTGAGCTTTACGCGGCTGGACGAGTGCGGCCCGTGGCCGATCCTGCCCACGGCGAAGAGCGCGCTCGAACTGCTGCCCGAGACGCTCAAACTTTCGCAATACTTGCTGCGTGTGCCGGGCCTCGCCGATGGCGAATATCACGTGAGCATCAACGGCAAACCAGCCGCAACGGTGAGCGCGAAGGACCTCGCCGCGGGGTGGAATCTCTCGACGGTCTTCGAAGGGGTGCTTGCGGACCGGGCGACCGACATCAACGGGCTCATCACCAACCTCGAAGGTAAACTGAACACGGACTGGCGCGCGGCGAGCAAGGCGAACGAAGAGGACCGGCTGGCGGCGGCGCAAAAGGCGATCGACGAGGCGGAAGCGGAGATCCAGAAGGCGATTCAGCCCATCCCATTACACTTCGAAATCGCCAGGTGACGATCGTTGATTTCCACGCACCGCCTGTCACACGAATTGACGCGGCCGCCTGGACACGCCCTCGTGTCTCTATTCCTTCATTTCTTCCTTTTTTAAAGATTTCACGCGGGTCTTCATTTGCGTTATCCGCGTAGCCGAGTCCGCGAGACGCCCAAGGCGCAATGGGGGCAATTCGCGGGTCTTCTTTTTCGAGTTTTTGGGTGCAGTCCCCGTTGCACCATGGGCGTCTCGCTGCGCTTCGGCTCCGTGGTTTACTCCCCCCGGCTGCGGCGAAGCCGCGCATCGATCGCGGACGATTTCGCGATAGCGCTTGGCACCATCCGCCAGGCGCGGAATGATTCCGCATGGCCCGCCCATACATTCTTTCCCGGCCCACTCCGCCGGCTGGTTCGCGCATCGATTTCGCCGCGGAACTGAATCCCCAGCAGCTCGCGGCCGTGACGGCGCCGCCCGGTCCGGCGCTGGTCATCGCGGGTGCGGGCAGCGGCAAGACGCGCACTCTCACCTACCGCGTGGCCTACCTGATCGAGAATGGCGTCCAGCCGCAGAACATTCTTCTCCTGACGTTCACCAACAAAGCCGCGCGCGAAATGCTCGACCGTGTCGCGAATCTCCTGCCCAATGACATCACCGGACTGTGGGGTGGCACGTTCCATTCGGTCGGCAATCGCATCCTGCGCCGCCATCCCGAGCCCGCGGGGTTCGCCGCGGGCTTTTCCATCATGGACCGCGAGGACCAGCAGGACATGCTCGATTCGGTGATCGCCGCGTCGGGTCTCGACCCAAAGGACAAGCGTTTCCCGAAGGGTGAGGTGCTCGCGGATGTTTTCAGTTTCGCGATCAATACAGGCCGCACGATCGACCAGGTCCTCGTCGAGAAGTATCCGCACTTTCTCGAGTTCAGCGAAAAGATTGCCGGGGCGCAGAAGAAATACGAGGCCAAGAAGCGCGCCGCCAACTCGCTCGATTTCGATGATCTCCTGGAAAAGACGTTGCTCCTGCTCGAAGGCCATACCGCCATCGCCGAACGCTACCAGCGGCAGTTTCAGTATGTCCTCGTGGATGAGTACCAGGACACCAACCGCATCCAGGCCGATTTCATCGACATCCTCGGACGCTCGCAGCGCAATGTCATGGTCGTCGGGGACGACGCGCAATCGATCTACTCCTGGCGCGGCGCGAATTTCAAAAACATCCTGGACTTTCCGAAGCGCTACCCGGGCGCGCTGGAATTCAAGATCGAGACGAATTACCGGAGCGCACCCGACATCCTCGACGTGGCCAACTCGGCCATCGCGGCGAATGTGCATCAATTCAAGAAAGAACTGGTCGCAGTCCGCCCGGCGGCGGCGATGAAACCCGCGCTCGTGCCGCTCGCCGATTCCAACCAGCAGGCGCTTTTCATCGCGCAACGCATCCTCGACTTGCGCGAGGAGGGCACCGAGCTGCACGAGATCGCCGTGCTCTACCGGGCGCACTTCCACTCGATGGAAGTGCAGATGGAACTGACTCGGCACGGAATCCCCTTCAGCATCACCAGCGGCCTGCGTTTTTTCGAACAGGCGCACATCAAAGACGTCGCCGCTTTCCTCAAGTACGTCGTCAATCCCCGCGACGAGGTCGCCTTCAAGCGCATGGCGCGGCTTTTGCCCGGCATCGGGGCGCGCACGGCCGAACAACTCTGGACCGGTGCGAGCGACGCTCTCTCGCGGAGCACCGTAACGCCAGCGGCTCGCTTGCCTGCGGAGGAGGTTCGGGACACCACGGCCGGGCCGCCTCCGTCCCATTTCCGCGATCTCCTCCTTCCCCTCAAGGTCCCCGCCAAGGCCACCAAGGCTTGGGAACAACTCGCCCACACCCTCGATGAAATCGCTCCCGGCGGCCGGCCCCACCCGCCCGCGGAGATGATCCGCAGTGTCATCGAGGCCGTTTACGATGATTATCTCAAAGCCAAATTCCCAAATTACGAGCAGCGCCGGGAAGACCTTGCCACACTCGCCAATTTCTCGAGGCAATATGAGAACGCGGCGGATTTTCTCGACCAACTCGCCCTGCTGACCAGCCTCGACAGTGAAGTCACCGCGACGAACGAGGATACCGAGATGCTCACCCTCTCGAGCGTCCACCAGGCCAAAGGCCTCGAATGGAAGGTGGTCTTTGTCATCTGGATGACCGACGGCATGTTTCCGAGCAACCGCAGCCTCGAGAGTGAAGAAGCCATCGAGGAAGAACGCCGCCTTTTCTACGTGGCCATAACTCGCGCGAAGGATGAGCTGTATCTGACCTACCCCAACCTGCGCCTCAATGCCGGTTACGGTGAAATGCTTCAGCGCCCCTCGCGTTTCCTTGGCGAACTGCCGAAAGAGTTACTGGAGGAGTGGCAGGTTGGCGGGGCGAGTTGGTAAAAATCGCATTGTCCGGCATCCGCATGGATCGTTGGCAGTCCACGGACGGGAAGCCGCGCGACGATATCCGGAAGGCGGGTCTTTGCCAGATCGGAAGGCGGGTAAAATTTCGTATTTCGAGCTTGCCTGACGGAGCGGGTTTTGCCACACAGGCTTTGCTGCGAGGACAATCGCGGGCGTGGACTTGTTCTTCCCCGGGGTGGCCCTCTCAATCCAACAACCAGTTTCCATGTAACGCTCGGAGGATGATGGCTTATGAAAACCCGTGTGGTGGTCGTCGATGATCACGCTTCGATTCGGCAGATGTTGGGCATCGTGCTCTCCCGCGAGGGGCCCTATGAGATGGTGGGGGAAGCGGGAAACGGTTTCCAGGCGTTGAAGGAATGCCGAAAACTCCGGCCGCACATTGTGGTGCTCGATTTGCTCCTGCCGGAATTGAATGGGCTGGAAGTATTGCGAATTCTGCGCGGAGAACTCCGGGAAAGCCGCTTCATGGTCTACTCCGGGACGCTGAACCGCAGCCTCATCGTCGAGGCCCTCCAGGCGCACCCACACGGATTTGTCCACAAGAGCGATGCGCTGGCCGTTTTTTGCGAAGCCTTGCGCGCCGTCGCCGGCGGGTGTTGCTATTTTACGCCATTCGCCACAAGGCTGCTCGACGATGAACGCCACGGCCGCGTGGCTTCGGCCCACCTGACCGAGCGCGAGCGGGCGGTGCTGCAAATGATCGCCGAAGGCTTGAGCAACAAGGAAATGGCCAGCCGCTTTTCCATCGCGCCAAAGACCATCGAGCACCATCGTGCCCAAGTCATGCAAAAGCTGGGTCTGCACAATGTCGCGATGCTCACGCGCTACGCCGTGCGGCTCGGGCTCGTCACGGCGGAAATCTAAACCGCTTCCGTCTCCTCATCTGAGCTCGCGGCGGCGAGTTCGAAGGTTCTGGTTTGCCCCCATTGCACCGTGGGCCTCTCGCCGACTCGGCACTGGTTCCCGCAGTGGAGCGCTGCATGAAAACCGGGAACGGAGAACCTGGCACTTCACCGTTGGATGTTGGGGGTTGGATGTTCCGACGCGGGCGCCGGATGCTCTTTTTCGACGTCTTTGCTTGATGCCCGCGGCGGCGGCTGTTTGAAAAGCGCGCGGATTTTCATGGAATTATCACCCGATCACAAACTCGCCGGCGTGCTCGCGCCGCTCTTTGCCCTGCGCGGCCAGAACGACCTCGGCGTCGGGGATGTCGGCGCCCTGCGGGAGCTGATTGATTGGTCGGTCGAGCAGGGCTTCCGCGTGGTGCAGCTCCTGCCGGTAAACGAAACCGGCAACGACAATTCGCCCTACAACGCCATTTCCTCGGTGGCGCTCGACCCCACGACGATCGAAGTCACGCCCGAGGCGCTCCCGGACTTGAACGCCCTCGAGATCGAGGACATCGTCTCGACCATCGGCGTCTCCGCCTGGCGCAAGGGGCCGGTCGCCTACCCGCTGGTCAAGGCCTTGAAATGGAAACTGCTCGAACAGGGCTTTGAGAATTTTCTCGCCCGTTCCTGGAAGCGCAATGACAAGCACGCGCGGGCCTTTCGCGCCTTCATGAAGGAAGAGGCGGCGTGGCTGGACGGCTACGCGCTGTTCCGCGTTTTGATCGACCAGAACGGCGATACCGAACGCTGGGATCTCTGGCCGGAGGAGCAGCGCACTTTCACCCGGGCGCAGGCCTGGCTGGCCGCGCAAAAGACCCCCAAACGCCGCGAAATCGAGCACCGCCTGCGGTTCGTGTCCTACGTGCAATGGATTGCCTGGGAGCAATGGCGCGGCATCCACGCCTACGCCGGCGACCGTGGTCTGGCCCTCATGGGCGACATTCCGTTCGGCATCAGTTATTACAGCGCCGATGTCTGGACGTGGCCCGAGCTTTTCGACCACAAATGGTGCGGCGGATGCCCGCCCGAGCGCGTTTTTGCAGCCGATCCGTTTACCTACAAATGGGGCCAGAACTGGGGTATCCCGTTGTATCCATGGGCGACGCACCGGGAGCAGAATTTCGACTGGTGGCGCCATCGGGTGCGTAAAGTGCGCGCCTGTTTTCATCTCTTCCGCATCGATCACATTCTGGGCTTCTTTCGCATTTATGGCTTCCCGTGGCGGCCGCAGCTCAACGCCGAATTTCTCCCGCTCACCGACGACGAGGCCAGGAAACGCGCCGGCGGCGATCTGCCACATTTCGTGCGGTTTGACGACGATACGTCCGCGCACAAAGCGGCGAACGGCACGCAGGGTCGCGAAGTGCTCAAAGTGCTGCTCGAGGAGTGTGGCCAGTACCGGCTCATCGGCGAAGATCTCGGGGTCGTGCCCGATTACGTGCGGCCGTGCCTGACCGAACTCGGCATCGCCGGCTTCAAGATTCCCTACTGGGAAAGCGAACCCGACGGCCGGATGATCGCGGGGCGCGAGTACCAGCGGCTCTCCGTGACCACCTACGCCACGCACGATTTCGAGCCGCTTCGCGCGATGTGGGAAGGCTGGATGGCAAAGATCGAGAACGCCGAGCACGGCGGCCCGGAAACGCACGCCGCGCGCGATCGCGCGTGGAACGAAGTGCGGCGGCTCGCGGACTGGGTCGGCCTCGAAGTGCCGCGTATTACGCCTTATACGGACAAAGTTCAGGAAGCGCTGCTCCGCGGCCTTTTCGCATCCAATTCGTGGATGGCAATTTACATGATCACCGATCTTTTCGGCACCACACAGCGCTTCAATGTCCCGGGGGCCGTCAGCGAGTCGAACTGGAGCCAGCGCCTCTATCCGCCCATCTCCCAATGGCGCCGTGATCCCGCGATCGCGCGAAAAATGGAACGCGTTCGCGAGATTCTGCGCGCCAGTGGGCGAATCTGAGCAAATTTCTGATTTAGAGAACGTTCCCGCTGCGCGCTGGCGCACTTCACCCTTGGCTCTCTCGCGCAGCGCGGAAAATCATTGCCGTGTCGCCCGCGATTCGCTGAATCTCACGCCCGCTTTCGCCAATCCACGTTCCGCTTCCTTCCGAATTCCTTTTCTATGAATACTCCCATTCGCGTCGCTATCACCGGAGCGGCCGGACAAATCGGCTATTCGCTGCTCTTCCGCATCGCTTCCGGCGCGATGTTCGGTCCCGAGCAGCCGGTCATTCTGCACCTCGTCGAAATCGAGCCCGCCCTGCCCGCGCTCGGCGGCGTGGTCATGGAGCTGCAGGACTGCGCCTTCCCGCTGCTCAAGGGCATCGTGCCCACGGCGGACCTCGCGGAAGGGTTCGCCGACGTGAACTGGGCCTTGCTCGTCGGCTCGGTCCCGCGCAAGGCGGGCATGGAGCGCAAGGATCTGCTCGGCATCAACGGGAAGATCTTCATCGGGCAGGGCAAAGCCATCGAGAAAAATGCCGCGGCAGACGTGCGCGTCCTCGTGGTCGGCAACCCGTGCAATACCAATTGCCTCATCGCCATGAACAACGCCAGGGGAGTGCCGGCCCGCCGCTGGTTTGCCATGACGCGTCTCGATGAAAACCGCGCGAAGATGCAGCTCGCGCTCAAGGCCCGGGTCGATGTGACCAGCGTGACGAACCTCGCCATTTGGGGCAACCACTCGGCGACCATGTATCCCGACTTTTACAACGCGCGCATCGATGGCCGCCACGCAACCGAAGTCATCAACGATACGCATTGGCTGCAGGGCGAATTTATCACCACCGTGCAGCAGCGCGGCGCGGCGATCATCAAGGCCCGCGGCCTGTCTTCGGCGGCCTCGGCGGCCAACGCCGTGGTGGACACGGTTCGTTCGCTGACCACGCCCACGCCCGAGGGCGAATGGTACAGCGTGGCTGTCCATTCCGAGGGCCTCTACGAAGTCGAGCCCGGAATCATCTCGTCATTCCCAATCCGTACTTCGCACGATGGCGCCTGGGAAGTGGCCAAGTGGGTGCCCATCGGCGATTTCAGCCGCACCAGGATCACTGCCACCGTCGCCGAACTCAAAGAGGAGCGCGAATTGGTGCGCGAGTTGCTCGGCTGATCGGCAGGTTCTACTTTTTCGAAGGCGCCCCCTGATAGGTGGCAATGCTCACGTTGAAACGCCGCCTGGGCGCGCTTGCCGCGATTTCCCGGTAGCCGTTCCCTTTCCACACAATCAGTTGCATCTTGGGATCATCAGTCAGGCCGCGGACAAATTCGTATTGCCCTTCGTTGTGGACCAGGTAGCCGTCGAGCGCCACAATGACGTCGCCAGCCTGGAGTCCGGCCGCCGTGGATGCGGGTGAGGTGGAAGTCAGCAGCGTACCGTCAGCCGGCGGCGCCGAGAAATCCGGGAGCGTGACCTTCGTCATTCCGCTGGGAAAGACCTGGTTTACCAGGCCCGTGGCCGCCGTCTTGAACGCGGGATCTTTGTCCTGGTTTCGCAAATAGAACGCCGTGAGCGGTCCGTTGCCGTCCTTCTCATAACGCTCGGCGATTTTCTTATAGAAGTCTTCCGCTTCCTTGAACTGGCCGTGTTTTTCTTTCAGCCGGGCCATCGTTTCCAACCCGCGAAAGGAATAGACTTCCGCCGCCTCGTTCGCGATCGCGAGCGCCTTCTCGGCCTGGCCGTGCTCGTCCAGATAGTTGACGAGCCAGCCGCATTGGTTGGCCATGCTTACCCTGTCCGGTGAAAGATCCACCCCTTTCTGGTACGCTTCGGCGGCCTTCTCCGGTTGATTCGCTTCGCGATAATAGTTGCCGAGCTCAAAAAACCGGTCCGAATCCAGTTCGCAGATCCGCTGCATCGTATCCAGATAACCGGGCGAGCGGTCCTTCTCCACCGCCGCCAGCTTTTGCAGCGCCCATAAGTTGTAGTATTTCAAAGTTTGGTAGGTGGATTCCGCGACTTCGACGGGTGGATCTTTGTGGTACTGCATCCAGAGCTTTGTCGACTGAACATCGTAACTCGCCGGCGCGATACTCAGCACTCCATCCCACCACGCCTTGTCCGACAGTGGTGGAAAATTGATGCAATTCCGCCGGAAGCAAATGCCATAAGTGGTGCCGAATGGCAGCGGCGGTTTCGCCCAATTCTCGGTGGGAGGAACGCCCACGGCCGGACACTTCCGGTCGGCATATCGCAACTCCCCCCAGGCCGACGGCGGAACTGCCTCCAGATGCCGGGTGATCAGCGTGGTTACGCGCTGGCTGATGGCCGGGAGTTCGCCTTGGTCTTCGGTCAATTCTCGTTCCAAAAGCGGGAGCAGCAGGAGGCCATCGAAGTTCTTTCGAATGAACTTTTGCGCGTCCCGATATTCCGGCACCCCCCACTTATCGCGCAGGAAATCAATCGTCGCGTGAATGCTCTGACACAGATGGCGCTGGTGCTGTGCGCTCCACAAATCCCAGCCGAGGACGCTGATCTCGTCGTGGCCGTCGCTGCTTTTCACCACGGTGCGGGCCGGAAGTTCACTCAACGCTTTGACGACATCGTTTTCCCCGAGTTTGGCGTCAAAGAATAATCCCCAATCGCTCTGCAACGAATTCAGCTCCGCGCCGATGCTGTTTTCTGCGAACTGATGGCCTCGCTCGACGCCAAAAGCGCTTTCCAGGATAATCCGCCTCCAGTCGTCCACGGGCGCCGGCTTGCGGGTGCCGATGGATTGAATGGCGAAGTCACATCCGACCGTTCGCGTGCGGGCGAGAAACGTCTCCCGTAGCTCAAAGAGTGTGGGTTCCGTCGTCACCTGCCGCCAGTCCGTCGTGTTGCGCATCCGCAACGCCCGTGCCCACGCCGCGGTGCCCGGGGTGTTGTCCTTTTCCAGGTCGGCCAGGAGCGCCAGGGCCGGGGCTTCGCGGCCGACGAGCGTTTGCAGGGCCGCCTCAGCGACTTTGCGGACCGGGCTGGCGCTTTCCGGTTGGAGCGCGTGGGCGATCGTCAGATGCGCGGCGATCCGGCAGATTTCGCGGCGGCTGTCGCTGAATTCGCCCGCCGCCTCCCGCAGCGCAAATGCCGCGGTGACCAGGGCGGCCTGCTCGTGAAGGCCGGCGTCCAGCGGAGCCTTCGTGAGCGCTTCTGACAAGCGCTTGGATTCCTGGCGAAGGATTTGCGGTGTCGGCGAAGTCAGCGTTTCCACGATGGCCACGTCCTTGGTGGGTGGCGTGGACGGCGCGAGCCCTAAATCGGCCTGCACCTTGGACGCCCACGGCACATATTCCGCAGGCGACCAGATGAAATCTTTCCACTGCAAACGGGCTCCGAGGTTGCCGACGTGAAATGAATATGTCGTCTTTGCAGCATCAACGTCTGTCCCGTCGATTTTCGCGATGAGCTCATAGGACTGAGGTGCTGCCGTCTGCGGTTTTGTGACCAGGTCCAGCGATTTCGGGTCCCAGTGACGCGCGAAAGCGAGCATCTCCGTGATGTCCCGCGCGGTTTCATCCACCAGCCAATGCTCTTCCGTAGCGTATTTCCATTTCGAATTCTGCGCATCGGGGCCCGGCCCTTCGCCGGCGCCAGTGTACTGGCGGTAATTATACCAACCGATATAGCCTGCGACGGGCAGAAGAATGACCAGCAGCCAAACGGAAACTTTCCGGGAAGATGCGCTCATAGCGGGGGATTCACGAGAATTCGCCCGACATTTAGCGAGTCGTTTCCGCTGCGCCAAGCAGGAATCCGCACCCGCACCGAATTGTCACAATCCGCAGGATTTTACCAAGGAGTCGCCACGCGCTGGGGTTGAACGTTCGCCACCTTACACCCGATGAAACTCACCCCTCGCCTCCCGATCGTCGCCCTTCTCCTGGCTGTCTTGTTCGCCTGCAATCCGCCGGCTTCCCGCGCCGAAACCCCGCCGCCGATTTGCAACCGCGTGCGCTTTCAACCTGCGCCGAGCGATGCCAAGGGCATGGTGGGCGCAAGAATTGAGGGCTCGAACGTTTCGCGTGCGGAGGGATTTGTGACCCTCGCGGAGATTAAAGCTGCGCCGCCCGCGAAGGAGTGGGGGGAACTCAAATTCGATAACCAAAAGGTTTACCGTTATCTGCGCTGCAGTCTGCCGCCCGGCGTCGGCAGAATCGGTACGGTCGAATTCTACGCGGGCGATCAACTCATCGCCGGCGCCAGCGGCGCCAAAGGCGTCCCCTTTATTTATTTCCCGGGCGATGCGCAGGACGACCGCACTGTTGCTTTCGATCTCACCGATGCCGCCACCGCGCCGCGGCCCTCTTTTCAGCCCGGCGCGAGCGACCTCAAAGGTTCTGCCGATGTGAAGATCGCGTCGACGCCGGATGCGGCGATTCGCTACTCACTCGACGGCATCTGGCCCACCGCGGAGCACGGCGAAACTTACACCACGCCGATTCACGTGGAGAAGAATACCACGATCATGGCCGTGGCCATGCTACCCGATCGCGCGCCAAGCGTGCCGGCCACCATCACCTACCTCTTGCCCGACTCCACCAAGCCCGGCTTTGAAACCGTGGGCCTGGGCAACAGTCTCACCGGGACCACGTCCGGGACCTGGCGGTTTGTCCGCACCGCGGGTATTACCCAAAAATCGATGATGTTCGGGAGGGGCGGCGCGCTCACGCGGGAACTCTGGGCGTTGGAATCCGGAGAATACGCCGCCGACAAAGTGGCCAGCGCCAAGGAAGAGACGGCGCGGAAGAAAGGCTCCGAGCCGTGGACCGAGTTTTGGAAAAAGGTCGGCAAGCCCGACATCCTCACCCTCCAACCGCGTGACTTCGACTTGGACAAGGAGATCGCGGCGGAGATCAATTTCATCAAGCTCTTCCGGGAAAAATCACCCGACATCCAGCCGTGGCTCTACTGCGAGTGGGTGGAGATGGCCCGGCAGCGCCCAAGCGACAAAGGCCTGGTGCCGAGTTACCAGATGACCAAGACCTTTCCCGCGCTGACTTGGGAGGAGTCGATGAGTGCCATGCTCCTCTATGTCGAGGAACTCCAGCACCGGTTGGCCGCCGCGCACCTCGACGGCAAGCCAGCCCATATCATTCCGTCCGCGCTCGCCATGGGCTGGATCAAAAATAAAATCGATCACGGCCAGTTTCCGGGTGTGAAACCGGGCAGCTTCTATTCGCTGATTTTTAACGACCAGGTCCATCCTGCCGCTTCCCCGACGAACGGCTCGGCCAATGGCGCGTTCCTTGTCGATATGACCTGGTTCTCCGCCTTCTATCGCCAACCTTCCGAGGGCAAGGTCCTCCCGATCGAGACCACTTTCACCCCCGAGCAGGCCCAGGCCGTCGAGCGTCTCACCTGGGATATCATCAAAAACTATCCCGACTGCGGCCTTTACGAGGAAGGCAAGCAGCCCTGCGGCAAACCGGAGTTTGCCAACGACGGCAAAATCATCACGCTCAAATCGTCCACGCCGGGTGCTTGGTTCCGCTACACCCTCGATGGCACCAACCCCACCCGCACCCGCGGCTACGTCTATTGTGGCGCGATCAGCGTCCAACCCGGCATCCGACCCAAAGCCATCGCCTACCGGAGCGGCATGGCCGACAGCGAGGTCGCCGAGGCCAATTCTTCCACGGCGGCAAAATAGACGAAGCCCGCTTGCGCGTTTGCGCGAAGAGATTGCGCCGATTCTTTCAACAAGCCGCTGCTCCCTGGGGTTGAACTTTCGCCCACCCACGACCCCATGAACCGACCCTACCGCTTCGCTCGCGTTGCTCTGCTGGTGACCGTCATTCTCGCCGTCACTCCGCGCATTTGCCGCGCGGCAAATCCGCCGCCCATTTGCAATCGCGTTCGCTACCAAGCCGTTCCCGGCAACGAACAGGACATGGTTGGTGGCAAAATCGAGGGCTCGAACGTCTCCCGTTTCGAGGGCTTCGTCACACTCGCGGAAATCAAGGATGGCCCGCCCGCGAAGGGTTGGGCAGAACTGAAGTTCGACAACAGCAAGGTGTATCGCTACCTGCGTTGCACCCTGGGTCCCGATGGCACCGCAAAGATCGGCAAGGTCGAGTTCTACGCGGACGATCAACTCCTCGCCGGTCCCGACAAGGCGATCGCCTACCATTTTTTTCTTCCTGACGCGCAGGACGAACGCACCGTTGGTTACGATCTTGCCGACGCCGCTACCGCGCAGCGGCCATCCTTTCAGCCAGCCACCAACGACCTCGAGGCGCCCGCCGACGTGACCATTTCCTTCACGCGCGGCGCGACCATCCGCTACACGCTCGATGGCACGTGGCCCACCGCGGAGCACGGCGAGACCTATAACGCGCCGATTCACGTGGACAAGACCACGACCATCAGTGCCGTGGCTATCCTGCCCGAGCGCGCTCCGAGTCTGTTAAATACGACGACCTATTTGTTTCGTGACCCGAAGAAGCAGGGGCTGAACACCGCCCACGTTGGTAACAGTCTCACGGGTACGACCGGCGGCTTCTTCCGTTTCGCACGGACTGCGGGCTACGATCACCAATCGGTGGCTTTCCTGCGCCCGGGCGCACTCACCAGCGAACTCTGGGCCGTGGCCAGCGGAGAATACAGCTCGGATAAGGTGGCCAATTCCAAGGAAACCGCCGCGCTCAAGCGCGGCGTGCCTTCGTGGGCGGACTATTGGAGCAAGGTCGGCAAGGTGGACTTGATCACCATACAGCCGCGCGACTTCAATCTCGACCGCGAAATCGCGGCCGAGGTGAATTTCCTGAAGCTCTTTCGCCAAAAATCACCGAACCTTCAGCCTTGGCTCTATTGCGAATGGGTCGAGATGGCCCGCCAGCGCCCAAGCGATAAGGGAGAGGTGCCGAGCTTTGAGATGCCGAAGACTTTCCCCGCGCTCACTTGGGAGGAATCGATGGGCGCCATGCTGCTCTACGTCGAGGAACTCCAGCACCGGCTCGTCGCCGCTTATCCCGAAGGCAAGCCCGCCCATATCATCCCGTCCGCGCTCGCCATGGGCTGGATCAAAAACCAGATCGACCACGGCATTTTTCCGGATGCGAAAGCTGGCAGCTTTTATCCGTTGCTCTTCAACGACCAGGTGCACCCTGCCGATGCGCCCATCCATCGCACCGCCAATGGGGCGTTTCTCGTGGACATGACCTGGTTCTCGGCCTTTTACCGTCAGCGGTCGGAAGGCCAGGTGCTGCCGATCGAGACCACCTTCACGCCCGAGCAGGTTAAGGCCGTCGAGTTTCTCGCCTGGAATGTCATCAAAAACTATCCCGATTGTGGCCTCTACGAGGAAGGCACGCAGCCCTGCGGTAAACCCGAGTTCGCGAATGATGGCAAAGCGATCACCCTGAAATCCTCTACCCCCGGTGCCTGGTTTCGCTACACGCTCGACGGGACCACCCCCACGCGCAGCCGCGGCTATGTTTATTGCGGCGTCATCAGTGTGCAGCCCGGCATCCAGCCCAAAGCGATCGCCTACAAAAGCGGCCTGGCTGATAGCGAAGTCGCGGAGATGAGGTAATAGAAAATGAGAAAAACGCGGTCTACCCACGTGTGGCTGGGCATGGCGACATTCGTGGTCGCAAACGTTACCGCGATCTCCGGGCAGGAGACGGCCAGGCCTCCCGTCCCGGCCAAGCCCGACGTGCTGGTCGTCATCTGCGATCAATGGAACCCCCGGTGCGTCAGTTGGGATGATGCTCAGGTGCACACTCCGAACCTGGCGGGCATCGCCCGCGAGGGCCTCATCTTCGATCGTTGCTACACCAACTCGCCCGTGTGCATGCCGGCGCGGGTCTCACTCATCACCGGCTGGTGCCCGCACAATCACGGCTTGTGGGGCAATGCCAATGACTACCATCTGCCCGCGGCGATGGCGCCGATGTTTCGCGACATCCACGGCGCTGGCCTGACCACCGCGCAGATTGGCAAGCTCCATTGGTTCACGGGGGGCAACTGGCACCAGGACTTCCCGACCATTGATGATTACTGCCGCGCGATGGGCCTCGATATCGTTACCTCCATCTCCGGACCACCCGACGCCGAAGGCGGCCATGATCTCTACACCCAGTACCTGGAAAAGCGCGGCTTGCTGGGCGCGGTGGCCCGCGATCAATTGCGCCGCTTGCGAGAATCCGAGTACGAAGCGCGTCCCGCAACGGTCGATCCGGAGGATTATCACGACACCTTTGTCACCGGAATTGCTGACGAGTTCATCCGCAAACAGCCGCGCGACAAACCGATGTGCCTGGTGGTCAGCCTGCACTCGCCGCATCCGCCGCTCGATGCGCCGGGAAAGTACGCCACCATGTTCGACCCGGAAGACCTCGCGCTACCGGCGAATGTGCCCGAGCATTTCAATTACGATCGCCACGTCTTCGACCAGGCCGACGTGCGCCGGATGCTCGCCAACTACCTCGGGAAGATGGCGCTCTGCGACGACTGCATCGGCCGGTTGATCGACGCCATGAAAGCGCGCGGCACCTGGGATCAGTGCCTCTTCATTTTCACTTCCGATCACGGCGAAATGATGGGCTCGCATGGCGCCTTGTCAAAGGGCCGCTTCTGGGAGGAATCCGCGCGGGTGCCGCTGGTCGTCCGCTGGCCCGGTCACGTGCGTACCGGGCGCACGCCCGCGCTGGTGCAATTGTTTGATGTCTATCCCACGATCGTCGAGGCCGTCGGAGGGACGCTCTCGCCGGGGCGCTTCGCCCAATCGTTCCTGCCCGTCGCCACGGGCAAGGCGACCTCGGCGCGCGAGCTCGCGGTCAGCGAGATCGGCATGGCGCCGCCGCTCGGCATGATGATCCGGGACGCCCGCTACAAGTGGTGGGCCGACAATGACCACAACCGCGAGAGTGAACACCTTTTCGATCTCGATTCCGATCCGCTGGAGCAAATCGACCTCGCACCCAACCCCGACCACCACGATTTGCTCGAGAAAATGCGCGAGCGCGCCCTCACCTGGCTGCGCTCCACGCAGGTGAATCTCGCCGAAGGCAGCAAGTCCCGGGTCCAGCGCGCGAGAGAGGCCGGACAAAAAGACAGCCAGACGAAGTAGTCGCGGAGTAATGATTCTCGTTATTCACCTGCGGAGCCGCCGCTAAACGGGAAGCCATTGGATTTCGGATCGTTGCATTGACCGAAGGATCAGGCCGCGGCCGGATGCCGATGCAGATGAAGTTCCGCCCGTGCGGGGATCTGGTCTCAAACTGGCACTACCCGGCGCTCTTCGAGGGCCACCTCAATTGCGGCAATCAAGGCTTGCGCATCTCCAGCCGGTACTTCGGTGACGCCCGGAGTATCTCCCAGACCGCATTGCGGCGTGCAAATCACGGGAACACCCGCCGCCACCGCTGCCAACAGCCGCCGCGGCCGATGCTCGACGAAAGCGGGGAGCACGACCACCGCCGCACCTTCCAGCCAGTCTGAACCCGGCGCGTGTTGTGGACCGGCGCCGGAAGGCAGGGCAGGGGGTAGAGAACAAATATTCACGCCATTCCAGAAATCGGCGCTCTCCATCGTCGAACCCAGGCAAATCAATTCAACGCCCAGCGCCCGCGCTGCTTCGCGCATTTCGTAGGCCCCCTTGCGGCAGAGCGTGGATGCCGGGAAGATCACCCGATTTCCGATCATGCGGGCCGGGCCGGTGGTTGACGGCGTGCTCCACGGCAGCACGATGGCGCGAGTGCCGGCGAGCCTGGCGATGGCGTGGTGCGGCGTGATCCAATGGTCGGCAGCGGTCAGCGCTTCTGCCTCCGCATCGGCCAGCCACGCTGGCGCGCGGAAATCGGCGCAGGTCTTCGAATCCGGATGCAGGCGGGCTGCTTGATCAAGCTGGGACTGCAAGGAATGAATGGGCAGACGCACCATCAGCACATCGAAAGTGCGGCCGCCGAGCACTCCATCCCGCCACAGGAACGGCAGTAGGTTTTGCGCAACGACGAGATGGGTGTGTTCCGGATGCAAGAGTTGCCCATACTGCCGGGCCAGCCGTTCATCCCAATCGAGCAGCGCACGCTGGCGCTGGGCTCCTTGCTCGCGCAGGCGCCGTGTCGCCAGGGCGCGGCGCAGCGTGAGGAGCGTGGCGTTGCGGGTATGAGCGAAAGGCGCGGCGTCCCACGCATAATTGGCCTTGCGCCAGCGCCGGCCGTCGAGCGGACGCAGCAGCAGGTCGGCCCGGGTGTCGCGCTGCGCAAGATGCGACGCCCATTCCGGCCACCACTCATCGACCAGCCACGCGCTGCGGCCCGGATTGTCGTCCGTGCCGGGCTTGAGATGACGAAAGCACGCCGCCACTCCGCAGCTCGCACAACTGCCCGGTTCCGGCGCTTTGGTCAGGGTGGCCCGGCCGGGTTTCGGCGATGGGTGCGTCGGGATGGCCTTGGTGCTGCGAATGCGCACCACGAGGCGCGTCCGCGTCAGGTCGACTTCCAGCCGCCATGGAAATGGCGCGCGCAACCGCAGATCGACATAGTTCCAGAAAACCGTGGCATCGCGACCGGCAGCCGCGAGGTTGCCCACTCCCGGATGGCTGTGCGCATGCCGTTCAACGATCTCCAGCCCAGCTTCGAGTGCGGCATTGTAGATGGCGCCGGAAAGCTGGCAGAGCCCGCCCCCGAGCGTCGGAATCATGCAGCCTTCGCGCAATTCCCGCCCGACGGCAAATCCGCGGTGGGCGGTGGTCCGGCCGAGTTCACGCCAAAAGCTCCAGACCGCGCCCGCTGGCACTTCGGTGCCGCGGAGGAGCGTCGCGGATAGTCGCAGGTTTTGCACCTTGCCGAACTGGAGCCTCTTTTCCGAAGCGACGTTGGTTTCAAACCAAATGTCGCTCGATTGCGTGCCGACGATGGGTGCGAGCGCGAGGGTTTCGCTTCGCGGATGCCGCCGCGGAGCGCCGTTCGCCAGGTCCCGCCAGGCCCGCTGGGCCTGAAAGCATGCCGCTTTGCAGCGAAAGCGTAGCGCGGCCAAACGCGAAGGAAGGGCTTCGCGAGGATGGTCAAGGCCGGGTGAGGTGGGCGCCCGATTCATAGTTCTTGCCAGTAAATACGCAAAAACCGGTCCGTTCTTTCAGCATCTTTCTACCAAGCCCCTGGAATCCCCATCGTGAGGAGGGCCGCAGCGAGGCAGCTTCTGGATTCGATCCAAAGTCGTCCGGCGGATACACGCGCGGCGGCATGGGCCGGCGAAGGAAGGGCATAGAAAGAGATTATTCTTATGCTTCACTACGCATTGGTCTTCCTGATCGTCGCCCTGGTTGCGGGTATTTTGGGGTTTACCGTTATCGCGGGTACAGCCGCCTACATCGCTAAAGTCCTGTTCATCGTCTTCCTGGTGTTGTTCCTGATTTCATTCATCAGCGGACGCCGAGGACCCATCGCTTAGCCGGAACGATTCAGTTGGCCGAAGATTTCATGCGGCGAGGGAGTCAACTGAATTGCAGTTCCAAGGAGGCAGTGGGGACTGGAGTTTTTCGAGAAGACTTCGCCACCAAGCGCGGTGTGGTGGTGGGATGGCAAATTTGAGCGTGGGGCGGCCCTGGGCATGGCTAAAGAT
>Ga0302324_100005996_pt1 | contig 26386 bp, 24 predicted proteins | sample Palsa_T0_1_FD_201949 | JGI IMG/M metagenome (GOLD analysis project Ga0302324, IMG submission 201949) | Peat permafrost microbial communities from Stordalen Mire near Abisko, Sweden - Palsa_T0_1 | ecosystem: Environmental > Terrestrial > Soil > Palsa > Peat permafrost | place: Sweden: Abisko... | reverse complement strand
GCGCCCCGCCCCCCGGCGCGCGGCCGTCAAACCACTGCCCCGCCCCCCGGCGCGCCCCCCGGCGCGCGGCCGTCAAACACTGCCGCGCGCCCCGCCCGCTCCCAGCCCGCGGCCGTCAAACCACGCCGACCCCGACCCCGGCCGCCTCGAGTACCGCGCGAGCGATCGCGCGGGCCGCGTCGGGGCGGGCGATCGCAGCCGAGGCGTGAGCCATGCTCTGCAGCCGGCCGCGGTCGGCCAGCAGCCCGCCCACTTCCTGGGCGAGCCTTGCCGCCGTCAGCTCCGCGTCGGGTATGACGATCGCCGCCCCGGCGTGCTCCATGTAGCGCGCGTTCGAGGTCTGATGGTCTCCGGTCGCGTACGGATATGGAATCAGGACCGCCGGGCGGCCGGCAGCGGCGATCTCGAAGATCGACCCGCCGGCTCGGGAGACGACGATGTCCGACGCGATCAGCGCCTCGCCGAAGTTGTCGATGTAGCCGCGCAGGTCGTAGCCGCCGTCCGGCGCCTGCAGATCTGGGAGGTCTCGCTCGCCGGCGGCGTGCAGGACCCGGAAGTGCGCGCCCCCGAACGCCTCAATCGCTGCCTCGTTGATCGACCGCGCTCCCTGCGAGCCGCCGAACACGAGCACGCACGTCTCGTGGGCTCCGATCCCGAAGCGCGCACGTGCCGCGTTCCGATCGGTCGCCGGGGCGGGAACCGGGCGACCCGTCAGCAGGTAGCGGGCGTGACCCGCGCGCCAGGCGCGACTCCCGCCCCGCTCGGGGATAGGGCGGTCCGACTTGCCCGGGATCGGGAAGGCCAGACAGACACGATCCGCAAACGGGGCGAGGACGCGGTTGGCGACGCCGAGGTGGCTGTCGGCCTCGGCGAGCACGAGCGGCACCCGCCCGAGAACCGCCGCCATGCCGACCGGACCGGATACGTAGCCGCCCGCGCCCATCACGGCAGCGGGGCGCAGCCTGCGCAGGATCCGCCGGGCGGAGCGGAGCGCGCCGGCGTCGACCACGATGGCCCGCGCGGCTTTGACCGGCGCACGGCGATACAGCGGCTCGACGTGGATCATCTCCAGCTCGTACCCGGCGGCCGGTACGAGGTCGGCCTCGGCGCGGTCGCCGCCGACGAAGACGACCCGGGCCTGCTCGGCGCTCAACGCGTCCGCCACCGCAAGCGCGGGTACCACATGCCCCGCGGTACCGCCGGCAGCGATCACGATCAGCGGCGGCGTCATCCGGCGACGCCCCGTGCACGATGGAGTTGTTGAGCGTCGAGCGACAAGGGATCAGCGAGGCAACCTCGCGCCGGGAGCTTCGCATACCGGGCCGTGCGAGAGCCGTCGTGCGCCCCGCAGGCAGGACCAGCGAGGAACCGAAACGCCCATCAGGGGCGTGTGCTATGACTCCCACGTCAATCTCCGGGGGCCGCACCTGTCATGAGTATCGGTGGGAGCAGGCGGAGCTGGGTGCTCTCTGTGGGTGGGCTGGCCGCACTCGCGGCAGCGATGCTGCTGAGCATCACCGCCGCGGCCGCGAACCGTCCGCGCGCGCATGCCGCCTACGTGAGCGAATGCTCGGACTCTCAGTACCCGGCGACTCGCGACCCGTCGAACCCGCTCGACCTGCTGACCCCGCCCGGCCCGGACCCCCTGCACGGCGCGCACTTCTTCGTCGACGGCCCGAGGCATGGGGACGCGGCCGGCGGGATCGAGCAGCTGCTCGGGCTCAGCCCCACGAGCTACCCGGACGACTACTCGTGGGCGCAGTTCGAGCAGGACCTAGCATCGCCGCCGCTGTCGAGCACGCTCAGCGGTAGTCCGGGGCTCGCGCACGATGTGCAGCTGCTGGAGAAGATCGGCGACGAGGAGGAGACCCAGAACCTAAGCCTCTATTCCGGCGGCGGTGGCCCAGGCGCGGTCTTCGGACAGGTGCAGAAGCTTCTTTGCCACAACCTGACGGCTGATCACACCCCACACACGGTCCCTGTCTTCACCACGTTCTTCGTCTACCCGAAGGGCAAGTTCTGCCCGTCGCTCAGCGCGATCCTCGCCAACGGGCCGACATTCAGGCGCCAGATCGACGAGCTTGCCACCGGCACCGGCCGCCACCCGGTCGTCTACCTGCTCGAGATCGACTCGGTGGGGACATCGACCTGCCTGTCACGCCGGGCGCGCCGGGCGTGGGAAACTGATCTGCGCTACGAGATCGTGAAGATGTCCGCGCTGCCGCACACGGTCGTATACGTCGAGGCCGGCTCGTCCGACGAAGCGTCGGCGGCGTATGTCGTAAAGATGCTCGACGCGATCTGCGTAGTCCGCATCCACCGTCAGCTCGTCAACGTCTGTGCGCAGATGCGCGGCTTCTTCACCAACGACACGCACTTCAACTGGTCGATCAATGAGATCAAGTGGGCAAACCAGGTATCAGCTGGACTACAGAAGCTGATCTTCAAACAGATCAAGCAGCAGTACACGCCGTACTTCGTCGTCAACACCTCGCAGAACGGACGCGGGCCGAAGCTGAATCCCCACCCCCGGACGCAGGGGTCCGAGGATCTCTGCAACCCCCCGGGGCGCGGCCTTGGCCGCAAACCGACGGCGGATACAGCCCCGACGTTCGACGGCCACACGTTCTTCCCGCGGTTGGACGCGTTCCTGTGGACGGGCGTGCCGGGGCGAAGCCACGGCAGCACGTGCCACCCTGGCGATGCGCCGCCCGGCGTTTGGTTCGCGCGCTTCGCGCTCGAGCTGGCCGCGAACGCCAACCAGCAGCTCGGGCCGGCGTACCCCGGCCAGCCCTACTAGCGGCCGACGGGCGGTCTCGAGCTTCGTGTCCGCCGGCGGCGCCGGCGATCCCGATCATCGGCGTAGGCGCCGTCCGGCGCGCCGACAGCCTTCAGTCGCGGTCCTCGCGAGGACGCGATGTTCAGCAGCAGGCCGACGGAGGCCAGCACGATGCACAGGTTCGTGGGCGCGTAGGAGATGAACGGCAGCGGGACTCCGGTCAGGGGCGCGAGCCCGAGCACGACGAAGATGTTGAGCGTCGCCTGGCACAGGATCAGCGAGGTCAGCCCGGAGGCGAGGAGCTTCGCGTAACGGCTGCTCGCACGACGGGCGATCCGGAAGCCGGACCACGCAATCATCGCGTACAGGCACACCAACCCGAAGATTCCGAGCACTCCCAGTTCCTCGCCGATGACCGCGAGGATGAAGTCGCTCTGTGCCTCGGGCAGGTAGAACGCCTTCTGCACCCCCTGCCCGATCCCGACCCCGAACAGCCCACCTGATCCGATCGCGATCTGGCCCTGGAATGACTGGTAGGCCGCGGCCGAGGCCGAAGCCGAAGCCGAAGGATGCAAGAACGCCGTCAGCCTGACGCGTTGATATGGCTGCGCGAGCGCGAGCACGAGCACGCAGCAGACGCCGACTCCGGCGAGGACCGCCAGGTGACGCATCGGCACTCCGGCCGCCAGCAGGAGCGCACCGACGGCGAAGGCGACCACAAGCGTCGTGCCGAGGTCTGGCTCCACCACAATCAGCAGGCAGGCGGGCCCGGCGACGAGCACCACCGGGACGATCGCCTGGCGGAAGCTCTGTACGCGCTTGGGGTGGTCGGCCAGGAAGCGCGCCACGTAGAGCACGATCGCGAACTTCATCACCTCGGAGGGCTGAAACTCGATCGGCCCGGCGGCGAACCAGCGGCGGGCGCCGAGGATGTCGATACCGAACCCGGGAACGAGCACGAGCAGCAGCAGCCCGAACGAGCCCACCAGCATCAGCACCACCATCCGGCGGCCCAGCAGTGCGAGGCCCCGCCGCGCGAGCACGCGCATGGCTATCAGCCCAACCAGGCCGTAGACCAGGTAGCGGATCAGGTAGCTCATTCCGCTCCCCTGGCCGGAAACCAGGTCGCGCGGCGTCGAGGCGCTGTAGACCATCACCGCTCCGAATGCGAGCAGGCACAGCGTCGCGGTCAGCAGCACACGGTGCTCGAGGGGTGGCGCGGCAGCGCGCGCGGCAGGGCGCGCGCCCTCTGAGCGGCCCCGCGAGGAGCGATCCTTCGGCACTCGCTGTCGCGAGACGGGCGCTGCTGCGCCGGCCATCACGCCACCTCGACGAGAGCGCGGAAGTGAGCTCCGCGGGCCTCGTAATCCGGGTATTGGTCGTAGCTGGCGCAGGCCGGCGAGAGGAGGACCGTGTCGCCCGCGCGGGCCGCACGCCGCGCGGACTCGACGGCACGGGGCAGCTCGCCGCACTGCTCCACGGGCAGCCCCGTCCCAGCAAGCGCGACCCCGATCTCGCGAGCCGCCTCCCCGATCAGGTAGACGGCGCGGCAACGCTCCGCGACAACCGGCGCGAGCGGCGCGAAGTCCTGCGACTTGCCGCGGCCGCCGGCGATCAGAAGTACCCCGCCGGCATACGCTCGGAGCGCCACCACGGTGCTCGCCACGTTCGTCGCCTTCGAGTCGTTGACGTATTCGACGCCGCCGTGCCGGGCGACCGTCTCGAGCCGGTGGGCCACGCCGCGGAATGTGCGCAGTCCCGCGCGAACAGCTTCCGGCGGCATTCCACGGGCGAGGCAGACAGCGGCGGCCGCCATCGCGTTCTCACGGTTGTGTGCGCCGGGGAGCCCGATCTCCTTTACCGGCAGAAGTGGCTCCTCATCCCACCACAGGTATCCGGCGCGATCGCTCATCTCGGCGCCTGGCCCGCTCCCAAACTGGACGCGACGTGCGCACCCGCCGAGGTCCCATGTCTCGAGATCCCGCGGCGCGACGGCGACGTCTTCGTTGCCCTGCCGCGCGAAGATGCGTAATTTCGCCGCGACGTAGTCCTCGTAGGTCGCGTGGCGATCGAGGTGATCGGGAGAGAGGTTCAGCAGCACCGCCGCTTCAGGAGCGAACACGTCCGCGTCCTCGAGCTGGAACGAGGATGCCTCACAGATGACCGTTGCATCGGCGGGTAACGAGCCGACCAGCGAGGACGCCGCCGTGCCCACGTTGCCGGCGACCGCCACGGGCAGGCTCGCCTCGCGGTGGATGTGACCGATCCACTCGGTGGTTGTCGTCTTGCCGTTGGTGCCGGTCACGGCGATGAACTCGTTCGGGATGAGCCGCCACGCAAGCTCGAGCTCTCCAAGCACCGCGAGACCGCCACGGCGCGCCGCCACGACAGCGGGCGCGTCCTGGGGGACGCCGGGGCTCTTGATGAGCGTCCTGGCACGGGCGGCGAGGTGCTCACCTGACGCATCCAGGTGAACTTCGACGCCGGCGTCCCGAAGCCTTCCCACTTCGGGCGCGCCCGCATCGCAACCGATCACCTCCTCGCCGCGGGCGCTGAGCGCGAGCGCCGCGGCCACGCCGGAACGGGCGAGACCGACGACGAGGAAGGGGCCGGGAGGCAGCGGCGGCCGGGGCTTCATCCGAACCCGTGGTGCGAGCTAACTCACGCTCAGGTGGTAGACGGTGAAGCCGATCGCGGCGCACGCCGAGGCGACGATCCAGAAGCGCAGGATGATCTTCGTCTCCGACCACGCGAGCAACTCGAAGTGGTGATGAATCGGTGCCATCAGGAAGACCCGCTTGCGGAACAGCTGGAACGAGAGCACCTGGATCACGACCGAGAGCACCTCGATCACGAAGATCCCGCCGAGCAGGATCAGCAGAACCTCCGTCTTGGTCATCACGGCAAACCCCGCGATCGCGCCGCCGAGGCCGAGCGCGCCGGTGTCGCCCATGAAGATGCTCGCCGGGAAGCTGTTGAACCACAGGAAGCCGATGCAGCCGCCGACCAGGCACCCGGCGAGAATTGCGAGATCGCTCTCGCCGGCAATGAAGGTGATTCCGATATAGGCGAGCAGCACGATCGAGACGCAGCCGGCGGCGAGGCCGTCGAGCCCATCGGTGAAGTTGACCGCCGTCGTCGTCCCGGCGACGACGAGGTAGATGAACACCGGGTAGAACGGGCCGAGGTCTACCGACACGTCCACGAAGCGCAGCTGCAAGCTCGGCGGGAGGCCGGCCTTCTGGGTGGCTACCCACCAGAGGCCGAGCGAGATCGCGACCGTCACGACCAGCTTCGTCCGCGCCCGCAGCCCGAGCGAGCGGCGCCTGACGATCTTGGTGTAGTCGTCGGCGAACCCGAGCAGCGCGCACAGAATGGCGACGCCGAACACGCCCATCGCGAGCCAGCTGCGCTTGGAGAGGACCAGGAACGGAACCACGATCGCGGCGAAGATGATGATCCCACCCATCGTCGGCGTCCCCGCCTTGGACTTGTGACCCTGCGGCCCCTCCTCGCGGATGTTCTGCCCGAATTCGCGGTTGCGGAGGAACTCGATGAACTTCGGGCTCATGAAGACGCACATCAGCAGCGACGCCGTGCCCGCGATCAAGACGCGGCCGGTCAGCGCCCCCGCGCTGGCATCCGCCAGGATCGCGAGCCGGCCCATCAGACGAGCCGGCCCATCAGACGGCCACGGGGGCGTTCAGGGCCTGACATACGGCCTCGAGCCGAACGCCGCGCGAGCCTTTGACCAGGACGACATCGCCGTTGCGCACCAGCGCCGGCACGAGGACCGCGGCCTCCCGCGCATCCGTGACCGAATGGACCTCGCGGCTGAACCCCGGCGCCATCGCCGCCGCAAGCGGGCCGACTGTCACGAGCAGGCCGACGCCGATCCGGTCTGCGTGGCGCCCGGTCTCGAGATGAAAATCGGGGGCCTGCGGGCCGAGCTCGAGCATGTCACCCAGCACCGCGACGCGGCGGCGATCCGGTGCGCTCGCGGCGAGGTCATCGAGCGCGGCCGCCATCGAGACCGGATTCGCGTTGTAGGAGTCATCGATCAGCGTGACCCCTCCCGGTAGCTGGCGCCGCTCCCCTCGCCCAGCCGAGATCACGGGCTCGATCCTACCTCGCGGGGTGACCCCGACGGCGCGCGCCGCGGCCACCGCGGCGAGCAGGTCAAGGCGTAGGTGGGCCTGGGTGAACGGGACCTCGAGCGACAGCCGCGTGCCGCCGGCGTCGATCTCGACGCGCTCGCCGTCGGATTCGACGAAGCTGACGTCGCCGCCCGGTCCGAACGTCACCGTGCTCACGTCTGCGCGCAGATGCGGTGCGAGCAGCGGCTCGTCCGCCGGAACGACAGCGGTTCCGTGTGTCGGAAGCGCGGCGATCAGCTCCGCCTTGGCGGCGGCGATGGCCTCAACGCTTCCCAGCAGCTCCAGATGCGCCCGGCCGACGTTGACCACGACCGCCACGTCGGGCTCCGCGATCGCGGCAAGCTCGGCGATCTGTCCCGCGCCGCGCATCCCCATCTCGAGCACCAACACCTCGGTTCCGGCGGGCGCGGAAAGGATCTCGAGCGGGAGCCCGATTTCGGTATTCCGGTTCAACCGTGAGGCAACCGTACGCCGATCGGGAGCGAGCACCGAGCGCAGGAGATCCTTGGTCGAGGTCTTGCCGCTCGAGCCGGTCACCCCGATCACCTTCGCGCCGAGATCGCGCCTCCACGCCCGAGCAAGGCGCTGCAGACCCTCGAGCGGCCGCTCGGCGACCAGCACGACCCCGGGGGGATCGCCGAGTGCCACGCCCCGCGCCGCGTCGGCGTGGTCGGGAGCGACGAGTACCCCCCACGCTCCGGCCGCGAGCGCATCGCGGGCGAACGCTCCGCCGTCGACGTTCACACCCGGCAGGCCGACGAACAGCACGCCCGGGCCGGCTTCGCGCGAGTCGATCACGACGCGCTCGGGGCCGAAGCGAGCCGCGGCGCCAGTCGGGTGCGGACGGGAGACGATCAGCCGAGCCTCCGCGGCCTCGGCTATCCGCTCCGCGGTCCAGTCCTTCATGTCCTGCTCAGCGTCCGGGAACGGAGCACCTCGCGGGCGACGGCGACGTCATCGAACGGAACCTTGCGGCCGGCGGCGAACTCCTGCCCCTGCTCATGGCCCTTGCCTGCGATCACCACGACATCGCCGTCGTCAGCGCCGGCGATCGCCTCGGCGATCGCGTCCCGCCGATCCGTCATCCAGGGCACGTCCTCGCCGGCGCCGGCGAGGATCTCGCGGATGATCTGCACTGGATCCTCAGAGCGAGGGTTGTCGGACGTCACGATCACGCGGTCGGCGAGCCGCCGGGCGATCTCCCCCATCAGCGGCCGCTTACCGCGGTCGCGGTCGCCGCCGCAGCCGAAGACGACGTGCACGCGCCGCCCTCCCAGCTCATGCGCGGCTGAGAGGACGTTCTCGAGCGAGTCGGGGGTATGGGCGTAGTCGACCAGGACCTCAAACGCCTGGCCCTCCTGCACGGGCTCGAAGCGACCGGGAACCTGGCCCGCGGAAGCGATCGCGTCGACGGCGGTCGCGAGCTCGACGCCAACCGCGCGTGCGGCCGCAAGCGCGGCGAGAACGTTGGCGACGTTGAACCGGCCACGTAGTGGCGAGGCGACCGGCACCGCACCGTCGGGCGTCAGCGCCGTGAACTGCGATCCGCGCAACCCCGTCCTGATCTCGGTCGCCACGAAGGTGGCGTCGCCGTGCAGCGAAAACGTGATCGCGTCGCCGAGCTCAGCCGCGAGACGCCGGCCGTACGGGTCGTCGATGTTCAAGACGGCGGCGCCCGGAGCCATCATGAACAGGCGTCGCTTCGCGTGGAAGTACTCCTCCATGCTCGCGTGGAAGTCGAGGTGGTCCTGGGTCAGGTTGGTGAAGACCGCCGCTGCGAAATGGATCGCGTCCGCTCGGTGCAGCTCGAGCGCGTGCGAGGAAACCTCCATCGCGCACGCCCGATCACCCGCGTCGCACATCGCCCTGAAGTCGCGCTGGAGCTCGATCGCCTCCGGGGTCGTGCGCACGACCTCGTGCTCGACACCGCCGATCACGCTCTTGACCGTGCCGAGCAGGCCACAACGAAGCCCCTGCGCCTCGAGCAGCGCGCGGACGAGGAACGCCGTCGTGGTCTTGCCGTTCGTCCCGGTGATGCCGACCACGCGGAGCTCGGACGTCGGATCGCCGTTGAAGCGAGCGGCGACGACGGCCATCGCCGCCCGGACGTCGGGAACCACGATCTCGGGCACCACGGCCTGCACGGGTCGCTGGACGACCAGCGCAACAGCCCCGGCCGCGACGGCCTCGCCCGCAAAATCGTGTCCGTCACGCGTGAATCCAGGCACGCAGAAGAACATCGTTCCTGGGGTCACGCGGCGGTTATCGTAGGAGAGGCTGGTGACCTCGATCCCGCGTGCCGAGGGCGGCGCATCGGGGATGACATCCTGCAGGAGCATCGCTCGCAGAGAGTACCTTCGAGGTCGGCCAGCGGGCCTGGGGCGTCAGTGGCCTGCTGCGACCAGGTCTTGAGCCGGGTCGATGCTCCAGCGGGCTGCGACGGCCTCGAGGTTCTCGTCCAGGGGCCAGCGGTCGGGGCGTTCCTCCCCTTCGTGGTCGGGGGTTCCGCCCTTCAGGGCCATACAGCCCGTGTTGTCGCCGATCGCGCGGATTTCCTGGACGTCGGCCGGTGTGAGGCGTAGCTCGGGTGGGAGGTTGGCCAGCTCCGTGCGCTTGTCTTCGACGGGCCGGGCGGTAGGCCCTGACTCCTGAATCAGGGTGGGGACGACGCACTGCACCGGGTCGTGCGCGAGGTTCCATTGGCAGGCGAGCTGGATCAGCGTCAAGCCTTCGCGCTCAGCGAACGGGCGCATGCCCTCGATCCGCTCGCGTCCCGCCTCGATCCAGCCGGCGGGACGGAAATTGCGGTGATCGTGAGCCGTGAGCGCCTGGCCGGGGCGGACATCGTCAAAGAACAGCCCGCCGTAGTCGACCACACGCGTGATCACCTTTACGCCTGCGGTGGCCGCGGCCGCCAGGCACAGCTCACCGGGCCAGGGCTCGAGCGGGTTGAGAATGATCATCGCCCAGTCGATCACTGCACCGAACCGCTCCAGGCAGCCGATCACGTCGAGCGTGAAGCCGTTCGCAGGCCCGGGTGCGACACCGAGCATGCGCGTCAAACCGCGCTCGCGCAGTCCTGCCATCGCGCGCCACACGTCCTCGCTCGTGTAGCCGATCCGGTCCGGGTTGTGGAGCAGCAGCAGGTCGAAGGCGTCGATCCCGCAGCGCTCGAGGCTTCGCTCGGTAGCCATCGTCAGGTAGTCGGAGTACCCCGACGGACCGCGGAGCCGCGGGTCGGTGAAGCGCGGGAATCCTTTGGGGCCGTCGCGCTCGCCCGTGTAGAAGTCATGGCCGACGGCGCCGACGACGCACATCCGGTCGCGAGGAACGCCGGCGATCGCCGCTCCGAGCATCAGGTCAGCCTCGCCACTCCCATAGACATCCGCGGTAATCACCGTCGAGATCGCGTCATCGGGCCGCATCAGCGCCGCAAACCGCTCATCATCGACCGGCTCCCCAAACCGCATAAACCGCCCCCCACTCCACGTTCCTACGGCGGTACGGCCAAGATCGGGCATGAGGGGTGAGTTTAGAGAGAGGGCGGCGGACGGGCCGATCGGGCGCGAAGCGACCGGGCGGCGGCCCCAGAAACGCTGAGGAGACGCGAGGCGGGGCCCACGGTGGCCGGCCGCCCGAGCAGGGGGCGGGTCCTCGCCACCATCGGGAGCCCATTGTGTAGGACCCGGCACCACGCCCGAGCCCGGCACAGCCATGCCTGGGCGACCAACTGGTGACGAGGCCCAGCCCCAAAGCTACCCCTGGCCGAACCCCCGAGCGCCACGCCCGAGCTCCCGCCGCTCTATGACCCGGTCCACGAGCCCATAAGCAAGCGCCTCGTCGCCGGTGAAATACCGGTCGCGTTCCATGTCGGCGTGGACGCGCTCGATCGACTGGCTGGTGTGCTTGGCGTACAGCTCGTCGACCCTGGCCCGCTGCGCGAGCACCTCGCGAGCGTGGATCTCGATGTCGCTCGACTGGCCCTGGAATCCGCCGGACGGCTGGTGGATCAGGATCCGGCTGTTCGGCAGCGTCATCCGCTTGCCTGGAGCGCCACCGGCGAGTAGGAGCGACCCCATCGACATGGCGATTCCGTAGCAGATCGTCTGCACGTCGGGACGGATGAACTGCATGGTGTCGTAGATCGCCAGACCCGCGTAGATCGAGCCCCCGGGTGAATTGATGTAGAGGTGGATGTCCTTGTCAGGGTCGTCGGATTCGAGATGGACAAGCTGCGCGACGATTAGGTTCGCGATCTCTTCCTCGACGGGTCCGCCGAGGAAGATCACCCTGTCGTTGAGCAGCCGCGAGTAGATGTCGAACGAGCGCTCGCCGCGGGCGGTCTGCTCGACGACCATTGGAACAAGTAGTGGCATGAGGCCTCCTCGATGAGGTGCTAGGGTGCAACCATTCGGTTGCGCAGCTGACGATACCAAACACGCAACTGTAAGGTTGCGCATAGTCTCCAGCAGGAGGACCCGGCCATGACCCATCGCATCGAACGCGAGCTCGAGCTCCCCGCCTCCAGCGAGGAGGTTTGGGAGGCGCTGACAGACCCCGAGCGGCTCGCGGGCTGGCTCGCTGACGAGGTCAGCCTGGACCTGCATCCGGGCGGCGACGCCAGCTTCCGCCACGGCGATACCGTACGGCGGGGCTGGGTCGAGGAAGTCTCGCCGCCGGGCAGCGAGGCCGGCGAAGCGGCGGGCGGCGGGAGGATCGCGTTCTGGTGGGCGACCGGCAACGAACCCGCCACGCGGGTCGAGCTGACGCTCGAACCCGTCGAGGACGGCACGCGCCTCCGTGTGGTGGAGACGCGGCCGCTCGAGCTCGTTGACGCGATCGGGATCCCGCTGTTCGGCCCTGGGAGCACCTCCTTCGGGCCGGAGCTCGTCGCGATCCACTAGATGGACGGCACCGATCAGGCGGGCGCAGTATTCGGCGCCCTCTCAGACCCAACGCGCCGCCAGCTGCTGGCGACGATCGCCGACCGCCCCACGGCGACAGCCACCGAGCTCGCATCCGAGCTGCCGATCTCCAGGCAAGCCGTGATCAAGCACCTGTCAGCACTCGCCGACGCCGGACTCCTCGACCGGCAGCGAGCGGGTCGAGAGGTCCGCTATCGCATAACCCCCGCCCCACTGTCCGATGCGGTCTCGTGGATGGCAGAGGTCGGCGGCCAGTGGGACGAGCGGCTCGGCGCGCTGAAGCAGGGGCTGGCAGCGAAGCCGGGCGAAGCTAGGGCTGCACGAGCGACGTCCCCACGACCTGGCAACACGGGCTGATCCCGAGGTATGGCACCGCCGAGCCAACGATCTGGGCGAATGCGGGAGCAGCGACCCTCCCGCCGTAGATCGAGCCTTGGGGCTCGTCGACCATCACCATGACCTCGAGCTGCGGCTTGCGGGCGGGGACGAAACCGACGAACGAAGCGATAAATGCGGTCTTCGAGTATTGGCCGTTGACGACGACGTTCGCGGTTCCGGTCTTGCCGGCGAGGTCCCAGCCCTGGATCGCAGCGCCGGAGGCGGTTCCCCCGTCAGCGTAGACGCCCCGCAGCATGACGCGCATCTCGGATGCGACGTGAGGCGAGATGATCCGGCGCCCGCGCGGGACCGAAATCGGCTTGCCGCCGATTGACTGCACGATGTGGGGCGTACGGAGGATCCCGCCGTTGGCGATGGCCGCATACGCCGCGGCGACCTGGATCGGCGTCACCTCGAGGCCCTGGCCGAACGGGAGCGTGGCGATTGTCGTGCCCGACCACGTCGAGTAGGGCGGCACGACGCCCGGCTCCTCACCGGGTAGGTCGACGCCGGTCGGCGTGCCGAATCCGAACCGGTGGACCCAGTAGTTGAACCGCTGCGATCCCAGCTTGTTCATTGCGATCTCGTCAGCCCCGATGTTGCTCGAGTACTGGAGGATCTGGGCGACGGTGTAGGTCAGGTCGCCGTGTGGCTCGGCGTCGCGGATCTGGCGGTTGTAGACCTGCAGGTATGGGGGGATGTCGAACTCGGTGCTTGGGGTGATCTTGCCGTCCTGTAACGCCCCGGCCACGGCCACGACCTTGAAGGTCGAACCTGGCTCGTAGTTGAACTCGACCGCGCGGTCCTCGAGGTCCTGCGGCGTGGAGCCGCTGATGTCGTTCGCGTCAACTCCGGGCCAGTTGGCGAGCGCAAGAATCGCACCTGTGTTCGGGTTCATCACGATCGCCGTCGCTCCCTTCGGCGAGTAGGTGGCTCCGACACCCGCGAGCACTTGCTCGACCTGCGCTTGCAGCGCCGAGTTGAGCGTCAGCTTGATCGCCTTGCCGGGCACGGCCGAGTGGACGTCGTTGATCGAGATCGGCTGGCCGAGGGCGTCGCTGACGACGCGGCGCTCGCCGTTACGCCCGCTGAGGACGTTGTTGTAGCGGTACTCGAGGCCGCTCAGGCCCTGATCCTCGTCACCGACCCACCCGATCACCTGGGCGGCCAGCGAGTTCAACGGGTAATTCCGCGTGATCTCGGGGATCAGGCTGACCCCGGGGATGTCGAGGCCGACGACGGCCTTGGCCTGCGCCGTGGGAAGGTCGTAGGCGAGATAGACGAAGCCTCGCTTCTCGGACACGTCGGCGAGGACCTTGGCCTGCGGCACTCCCAGCAGCCGAGCCAGGCGCGGCGCCACGGTCGCCGGATCCTTGATCAGGAAGGGATCGGCGGTGACGTCGTCGGCAGTCTGCGAGACCGCCAGCTCGGTCCCGTTCGCGTCTTCGATCGCGCCGCGCACAGCGGGGACCGGCACGGTCGAGACCTGCTGCGTTGCGGCGTCGGCCCGCAGCGTGCCGGACTTGATCGTCCCGAGATATGCGGCTCGCGAGAGCGCGATCAGCAGTAGAGCCACGAACGCGACGAACAGCAGTCCGATACGGCGGTCGAGCAGCCCCACGACGCGTGATCAGCCCCCGGGGCCCGGGGACGCGGCTCCGCCCGAGTACTGCTGCCCGGTTGCGGGCGCACCGGTGACGCCGGTGACTGCGGGCTGCGTTGCCGTTGCGCCCGAGGGGTCACCGCCAACGGGGGTCGGATCGGTGGCCGCGGTCGAGTCGGCGCCAGTGGCCGCGGTTGACGACGAGGGGGCGCCGGTCGGCGCTGCCTGGCCGGTGCTCGTGACGTCGCCGGCCGTCGTACTCGGCGCCGCCGGTATCGAGCTGTCGGCGCTCGACGCCGTGCTCGCCGTTCCCGTCGCCGCTGTGCCGAGGTCTGAGCCCGACACCGCACCTTGCGTCGCTGCCAGCGTCGACGTGCTCGGAGTGGACATATCGGCGATCGCCCTTCTTGGGATTGCGCTTGACCGCGGAGAGAGGAAGGAGATTTGCTCCGGGGTGGCCATGACCATCCCCATGCCGGTCGCAAGCCGTTCGATCCGCTGGATGTTCCCGAGCGCCGCCACCTGAGCGCGCAGCAGGCCGTTCTCGGTCTGGAGCGTCGTTCCCTGCTCGATCGAGCGTCCCATGCTCGCATTTAGCCGCAGCAGGGACACCTGCAGCGCGACGATGCCGACGAGCAGCACGCCGAGCACCGGGATCCAGGCGCGGCCGCGCACGAGCCGGTCGGTCAAGGCGTGATCGGGAAGCGAGCGAACGAACCCGAGTGCGCCGGTGTCGCGTGTGTGGGTGCTCCCGCGGCGTGCCGGGCCCTGCGGGCGCACGACGGGTCGCGCGGGGCGGGTGATCCGCGGTGCGGGCCGGACGATCCGGGGCGCCACCTCGGCGGCGACGGCGAACGCGGTGGCCGCCGCCGCGCCGGCACTGGCGGCGACGCGAGCGGTGGCACGGGTGGCCGTGGGACCGACCGCCGCGGGAGCGCGCGCGCCGGCGGCAGCGGCGGCTCGCGCCGTGGTCCGAGCGGCGGCGCGAGCCGTTGCACGTGCGGCTGCAGGGGCCGCGGCACGAGCGGCTGCAGGAGCCGCGGCACGAGCGGCTGCAGGGGCCGCGGCACGAGCGGCCCCAGGGGAGGGCGCGCCGTTGGCCGCGCGACCTCGCACAGGCCCAGAGACGCGTCGCGCGTTGGCCGGCGCGAAGCGGTGGCGGATCCCGGTCCGCTTCGGGACCTCGGTGCTCATGTTTCGCAATGTTTCGCGGCTGCCGGCAGCAGCACGTTTGCCGGCAGCGGTGGCGGCAGTTCGGGGAGTCATCACGCTTGGCCCTCCAGCTTTCGCGCTACTCGCAGGTGGGCGGCCTTCGACCTCGGGTTGGCGGCGACCTCGCCGGGCGTCGGCCCTACGGCGCGCCGCGTCAGCAGCTCGGCCTCCGGCTCGTGACCGCAGACGCAGATGGGGAGATCGGGCGGGCAGACGCATCCTCGCGCGCGCGCCGCCAGGAATCGCTTGACCCGCCTGTCCTCGAGCGAATGGAACGAGATCGCAGCCATCCGACCGCCCGGCGCCAGCAGGTCCCACGCCGCAGGGAGAGCCCGGTCGAGCTGCGCAAGCTCGTCGTTGACGGCGATCCTTAGCGCCTGGAACGTTCGCCGAGCCGGGTGTCCACCCGCGAACTGGGCGGGGATTGGGACGGCGGACTTGACCAGGTCGACCAGCTCCTGCGTCGTGTCGATCTCGCCGCGGCGACGGCGGCGCGCGATTGCGCGGGCGATTGGTGCGGCGTAACGCTCTTCCCCGTACTCGCGCAGCAGCCGCGCGATCCTGCGCTCGTCCCAAGTGTTGACGATCTCGTGCGCACTCAGCTCCTGGGTGGGGTCCATGCGCATGTCGAGCGGCGCGTCGTAGGCGTATGAGAATCCGCGCTCCCAGGTGTCAACCTGCATCGATGACATCCCGAGGTCGAGGTACACGAGGTCGCTGCGAAGCCCCTCCTCGGCGAGCCGCTCGAGCCCGGTCACGAAGTCGGCACGAATGAACCGGGTCTCGCAGGACACCTCTTCGGCCAGCTCGGCGAAGCGCTCCTCCGCCGCCGGGTCCCGGTCGATGGCAATCAGCGTCCCGGCACGTCCGATGCGTTCTGCGATCAGCCGCGCGTGACCGCCGCCGCCGAACGTACAGTCGACTGCGCAGTTCCCATCCCGCGGATCGAGCAGATCGATCAGCTCGCCGGCGAGGACCGGGATATGCACCTGTGTCATGTCAAGTAGTGTCGCCAAGGCTCGCTGCGATGTCGGGGATACGGGCGAGGACGTCGTCGCGGTAACTCGAGTACGTCTCGCGGTCCCAAACCTCGAGGCACTCGCCCGAGCCCGTGACGACGACGTCCTTCACGAGTGACGCGTAGCTCATGAGAAAGGGCGGGATCATGACTCGTCCGGCGGCGTCGAGCTCGGTGTCAAGGGAGTGATTGAAGAAGAATCGCTTGAGCTCACGGGCCTTAGGTGAGAGCGGGTTGAGTCCGCTGAGCGTCGATCCGGTGAACGCCTCGTATGCCTCAGCGGTCCAGACCGCCAGCGACCGCGGCTCGCCCGGCGTGATCTCCGGTGATCCAGCGAGAACGACCCCGTCCGCGAGCGCCGTGCGGAACTTGGCCGGGACGGTGAGCCGGTTCTTGGCGTCGAGCGCATGATCGAAGGTTCCGCGGAATGCCAAGGGTTCTCAGTTGATTGACCGAAATCTGAACCCGGGTGGCTGGGTGGGAGGAGCCCTGCCACCCGGGTCCCTCATTCGCCACCCACAATATCCCACGCCTACCCACAATGCAACTCATTTGCCACACCACTCCCCCCCGCCCGCCCACCCCGCGGTGATCGAGGACCAAAACGCCCGTGAACACTGGGGATCGGGCCGTGGGAGAGGTGGGGTGCCTATTCGTCCAGAAGCTGCAAATCGGGATGCAAAGACATCTTCTGGGCGATGCCATGCAGAACGCGACCCGTTCCGTCCGCGTGGTGTGCATATGGCGTCGCCTGACGGGTTCGTGGCATCCACCCCCCGCGGCGCCCCGTTGGCTCAGGCAGGCGGTTGGGGCCGCAATGGCAGCTCGAGGGCGACGTGCGAGCCGTGCTCGTCGCTGCGCGCCACGAGCCGGCCGCCGTGTCGCTGGGCGACCTCGGCGGCGATCGCGAGGCCGCGGCCGCGGCGGCCGCGGCCTCCTCGCGGGCGCACGACTAGGTCGGCGACCGGTGCCGGCAGGCCCTCCCCCCTGTCGGTCACAGTGATCTCGAGCCCGGCGTCATCGGCCCGGCCGCACAGTTCCACCCGTCCCCGACCGTGCTCTATGGCGTTCGCAATCAGGTTCCCCGTCGCCTGGGCCAGGCGGAGGCGATCGGCGGGGAAGAGCCCGGCCTCGCCCCGCCAGCCAAGGTCGAGCTCGACACCGCGCGCGAGCGCGAGCGGCCGGAGCGCCTCGACGGACTGCGCGATCAGCGCCGTCACGTCGACCGCCTCGATCCGCCAGGGCCCGCGCAGCCCGGCGCCGGCTGCGCTTAGATCCTCGAGCGCCACGCCGGCGCTCGCGAGCTCGAGGTCGATCGCTGTGACTGTGTCCGGACGAGCGCCGTCTTCACGCGCGATGAGATCGAGCCCGAGCCTGGCGGCGGTGATCGGCCCGCGCAGCTCGTGACACGCGCGCGCGAGCAGCTCCATCCGCCATGCGAGCACGCTCCGCAGGCGGAGCGCCCACGCCGCAACCGTGAACGCGACGATCCACCCGCCGGCTGTGATCATCATGTCTGGGCCCCGTCCACGGTGCCATCCATCAGTCGGTAGCCGATGCCCCACACATTCACCACGAACCGGTCCCCGCCCTCCCCCAGCTTGCGGCGCAGCCGGTACGCATGCGAGTCGAGCGTGCGGGTCCGGCCAATCGTCGTGTAGCCCCAGACGCCGTGCAGCAGCTCCTCGCGGGTGAACACGCGCGTCGGCTCGGAAGCGAGTGCACGCAGCAACGAGAATTCCTTCTTTGACAGTTCCAGGCAGTCCCCGTTCAGCCAAGCCTGCCGGGCAAGCGGATCGATCTGGATCGGACCGACGCGCAGCAGCCCACGGCTCTCCTTCCGCTCCGTCCGCCTCAGCAGCGCCTCGATCCGGGCTCGCAGCTCACGGTAGGAGAAGGGTTTCGATACATAGTCGTCGCAGCCACGCTCGAAGCCGCGCAGCCGGTCGAGCTCGGATGTGCGACCGGACAGGACGAGCAGCGGGATATGGCGGTCGATACGCCCCGCGGCGCCGTCCGCGTCGCGCACGTCCCTCAGCAGCTCGAGACCGTCGGTGTCCGGCAGGCCGAGATCTACGATCGCGAGATCGGGAAACTTGGTGGCGAGCAGCCGCAGCGCATCCTTCACGCGGTCGGCCACGAGGATCTCGTACCCATCGACCGTGAGGTTGTCGGCCAGGAAGGTGCACGTCGTGCGATGATCCTCGACCAGGAGGATCGTCGGCCGTTCGCGGTTCATGGCCGTCAAAGCCTCTGATCCTGCGAGGATCACCCCCCGGCTCCTGCAACATCGCCTGCACCACCTACGGCGAAGCAGGAATCCCTCATATGATCTCGACGCCGCCATGTACCGCCGCGCCAACTACAGCTCCGGGGAAGACTTCGTGCTCGAATACGGCGAGCTGCGGTTCACGTTCAACGAACGCGACTTCCGCGAGCGCTGCGAACAGGCGGCGCGACGACTCGGGTTCCTGTGCGGCCGGATCGAGGACCACGAGGCCGAGGATCTGATCAACCTGGTCGTCAACGGCGAGGTGACCGACCCGGCCTCGGGCCTCGGCGAGCACGTGAACGACTGCTGGCCAGAGCTCGTCGGACCGTCCGAGCGTTCGCTGGTGCACTGGCTGCGGCGCTTGATCTTTCGCAGCGCGTGGCTCGATCAGCGCGTCAAGGAGGGCGAGCTCGACGTCAGCTTCGACGAGGGCGCGAGCACGTTCGTTTACATTCAGCCCGACCGTGGCGGTGAGCCGATCGAGCTCGCGCCCGAGCCGAGCTGGAACCGTGTCGCATACATGCCGCGGTAGAGGACGCCCCCGCGCCTCGGGGCTCACCCCCCGCGCCTCGGGGCTCACCCCCCGCGCCTCGGGGCTCACCCCCGGCGCCTCGGGGCTCACCCCCCGCGCCTCGGGGCTCACCCCGGCGCCTCGGGGCTCACCCAGCGCCTAGCGACGTCGCCGGTATCACGTCCTGGTCGCGGGGCGGCGGGTCGTCGAGCAGTAGCCGCGGCACCGTGACCAGCCGATAGCCGCGCGCACGCAGCCCTCTGATGATCTTGGGCAACGCCTCGATCGTCTGCGTGCGGTCGCCGCCCGCGTCGTGAAGCAGGATGATCGCGCCAGGTTGCGCGCCCGAGAGCACGGTATGGACAATGGCCGCGACTCCGGGGCGCAGGTAGTCGTTGCTGTCAACGGTCCACATCACCATCAGCATCCCGTACTTGTGCAGCAGCGCGAGCGTGGTCGCGTTGTACACGCCGTACGGAGGCCTGAACAGACGCGGGAAGGGCGCCCCGTACTGGCTGATCGCGGCGGCCTGGTCGAGTAGCTCGGCGCGCTGGTCGGCCTCGGACAGCTCGGACATGGGCTGGTGCAGCTCGGTGTGGTCGCCGATCGGATCGCCGCGGGCGACGATCGCGCTGGTGGATGCGTGGAAGTACTGCAGCATCGCGCCAACCTCGAAGAACGTCGCGGGAACATGCTCGCGCTGCAGTACAGCGAGTACACCGGGGGTGTACGGGCCTGGCCCATCGTCGAATGTCAACGCGATCTCCCGTTCCTCGGAGCCCGCGATCCGGACATATGGCGTGTACGCAAGCGTGCGATTTATCGCCGTGTTCTCCGCCGCGAGCTCACGCGCCTCGAACGATCCATTCCCGGTCCCCGCCAGCAAGTTGATGCGCGCGAAGAAGCCCGCCGGCAGCCGGAGCGCCTCCGCACCGTGCTTGGCCCGCGCGCCGCCGGAAGAGCCGACCGAGATGCCCGCCACCAGCGATATCAACGCGACGATCGCGATCACCGACAACACGAGCGCCCGACGACGCCGACGGTACGAGGCTGCGGCATTCGGCATACGAGCAACATTACGCAGCTCTCTGCCGGCTTGGGGGACGGATAGCCTCGGCCCAGGTGAACTACGCTGCACGACGATGTCAGCGCGCGTATGGGTTGTGATGCCAACTTATAACGAGGCCGAGAACCTGGATCGGATCGTGCACGCCACCGTCTCGGAGCTCGAGCGCGCCGCGCCGGGCGAGCACCGGATCCTGATCGTGGACGACAATTCGCCCGACGGAACCGGAGCGGTCGCCGACGCTCTCGCAGCCGAGCTCGACTCCGTCGAGGTGCTCCATCGCACCAGCAAGCGGGGCCTGGGACATGCCTACCTCGAGGGGTTCGGGCAAGCGCTGGCGAGCGACGCTGAGCTCGTGATCGAGATGGACGCCGACTTTTCCCACGATCCTCGCTACCTTGAAGCGATGGTGCGCGCCGCCGCCGACGCGGACCTCGTCCTCGGCTCGCGCTACGTGGAGGGCGGCGGCGTCCGTGACTGGGGGGTGATGAGGCGGCTGATCAGCCGCGGCGGCGGCCTTTACGCGCGTGCGATCCTCGGGATCAGCGTCCGTGACCTGACCGGTGGCTTCAAATGCTTCCGACGCGAGGTCCTTGAAGCGATCGAGCTGCAGAGCGTGCGCTCGGAAGGGTATGTGTTCCAGATCGAGCTGACCTACCGCACCCTGCTGGCCGGTTTCCGCGTCCAGGAGATCCCGATCGTGTTCCAGGATCGGGCCGCAGGTAGCAGTAAGATGTCAGCCCAGATCGCGCTCGAGGCGATCTGGCTCGTGCCTCGCCTCCGCCGCAGTGCCGCGGCGGCGGTTCGCCGGCAGCACGAGCTCCTAACAGGATCGCAACCTACGAAAACGCGGATTTGACGGACACGCGGGAAACGTCGAGCAGATGAGCGCGCGCGGTCGTCAATTGGAGGCGGTGCCGCAGACCGGCGCCATCCAACTCGAGGCCCTTCCGGCCGGCACACGAACTGCAGCTCTGTCCGCACGCGCCGGCCTCGCCGGCGTGCTGCTGACGGGCGCGGCACTGGCCCTCTCGGCGGCGCGCACGAACGACCTGCTGCCCCAATCGGTGCGTCCGATTCCGGGCTGGCTGGCGGGGGCGTTCGCGAACACGGGCGTGCCGCTCGGCCATGCCGCGCTGATCACGCTGTTCACGCTGATGTTCGTGTCCTACGTGCTCGCAGTCCGCGGTGCCGCGGGGCTGTCCCCGCGCGCGGTGGTCGCGAGCATCGCGGGGTTGAACGCGCTGTTCCTGCTCGCCCCCGTGCTGCTCTCGACGGACATCTTCAGCTACCAGGCGTACGGACGGATGGGCGCTCTGTACGCGGCCAATCCGTATCTGCATGGCCCGAGCACGATCATGCTCGACCCGCTGTACCCGTTCATCGGCTCGAAATGGGTGTCGACGCCAACGGCGTACGGCCCGCTGTTCACTGCCCTCAGCTATCCGCTGGCCGCCCTCGATATCTCCGCGAGCGTGGCCGTGTACAAATTGATCGCGTCCCTCGCGTTCCTTGCGACCGTCGCGCTGGTGTGGAACGGCGCGCGCCTACGGGGACTCGATCCCCTACGCGCGGCGATGATCGTAGGACTCAATCCGCTGACGGTCGTGTGGGGGCTCGGTGGCGGGCACAACGATCTGCTGATGCTCGCGCCGCTGGTGGCCGGCGTGTATGTCCTGCTACAGGCCCGTCAGGCAACCGGCGGCGCGATGTTCGCCATAGCAGCGGGCATCAAGCTGACGGGCGGACTGTTGCTGCCGTTCGCTCTTGCCCGGCCGCACGTACCCAAGCGGCGTCTGTTGCTCGGCGCCGGTATCACGAGCGCAGTGATCGCCGTACTGGGGTTTGCAACGTTCGGCACCGGCCAACTGCACCTGCTCGCGACGCTGCGCCAAAACCAGTCCATCGGCGATTGGCAGAGCATCCCGGGCTTCATCTCCACACAGCTCGGGCTGGGAGCCGTCGGTCATTTTGTCGGCATCCTGCTCGGCGTCGTCTTCGTTGGCGTGACCTGCTGGCTCCTCCTGCTGGTCCGGCGCGGCCGCGTCGACTGGATCGCCGGGGCAGGCTGGGCGACCGTCGTGCTGCTGATCACCGCAGGCTCGCTGCTGCCGTGGTACATCGCCTGGCTGACCCCGCTCGCCGCGCTCAGCCCGGATCCCCGTCTGCGCCGCTGGACGCTCTGGATGACCGGCATCATGCTCGCAATCAACCTGCTCAGCTGGGTGCCGAACGGCGCCGAGCTGCTCGCGCGCTAACAACCCCTGCGTGGCCACCGCGGGTGCACCCGCGCCGTAACATACGGTCATGAACTGGCAGCCCAGCGGCGAGGGCCGTGAGCCGCGATCGCTTGGGCTGCTGAGCGTGGTGGCTCCCGTCTGCAACGAGGAGGCGACGATCCACGAGTTCTACGGGCGAGTCCGCGGCGCGCTGGAGGGCATTGACTTCGAGCTCGTACTGGTGGACGACGGATCGACCGACGGATCGGCGGCCGCGCTGGATCTGCTTGCAGCCGAGGACACCCGGGTCAAGGTGATCTACCTGTCACGGAACTTCGGTCACCAGACCGCGCTCACCGCCGGTCTCGACCATGCCCGAGGCGACGCTGTGGTGATGCTCGACGCCGATCTCCAGGACCCTCCAGAGTTGATCCCGCGCATGCTCGACCACTGGCTGAGCGGCACCGACGTGGTGTACGCGGTCAGGGAGCAGCGCGAAGGCGAGTCCAAGTTCAAGCTGACGACGGCGAGGTGGTTCTACCGGCTGTTCGACACCCTCGCGCAGGTCGAGCTCCAGCACAATTCCGGCGACTACCGGCTGCTGGACCGGCGCGCGCTCGATGCGCTGCTTTCGATGCGCGAACGCAACCGCTTCCTGCGGGGCATGACCGTGTGGGTCGGTTACACGCAGGCCGCGGTTCCTTACCGGCGCGACCCGCGCTACGCAGGCGAGACCAAGTACACGCTGACCAAGATGCTGCGCTTCTCACTGGACGCGATCGTGTCGTTCTCCGACAGGCCACTCCAGCTGGCGACGTTGCTCGGCTTTCTGATCTCGACGCTCGCGTTTGTCGCGATCCCGGTGGTGATCGTGCTTCGAATTGCCGGCTCCTACCTTCCGGGCTTCGGCGCGATCACGATTGCAGTGCTGCTACTCGGCGGGATCCAGTTGATCGCGATCGGGATCATCGGTGAGTACGTCGGCCGCATCTACGACGAGGTCAAGGGACGCCCTCTGTATCTCGTTCGCGCCAAGCGGAACGTGCTACAGAACGACGCCGATCCTCTGCCTGCGGGGCGCGAGCCGGTAGAGAGCTAGAGAGCGGTCCGCAGCGCGGCGCCGCCGCGATCTACAAGGAGCTGATCCGTCCACCGCGCGGCTCGTAGAGGAAGCGCCAATCCGCCGTGAACGTGCCTGCAGCGGGAGATATGCGAACGCTGAGGGGTCGGCGGGCGATGTATCGCTCGATCACGAACGTCGCCCCCCAGATGACCCGCGTCAGGTGTAGCCCGCTCGGCAGGCCCGAGAGTTTCGGCGGCGATGCACGGTTCGCGTCACTGCCCGACGGAAAGCCACGCCACGGCATCGTCACTACATCCAGCTCCGTGATCCGGGCGCGGGACCGGCCATAGACCTCAGCCGCCGGCCGATACTCCTCCAGCGGCACGAGATCCCAGCGCTGGTTGATCGCAATCAGCCGATCCGTGTCGGCCACGCCGAGCGCTCGAGCGGCACCGCGGGTGTCCTCTCTGCTGCCGAACCTGGACTCGGTGGCGGAGGTGATCCCGACCAGCAGCCAGATCCCACAGAGCAAAGCCGCCGCCGACAGGCCGAGCTTGCCGGACTCAGCAGAGCCGAGACCGCAGCCGATCGCCACCGCGGCGGGCACAGCCACTGCGAGTAGATACCGCCCGTCGATTCCGATCTGAAGTGCGAGGAAAACGGCAGCCGTCAAAGTTCCCGGAATGGTCAGCATCAGGGCGAACTCGCCAGCCCGCAGCCGCGGGCTGGGCAGTCTGCGCAGGAATCCGAGAGCCACCACGAAGATCAACAAGACGAGAAACGTCAGGAGGGCCTTATCGGGGCCTCCGGGGCCGATGAGCACCTGCTGCACGATCTGCGATGGACTGTTTCCGGACGCCGCCGTTCGAGCGTTGAACGGCTGGAGCACGAACGGCGACGTGAGGATCCGCTGAACGTACGTATAGCCCCGTCCATACTGATAGGCGAGCAGCGCCGCGAGGGGTATGAGTGTCAACGCCGTGACTCCCACGGCGATTGCCGTGGGCCGACGCGCGGCCTGGCGGCGCCAGGCGACGAGCAGCAGTAGCGCCCCCTCGGGAAACACCGCGAGAGCGGCGAAGTAGTGCGTGATCAGGGCCAGCGCCGAGACCACGGACCACAGGCCCAGGTTGCGCTTACTCGGGATCCGCAGCGCGACCAGGAAGAAGAGCAGGCCGAGCGCACACAGGAGCACGAGGAGCGAGTACATCCGCAACTCCTGCGAGTAGTACAACAGGACCGGATTCGCAGCCACGAGAATCGTCGTAACCACGGCGGCGCGTCGCTGCACCAGCCTGTCGGCGACCGCGAAGACCACCGGTATCGTCAGCGACCCTGCCAGCGCCGAGAGCGTGCGCATGTCAACGGCGCTGGTACCGAAGGCTTGCCTCCAGATCCACAGGCACACGAAATAGAACGGGGGCGCTTCCTCCTTATAGGAGACAGTGCTGAATACGTGTGCGAGATTCCCGCTCACGTTGATGATCGTCCCCGCCTCGTCGAACCAGACGCTCTGCGAGAGCGTCGCGAAGCGCAGGATGGCGCCGGCCAGGGTGATCGCCGCAACGACACCGACCGTGGCCCTGCTAAGTCCGCTGCGGTCACCGCCCGACTCACAGATGGTGTCGTGCAGACGGTCCGTGGCAGCCGCCAAGCGCGTCTGAATATTCGCAGCGCTCGAGCTCAGCTCCGCCCGCGGAGCGCCGCAGCGCACGAGCCGGTCGACCTCAGCCCCCCGCCGGATTAGGGCCACGCAAGGGGCGGAACGGCCGGACGTCGCCCTTGGCGGTGAACTCCCCATTGCCAGGATTCGCGGCAAGCGCACGCTCCAGGTCCGTAATCCGATTCGCGAGCCCCTTGATCGCGTCCGCGATCGGGTCGGGCAGGTGCACCCAGTCAGTGTCGGGGCCTTCCGGACGACGGCCCTCGACGCGGACGGGATGGCCGGGGTTCCCGACCACGGTTGAGTTCGGCGGCACGTCATGGATGACGACGCTGTTGGCCCCGATCTTTGAGCCGTGGCCCACGGTGATCGGCCCGAGCAGCTTCGCGCCCGAGCCGATCGTGACGTTGTCCTCGACCGTGGGATGACGTTTGCCGGTCGCGAATCCCGTGCCGCCGAGGGTGACCCCCTGGTAGAGCGTGACGTCGTTGCCGATCCGAGCGGTCTCGCCGATCACTACGCCCATGCCGTGGTCGATGAACAGGCCGTCGCCGATCTCGGCGGCGGGATGGATCTCGATCCCGGTCGCCGCGCGCGAGATCGTCGCTATCGCTCGCGGAGCGAGCGGGACACCGACACCGTGCAGCGCGTGCGCGACGCGGTACGCGAGCAGCGCGTGCACCCCGGGCCAGCTCGCGAGGATCTCGACCGAGCTGACGCCGCTCGCGGCGGGGTCACGGCTGTTGGCTGCAGCGACGTCACGCCGGATCTCCGCCGCTGTGCGCGCCAGCAAACCTAATCCCAGCATGTGCACAGCGTAGCGTCGGCGAGTGGCGGGCTGGGCGCTTGGGCCTCAGACCCTATGGCGCGAAGAACGGTGTCGAGACATACCGTTCCCCGGAGTCCGGCAGGATCATCACGATCCTTGCTCCGCGGGACTCGGGTCGGCGGGCGATCTCGAATGCCGCCCAGGCAGCGGCGCCACCGGAGATGCCGGCCAGCACGCCCTCGTGCAGCGCGAGGGCGCGGGCGGTCTCGATCGCATCCTCGTCGTCGACGGGGATCACCTCGTCGATAACCGCCCGGTTGAGCACCGCGGGTACGAAACCTGCCCCGATTCCCTGGATCTTGTGTGCCCCCGGCAGGCGCCCAGACAGGACTGCCGAGGAGCTTGGTTCGACGGCGACCACGCGGCAGCCTGGATTGCGTTGCTTGAGCACCTCACCGACTCCGGTGATCGTGCCGCCGGTGCCGACGCCGGCGACGAAGACGTCGACCCGGCCTTCGAGGGATTCCCAGATCTCGGGTCCGGTGGTGCGACGGTGGATCTCCGGGTTGGCCGGATTGGAGAACTGATCGGGCAGGAACACGTCGTCACGCTCGGCCAAGGCTTTTGCCGCGTGGACCGCCTCCGTCATCCCGCCCAGCGACTCGGTCACCTGTACCTGCGCGCCGTATAGCCGCAGCAGCCCCTCACGCTCTCGGGGCATTCCCTGGGGCAGCGTGAGCACGAGCTCGTA
>Ga0302324_100005995_pt1 | contig 26392 bp, 21 predicted proteins | sample Palsa_T0_1_FD_201949 | JGI IMG/M metagenome (GOLD analysis project Ga0302324, IMG submission 201949) | Peat permafrost microbial communities from Stordalen Mire near Abisko, Sweden - Palsa_T0_1 | ecosystem: Environmental > Terrestrial > Soil > Palsa > Peat permafrost | place: Sweden: Abisko... | reverse complement strand
ATCTTTCGGATTACACCCGGGAATGTCGAATTGCGGCGCAACAGGACGGCAAATTCAGGTACTACCTGAAATTGACCTACCCGTATTCCTACGATGCCACAGCAAATGCCAGGAGCATCCTGTTGTTTATCCAAAGCTGGGCCCGCGAACTCCTCACGCGGCCCGGCCTGGATAACGATGAATTGTACATCTGCCGTACCCTCGCGGGTAATATCTCCGACCCGAAGACGGCCTTGCGATCCGACCCGGACGCCGCGCCCCGCATCGCCGCACAGGAAAAATACCTTGCCGTCTACAACGATGCCGTATTCACCCGCAGAAGGAACGGTGTCAGGGGTACCGCGGCCGTCACCGTCGGTTGGTGGTTCCCCACAGGCCACCTGCAGGAAGTGCTGGGCTCGCACCCCGCCGTCGGCATCCAATTGGGAATGCGCAACAAGTTGAACGAATACGAGCTCTCGTGGAATATCCGCTTCGGCTATCCCACGCCCCAGACCTATACCTTCATAAGGAAGGATACCCTGTATTCCACAAATTATTATGATGGGGGTTACGTCGGCTTCGAATACACCCGCTATTTCCTGCACCGGAAACACCTCGACCTTGGCCTCACCTCCGGGATCGGGTACGATTACTTCGACGTCGCCGATGGCTGGAGCAACCATTCCGACAATCCGGGCCAGCCCATAAACGTGGGATCCTTCGACTTCAATAATGGGATCAGGATTAAATACTTCTTCAGGCGGAAGGCTTATATCGGGCTCACGGCAAAATATCACCTCATACACTATGATAACAGCGGCGGTACCAATCTCGATGGCAACGCCTTTACCCTCGACTTCAGCTTTGGTTCACACTAAAAAGATCAACGCATGATACGCGCAAAACAAATTCAACTAGTCATAGTCACCGCCCTGCTGGCCTCCTGCAACCGGGTCATCATACCCGAAACAGCCACCGATGCCAACATCCCCGACTCAGCCCTCACCCGCGCGCCCGTTGCCGACGAAAGCCAATACGACTGTAACTGCGTATTCAATCCCCACTACCAGCCTTATTCCCTTGATCTTGGCTTCTACTATACAGGGCAATCCTATGACTATGCCTATATCCCTGGTCGTACCTACAGAAAAGCCACGCACTGGCAAAACAATAAGCTCATTGTCCGTGGTGGTTTCGGAAAAACCACGACCTCCACGGCCTCATGAGCTCCGCCGGGTAGATGAACTCCATCGCGCCGGCGAACGTTGTCGGGCAGATGGACGCCATCGGGCAAACGCCCGCCCGCACGACGCAACCTAATGGCTCGTGCGCGCTTTTGTATTTCGGCTGAAATCCCCGATCGTCGCGATCCTGGCCTTGCTGGGGGGACCAGCATCCTTGTCAATATCAAGATCGGCGATATAATTTTGGATCGCTTCGGGTAGGCTTTGCAGTTCTATCTCCGTGCCCAGCCATTCCGGGTCCAAACGGGCATTATTAACGTAGTTCTCTATCTCGGCTTCTATGATCCGCTTTGACGGCAGCCGCTGTCTCCATCCGGCACCATATAACACGATCTTGTGCTCGATAATATTACCGCACCATCTGCCGATACCACCAGGCTCGCTCGGATGCTCACTCGCACCAAACACATCCCCTGTCTCCACCTTGATGATCGTGAACCTGTCTGTGGTCTTCCCCCCGTTATCAAAAATCATATAATTTTTCATCGTAATATGGCCCTTTTCTTCTAATAGTGCCTCATAAATTACACCCAAAAGAAGTGCCACGCAAGCAACTGTTTGTTAATGTCCTGTCAATGACCCGGTTCGACTAGCCGTCCCTCCACATAGAACGAGACCGTATCGATATGGAAGTCATTAGCTATCATGCCCTTGACAAGTTCCATGCGCTGCCAGGATCCGGTCGGATACACAAAGGCGAGGCTGTCTTTGGCCACAGTGACCTTCACAGGCATATGAAAATTTGGCACATCCGCCGCCCATCTGTAATTCACCAACAGCTTGTCCCTATCATTTTGAAAATAGTATTCCAAAACGGGAATATGCGGATAGCGCAAATATTGGTCAAAGAAATACGTATAATCTTTCCCGGTAGCGGTATTAAAATACCCCACGATATCCTCCGTCCGCACCGCCTGGTAACGGAAACGCGCCTGTATCCCCCGCAAAATGGAAAACCACAGATTGTCATTGCCGATGACATCCCGCAAGGTCTCCAACAATAGCGACCCCTTCAGATACATATCACCCCCATGGAAATTGTTGACATTATAAATCCCGATGATCGGCTCCTTGTTTTCGGGATGCTCCTCCTCCAGGTGCTTCAGCGCGGCCGCGCGGCCCACAAGCGACTCATTGTTTAAAAATTCCGCATCATCGGCAAAGGATTCGTGTATCCACATATCCGCATAGTCACTGCACCCGACACTGTTGCCCCAGTATTCATGCGCACTCTCATGCCACATCGTCCACCTCGTCCCCGCACTGTCGGCAGTCTGATTGCCAAACGGACTCACAAAGATCCCGGCGCTCACTGCCCCCTGGTGATCCATCGGGTAAAGCGATTCCAACAGGTTGAAGTCGTCCCGCTTGAAAGGGTAGGGGCCAAAGTCTTTCTCATAGACGGCGAGCATCCGCTTCACGTCCCCAAAAAGCCAATGGGCATACGACAGGCTTTGCGGCATACAGTAGAAATTTAACCGCATCGTGTCGCTGCCGCTTCCATACACATCCGTGTAGTGAACATAGTCGCCGATGTTGAGGACAACATTATAAGGGGTAATGGGATAGTCCACATACCACACGAACCGCGTCTGCCCATCAGGCAACTCGGTCTTTTCCAGCAGCCTGCCATTGGACACATCGGTAAGCCCCGTCGGTATCGTAACCGCGATCTGCATACTATCCGGCCGGTCCGACAAATGATCCTTACAAGGCCAGTAAACATTCGCACCCACGCCCTGCGTCACCGACTCGATCCATATTTTTTTCGCCTTGTTCCAGTACCAAAAGATCCCGCCTCTAAGATTCACCAGATCGGGTTCCAGCGGCGTGCCGTGATAAACCACGCACAACGAATCGATACTTCCCTGTTTCACCATAGCCGGTAAGCCGATAAACACCGCATTATACTCCCGCATGTAGTTAAGTGCCTTGCCATGATACACGATGCTGTCGATTGGTAGATTCGCATGCAGATCGACCTGCAGACTGTCAAAATCATGCACCACCTTAAACCTGATTAAATTACTTCCCCGGATAGACTTTGTCTCGGGTAGGATGGTCAAGTCGAGCCCATAGAACAAGACGTCATAGCAGCTGCGCAGCGGCGTCAGCATACCCTGCAGACTGTCCTCCCGCGTAAACCCCGTGTGCCGGCTGGATACATGCGGCGTGACCGCTGAGGTCTTCACAAAATCCAACCTTTCCGGTCCGGTCGTCGTAAACTCATGGATCAGCCCCTCCTTATCCCTTTTAAAGACCAATACATGCTTCCCCCCAAAGTCTACTATAAAATGATCGGGGCTCGTTGCGCTCATTTCGTGCTCAGGCTCGTCCCCGATATGCTCCATCACCTTCCCATCCCGTTCCGTTACATGAAGGACGCGGTAGGGGTTGGCCAGTAATTGAAATGTTCCGGTGTACTTGCCCGGCTCCCCACTCGTCCTTATCCATTTTAGGGTCTGCCCCTCCTGCGTCCACTTCAACCCCCCAGCCCGGCCCATGCTGTCTTTCAAGAACTCAATTCTCGTCTTCGGCCGCACGTGAAGCGGCTCGTAGACCAGCCCCGAGACCTGTTTCATTTCCGTCTGGCCCTGCCCTACGATCTGCAACAGCAGTTTACCTCCCTTATTATAGAAATCAAAAACAACCGGGACCGGTTTGGTTATCCGGTATTCCCCCAATAAACTGGTATCGACCGCAGCCCCCTGAGCCCGCAGCCCCGTCGCAACAAAACAAAAAATGATGGAGAAAAGAAAGTATTTCATGAGTCGTGCATTTGATCACAAAACACGACAAAGCATTCATCCCGCCCTATTCATATCCGGATTTGATCACAATTGCTCGGGTGCGAGTGCCCTGGCCGCGAGGTATTCCTTCGGGCTCATCCCCGCAGTAGCCTTAAAAGCCCGCTGAAAGGTCGGCAATGAATTAAACCCACACTCATAAGCCAGGCCCGCGATGGTTAGTTCCCTGCTCTCCGGCAACAGCAGTCTTTCGCGAACCGCCGCCACCCGATACCCATTCACGAATTCATTAAAGGTAGTATCCATATGCTGGTTCAACACCGCAGACAACAACTTCGGCGCCACCCCGCAATGCTGCGCCAGCCTCCCCAGGTTCAGATCAGCCTGCAACCATAGCCGCTCCTCATCCATGCTCTTCTTGAGCCTCACCACCACCTGACCCAATTTTTCCCCGGAAATGGTCACCGCCGCGCCCTTGACGACAGGAACGCGATGGCTGATGAAATATCCCTTTACCCCCAAATAATAGATGATCACAACCAATGGAATATAAAGCGGATACCAGTCGAATCGGTCGAGCAGCATATCCCCGATCTTCGGCAATTCATAGGGGATGTTAAAAGCCAGCCATAACAGGTCGAACGCCCAAAGCACCCGCAAAAAAGTCCGTGGCCAATGGCGACGCATCGATTCGCGACGCATCGATCCCCCCTTCCCTTTCAAATACCGGGTTCCCAGGACAAGGTAAATGGTAAACGAGATCCATCTCGGAATATCGGCATACTGATTATAATCGTCGTAAATCACCCCAAAACCGGGAACTCCATACGTCTTCCTGAAAAAACCCAGTAGCGCCAGCACCACCACTACCAAAACTGCCGCATGTGGAAGAAGATCGATCACCACCGGATAGAAGTGCCGCCTGTCCGCCCCGGTCAATCTAAACTCCGGCTCCTCCAGGCTTCGTATATAAAAATAGGCCAGCGGCCCAAACGGCATGGCCATAATAAGTGGCAATAACGCCGAAAGCAGACTCCCCAGGGTGCTCCCATTCCACCAACCCTGGTGTTCGAGATAAACATCCAGACAACACAGCGCAATAAGCAGAATAAAGGCCGCCAACAATCGTCTGGACACACCTTCCTCCGGTTTCTGACGCGCCGAAATGCGCAACAACGCCGCGACAATAAATCCCTGCAGCGCTCCAAGCAGGATCACGGTGTCCAAAAAGGTGGGGATAGACATAGGTTGCCTTTTTTTTACAGACGGCAATATCGCAAAAAGGTTTAAAAGCTTATCTTCAAATACATGGCTCCCAAGATCCATCATTTTACCCCGGACGACTTTCGGGATATCTGCGATGCACTTGCCGCCGCCGACACCGACCTGACGGCCATTATAAATGCCCACGGATACCCACCCATGTGGAACCGGCCCAATACCTTCGAAACCCTGGTCCACATCATCCTCGAACAGCAGGTCTCGCTGGCTTCGGCCCTCGCAGCCCTCAACAAACTCCGCGCGAAACTCGGAAAAGTCACCCCGCAAGGACTGCTTCTGCTCACAGACCAGGAATTGAAAGCCTGCTACTTCAGCCGGCAAAAGACCACCTACGCCCGTCACCTCGCCCAAGCGCTGCAAAGCGGCGAACTGGACCTGCAAGCACTCGAAAAGCTGCCCGACCACGAAGTCCGCACCCGCCTTACAACCCTCAAAGGCATCGGCGACTGGACCGTGGACGTCTACCTGATCTTCGTCCTGCAACGCGCCGACATCTTTCCCCTCGGTGATCTCGCCGCTGTCAACGCCCTCAAACGCCTCAAAAAAATACCCAAAGACACCCCCCGCGACCAGTTGCTGCACCTGATCGGCAACTGGCAGCCGCACCGCACGATTGCCACCATGCTGCTCTGGCACTATTATTTGTCGGCTCCCCGCACGGTCCCGCGAACGGCTCCCCGCGCAGATCCCCGCACATCTCCTCGGAAAAAGCGCTAGCCTTCCGAGCAATCGATTGCGTTTCAGCCGCATCTATAGAACTCGTATTTTTAGTCATACTAAAAGATTCCCATGCCCACCGTCACCGAACAGCCCTCGCCCCACCGGCATCTGGAAAAAAGATCCATAGAAGACATCACCGCATTGATCAATCAGGAAGACGCTTCCGTGGCGGCAGCTATTCACAAGGTCTTGCCCGCGATCAACCGCCTCGTCCATGCCATCGTCGATACCCTCCGCCAGGGCGGCCGCATGTTCTATGTCGGCGCCGGCAGCGGCGGCAGACTCTCCGTCCTCGATATCATCGAGCTCCCCACCACTTACGGCATCGAAAAAGGGATCGTCAATACCATCCTGGCCGGCGGCATCCCCCGGCTGGCCGAAGCCCGCGAAGAAATGGAAGACGATCACCTCGCAGGCTGGGAAGCGCTGAAAGCAGAAAATATCTCGGCTCAGGATATAGTCATCGGCATCTCCGCCTCCGGCACTACCCCCTTCGTACTCGGCGCCGTAAAAGCCTGCCGCCACCACGGCATCCCCACAGGTTGCATCGTCAGCAACCCCCAGTCCCCCATCGCCGAATATTCGGACTATCCGGTGGAGGTGATCACGGGCCCCGAGTTCATCACCGGCAGCACCCGCATGAAATGCGGAACCGCCCAAAAAATGCTCTTCGACATGATCAGCACTACTACCATGATACAACTGGGTAAGGTAGAGGACAATCAGATGGTCAATGTTCTGCTCATCAACGACAAAATAACCGATAGAGCCGTCCGCATGCTCATGGAAAAGGCGGCCCTCACCGACTACGACCAGGCACGCAGCCTCCTGTTGCAACACGGGAGTGTCAGAAAGGCCCTGGACCATCTCAACAAACCTTCATGAAGCGCTTCAACCAGCCCATCATCATCATCGGGATCTTGTTCTTCGTATTTGGTTTCGTCACCTGGCTGGGATCAGTACTCATCCCATACCTCCGTATCGCCTGCCAACTCAATAGCTTCTCCTCCTACCTCGTCGCTTTCTCCTTTTATATCTCTTATACCATAATGGCCGTCCCCTCCGCCGCCGTCCTGCACCGCACCGGCTACAAAAAAGGCATGGCACTTGGACTGCTTATCATGGCCATAGGCGCGGCACTATTTATCCCCGCCGCCCTTGCCCGCTCCTACCAGTCATTCCTAACCGGCCTCTTCATCCAGGGTACCGGCCTGGCCATTCTGCAGACCGCCTCCAATCCCTATGTCACCATCTTAGGTCCCCGTGAAAGCGCAGCCAGACGCATCAGCATCATGGGCATCTGCAATGGCATCGCCGGCGCCATCGCCCCGCTCATCATCGGCTCAGTAACGCTTCAGGATGCCGACGCGATCCGCGAACGCGTCACCCATCTGCCGCCGGCCCAAAAGATAGCCTTGCTCGACACCCTGGCCCACCGGGTCATCACCCCCTATATCATCATCGCCCTCGCCCTTGCCCTCCTTTCCACCTGGGTCTTCTTCTCAGGACTGCCCGAACTCGACAGCGAACCGGAAACCGACACGACCATGGCAGATACCAGCCCCTACCAGACAACCCCTGCCTCCCCGACAGCCCCGCCCTCCAGGACAACGATATTTCAATTTCCCCACCTGCTGCTCGGCGTGCTGACACTATTCCTCTACGTGGGCGTCGAAGTCATCGCCGGCGATACCATCATCAATTACGGCGTATCGCAGGGCATCCGCCTGTCCACGGCCCGCTTCTTCACCAGTTTCACCCTCAGCGGCATGCTCCTCGGCTACCTGCTCGGCATCCTCCTCATTCCAAAATATCTCTCCCCTACACGCACCCTAAAGATCTGCGCCGGCCTCGGCCTTGTCTTCGCACTGGCAGCCCTCTGCGCCCATGGCCTCGTCTCGGTCACCTTCATCGTCCTCCTTGGCCTGGCCAATTCCCTCGTCTGGCCCTCCATCTGGCCCCTGGCGATCCATGGACTCGGCCGCTTTACGCCAATAGGCTCTTCCTTCCTGATCGTGGCAATTGGCGGCGGAGCCGTCCTGCCCTTGTTATATGGTTGGCTGGCGGACCTGTCCACTCCCCAACACGCTTATTGGCTCGTCATACCCTGTTATGCCTGCATCGGCTGGTACGCCATGATAGGGCACAAAGCAGGTCTCAGATAAATAACTCGTTCACGCTTAAATTTTTTATATGAAGTTTCTTTTTTTGATCGTCCTCGTTCTCGCCACCGGAATTAGCGCCGACGCCCAGGATAACATCGTCACCTACAAAGAAAGTAAAGCAGACTTCCCCAACCCCGAACGTGGATTCTATATCCCCGTCGGCACAACGGCCAGTCATTTCAAGCCGCTCGAAACAGCCGCACTAAAACGCATGTTCGCGGGCCCGCAAAAACACGGCAAGGCCACTTATGCCATCTATTCCACACTCCTGATGCGCGAATACACCCTGGATAGCTTCCGTCAGCAGCCGTTAAGCCAGGACTTCCTCGATCATGTCGACCAGGACCTGACCGTTGTCCGGGAGGCAGGCATAAAGGTGATCCTCCGCTTCGCGTATACGAATAACGCCAAGACCGGGACCTGTCCGGATCAATACAAGATCTGTCCCCCATACGGCGATGCCCCCAAGGCTATCGTCTTACAGCACATAAAACAGCTGGCGCCCTTATTCAAAAAGCACGACGCCATCATAGCCGTCGTGCAGGAAGGTTTCATCGGCATCTGGGGTGAGAACTTCTATACCGACTATTTTGGTGACCCGGGTGGCAACGGCCCCGGCCGCATGTTCGATAGCAGCTGGCGGGATCGCGGCGAAGTCCTTCATGCCCTGCTTGCCGCCTTGCCCGAAGACCGCATGGTCCAGGTCCGTACCCCGCAGATCAAACAGAAATTCGTATATGGCCCCGAAGCCCCCGTCGAAGCAAAACCACTTTCCGAAGGCGATGCCTTCACCGGCGCCGAAGCGGCACGGATAGGCTTTCACAACGATTGCTTCCTCTCCGGCCCCGACGATTACGGTACGTATTACGACTATGGTAGTACCAACACGCCCCAAAAACCCGCGAATACCGTCCTCCGGAAATACGTAGCCGACGATAGCCGTTACCTCCCCGTCGGCGGCGAGACCTGTGACGACGCTTATAGCCCTCAAAACGACTGCAGCCCCGCCGGCCACGCCGAACAGGAAATGGCAGGTATGCACTACAGCTTCCTGAACACCGCCTATAACAATGACGTCAATAATGATTGGGATTCCCTGGGCTGTATCTCCAGCATCCGGCAACGCCTGGGCTACCGCTTTGTACTGACCGGGACCCACATGCCTTCGCGGATCATGGCCGGACAGTCGCTTTCCTTTACGATCAACCTCCGCAACGCCGGTTATGCCTCCCCCTATAACCCACGCGCCGTTTTCCTTATCCTGAGAAGCATGACCAACGGCTCCGAGTACCCGCTTCCCTGCCAGGCCGACCCAAGAAAATGGTATAGCGGAGAAGTTGCCTGGAAAGAGACGCTGCAACTCCCTGCGGATCTGCCCGCAGGCACGTATGATCTTTTCCTGGCACTGCCGGATAAGGACGCTTCTCTTGCAAAAAGACCCGAATACAGCATCCGGCTCGCCAACGAAAATACCTGGGACCCAGCTACGGGATACAATAACCTGCATTGTCAGATAACGGTGTCTCACAAATAGCTCAGCCACCACTGCCGGTGCGTCTTCTTGTAATTGCCGAACCATTTGCACGGCCGGTACATGATCACGACGACCACTAACCAGATCAGGTAGACCCCGCCCAGGCTAAAACCCCAACCGTCCGGCGCAAATACAAAATGGGAATTGGGGTTCACGATCTGCTTGCCGGTATACCCCATCACAAAGAAGAGGATAACATGGATCACGTCGATCAGGTACCAGTGGATCACATAATAGAAGAAAGGCACTTTCCCATACACGGTACAGATCGCCGTGAACCGGTTGGCGGCCTTTTCGGTATAGGCGAGGACAACCAGGGCGGTGCCGATCGTCATGCTCAGATAAAGCAATGAACATGGATACTTTGTCACATTTAAAAAAGAAAGGAACGTAATTAGCGGCGTTCTGTGCACGAACCAGTGCGCGGGATCGCCATACAGGTTAAAACCCCGGAACACCAGGAACAAACCCAGCAGACCAAACCCATTGTACAACAATATCTTTTTCCTCTCGGCTGCATCGAACCCACTCTTGTAAACCGAACCAAATACATACCCCAGCAGCATCACACCCGTCCAGGGCAGCAGCGCATAGGCGATCATGATATATACATGGCCAACCTTAAAAATATCGCTCCCGGTCGGCCCCTCCGAAAAAAAGAACAGCTTCCCATACCAACTCGCCTGGATACTGGCCGGCACAAGGCTGTTGAGCAGATCATGACCAAAGAACAGACACCCCCCGATGATGCCGATGACCGTCAACGATGCCCTAAGTCTAAGCAGCAGGCCCAGCAGGATCATACTGCCGCCAATAGCCCAGATGACTTGCAGGATGGCAACTTGGAAGGTGGGATCGATCGCAATACCCCGACTCACTATGAAGACCTCGACCAGGATCAGCCAAAACCCCCGCTTGAGCAGGAAACTGCTCATCTCCTTTCCCGAACGCCGCTCACCGGCAAGAAATGCCGACACACCGCTCAGGAACACGAACGTGGGCGCACAAAAATGCGTGATCCAGCGGGTGAAAAATAACAAGGGTGTCGTCGTCGTCAGATCGGTCGGGTCCGGCGAGCCGAGAAGAAAATTATCCCGAACATGATCAATGGCCATGATCAGCATCACCAGACCGCGCAGGAGATCGATGGAGGCGATACGTGTCTTGACGGCCGTTGGAGTTAGCATGTTTAGGGTGTTTAGAGAACGTTAAAGCTTCGAATATAAGCAAAAAACGATCTTGGCTCGTGCATCGATAGGATGGCTCCCCCTGTCAATAAGCAAACTATTCCTATGCGTCCTTTCCTGGGCTCTATCCTCCTCCTGACCCTCCTGGCGACAGCCTGTACTAAAACCAATACCTCCCCGGGCCTCGTCGGTGTCTGGAAAATGGTTGACTATAGCCAAGGGGCCTCCGGGCCTGCCATCGCCGCTCCCACCGACTCCGCCGTCGTCATGTACCTCTGGAGCAACAACCATTATCTTCAGGTCTCGGCAGGCGCCGTTGTCGACTCCGGCGTGTATGTATATGATAATATTTCGCCCCTTCTGACACTCAATTCCCGCAAGTGGCTCGAATCCAGCCCCCCATTTCTCGTAACCGTCCACATGGACACGCTCAGCCTTTCCGTCAACGCATCCGGACCTCCCGCCTACCGATACATAAGGATGAGTCTTTTTTGAGCCAATTTTCCCCGGCCCGGGGCGCCTCTGATTTGAATTTTCACCCCTGAATCCCCCCGGCCCCCCATTTGAATTTTGCAAACAATGCTTTGAACGGCGCAAGGCGGCCGGCGTTTTCTTTTCTAGCTTTGCTTCCTCAAAACACAGCAAACATGGAAAAGAATACCAAGATCGCCCTGGTAACAGGCGGCAGCCGGGGACTCGGCAAAGAGATGGCTTTGTGTCTGGCAAAAAAAGGCATCGATGTGATCCTCACCTATAATTCACAGGAGGCCGAAGCAAGATCGGTCGTTGGAGCCATTGAAAAAGCCGGCCGGAAAGCCGCGGCCCTGCAATTTGATGCCGGAAATATTGCCGGGTTCGATGGATTCATCGCCCAACTGATCCAAACGCTAAAAAAGGACTTCAATACGGACCGCTTCGATTTTCTCATCAACAACGCGGGCATCGGCATCCACGCCGCCTTCGCGGAGACTACGGAAGCGCAATTCGATTCACTGATGAATATCCATTTTAAAGGTCCGTTCTTCCTGACGCAAAAATTGCTGCCCCACCTCAACGATGGCGGCCGCATCATAAACCTGTCCTCCGGCCTGGCCCGCTTCTCGACACCCGGCTACGCCGCCTACGCGGCCATGAAAGGCGCAATGGAAACACTCACAAAATACCAGGCCAAAGAACTCGGCTCCCGTGGCATCGCAGTGAATGTCGTCGCCCCCGGCGCCATCGCCACCGACTTCGGCGGCGGCATGGTCAGGGATAACGCCCAGGTCCATCAATTCATCGCCGGCGCAACCGCCCTCGGCCGCGTCGGTCTCGCCGAAGACATCGGCGGCGTCGTCGCCTTCCTCTGCACCGAAGAAGCCCGCTGGATCAACGCCCAGCGCCTCGAGATCTCCGGCGGCATGAACCTCTGACCCGCCTACCGGCCCCCACCAAAGGCCAGGGTCCCCCCAATCCCACCGGGGATGGGGGGTAAGAATTTTTTCCTAGAAAATATTTGGATACTAGGAAAACTTTCCTACCTTAGGGTCATGCAACCGCTTTTTATGAATATCTTCTTATCCGACGCCGCAGCAAAAGCCGTGTGCTGGACCCTCTTCCACTCTATCTGGGAAGGACTCCTCGCCGCAGTGCTCGCCGGCCTCATCATCGCCTGCACCAGAAAACTGCCGGCCGCCCTCCGCTACAACCTGCTCGCAACCGACCTGCTGCTGTTCCTGATCATCGCGGCCGCCACCTTCTCCTACGAGTATAACCAAAATAATCACCAATCCGCGACCACCCCGGCCAAAACCACAGTGCCAGTCGAGACCCCCACTGCGGCAGCCATCAACACGGTGGCGGCTATACCAACCACTCACCCAACAAAGGCCTTCGCCCCAGCGGCACCCGTGATCGACTACCTGAATACACATGCTACCCTCGTTACAGCCGCCTGGCTGTTCTGTCTCGCCGCCCAGCTCTTACGGCTCACCGGCGGCCTGTATACAATGCACCATCTTCGCTACAGAAACGTGGCGCCGCCCGGAAAATACTGGAACGACCGGCTGCTGCTCCTCGCCCGTCGCCTCGGGATCAATAGAAAAGTGACCCTGCTTCAGTCGGGCCAGGTCAACACCCCCGCAGCCTTTGGCTTTCTCAAACCTTCGATCCTCATCCCGCTGGGTCTGCTCGCCAACCTCCCGCCCGACCAGGTCGAGACCATCCTGCTCCACGAACTGGCGCATATCCGTCGGGGTGACTACCTCGCCAATCTGCTCCTGCATCTCACCGAAGCCATTTTCTTCTTCAACCCGGGGGCGCGTTGGATCGCTACCCTCATCAGAAGGGAGATGGAAGCCGCCTGCGATGATATGGTACTCGCCGGCACCCCCAATAGAAATGATTATTTCGAAGCACTCCTGGCCTTTACTCAATTGTCTATCGACGGCCGTCTTGGCAAGACCCCCACTTATGCAGTACAACTTGGGGGCAACAAAACGGACCTCCTCTGGCGAATGAAGCGAATGATCAACCGGGAGAATAAAAAATTACACCTCATGGAAAAAGCCATTTTGTCCTTCAGCCTCCTGGCGATCATATCGGTCAGCCTCATCGGCGCGACACCCGCCAGGCATCCGTCGGACCGGCGGCGCCCTTCTGCCTTGGGCGCCCGTCCGACTGCCACCAATTCCACCCCATTCGTCCAGGCCTCAACATCCGTCGCAGCACCTGCCCCAACACCATCCGCGCCGGTCCCCGAAGCGCCGGTCCCGGATGCACCAGTACCAACCGCATCCGTAAACACAACGGAATCCGAACCTGCCGAGGCAGTCGAGACCCCGGAAACCGCAAGTAGCGACACCATACCCAAACGGGAAGCCCATACCTACAGCGGAAGAACAATAACCTTCCCCCATCTATCCATCCGTTCCGACGACAACGACGGCAGACTGAACTCACACGCCGAAGGCGTTGACCAGGACGGTAATATCTATATACTCGACAGGGTCGACCATGTGATCATCGCATTCAAAGTAAACGGTGAGGTCATTTCAAAGGACGACTATGGCAACTACAGGGACTACATCCATGCATTATCCGTCGTAGGTCATCCCGGCACACCAGGTACCCCTGGCACTCCTGGAACCCCCGGTACTCCTGGAACCCCCGGTACTCCGGGCACACCGGGTACACCCGGCACGCCCGGCACCCCTGGCACTCCTGGCAAACCCGGCACCCCCGGCTGGACCACCTATGATGATAGTCTCGACCAATACCCTCCCACCACCCACGTCACCGTGAACGGCCCCGCCACATCATTCAACGCATCATACAACGCATCACGCAACTCATCAACAACTATCCGCACCAACGACCCCATTACCCGCGAGATCATCCACGACCTCCAGGCCGACCATATCGTCGACCACCTCGACAAACTGTCCCTTACCCTCAATGCCGACGAACTCATCGTCAATGACGTCAAACAACCGGATAATATCTTCGAGCAGTTTAAGGCAAAATACATCCACCTCAAGACCGACTATTACAAATATTCGCAGTGGTACAACAGCAAAGGCGATAGCGGTAGCAGCGAAAGCGTACATACCGGAACCGACAACTAAACCAATTTGTCGTATATTTGATTTTTACAAATCAAGTAGCTGGTGGAAACGACGACTTTAGAGCAGTTCTACAAACAACTCTCCGGCAGCAACGCCGCCGAAGACGGCCCCGGCTACCTCCTCCCGGACGGCATCACCCGCGAGATCGGTCACTTCAACGTCTTCAAAATAGACGAACTGGTCGCAAAAATTTCCGAGAGACCTGCCATGCCCTACAACCGGCGGGCCTATTACAAAATAAGTCTGATCAGGGGGCACAATCGTGCCGAATACGCCGACAAGGTGATCGACATCCCGCACAATGCCCTCTTATTCGCTACCCCGCGGATCCCGTATAATTATGTTCCCCAGGACACCAAACAATCCGGCTACTTCTGCATCTTCACCGACGAATTTCTCGTCCAAAGCAAAAGCGGCGTCCTGCTCGACGAACTACCCATCTTCAAAGCCGGCGGCTACCCCGTCTTCCAAATCTCAAAAACAGAGGTCGCGGAGCTCGATGCCATCTTTCAAAAGATGTACCGGGAACTGTCCTCCGACTATGCCTTCAAGTACGACCTGATCCGCAATTATGTCCTCGAGCTTATCCACTACGGACAAAAACTGCAACCCGCAACGGCCCTATACCCGACCCACAACGCTTCGGCACGGGTTTCCTCCCTGTTCATCGAGTTACTCGAACGGCAATTCCCTATCGAATCGCCCCGGCAAAAACTCGGCCTCCGCACCGCAAAGGATTATGCGGACCGCCTCGCCATCCACGTCAACCATCTCAACAAAGTACTAAAAGAAAATACCGGCAAGACGACGACCGACCTCATCTCGGGCCGGATCGCCCAGGAAGCCAAGATCCTGCTCAAGCAAACAGACTGGAACATCTCCGAGATCGCTTACACCCTCGGCTTCGAAGAAGTGGCCCATTTCTCCAACTTCTTCAAAAAACAAACAGCCCTCTCACCCCTGGCCTTCCGCAACTAACGCGTTCCCCGGCGGCCCCCTCTCGCAATCTCACGGCGGGTCCCTCAGGAACATCCCCCGAACGCAGCGATCCGCCAACGAAAAATGTGAATTTCGCAAACATTGGATTGCCGCTTGCAAACAGCAAAGCCTCCCCCGGCCGATCTTTGTTGTATCAAAAACCCACGCAAAATGGAACTAAAAAACAATACCATCCTCATTACCGGCGGCTCCAGCGGAATCGGTCTCGAACTGGCCAGACAACTCATGAGCCTCGGCAATACGGTCATCATAACAGGCCGGGATCAATCCAAACTGGACCTGGTCCGGCAAAAGCTGCCCGGCATCCACACCTTCCAAAGCGACGTAAGTCGGCCCGAAGCCATTGAAGCCCTCTTCCAAAACGTAACCCGACAATTTCCACAGCTGAATTTCCTGATTAACAACGCGGGAGAAATGCGCCGGCTCGACCTCCATGACCAAACGCTCGACGTATACGACATAGACCGGGAGATCGTCATCAACCTTTCCGGCCCCGTCCGGATGGTGCAACAGTTCCTGCCCTGGCTGCGGACAAAAAACAACGCCGCTATTTTGAACGTCACCTCAGGGCTCGCCCTCGTGCCTTTCCCCCTTGCACCGATCTATGGCGCGACAAAGTCAGGGCTCCGCGCCTATACCCGGGCCTTGCGGGTTCAAATAAAAAAGGATCACATCAAAGTATTCGAGCTCGTAGCGCCGGGCGCCCATACCCCGCTGAACGATAAATTCCTCGGCGACGTGAACCCCCGCGCATTCATGCAGCCCGACAAACTCGTTGCGGTCACTATAAAAGGTTTGCAAAATGACAAATTCGAAATATTCCCCGGCATCGCCCGGCTCCTCAAATTCATGAGCCGCATCGCCCCGGGCATAGTCTTTAATCAGCTCAGCAAAATGACCGAAAAATCCCTTGCCCGTACTATCTGACAGCCCGATTCTTCTGCTCCCAATAAATCCCCCCTATCACGAGTCCCATCCCCACAAGGGTAAACCACGTGATAGGCTCCTTCGTAAACAAATTGCTGAGCAGAAACCCAAAGACCGGGCAAAGAAAAAGCCAGAACGAACTGCGGACGGCATCCCGCTTGAGCAAATAAAGCCAGAGCTGCACCGCACAGATCGAGACCGGTAGAGCCAGCCACAGGATAGCGCCAATCGTCTCGACATTCCACACATTCAGCGTAGGACGATAAACCGCCGCGGCCACGGGAAACAAAAAGACACCACCCAGCAACACCTGCCACCCATTGATCACCAAAAGCGGCAGCCCGTTCCACCCCACCCGGGAAAAATAAAACACGCTCACGGAATAAATCACCATGCCGGTCAGCAGGATAAGCAGCCCCATGGGCGTCGCCGTACTATTCCGAAACAACGGCCATGCCGCGATGACAACGCCGGTCATACATAGCAGCAAACAAGCCACCGTGGACAACCGAAGCCGCTGCCGTAAGAAAAGTACGGCGAGCAGATTGATGAACAAAGGATTGGTGGCGATCGCCAGTGCGCCCAGCCCGGCCGACACCTGACGCATCGCAATCACATACAAGCCGAGATAGATGCTGTTGGCAAGCAGACCGTAGATCGCGATCTGCCTCCATTCTCTCCCCTTCGGCAGCCGCTGCCGCAAAACCCCGTGAGCGAGGATTAGCATCAACCCGCCGGCTAAAAAGAAACGCACAACGCAGATCGTGAAGGGTTGCGCCGCACGCAGCCCGATCTTCGTAGCCGTCGCAGCCGACGCCCAAAGAACGGAGAATAGCAATCCTGCAATGATCGGCCAGACCCCCTTCTTCACGCGACGGAGGGTTTTTCGTCAAAGATTGCCATTGTTTAGGTTTTTAATGGGTTGTAATTTAATTTAGGCCATACAAAGTTATGCTCTCCAGGCAAACGAATACATTAATTATCGGTGCAAGCATTGCCGGACTTGCATCCGCCGCCGCATGTAAAAAGTACAGCATCGACTTTCTTCTCCTCGAAAAAGAAAGACAGACATGCTCCCCCTGGCGAACACATTATGACCGCCTCCATCTCCATACCAGCAAGGCGTTCTCACACCTGCCCTATAAAAAATTCGACAGGGACATCCCCCGATATCCCTCCAGGCAACAGGTTGTCGACTACCTGGACGAGTATCAGCAGACATTCGGTATCGACCCGGTCTTTAATACCCGGGCCTTATCCGTAAAGCGCGAACAGGATCACTGGCTGACAACCACGACCAACGGCATCTTCCGGTCGAAAAACCTTATCATGGCCACCGGCGCCTTCAATGAGCCCAAACCCATCGGCTTCAAAGGCCTCGAAACTTTTCCCGGAACGGTCCTGCATAGCTGCGCCTACAAGACAGGCGCGGATTTCCGGGGACAACGCGTGCTGGTAGCAGGTTTTGGTAACTCCGCCTGCGAGATCGCCGTCGACCTCCACGAACAGGGCGCAAGCCCGGCAATGGCGGTACGCTCCGCGGTCAATGTAGTCCCGCGCGATCTCCTCGGCTGGCCCATAGTGGAACTAAGCGCGGTCCTCGGCATCTTTCCTCCACGCGTAGCCGACACCATCAGCGCGCCACTGATCAGATCGATCATCGGCGACATCGCCCTCCTTGGCCTCAAAAAAAAGCCCTACGGCCCCCTCGAAGAGATCCGTCGCGACCAGCGCTCTCCCATTTTGGATGTCGGGACCATCGGGCATATTCGCGCCGGACATATCGACATTTTTGGCGGCATCGATCACATCGAAGCCAGGACGGTCTATTTTGAAGGCGCCCGAAAAGAAGCCTTTGACGCCATCATCGCCGCCATCGGATATGGCCGAAACTATGCTCAAATAGTGGAGCTGGATAGCAAACGCATCGGCGAGATCACAGCCCCCATCGGCAAACAAAAATACTTCGGCCTGGACGGGCTCTACTTCTGCGGCTACTGGATCAGCCCGACAGGTCAGATCCGCTCGATCGCCTCCGACGCAAAAAAGATCGCCCGCCACATCCACACCACCCATAACAGAAACCCCAAAGCCTGATATCCTCCCCGGTCAGGAAACTTCCCCCATTGCCAGGAAACGCCACACCCATTGCCAAGAAACGCTCCCATTGCCAAGAAAAATATGAGTTAGCTGATCTCGTTTTTTTTCGTCAGATTTGCGCAAACTTAATTTTTCAACTCCAAAACGGACGATCATGATACCAGTAAAAGGATATGCCGCACAGAGCCCTACCACAGACCTGACCGCCTGGGACTTCCAACGCCGCGAAGTCGGCCCCCACGACGTACAATTTGACATTTTATTCTGCGGGGTTTGCCACTCCGACCTGCACCAGATCAAGAACGACTGGTTCCCGGGAATATTCCCGATGGTACCGGGACACGAAATAGTCGGAAAAGTGGTAAAAGTCGGCAGCCACGTAAAAAAATTCAAGATCGGCGACCTCGCCGGCACCGGCTGCCTGGTCGACTCCTGTCGCGTCTGCGAAAACTGCAAACAGGACCTGGAACAATATTGCCTCAAAGGCAGCTCCCAGACCTACAATGGCCTCGAACAAGACCATAAGACGCCGACCTATGGCGGCTATTCCAGGACCATCGTCGTACACGAGGATTTCGTGCTGCACATCTCCGAGAAGCTCGACCTCGCCGCAACAGCTCCCCTGCTTTGCGCCGGCATCACCACCTATTCCCCCCTCCGTCACTGGAAGATCGGCAAGGGGCACAAGGTAGCCATCGTCGGCCTCGGCGGCCTGGGCCATATGGGCGTGAAATTCGCCGTCGCCTTTGGCGCCAACGTCACAGTAATGAGCACCTCGCCGTCAAAGGAAAAGGATGCAAAAAAACTGGGCGCCCATCACTTCCTCGTGACCAGCGATCCCGCACAGGTAAAGGCCGCCGCCAATAGTTTCGACTTCATCCTCGACACTGTTTCCGCCGAACACGATATAAATATGTATATGTCGATGCTGAAAACGGATGGGACACTCTGCCTGGTAGGCGTGCCCTCAGACAAGCTCCCCATACATCCCTTTACCATCATTGGTGGCCGCAAGAGCTTCGCCGGATCAAGCATCGGCGGCCTCGCCGAGACCCAGGAAATGCTGGACTTCTGCGAAAAGCACAATATCGTATCGGACATCGAGCTCATCGATATCAAGGACATCACCGCCTCTTACGCCCGCATGGTAAAAGGCGATGTCCGCTATCGCTTCGTCATCGATATCGCCACAATCAAATAAACTCAACAAAAAAGCCCCGACCTGCAATCGGGGCTTTTTCTTCGCCACAGGCCCGTCGCCGTGGCAATCGGGCTTCTTTTATTTATCCGGCTCAAAATCGAGCGAGATCGAATTCATGCAATACCGCTTGTGCGTGGGCGGCGGCCCATCGTCGAAGATATGCCCAAGATGCGACTCGCACCGCGCACACAAGACCTCCGTACGCTTCATGCCATAGGAATTGTCCACCCGATAGATAACGCTGTTCTTCCGAACCGGCTCAAAAAAACTCGGCCAGCCACAGGTGCTCGAAAACTTGGCGTCCGACCTGAACAGCAAATTGCCGCAGACGGCACAATAGTACGTGCCCTTCGCATTTTGATTCCAGTATTGACCCGTAAACGCCTTCTCCGTTGCAGCCTCCCTGGCCGTCGCATACAGCGCCGCCGGCAGTATCTTCTTCCATTCGGCATTGGTCACATACAGATGCTTGATATCCGTATTGGAGTAATAGGGATTGTTTTCGTGCCCCTTGAGTTTATTCTTAAACACTTTTTTGAATTTCTCCAGCTCCGGCTGTATCACATGCCGGCAATAGGGCTGAGTGCCGTGCAGGTTATAGTAGTCCTGCTGATAATTTTCGGCGACATAGAACGCGGTAAAGGGCTCCACCTGCGTCACAATAGGATCAGGATAGGCCTTCTCCTTGTTCAATCGAGCGATATAATAAAGCGCTTTCTCCTTCTGCCTCGCACTATGATAAAAGATCTCCGAGCGGTATTGCGTTCCCACATCATTCCCCTGCCGGTTCAGCGTCGTCGGATCGTGGGCCACAAAAAACGCCTCCAGTAGTTCATCGAAAGAGATCTGAGCTGGATCGTAGATGATATTACAGGACTCGGCATGACCGGTAGTGCCGGTGCAAACCTGTTGATAAGTGGGGTGGGGGACATGGCCGCCGCTATAACCGGCAAAAACTTTTGTCACGCCCTTAAGCTGCTGGAATTGCGCCTGCGTACACCAAAAGCACCCGGTGGCAAAAGTCGCCGTATCCAGCCTGGCAGGAGGAACGGCAGCAAAGAGCGGAAAAACGGAGCCAAACAAAAAGAAGATCCCAAGTACAAATTTTGTCATCCCCCAAAATTAAACATTCTTCCCCTCTTCTGCTCTCCCACCCAGATGGATTAACGCCAGTTTAGGACCACCTCACAAATTCATAACGCTCACGTAAGATCGCCCGGAAGCGCCCGATAATATTCACTGGTTTCCGTCACAAGCGCCGTCATCAGATCAGCCGCTTTGGTATAAGTAAGCAAAGGCGCGATCTGCCCGCCCCAAATCAGGATCAACTCCCATTTTTCCCGGGCGATAGCGGCCTGTCTCAGGGGACTCATAAATCGGCTTTGAAGCGGGAATGGCAGCAGGTCTTTTTCCCGGCCGCTGACCTCCCGCGCTACACGGTTCATCAGGCCCCGTCCCAGCCGCCCCGAGAACGCCCGTGTGAGTACGCTATACTTCGCCGCATCCGAGAACAGCAGGTCCCGGTGAAAAGCCGGGGCGCCCGACTCGTCACAGGCCAGAAAAGCCGTCCCGATCTGTACCCCATCTGCCCCCAGCGTCAGCGCAGCGGCCATACCTCTGCCGGTGGCGATACCGCCTGCCGCTATCAGCGGCACCCGTACCCGCTCCCTGATCTGCTGCACCAGGACAAAAGTACCGGTCAGCGAGGCCTCGGCGGGAGCGAGAAAACTGGGACGATGGCCGCCACCCTCAAAACCCGATGCAACGATCATGTCGACACCTGCCACCTCCAGGGCAAGTGCCTCATCCAGCGTAGTAGCGGCGCCTACCGTCACAATGCCCTTCCTCCTGCATTGCTCCAGGATATCCGCCGACGGGATACCAAATACAAAACTGAACACCGGCGGCCTCGTATAAAGGAGCGCCTCGACCTGGTCCTCAAAACGTGGGAAGGTCACACCCGGCTTCTCCGGCATCTCCAGACCCAGTTCGGAAAAATAGGGCTCGAAGAGTGCCTTTACCCGGTCCAACTCCGCATTGCTTACCCCGCCGCGAGGGACGTCGCTATTCGACACCCAAAGATTGATATTGTAAGGCCGGTCCGTGGCCTGCTTCAGGTCTTGGTTCAAACGCACGATCTCATCCGGGGTCAGGGTATAGGCGCCATAGCCGCCCACCCCACCCAAGTTCGAAACAAGAGCGGCCAGCTTAACAGAAGACAGATTGCCTCCAAAAGGCCCCTGCAGGACAGGATATTCTATACCCAATAATTTGGATACGGGAGTGTTGTACCACATAAGAAATAGATTTTTGTGGGTTCCGATTGAAACGCAAAGTAAAGCCGCAAAAATGGGGTCATTATGTGACCTATGTCACATTCACATTTCCTTATTTATCCTTATTTGTGGCTGTGGTGCTGGTAAAGCCGGCTCAGGGTCTCCCTGGTGACTCCCAGGTAGGCGGCTATCAGGTGCTTGGGCACGATATGGTAAAGTTCGGGGTACATGCGCATCAATTCTTCATATCGCTCTTTGGCGTCGCTATTCATTAATGACAGCAGCCGGCGCTGCGACGCGACATAACCCCGGTTCGTCCGCCAGCGGAAGAAGTGTTCTATCGCATGGATCTCACTGCAAATTTTCTCCCGGTCGGCATTGGACAGCGAAAGGACCTCCGCATCAGTAATGCAATCGACATTGATCGAAGCCCTCGTGTTGTTGTAAAGCGCACTGTAATCCGAGGTCCACCACGTGGGCATGGCGAATTGCAGGATATACATCTTCGTCTCGTCGTTGATATAAAATGCCTTCAGACAGCCGCTCAGCACAAAATATTCCTTATCGACCCGGTCCCCCTCGCCAATGACCACCTGCCCCTTCTTATAAGTATGCTCTTGAAAATGAGATACGAAATAATCTAATTGATCATCGCTGATCGTGACAAATTTGCCGATATGTTGTTTTAGTAGTTCCCGTTTATCCATCGAAGACTGCTTTCATCACAATTTCGTGAAACAATCAAACATTTCAAGCCCGACAGCCAGATTTACACCAGTTTTTCTGGCGATTTTTACGGCTCCATGAAGACACCATTTTTGATTTTGCTGTTCCTTGGTTGCTCGATGGTCACCCTGGCACAGGAAGGGAAACCAGCTGTCGACGCCAAACTAAAGGTCACCGGCCGCGTCATCGACTCCCTTTCTCATCAACCGCTGCAATACGCCACTATCTCGATTGTTAAGCAAAAAGACCCCAAACCCTCCGGCGGCGGAATGACGGGCGCAAAAGGCGGTTTTTCCCTGGACGCACTTACGCCGGGCACCTATACGCTCACCGTAGACATCATCGGCTACGCCCCGCGAACGATCGGCCCGATCACATTGGACGGAAAAAGCTCCCCCTTGTCACTGGGCGATATTGCCGTGGGAAAGAAAGCAAACGAAATGCAGGCGGTGACCGTCACCGCCACCCGCGGCCTCGTGGAAAACAAGCTGGACAAGATGGTCTACAACGTCGAAAAAGACGTCACATCCCTGGGTGGGGTGGCCACCGATGTACTAAAAAAAGTGCCGATGGTCTCCGTCGACGTCGACGGCAACGTGGATATCATGGGCAATACCAATATCCTCTTCCTCATCAACGGCCGGCCTTCCAGCATCTTCGGCAACAACCTCGCCGATGCACTCCAATCCATCCCGGCCAGCCAGATCAAAAGTATCGAAGTGATCACCAGCCCCGGCGCCAAGTACGACGCCGAAGGCACCGGCGGTATCATCAACATCATCCTCAAAGATAACCGCCTCAATGGCATCAACGGTAACCTCAGTGCAACCGCCGGTAGCAGACTGGAGAACGGCTCATTCAACCTCAACGCCCGGCATGACAATTTCGGACTGAATGCCTTTTTCAGCGGCAACGCCCAACTGCCATCCACGACGCGTAATTCTTCCACCCGTTATTCCTTTGATTCCGTGGGCAACGAGACCGCGGGCCTGTTCGAACGGGATGGCAGCAGCCGTTTCTATCGCAATGGTTTCGAATCGGGGCTGGGCCTCGAATGGAATATCGATAAACGAAATACGTTTTCCGCCAATGCGGGCTACGACAACTTTGGAAATCATAGCCGTGGCTCCTACCAACAGGAGCAGACCGCCTACGCCGACCCGGGCGGCAACATCATCCAGGATCAATTCAGCCTCGTCAACACGACAAGCCGGTTCCGGGCGCATTCGATAGACTGGAGCCTGGCATACAAAAAGACCTTTCCAAAGGACGACCAGGAATTGGATATCGAAGTCGACGGCTCGGAAGGCGACAACAACTCCAGTTATGGACAAGCCCAAAGCCTGCCCTCGGGTGATTCCACTTATGCGGGTTCGCAAGGGTCAAGCCTCGGCCATGACCACGAAACCAATTTCCGGCTGGACTATACCCAGCCCTTTGGCGATAATGTCAGACTCGAGACCGGTGGCAGGATTCAGATCAGGGACATCTCGGCCAATTCTCCTGTCTATACATTTGACCCCACTACCGGCCTTTACCCCTACGACACGTCGCAATCTAATTCACTCACCTACGACCGGCGCGTGTACGCCGGTTATGCCTCGCTGACCTTCCCTGCCTTTCATTTCCTCGACGTAAAGGGTGGCCTGAGATATGAACGGACCGAGACCAGCGCCGGCTTCTCCAAGTCAGAGGGCACCAGCATACCCGGCTACAATACCCTTGCCCCCTCTCTGATCCTCTCTCATAAGTTTGGCGGCGATCAATCCCTCAAGCTCAGCTATGTCCGCCGTATCCAGCGACCCGACTACCGCTCGCTGAATCCCTACGTGAATGCCAGCGACCCCAAGAATCTGACCCGGGGTAACCCCTTCCTGCAACCCGAGATCGCCAACAACATCGATCTTACTTATATCAAGTCCTTCGATAAGGGGAGTGCGCTAAACATCGCCCTGTTCTATCGCGTCAGCAACCAGGATATCCAACCCTTTCTAAAATATTATCCCAGCTATATCCTTGGCGACTCCACGTATACGGACGTCTCCATTACTACGCCCATGAACGTAGGCGCCGAAACCAATATCGGGGTCAACGTCTACGGAAGCGTACCCCTGGGGAAAAAACTCAGCCTGCGGAGCAATGTGTCCGTTTTCAATCGCCACATCACCACCGGCGAGCTGGGAGGGCCTCCCATCAACAGCTTCAACTATCGCATCAACCTGAATGCGACCTGGCAGCTCAGCAACACCCTGGTCCTGGAATTCTTTGGCAACTTCAACTCGGCACGCAACGAGATCCAGGGCCGCTACCCTTCCTTTACCTCTTATAACTTCGCGGCCCGCAAACAATTCTGGAACAAAAAAGCCAGCATCGCCTTCACCACAACCAACCCCTTTAATCTATATGTCAACCAGGCCACCGAACTCAGCGGCACCAATTTTACACTCGATGCCCTCCGCCGGATACCTTATCGCTCATTCGGCCTGAACTTCACCTATAAATTCGGCAAGTTGGAATTTAAAAAGGACAAGGAAGAGCCAAAAGATAACACACCAGATATCAACCCCTAAACAGCTATTCCGTACGCAGATGCTTCACGGGATTGACCAAAGCCGCCTTGACACCCTGAGATCCCACCGTCAATAACGTGATAAAAAGCACGATCAAACCCGCCAGCAGGAACACCCACCCATTCAACCCGATATGATAGGCAAACCCTTGCAGCCACCGGTTCGAAAGCCACCAGGCTGCCGGCGCGGAAATTACAATGGCAATGAGCACCAGCACCACAAAATCCTTGCTCAACAGCGAGACGATATTCGTCACACTCGCACCCATTACCTTCCGGATGCTGATCTCCTTGGCTCGTTTCTCCGCCATAAATAAAGCCAGGCCAAAAAGCCCCATACAGGAAATAAAAATGGTTATCCCCATCGCCGTATTGGTCAACATGGCGGTTTGCCTGTCCTTTTCATACAGCAGGGCCAGCGACTCGTCAAAGAACCGGTAATCAAACGTCGCCGCAGGAAACACTTGTTTCCACGCCATCTCCATCTGCGACAACACAGCCCTCACCGAATTGGCTCCCTTCCCGGCGGACATCAGTTTTACGGCAATCGCGCCCTCTCTATCCCGCCTGTTGATGATACAAAGCGGCGTAATGGGATCATGCAGCGAATGGGAATGAAAATCCGCCACTACCCCAACCACTGGATAGGGCCGGTCATTCCAATACAAAGTTTTACCAATGGCGTCTACCGCCGTTTTATTCCCCATCAGCGCCGACAAGTTTTCATTGATCACAAACTCATTCACGCTGTCCGATGCCAGGAGATTGCGACCGGCCACCAGTCGGATTGCATACAGAGGAATAAAAGCTTCGTCCGCCGCCACCTGTGTAACAAAGGCCGGCTTTTCATCGGCGAGCCTGAGCTTTATCCTCATCCCCCTGGTATTATCCGTCATCGGCGGCACCCACTCCAGCGCCACGCCCGACACGCCGGGCAATGCTTTCATCCGTTGCGCCAAAACGGCGACAGTGGGATAACCGCTGCCCCAGGGCGTTTTAATATTGATGATGGCGTCGGAAGTAAATCCAAGATCTTTCTCACGAGTATACCTGAGCTGACTGGCGATCACGATACTGCCGATAATAAAAATAAGCGAAATGGAGAATTGAAAAACGATCAGCGCCTTCC
>Ga0302324_100005994_pt1 | contig 26394 bp, 30 predicted proteins | sample Palsa_T0_1_FD_201949 | JGI IMG/M metagenome (GOLD analysis project Ga0302324, IMG submission 201949) | Peat permafrost microbial communities from Stordalen Mire near Abisko, Sweden - Palsa_T0_1 | ecosystem: Environmental > Terrestrial > Soil > Palsa > Peat permafrost | place: Sweden: Abisko... | reverse complement strand
CGACCCTCACATTGGCAAGGTGTCTGAGTTCGTCCGGGGAGTCCAGGCCAGTCCCCTTACCTGCTCCCCGTCCACGGAATGTCTCGTAGATGTGCCTGAATTCGGCCCTGTTGTAGAGCGGTCTACTACGGCCTCGTTCGGCATTGGGTTTGGCCGCTCATTGCTGCCCCAGTTCGGACCTAGGGCAGTCTTGCGCCTGGCCAGCTTGCCGCCCTGGACCTTCTGGCACGGCCGGCACGCTGGCTCCAGTACGCAGCAGTCCGAGTCGGGAACGTGCTCATGCAAAGACAGCGGTGGTGTGTCATCGGCGATCTACCTCGGTTAGACCGAGGGAGGAGACGCTGGAGGACCGCCTGGCCTAGCAGCCATACTGATCCTGTAACCCCTATCGCTATTTAGCTGACGTGGAGCACAACACGGCCGTCTGGCTATTGGTCTGGCTATTCGTGGGCGCATCGGTGGCGGCAATCGTCTACGCCGCTGTCCTGATGCCCATTGGTTGCTAACTGGCCCGTCGGAGGGCAATGCTTTTCGGGACGGCACAGCTTGAGAAGGGGATCATGGCTGACTGCCCGGGCGGCTATGCCTTCACTGGCGGCTACCCGACCCCAGAGACGGCGGGCCCTTCGGTTCATCAAAATGTTGCGTTGAACCAGCTGGCCGTTTGACTTCGGGCGGTCATCACTTGGCCGATTTGGGTGACCGCATTCGCCACTGAACGATGCCGGTTGAGCGGTGCGCCATCGAGGAGCTCATTCCAGAAGACCGCCCAACCGCCCGACAGCGCATCGCCACGGCCTGCCAATGTCAGAAGCCGAGCAACCGCTGCCGTTGCCCAAGGTCGTCCCACCAGTCCCGTGTGTACCGCGGCGGCGATCCGATGATACGGGAGGTGGTCGACGACCAGCCTAGATCGATAGCTCTCCGCTGCGTCGCTGGGTCCGAGGATGGCCTCCGCGGCCGCACGACCACTGTTCATCGCTTGGGAGATCCCCTCCCCTTGCATTGGGTTCACGAGTCCTGCAGCATCGCCGACCAGGAGCACCTGCCCCATCGCCGGCGTTGTCCCGACAATCCCCATCTTGAGCCAGCCACCAAGGCGTCGTTGTGATGCAGCTGCTGCAGGCTCTCCGTCGAGGAGACCGAGTGCATGCAGATGCTCAAGGAACTCGGGCAGCGCTCGAACCGCATTTGCACCAGCCTTGCGGTCTGACCGTGTCCCTACGCCGAGCCCTACGTTGGCACCGCCTTGTTCTCCCGGGAAGACCCATCCGTATCCGGGAAAGGCCCGCCATGGAGTCTGTTCCCACAAGACGATGGCCGGGAGATCGACCACCTGTGGTAGGTACGTGCGGACGGCGAATCCCCATAGAACCATGCCCGGATTGACCAGGCCTGCCGCCGCGGCGACTTCGCTCGTGGCACCGTCGGCGCCGATGACGAAGTCGGCATGCAGTGTTTCGCCGGTATTCAAGCGGTAACCGCCGATCTGCCCCTCCCGCTCAATGGGCGTTTCTGCCCGCCCGACGAAGGGTGTGGCCCCCGCCTCGACAGCCGCGGCGTGGAGCATGGCATCAAATGCCGTCCGCGTGATCGCGGTGCCATGACCTGGGTATGTAAGCCCATCGGCACTGGGAAGCTGCACCCGGCGACCGGTCGGACCGACGACGAGCATCTCACTGACGTCGCGGCCAGCTGGTGCAGACAATTCGAGATCGATGAGCAACTGCAGACCACGGGGTCCGATCACGTCACCGCACGCCTTGTCACGAGGGAAGGCAGATTTGTCGACCAAAGCGACCCGTGCCCCGCCCCGAGCAAGTACAAGCGCGGTGACGCTGCCTCCTGGACCGGCTCCGACAACGAGAACGTCAAAGCGAGGCAGGCCCACGCTGCTCCTTTCGCCTCCTCGGATCTACAGTGAGATCTTCTCACTCTCGGGAGGAATACGTGCCAACGGAAATCGCCGGAGATCGGAATCGCTTCGCACAACAGTTGTTTGCGTCCCTCCCGAAGCGATACGACCAATTGGCTGAGATCCTCTCCATGGGCCAGAACGGCAGATGGCGGCGAGCCATGGTCGACCACATCGTGCCCACTTCGCCCGACCGGATGCTGGACGTCGCATCGGGCACCGCTGGCGTTGCGCTCCAGCTCGCGGCGCGCACCTCCTCTGCCATCGTCGGTGTGGATCTGACCAGGAACATGCTCGCTCGTGGTCAGGAGAATGTGGCCGAAGCAGGAATGGGTAAACGGATCAGTCTCGTTGCCGGTCGAGCCGAACAATTGCCGTTTCCCGATGCAACCTTCGATGCCCTCACGTTCACCTACCTGCTGCGCTACGTCGACGATCCCCAGGCCACGCTCAGCGAGATGGCGAGGGTTGTAAAGCCCGGTGGCGCGGTGGCAAGCCTCGAGTTCTTCCTGCCGCCAAGTAACTTCTGGCGTTTCTGGTGGTGGCTCTACACCCGCCTAGTGCTGCCCGTGGGCGGGTGGCTCACGGGGGGACGAGAGTGGTTCCGAGTAGGCCGGTTCCTCGGCCCCAACATCTCACAGCACTACCGAACGTATCCCCTGCCGTGGACGGAGGATGCATGGCGCAGGGCAGGGTTCGAGGATGTCGGCGTGCGCGTGATGAGCCTCGGCGGCGGTTTGGTGATGTGGGGGACCCGCAGGCATGACTGAAGAATCCACACCCGACTCCAATGACGCAGAGACTGCGGTTCCCTTCCGCGTAGAACGGGACTTTGAGAACGATACAGAGAAGCGGCCGGCCTTCTACGCGGCCCGAGCCGGTGGTTGGCGGGATTGGTGGACTCTGCTCCATCCCCCCTACACAGCCTGGCACCTTGGATACATAGTGATAGGTGCGTGTCTGGCACCAACGGTCAACTTGACGCGGCTGGTAGCGACACTGTTGGCCTTCTTTTGTGCCGTCGGGCTCGCCGCGCACTCGCTCGATGAGCTGAACGGTCGCCCACTGGGGACCCATATCCCGGGAGGCGCGCTCATTGCAGTTACCGTGATCGGACTGGCCGCGGCGGTTGCTCTCGGTATCGCCGGAGTGTCCCGTGTCGGGTGGGCACTTGTCCCGCTCTTAGTGCTGGGGCCTATTCTCGTCGTCGGCTACAACCTGGAACTGTTCGGCGGTCTGATCCATAACGACGCTGGCTTCGCACTCGCGTGGGGATCATTCCCAGTTCTGGTCGCCTACGTGGCCCAAACCGGACGCTTGGCGATCAGCCCAGTGGTCGCTGCGGCGGCAGCTTTTGCTCTTTCGGCGGCGCAGCGCCAACTCAGTACGCCGGCACGACTCATCCGACGACGCACCACCGCGGTAGAGGGTCACATCACTCTGGCCACCGGCGACGTGGTCCCTATCGATCACCGGACGCTGTTGGCTCCCCTGGAACGAGCACTTCATGCCCTGTCGTGGGCCGTCGTGCTTCTGGCGGCGTCGCTGGCGGTGGCCCGGCTCGGCTAGTTGGCAGCCTCGGGCAACCGACGGACCCGCGACGTGATCTCGAGGATCCCGGTCAAGACCCCGCTGCAAGAGGAGGGCGACCGAAACAGCAGGCCAATCGCATCTGTCGCGGGACCAGTTCACCCGGCAGGAGATCGCCCCGGATCATCGTCTCGGTCTCGGTTGCGGTTGTCGGCGGATGAGCTCGATCCGAATCGCATTTGAAAGAGCGGACGACCGCCCGGACATCGTCGCCCAGATGCCCTGTCTCCGACCCGGGGGAACATCCCCGTCGTATTCGGCGCGGACCCACGTCGAGCTGGTGAATCGATCCTTGACGGCCAGATTCACCGAAGTCAGGATCGCCGAAGTTGTCACTGGCTGACCACAGGAACGTCTGCAGCCAACGGACCGACTCGGGCCGCGCAGGACAGGAATCCCAATCGGCGATAGACCGCTACCTTCGAATCCCAGAGAGTCGGCTTCCTTTGACGGGCCGGTGCTGAGCACGTCATGACTCTTGATTGGTCCGGTTGCCGATCCCGAGATGCTCGCAGGATGTCACCCGACGCATAGAAATGGCGTAGGCGGCGACCGCGACTATCAACCCCTCCACGAAGAGGGCAGCCAGTCCCAACATGCAGGCCCAGTTCCCCACGTCCTGGTTGTCGAGTGGCGTGCTTAGTATCCGAGTAAACGTGTAACCGACGAACACCGCTACCCCGAGAGCGGCGACGGGAAACCAGAGCTGAGCGGCGGACTGGTGACCTTTGACCAACCGGACTCCCACGACGACAGCGGCTGCGATCACGAAGAGATACCCCACACCGAGCAGAGGCGTTTGCTGAAGCGTGGGGACCAGCTGGACGATATGGATCATGGCAAGGCTCATGAGCAACACGATCCCGCTCGCACGCAAGATGGCCGAGGTGATCGCATGCGAGGTGGCGTGATCGAGGGCAGCCGGCGTTCGAGTATCGGTTCGTTCGTAGCCCCTCGAAACGATCTGCATGGACATGTTGTCTCCCTTCGTGAATGAGATGGGGGCTGCGGTGGTCCGCTCTGCCCGAGTGAGATAGCGAGTTGGGTTACACCGTGGTGCGCTCTAGGAGCCACCTCGTCGCGCTCGGACGCCGGCACCGACCCGGCGGCGACGTCGACGTGATCAGTAGCCATATCCGCCTGACGAAGCCACCGGTGCGGGAGCAGCCTTGACGGTCGTGGCGCTCCCGATGGTCCGAATGTTGGGAGTAGCAACGAAGAAGTTACTGACACCTTGTCCCGTGACGTGTCCGGGGGTGTCGTCGACGAAGGTGTAGAGGAAATGACCGTTGTAGGTCACCTGGCGACCATCAGCTTGCTTCACCGAGGCCACCTTGCCCTTGACGCCGGACGCGGTGGGCTTGGTTGAGACCACGGCAGGCCACAGTCGCGCCAGCGCGCCGCTCACCTGTGACTTCGTGGCTTTGTCGGCCTGGTAGTAGTACAAGGGTAGGCCTTTTGCATTGACCAGAATCGTTTCGGTCATTGCGCCCACTTGCGTCGTCGCGGTATGCACGGTCGCCTGGGTGGCGCTCGCAAGGTGGGTCGTCGACCCCCGTGCGTATGGCGTGGCAGCGTCCGCGGCGGCTCCGGCGCCCAGGGCGAAGAATGACGAGAGTGCGACCGCGCCACCGATGATGGCGTTTCGACGGTGATTCATGATGAGGCCTCCTGTGTGTTCAATGAGCCTGTGTGTTCAATGAGTCAGTGAGGCATACGACGCGGAGTTACAGCCAATGACGGGCCCGACTATCCGATGGGCTCGGCGGCGGAGAGAGACGCTCGACGTGTAACCCGGCCGCCTATCTCTCCTTGAGCACACCCGCCAAGGTGCTCTGGCGCCGGCTCCTCGGTAACGGACCCCCTTCCCGGCCGAGGAGGCCGGTGCCCTCGGCCTGGGGGCGCCTCTGACGGATCCGGGCAGCCCAGGGCGGGTGTAACCCCCCTGCGTATCTTAAGATCGAGATGTTTCTTGCTCCGAAGCCGCCACTGACTCGGGTCGTCGATCCCTCCAGCGCCTCCGGCGAACCCGACGTCACCCACCTCCGCGTGGTTGACACCGATTCCTACGCCGACTGGGAGTCGGTGTATCGCGACAACGTCGAGCGTCTCTACCGCTTGATGTACGCACGGGTCGGCAACCGCGCTGACGCCGAGGATCTCACCTCAGAGGTCTTCCGCACGGCCCTCGGGCCGCTCAGGCTCGCCTCGTCGAAAGGGGAGGTCCGGTCGTATCTGCTGACCACGGGGCAGACGGTTCTTGCCTCACATTGGCGCCGAACCCTGGGTGCTCCCGTCACAACCATTGACCCGGAGTCAGACATGAACTCTCTGGCCGAGCCGTCAGGAACCGAAGAGCCGAGCGACGCGCCTCAGCGCGCGCGAAAGATCCTGGCGGCTTTGCCCGACCGCTACCGGCGCATACTCGAGCTTCGCTTCCTCGAAGCATGCTCCATCAAGGAGGCCGCGCAGGCGATGGAGGTCAGCGTCAGCAATGCCAAGGTCCTTCAACACCGGGCCTTGCGCATGGCGGCCAAGGCCGGATTGGAGGTCGAACAATGACCACTCGACGGCTGTCGGCCTTTCTCGACGCCCTGGCTGCAGGACGACGTCCTCGGCCCTTCCAGGCAGATCCCGAAGACGTCGAGATGCTCCGTGTCGCCATTGCCCTCCGGGCCGCCCGTCCAGGTGATTCAGTGCCCGACGAAAACTTCGTTGCCGAGCTGCATCAGCAACTGGTCGACGACCTGAACCCATCGGAGCAGACGAACATCCGCCCGCTCAAGGTTCACCGAGGCCGTGTCGCGCTCGTCTCAGTTGCCGCGGGACTGGCGCTTGTCGGAGGCACCTTCGCCGTTGCCGAGACGACAAATAAGTCAACGGCTCAGCAGTCCGCGACAGCGGTACCGCAGGGACAGGCTCTGCGCACGGCTAGCTTCCAATCCCCCACCGGCCAGATCGTGGGACAAATCGTCCTCTATCACGGGCACCCTTCCTGGGTGTACATGAACGTGGACCTTCCACACTCCAACGGGCCCGTGAAGTGTGAACTGCATCTGGCCAACGGGGAGGTCGTGGCGGCCGGCACCGTGCAACTCCACGATGGAAGCGGTGAGTTTTCTCAGAGCATCCACATGGATGCCGGAAGGGCTCGAGGAGCGACGCTGTACGACCCTTCGGGTGCCGTTGTGGCGTCAGCCATCTTCATCTGAACATCCAGGTTCGCCGCTGATCAGAACTACGTCACACGAATTCGATCAGCGTCTTTTGCATCCGTATGGGACGCGATTCGCGAACACGTACCGACGTCACTCACTTGATCGCCTCACACGGCCGCATGGGGGTGTAACCCCACCCCGTATAGAGGGCCAGAAGAGCTCACTCCATTGCAAACGAAGGAGCAAGTCAATGCGGAACGAGGGCGGCACCGTGAACTGCGATTCGTCCCGGTCTGCGATCGACCGCCGAGCGGTAACTGCCGCCGGTCAACTGCTGATGTCGGCGATCTGGTTGGAGCATCGCGTTCGGCGCGTCTCAACGCGGCTCACCCTGTCGTCGGGTCAGCGAGCCTCCGCTGTGTCTGTCGTGAGGTCCTCGGTTGCGCATCAATCGGACCGCGGGCTGCTCGTTCCTGGCAGTCGGAGCGACTGAACCCCGCCCCATCAAGAGAAAGGTACGACCAATGACTCTGTACGCGAAAGTCGGTTACGGAACCAGGCTGGTGACCGGTTCTGACCTGGTACACGGTCGTCCGCTGCGGACATATCAGCGGGGACGAACGTGCATGGTCGAAGGGTGCGATATTCGCCTCTCCGTCTATAACTCGAAGGCTCAGTGCTCTCTGCATGACCGCTACACGTACTAGCAAGCGGTCATGTCAACGATTGACGCAAGTCGGGATCACCGTTGTAGCCGCACCCCAAATGCAGAGGCGTCGCCATCTCACCGCCACATCGTTCGGCGAACGTTGAGCTACGCGTCAATCGGACCATCAGGCTCTGCGGCGCGGCGAGCCGGCATTACGCTCGGCATCGTCATTGGCTCCGCGCTGCTGGTGGCGTCAAGTGCGGTCCACCTGGAATTGTGGTCCATGGGTTACCGAACCATCCCTACGATCGGTCCGCTCTTTCTTGTCCAGGCAATCGCCGGCACCCTTCTCGCGGGATCCTGTTGTTGTCGCGGCGATTACTCATGGTCGCCGCGGCCGCCGGATTATGATCGCCACCATCGGCGGATTGCTACTGAGCGTCTCTGTCGGACTGTTCGGTTTCATGGATTCCCCGGCGACACCGTACGCAGGTCTGTCGCTGGGAGTCGAGAGCGCCGGAGCCGTTGTCCTTACCGTTGTCGGGACAGTCCTTGTACGTGGGCATGGTCACTCAGACCAACGAACTCCGCTCATGGTCAAGGCGAAGACGAACGGAGTCTTCAAGCCCGGTGCGGCTGAAAACTGGCCCTCTAGCTGCTAGTTTGGAGCGGAAGACGGGATGCGAACCCGCGACCCTCACCTTGGCAAGGTGTTTGAGTTCGTCCGCGGTGTCCCGGCGAGTCTTCTGAGCTGGCCTCCCGTCTACGGAACGTCCACCGAATGCGCCCCAATCCAACCCTGTTGTAGAGCGATCTACTACGAGGTCGGCCCTTCCAATGATGAGCCGGCGCGGGACACCCGAGCCTGTAACTGAGGCGGCTTCGAACTAGCTGGTGGGGCCAAACCGTTCAACCCGGATCTTCTCCACTGGTTGGCCGAGCCCGAGCAGCAGTCCGCTGGCGAAGTCGGCGAAGCCGGGCGAGCCGCACACAAAGGCAGTGGCGTCGGGAAGCAACAGAGGAGCAAGATCCTGCTCGGAAAGCCGGCTCGGGGGCCGCGTGGAAGACGGCGGCACCGCGCGGGTGTAGGCCACCGTCGTCTCGGGCCCTGTGATCTCGTTGGCGTAGTACAGATCATCAGGCGTCCGAACCGAAACTGCCATTCGAAGCAGGTCGGACTGACCGGACTGGCGAGCCAGGCGCAGCATGGCCATCAGCGGAACGATGCCTGATCCACCACCGACGAGGACGGCCGGAGTCTCGGCTTCCCAGACGAACCAAAGGCCGATTGGTCCCCGGACCTCAAGGTCATCACCGACAACAACCTCGTCGTGGAGGAACTCCGAGACCTCGCCGCCGTCGAGCCTCTCCACGGTGAGCTCGATCTCGCCAGAATCGTTTGGCGCCGACGCCACCGAATACGACCGCGATGCCGTGTACCCGTCGGGTGCTGTGAGCCGCACGACGTAGTACTGCCCGGCAAGGCGAGGTGCGGGCGCAGGAAGGGCCAAGCGGAAAGTCTTGGCGGTTCGGGTCTCTGGCCGGGCCTCAGTGACTGTGGCCGTCTGCCAAGGATCGCCAGTGGGCCGATCGGTGGTCACTTGTCAATCACCCTGGTAGCGCTGCTCGAGCCAAGGATCTCCCCGATCGTGGTACCCATTTTGCTCCCAGAATCCGGGTTCGTCGTGGTCGAGTACCCGCAACCCGGCGACCCATTTAGCACTCTTCCAAAAATAGAGATGCGGGACCAAGAGGCGTGCCGGCCCACCGTGTTCGATTGGCAGCGGGGCGCTTTCGTACTCCCAGACCACCCAGGCTCGACCACCGCTGACATCGGCCAGCGGCAGGTTCGTGGTGTACCCGGTGCTCGAGAAAGCCATCACGTGGGTCGCCGTCGGTTCCAATCCTGCGATGCCAAGGAGTGTGTCGACGGAGACGCCGCTGAATTGCACTCCCAGCTTGGACCAGGTGGTCACGCAGTGGATGTCACCGGAGTACGCGGACCCTGGCAGAGCGTGGATCTCTTCCCAGTTCCAGGTCGTCGGATGGGCAACGAGGCCCTCAACTGAGAACGACCACGACGCCAGGTCCGGCTGCGGCGTCACCTCGGCAGTCAGGACGGGCCACTGATCCCCTGCGTCATACTGACCCGGAGGGAGACGGGGATCTCGGGCGGCTTTCCCGCGACCAAGGAATCCTCTTGTCGGCTTTGCCATGTCAACTCCCCTGCTGAGACCGAATGACCTTCGGCACTAGAGGCGCATATCTGTCGTACCGCGCAGACTACTGCCGCGTCACCCCGAGGTGCTGGGTCGCTGACCAAAGGGGACGATGGCGCCAGCGGGTCATCGGTACCATCGTCGAGTGAATCTTCCCGTGCCACCGACTACGCCACCCAGCCGATGATCCCCCTCTTAGAAGCTCGACAGTTCGTCCTGTCCGCCTGCGAAGTCCTCGCCCCCAGGCGTGTGGCAGTGAGGGACGCCTCAGGTCATGTGCTGGCCGAATCCATCCGAGCCGCCGAGTCCGTTCCGCCGTTTGCGAATTCGTCCATGGACGGGTACGCGGTCCGCGCGGCCGACACTGCGAGACCCCCAGCGCGCCTTCGCGTGGTCGGCACCGTGATGGCAGGGGACAACTCGATGACCTACGTGTCGGCAGGCGAGTCGGTTCGCATCATGACAGGGGCACCGTTGCCGCCGGGTGCTGACGCTGTGTGCATGGTCGAGCGCACCCGGGTCGAATCGGGCGGGTCGATCGTCGTCGTCGAGGAATCCGTGGATCCAGGCACGTTCACGCGAAAGGCTGGGAGCGATATCCAAGCGGGCGACGAGGTTTTCTCTCCTGGGACGTCCCTTGGTGCCGCCCACGTGGGCGTGCTCTCGAGCGTCGGGGTCGAGCAGCTTCTCGTCCATCCCTCCCCCACCGTGGGCGTTCTTTCCACGGGCGACGAACTGATCACGTCGGGTAGCGAGTTGGAGCCAGGCAAGATTCGCGACGCCAACCGTCCAGCGCTCCTCGCCCAGCTTCACGCAGACGGCTTCGGCACGGTCGACCTGGGCGTGGCGGGGGACGAAGAGGTAGCTCTGACCGCTCTGCTCGAAGAGGCAGGGTCCCGGTGCGATGCCATCATTTCGAGTGGAGGAGTCAGCGTCGGGGACCGAGACGTGATGAAGACCGTGCTCAAGGACCTGAGTGGGCCCACCATGCGTTCGATGCAGGTCGCAATCAAGCCGGCGAAACCCTTCGCCTTCGGCGTACTCAAGGAGAGCGGGACACCTGTCTTCGCACTGGCCGGGAACCCAGTCTCGGCTCTCGTGTCCTACGAGCTGTTCGTCCGGCCGGCGCTTCGCTCCATGGCCGGCTGGGCCGTGCTCGATCGACCTCGCCTCGCCGCGGTCGCCGATGTGGACCTCCCCCGCCCTCGGGATGGCAAGTTGCACTTAGTGAGGGTCACGGTCCATACCGGAATGAACGGGGTGCTCGGGGTGCGATTGGCGGGTGGTCAGGACTCCCACATGCTGCGTGTCATGGCGCAATCCAACGCCCTGGCGCTGTTGCCCGACGGTGAAGGTGTGCGCGCCGGAGAGCCCGTGGAGATCCTCCTCCTCGACGCTGACGGGGTGCCGGCTTCACAGCGAGAGCCGTGGTGAACGAGGACGTCAGGCGGAACTCGACGAGCGATACGTGTTACTGCTGAGTCGTCGCGTCGATCCCACTAATGCCGTCAATGCTTGTGACGTTCTTCTCTGCCCAGTACTGGCGGACGCCGTCCCTCCCCTTGCGGGCGGACCACTGGTCCATGGTCGGTCGATGACCCTCCAAGGCCATCAGGGGCACGCCGTAGCCGCACGAGTCCGACACCCGCCGCAGGGTGACGACGATGACCGAGCGGACCCCTGCTCCTGCACCGCGAGGAAAATTGGCGGCGAGCGCCTCGAAGTCCGGGTCGTCGGCTAGCACGACCTGGCCTGTCCCGTGCAGGCGCACGATCCGCGGCGGACCTGCAAAGGCGCACAGCATGATCACGATCCGGCCGTTCTCCCGGAGATGTGCGATGGTCTCGACACCACTCCCTGTCTGGTCGAGAAAGGCCACCGTGTGCGCACCGAGAACAGCGAACTCGTGGCGGTTGCCCTTGGGCGAGCAATTCACTGAGCCTTGCGGGTCGAGTGGGGCCGTCGACACGAAGAAAACCGGCTGATTCGACATCCACTCGGAGAGCGACTCGTCGATCCCGTCGTAGGTCTTGGCCATTCACCCATTATCGCACTTGGCCTCCGCCGTGACCCTCCTTGGGGTGCGACGGTTTTCTCCCCGGTAGCGTCGACCTCGTCATGAACCTCGATGCGAAGATCCTCACCGTTTCAGAATCGGCCAGCGCTGGCAAGCGTAAGGACCAATCCGGTGACGAGTTGACCCGCGTCCTCGTGGGGCACGGGTTTCAGATCGTCGATCGTCGCGTTGTTCCCGATGGGATGGCCCCGGTCTCGGCCGCTCTCGTTGAGCTGTCGACCGGGTTCGCCGGGCTCGTCGTGACCACGGGGGGTACGGGGTTCTCGCCCACCGACGTCACGCCGGAGGCGACCCGCGCCGTCCTCGAGCGCGAGGCGCCCGGACTGGCCGAGGCCATGCGCTCCGTCAGTCCGCTCGGGCGTCTCTCTCGCGGGCTCGCGGGATCCGTCGGCAGCTGCCTCATCCTCAACGTCCCGGGATCCCCAAGGGGTGCCGCGGAATCCGTGGAGGCGGTGGCAGATGTCCTCGGCCACGCTCTCGAACTGCTGGCAGGGGGCCGACCTCATTAATTTGGCACCCTGAGCACCGAGGCGCACCGGAACGAGGCGCCGGGCGGGGAGAACCCGGGAGTGCCCCGATTAATCTGGCAAGCGGCTCTCTTCGGAGAGGCACCCGCGCAAAGGATGGCATTGACGGACGCTGAGGCGAACATCGAGAACGGTTCGGCGACCCTGACCGAGTTGACCCCGCCGGAGAGCGGTGACTGGGTCGGCGTCGGCGCAGCGGCCCTGCCGGTCGAGGCAGCCTGGCGGTGGGCCATCCTGCCCAGCTGCGGCGGGATCGTGACCTTCTGCGGCACGGTTCGTGACCACTCCGATGGCCGCCCCGGCGTGACGGGTCTTGAATACGAGGCGTACGTCGAGCAGGTCGCCCCGCGGCTCACTCGTGTGGCAACGGCCGCTCGGGAGCGCTGGGAGGAGATCGGACGCCTGGTGCTTCTCCACCGAGTGGGGAGGCTCGAGGTCGGAGAGGTGTCAGTGGTCGTCGTGGCGTCCACGCCCCACCGCCCCGAGGCGTTCGAGGCAGCACGATTCTGCATCGACGCGGTCAAGCACACCGTCCCCATTTGGAAGCGCGAGACGTGGAGCGGTGGCACCGACTGGATCCTCTGCTCGAATGAGCTCGACGCGATCGGCAACGACCAGGAGTCCGTGCGGTGAGACTCCACGCATGACTGCTCCCGTCCCCGTGGCCGTCTCGGTACGACCCCACCGAAGCCGAGACCCTGCGGCGTCACCCATGCCCGTGGAGGGCCCCCTGGTCGACCGCTACGGGCGCGTGCACGACGACCTTCGGATCTCGGTCACCGATCGCTGCAACTTGCGCTGCGTCTATTGCATGCCTGAGGAGGGGCTTTCGTTTCTCCGCATGGACCAGCTCCTCACGTTCGACGAGATCACACGAGTGGCACGCGTGGCCCGGAGCCTCGGTGTCACGGCGTTGCGGATCACCGGTGGGGAGCCGCTGGTGCGCAAGGGTCTCCCCGTCCTCGTCGCCCGGTTGGCTGCGCTCGGTTTCGAGGATTTGGCGGTGACCACCAATGGGACGGAGCTCGCCGCCATGGCCGAGAAGCTGGCGGCGGCCGGTCTGCGGCGAGTGAACGTGAGCTGTGACTCCTTGCAACCGGAACGTTTTGCGGCGATCCGCCGGCGTGGCGTCCTCAGCGATGTTCTGCGCTCCATGGATGCGGCTGAGGCGGCCGGGCTGACCCCTCTGAAGGTCAACGTGGTGCTGCTGCGAGGCCACAACGACGACGAGATCCTTGACTTCGCCTCGTTCACACGGTCAACCGGACGCATAGTCCGATTCATCGAATTCATGCCACTCGATGCCCAGGGAGACTGGGACCGCTCCCAGCTCGTACCAGGCCGCGAGGTGTTCGATCGCATCAACGCACGGTGGCCGTTGGAGCCGTTGCCGAACGCTACGGGCGCTCCCGCCGAGCGGTTTCGCTTCACCGACGGGGTCGGTGAGATCGGTCTCATCTCGAGTGTCACAGAGCCCTTCTGTGGCACGTGCAACCGGCTCCGGCTTACCGCCGACGGCGCAGTGCGGAACTGCCTCTTCACCAACGACGAAGAGACCGTGCGGGACATCCTGCGCAACGACGGGTCTGATGCCGAGCTGTCCCTCCTGCTGCGGGCAGCCGTCTGGGCCAAACATCCAGGCCATGGCATCAACGAGCCCGAGTTCCTCAGACCGTCGCGATCGATGTCGATGATCGGCGGGTAGTGATGGCCCGTCTCCGGTTGTTCGGGCCGGCGAGAGAGGCCGCAGGAACGTCCGATGCCCTCGTACCCGGGGACAACGTCGCCGCCGTCGTGGCCGCGGCGAGGGCGCGGTTCGGAGAGGCGTTCTGCGCCGTTCTCGACGGGTCCCGCGTGTGGGTCAATGGCGACGAAGCGGAACCCGACACCCCTGTCAGCGACGACGACGAGGTCGCCGTAATACCGCCCGTGTCGGGGGGCTGCGCGTGATGGCCAAATCGGACGGCCGGGCCCCCAGCGAAGGGGTCTTGACTCACCTCGACGCGCATGGCCACGCCCACATGGTCGATGTCACCGCCAAACCGCTGACACGCAGACTGGCCGTGGCGCGCTGCGCCGTTGTCACCGCGGTCGACGCCGTCGCAGCACTCGGCGACGCCGGCAACGGAATGGACCCGGCGGAGGCAGCACGCGTCGCCGGCATCCAGGCTGCCAAACAGACGTCCTCGCTCGTGCCACTCTGCCACTCCATCCGGATCGACCATGTGTCTGTGGACGTGGAGGTGTCCCACCACCGGGTCGAGATCACTGCGGTCACTGCGGTCACCGAACGGACAGGCGTGGAGATGGAGGCCCTCACCGCCTGCGCAGTTGCCGCCCTCTCCCTGGTCGGTTCGTTGCTCGGGCTGGACCCAGAAGTCTCCGTGGAGGAGCTCACCCTCTGGCATAAATCGGGCGGCAGGTCCGGGGACTGGCAGCGAAGTGAGTCGGGTGGCCTGCAGGTCCAAGAGACAGCCTCGCCTCTGCCTTCCAAAATGGCGGGTCTTGACCCGCACCAGCAGGGCAAAACCTGATTATTCGCCGCAGATACGGTCGTAATCGGCTCGAAATGGCGTAATTGCCTGGTTGCTTTGTTACCGTGTCGGCATGTCAACGCAGTGCTCCCCGCAGAAATCCAGGGCCGTTCCGCTCCGGTGGTTCACCACCGCAGCCGCGGCCTCACTCGGAATCTGCGCGTTCGCAGTGCTGAACCCTGGCTCCGCTGGCGCGTCCCCCTTGCCCTCGGGCCCGGTCGACGTGCTGTCCGCTGGCTCGTTACAGGATCTGCTGCAGGAACAGATCGGGCCCGCCTTCGAGCGGGCCACGGGGTACACGCTCAACGACACTTCAATGGGTTCGGATGCAATCGCGAGCGGCATCAAGGGAGGCACGCTCCAAGGTGACGTGTTCATCAGTGCCTCACCAACGGTGAACAAGGCCCTCGAGGGGTCGGCCGACGGCAACTGGGTCTCGTGGTACGTGTCGTTTGGTGCATCTCCTCTGGTTCTGGGCTACAACCCCTCGAGCAAGTTCGCTGGCGTCCTCAGGACCAAGCCGTGGTACGACGTCATCGACCAGCCCGGCTTTCTGATTGGTCGAACCGATCCGGCGACGGACCCGAAGGGCGTTTTGGCCGTCACAGCTCTCGACCACGCGGCCAAGGCGCACGACCTCCCCGCATTGAAAGCGATCGCGTCGTCGACGTCGAACGTTTTCCCCGAGACTTCGCTCGTCGGGCAGCTTCAAGCCGGGCAGCTCGACGCCGGGTTCTTCTACGGGGTCGAGGCAGCCGCGGCAGATATCAAGACGATTCCCCTGTCGGGTACGAACCTCGCTGGCGTCTACACCTTGACCGTTCTCAACCGGGCCCCGCACGAGGCGGCCGCCCGCGCCTTCGTGACCTTCATCCTTGGGAACGACGGTCAGCGGATCCTCAAGAAGAACGGCATCGTCGCTTTCACCCCAAGCAAGGTGAGCGGGAAGTCCTCGGTGCCTAAGGACCTGAAGCAGCTGGTCTCCCGATGAGCAGGGGGGCACTCCGGGGCCCCCTCCTGTGGTTGGGCGGCCTCATCGTCGTCTATCTGAGCGTTCCCCTCGTCGCGTTTGTTTTCCGCTTTGTCGGTTCTCCGCGACGGGGCTTCCACGTGCCGGGCCTGTTCCCGTCCCTCTTCGTCTCGCTCGAGAGCGCCACGATTTCGCTGGCCCTGATCACGCTGCTCGGTGTCCCATTGGCCTATGTCTTGGCCCGTTCTCCCGGCCGGCTGGCCTCACTGATCGGGCTCGTCGTGCTCCTTCCCCTGGCGCTGCCCCCCCTGATGAGCGGGATCTTGTTGATCTACCTGGTGGGGCCCTACACGTTCCTCGGTCAGCTGTTCGACGGGGCTTTGACCAATTCCCTGACCGGCATCGTCCTGGCGCAAACGTTCTGCGCAGCCCCCTTCCTCATTGTGGCCGCCAGGTCGGCGTTCGGGGCCATCGACCCTGCCACACTCGACATGGCCGCCACGCTTGGTCATTCCGAGCTCTCCCGGTTCCGACTCGTGGCGCTCCCGTTGGCCGGACCGGGAATCCGCGCCGGCATGGTCCTGGCGTGGCTGCGCGCTTTCGGGGAATACGGGGCCGTCATCATCCTCGCCTACCACCCGTTCTCACTGCCGGTCTACACCTACAACCAATTCAGCGGAATCGGCCTGCCGACCACCTTGGCTCCGACGGCCCTGGCTCTCGCCGTCGCGGCCGTGGTGATCGCGCTCGGCCGCATCACCCCACGGCGCCACGCGGCTCGCACCGCACTCGTGCCACCAGCCGATGCTCCCGCCGCCGCCGCGCCCGCACCGGTCACCTTCGACATTGACTACCAAGTTGGGGCGTTCCACCTTGCCGTGGCGCACCGGTCCGGAGGAAATACCCTGGCGATCCTTGGTCCTTCGGGATCTGGCAAGACGGCTCTCCTCAGGAGTCTGGCTGGACTCAACGGCCGGGCGCCAGGTCCGGTCTGGTACGGCGGACGGTCGGTGGAGGGCATCGCCGTCGAGTCGCGTCGCGTGGGCTACGTGGCCCAGGGATTCTCCCTCTACCCGCATCTCAGCGTGTGGCAACAGCTCCTCTTTGCCGAGGGCGCCGCGCCGGGCGTGGCCGCATACTGGCTCGACCATCTGCATCTCGACGGACTGCAAGATCGCTACCCGGACCAGATCTCCGGTGGCCAGCGTCAGCGGGTCGCACTGGCACAAGCCCTGTGCCGGTCGCCGCAACTTCTCCTCCTCGACGAGCCGTTCTCGGCGCTCGACGCGCCGGTTCGACTGGAGTTACGACGAGAGCTCCGCCGGCTGCAGCGCGACACCGGCCTGGCCACCGTGCTGGTCACCCACGACCCGGAGGAGGCTGCTTTCCTCGCTGACCAGGTCATCGTGATCTCGGACGGCCGTGCGCTGCAGTCGGGATCGACGAAAGATCTCTTCACCCATCCCTCGTCGCCAGAGGTTGGTCGTCTCCTCGGCGTGGCCAACCTGCATCGGGCGGTGGTCGAAGCAGACGGGTGGATCGACGCTCAAGGGGTCAGGATCGCAGCGTCGACAGGAGGAATGGCACCGGCCACACCGGTTCTCTGGAGCATCAGGCCCGATCGGGTCGCCCTGCTCGACACGGGAGGTCTCTCAGGTTCCTTCACTGACGTTGCCGACGTCGGCACCGCGACCGACCTGTTCATCTCAATCGGGGCGGAACTCGAGATCCACGCCCGAACGGCGGAAACGGTCGGTTTCGAGATCGGGGGCCCGTGTCATCTCGAGCTGCCAAGTGGGGCGATCAGCGTCTGGCCCTACGATCCATCACAGTCCGGGTTAATCGACCGGCGCTGACGCGACGGCTCGATCACGACTCCGAGGCCACCTCGATGCCCACATTGGTTGCCTTGACCACGGCGTCGGCCATCATTCCGGGCTCCAGCTCCAGCTCGTCAGCCGCCTCGCGGGTGATCAATGCCACAAAGCGGTGGGGCCCTGCCTGCACCTCCACCTGTGCCGCCACGCCGTCCTTGGTCACCCGGGTCACGATCCCCTGAAAGCGATTCCGGGCCGACTGCCCCCGGGGTCGATTGCTCCCCTGTTCACCGGCGAGTTCGACGGCCAACCGAGCCAGGTCCGCTCCGTCCACGAAGCGCCTGCCCTCCGATCCCTGCGTCGCCTTCACCCGTCCCGCGTCGGCCCACCGCCGCACGGTGTCGGCGCTCACCCCCAGTAGCTCCGCCGCCTGGCTGATCCGGTACTGGGGCACGCCACAAGTTAGCAAGGCGATCTCTCGGACGTGGTGGCCACGCGCGACGTGGGCGAGCCTCGCGTCACACCTCCGTGTCGGGCTCAACCTTCGATTGCTCCTCGGCCAACCAGCCTGGCGCGTGGCGCGCCGCCCATGCCTGGGTGACCCAACCCCTGATCATGGAACGGAACGATTCGGGGTGAGCAAGGGCGAAAAGCACGTGGCCGGCGACAACGAAGAAGATTGCGAAAGCAAACACGTCATGGACGAACGTGGCGCCAGTACGCCAATCGACCGGGAAGAACCGGAACCACTTGAGCATGGCCCCAGTGGCCAACATGACCACGATGGCAGCGCCAATGAAGATGGCGTTGAGCTTCTGGCCGGGATTGAACTTGTCGACGACTTTGGGGGCCTTGCGCCCCAGAGCCTTCAACCATATGAGTTCGTCCCTCGTCCAGACATTGATCCGGCGCAGGTCACGACGGAACTGAGCTCCCCACGGCCCGAGGATGGTGACCAGGAGCGGCACCGGTAGCGCGATACCTGCCCACAGGTGGACGTCTTCAACCAGAGCGCGGCGCCCGACCGCGGCGGCAATCGATCCGAAGTAGAGCGGTAGTGCCGTCGCCATGAGAATGCCGAACAGCAAGGCGTTGGCCCAATGCGCGGCACGTTGCACCGTGTCGAATCGCACTATCCGGACGGTGGCACGTGGCCGAGCTGCGACAACGGACGTCACTGCACCTCTCCAGTCAGAGCTGGGTCCGTCGGACCGGTCGATCCGTCGATCCATCCGTTCAAGGGATACCCATTTTGCTCCCAGTACCCGGGAACCACTTGGTCCAAGACCCTGATCGCAGAGAGCCACTTGAGCGACTTGTAGCCGAACATAGGAGCGACGTAGAGCCGCACAGGGCCTCCGTGTTCGGTGGTGACCGGGGCGCCGAGCATGCGGTAGGCAACGATGACGTCGGGGAGACGCGCCTGATCGAGAGTCAGGCTCTCGGTATCGGTACCATCGTAGGACTCGAAGGTCAGCGCGACCGCCCCCTTGTGCGGGCCGACGTCATCGAGGATCTCCGAGAGGCGCACGCCTTCCCAATGAACCAAGGGAACAGACCAACCGGTCACACAATGGAAATCCTTGACGAATGCCGTGCGCGGCATCGCCTCGAGATCATCAATCGTGTATGTGCGAGGCCGATCGACCAGTCCGGTGACCTCGAGCCGATACTCAGAACGTGGAATGACGGGCGACGTTCCAGCGATCGAATAGATGCGGAAATGATCTCCGAATGGCAGCAGACCACCCAGACCTGAGCCGGCCGCGTTGCCAAGGACGTTCTGCACCTTGGCGCCGAACACAATGCCGACGGCCCCCAGACCCACGAGACCGAGAAAGACCCGACGTCCGACGGGGACCCGTTGCTCGGCTCCTTGACGACTCGTCCCCTTGGGTTTGGCAGACATCGACGCGAGCCTACGGCTACAGGAGTATCCGACGGCATCGCTCCTCCTGGTGTTGCGTTGACTCGCTGATGCCCAAAGGACGTTAAAGTTCTGCAGTCTCTGTCGGTGGCTCATCCGTATCCCAAGAGATGGTCGACCTACGGGGCCCTACCATCAGCTTGCGAATCGACTGATTTGTCGCGGTCCTTGTGTCGAGATTGGAGCCAACGATGTGGGTACGAGCGGGCATTGGCATTGTGCTCTGCGCGGTTGGCGCGATATGGATACTCCAAGGAACCAAAGTCATTCACGGTTCGGGAATGAGCGGCCAAGGTAAATGGGCTGTCGTGGGGGCCATAACGGTCTTGCTTGGCTTAACGTGTTTTGCCTGGGCAGCCCGACATCACCGAAAGGCAACCACCGAGTCGAGCTGAAAGTTCCTCTTTTCGCGGTCATGAATCACGGAAGGCGACTGTCGCCTTCTCCTTCGCCGATCCGGGATGAGATCTCTCGTTGCGTCTAATCGATCACCTCGCACGGTGCGAGTCACCCAGCGACGTTTTCCGGACAGCGGATCTGTGCCGCCATAGACACGGAGCTCGAATAAGTTGGTCCCTCGCTGCCAAATCGAACCTTTGGCTGCATCCATCCAGAAAGCCTTGTCCCGTGATGAGCAAGTGCTGGGCAGTGACGGGCAGGAAAGGTGTCCCGGAAATTAATTGCCGATCGCATCGGCCCAGCTGGAAGACGAGATTTTCGACAGCGGAAGACGGGATTCGAACCCGCGACCCTCACCTTGGCAAAAAAAAGGGTTTGCGTTCGTCCACGGTGTCGTGATGAGTCCTCCGAGCTGGCCTGCCGTCTGCGGAACACCACCGAAACCGCCTGCATTCGACCCTGTTGTAGAGCGGTCTACTACGACGTCGGACCCTTCGGGCGATGAGTCGGCGCACGGCGCTTCTGCTGTTTGGGGTAGCCATTCGGACCGCTCCAGTCAGTCTGAGAGATCCAACGTGTGGTCGTGGTGTTCAGGCGACGTGAGGGACCGTTCGGTCGGCGGTCGTTTCGGACTGAAACCGCTCAGTCAGAAGGGGCAGTCACCCGGATTTCGGTTTGAGCGTGATATAGCTCGAGGCCCCCCGTGGCTCCCGCAGACTCCGATGAGGCAGCGGGAAGCGCGAAGCAGATCCGAGTGCCACCACGAGTCGGCGTCTCAGCCCATATACGGCCCTTCTGAGCGTCGATTAACCCACGGGCGATAGCCAGGCCGAGTCCTGCCCCGCCCACCGAGGGAGCGCGTGCGGCGTCACCTCTCCAGAATGGCTCGAAGATGCGTTCCCTCTCCTCCTCGGCCACACCGGGACCGGAGTCTTCGAGCGAAACGAAAACGGCACCTGCGCCGCTGGTGACGGAAGCGGTGACCAGTCCTCCGGCCGGCGTGTGGTGGAGTGCATTGGACACGAGATTCGTCAGCACCCGCTCGACTTTGTCCGGGGCGCAAACCGCCCAGGTCTCCTCGTCACGCACGATGGTTCGGACCCGCAGACCGCGGGCCTGCGCCTCGAGCTCGTAGTGCTGGAGAAATCCTTTGACCAGCGCACCAAGATCAACGGGTCCGACGGCGAGGGTGATAGCGCCGGAGTCGATGCAGGCCATTTCGAACAGATCGTCGACCAGGGTGCTCAGTAAGCGGACCTGCCCCTGCAGCGTTTCGAGATAGTGCTGTGGCTCGACGACGCCGTCCTCCATCGCCTCGAGCATTGCCTGCAGCGATGTGATCGGAGCGCGCAGGTCGTGACTGGCCCAGGCAACCAATTCCCGTCGGGCGTCAAACACCTCCTCGAGGTGCCCGGCCATGGCGTTGAACGAAGTCGCCAACTCTGCCAGCTCGGCCGGGCCGCCTTCGGGCGCTCGAGCGGCCAGGTCTCCCGATGCGAGCTCGTGGGAGGCGTCCCGGACTCTCTCGAGGTGAAGGACGATATTGCGTGTCAGAAGGATCGCCCCGACGAGGGAAGTGGCGGCCGCTGCCGCCGAGACAAACAACACTTCTGCTTGGGCGCCCATGTGGAACACCACCAAACCCGACAACGTCACCGATGCGAGGGGCAGTGCCACAGCCAACATCGCCAGCCCGGTCAGCTGCAGGCGGACAGACGGCAGTCTGCGTAGCAACACCGCAAGCACCACCCCGACAACCAGCGTGGCCCCGCCAATGATCAGCGCCTGGACGATCACGGTGTGAACCGGTAGCCAAAGCCCCACACGGTGCTAAGGCGCCGCGGATCCGAGGGATCGTCCTCGATCTTCTCTCGCAGGCGGCGGACGTGGACTGTGACGGTGGCCGTACCGGCGTCGAGCGCCGCTTCGTACCCCCAGACCTGCGCCAACAACTGCTCCCGCGAAAACGCAACACGGGGATGCCTTGCCAGGCACCACAACAGATCGAACTCGGTAGCGGTGAGGCCGACGTCCCTGCCCCCCAGCAGGACCTCGCGCCGGTCAGCGTCGATAGACAGACCACCGGCCTCGATGTGTCGGACCGTCCGCTTCTCCGCCGGCGCAACACGCCGCAGGATCGACTTGATCCGGACCACCAGCTCCCGCGGCGAAAACGGCTTGACGACGTAGTCGTCGGCACCCAGTTCGAGCCCGGTGATGCGGTCGGACTCCTCGCCCCGAGCCGTGAGCAGGATAACTGGGAGGTTCCCTTCGGCCCGGATCCACCGGCATAGGTCCAGCCCATTGCACTCGGGGAGCATGACGTCGAGAACGACCAGATCCGGGCGATCAGCGTCAATCGACCGACGCGCCGTGACGCCATCTGCCGCCTCGAGAGTGTCGAAACCGTCGTGGTGGAGGTACCGCTTGACGACGTCGCGTACCACGCTCTCGTCGTCCACGACCAGGACCCGTGGCCGATGGCCCGGTTCGCCAAACGGTCCGGGGATGTCCGGAACCGCAGCCAGCGCCATGGGCAAACCGTAGCGACTCCTGCGCCAGAAGGTTCGTCGGCGCGGTTACAAGACTCTTACGCTCGCCTGAGGTGGTCGCTCAACTGGGGAAGTTGCCGTTTTGTAAGGAGATCCAACGTACCGTCCACCGGGCCGACGGTAAGTTGAGCCAGCGTGGCCGGCACTCCAAAGTCGTTGCCAGAGGTCGTCCGGACAACTGTGGCGACAGCGCGGTCCAAGGCCCAGGACAGCTCGGCGGCGCTCTCAGAGCGGGTGACCAGCCCGCTCCACAGCACGTGGCTCGGCGCTGTTCTCGGGATCCTGCTGGGCGTCATGTTCACGGTGTGCTTCGTCACCGGACTGGTCGACTACCTCTCCCAGCACCCAACGGGATGGTTTCACCTACCGGCCCATCCCGCTGACCTGTACCGGGTCAACGAGGGACTGCACGTCTTTACCGGTATCGCCACGATCCCGCTCCTCCTCGCCAAGCTTTGGGTGGTGTGGCCAGAGCTGCTCGAGTGGCCCCCTATCAACAGTGCTTTCCACGCCCTCGAGCGCCTGAGCCTGATCCCACTCGTCGGCGGATCGCTGTTCCTCCTGTTCACGGGCGTCGTCAACATCGACTACTGGTACAGCCCGATGGACTTCACTTTCACAACCGCCCACTTCTGGACGGCGTGGCTCGTCGTGGGTGCGCTGGTCATCCACGTCGGGGCGAAGGCAGCAACGGTGCGCGCCGAGCTCGGTTCAGGCCAGACCCCTCTGCCCGCGGACGAGAAGCTGGCCGCGGTCCGCCGCTCCACCGTTCTCCCTGGAGACGCTCGTGAAAGCTCCTCTCGGGCGGGACTCGGGCGCCGGGGCTTCCTCGGCGCGGTCCTGGGCACTGGGGGGGTGCTCGTAGTAGTTGCCGTGGGCGAGACGATTGCGCCCCTACGACGGCTCGCAGTGCTCGCCCCGCGCAACCCTGCGGTCGGGCCCCAAAGCGTGCCTGTCAACCAGACCGCTCTCCAGGCCGGCGTCGTCGAGACGGCGGTCGATACGGGATACAGGCTGACGGTTACCGGGCGCTGCCGCAAGCCGCTGTCCCTCTCGGTCTCTGAACTGCACGCGCTCCCCCAGCGCACGTCCGCCCTCCCGATCACCTGCGTGGAGGGCTGGAGCGCCGACGCCGTCTGGCGAGGTGTCCCGCTCGGATCGCTGCTGGCCCTGGCCGGAGCGGCGCCGGGCGCATCTGTGCGGGTCGAGTCGCTGGAAGACCGACACCGCCTGTACTCGTCGTCGGTGGTGGACGCCGAACACGCAGACGACCCCGACACCCTGCTCGCCTTCGAGTTAAACGGGGAGACGCTCGACCTCGATCACGGGTATCCGGTCCGTCTGATCGCACCTGACCGCCCGGGCGTGCTCCAAACGAAGTGGATCTCGAAGGTTGTCGTCTTGTGACGGACGAGCCTGCGGAGTTGGGGGACGTGCTGCCGGCAGAACCCGTCACGGCGCCGCGGCACCACCCACATCCGGCTCAGGTGGCGTGCCTGATCGTGGGGTGGGCCGTGATCGTCTTCGCGCTCCACGGCATGATCTCGAATCCGGGCGCCAACCCGTCGAACCTCTTCCGGCTGCTCATCGGCCTCAACGTGGTCAACGATGCGCTTGTCATCCCGATCGTCTTGGCCATTTCGTTGCTGGTCCGGCGCGCCCTGCCCCGATGGGCCATACTGCCCGTGCAGGTCGGACTGTTCGCGTCGGCGGTCCTGGTGCTCTACGCCTACCCGCTGCTCGGGGGATGGGCTCACACCGCCCGGGCCGGACCGTCCCGACTGCCGCACGACTACGCCGAGAGCCTGGCCTGGGTGCTGGGGATCATCTGGCTGGTTTGCGCGCTCGGGGCCATCGGGGCACGGCAATGGCGACGTCGTCCCGCAAGCTCCTGAGCGCGCCGTCCGACACCATCGGGCAGCGAGAGAGCGGCCGCGCCACAGCCTCGCTGTGGAACGCCAGTCGGGTTGTCGTCGTCGTGGCGGCGATGGCGCCCATCGCCATCTACCTCTTCGTTGCCTTGCGGCGCATCGGGTATCCCTTCGAGCTCGAGTGGCTCGAAGGGGGCGAGGTCGAGATCGTCAACCGGGTCGTTCACGGTCAGGGGATCTATGTCGCTCCCTCGCTCCACTACGTCCCGTACCCATATCCTCCCCTCTTCATTTGGATCTCGGCCATCTTCGCCAAGGTTCTCGGCGTGGGCTTCCTGGCCCCCCGCCTGGTCTCCTTCCTGGCGTCCCTCGGCGTGCTGGCGCTCCTCTTCCACATCGTGCGACGCGAGACGGGCGACGCTGTGGCCGGCCTCGTCGCTACAGGGTTGTTTGCCGGCACCTTTCAGGCGAGCGGCGCCTACTTCGACCTGGCGCGGGTGGACTCACTCTTCCTGGCGTTGCTGCTTGCTGCGATTGCCCTCGTTCCGCGCGCGACAACCTGGCGAGGGGGCGCCGCTGTCGGCCTCCTCCTTTTCCTCTCCTTCTTCACCAAGCAAACGGCGCTCATCGCAGCAGTACCACTGCTGCTCTACCTGATCTTCTTCCGGAGGCGGGTGGGTCTTGCCGCAGTCAGCACGCTGGGAGCACTCCTCGTGGTCTCCACTTTCGTGTTCGATCACGTCACTCAGGGCTGGTACGGCTACTACGTCTTCAAGGAGCTTCCGAGCCAGGGGATCAACGCCCACGCAATTGAGTCGTTTATTCCGAAAAGCCTGCTGCGCCCCACCGGGTGGGCCGTGGCGATCGGGCTGGCGGGTCTTTGCCTCGGCCTCTGGAGTCAGAGAAGAGGCACCCCGGCCGTCGACAAGAACCCCTCGCCCAACTGGTCCTTTTGGATCGTCGTCGGTGTCGGCCTCGTGGGGGCTTCATGGCTCTCGCTCATCCACGCCGGGGGTTCGAGCGATGTGTTGATGCCCGCGTACGCCGCCGTGTCGATCTTCGCTGGACTTGGCTACGACTCTCTCATCCGGTCTGATGCGAGGTACCAGGCAGTGCTCGGGGCGATTCTCGCGGTTGTGATCGTCGTGCAGGTGGTCCACCTCGACCGCGGCAGTCTCCACGAGATCCCATCCGAGGCCAGCGAGGCCGCGGGGCACCGCTTCATCGCGCTGGTGTCATCGCTGCCAGGGCAAGTGATAGTGGCCGACCATCCCTGGTACGACACGATGGCAGGGAAGCCATCGTGGGCCCAGTCCGAGGCGGTGCACGACGTCTTGCGATCCGGTCCTGGCCCGGCCCGGCGCGACCTCCTGGCCAGCATTGAGGCGACGCTGGCCTCGTCATCCGTGTCCACCGTGTTCGGCGACGACCACGGGGACACCATCGGGCCCGGATTCACCCGCTACTTCCAACTCGGTCCGCCGGTGTTCGCCTGCACGAGGTGTTTCTTCCCGGTCACCGACGTCCCACGTCGGCCGTACCTCCGCTACGACCGAAAGTGACCTCCCCGATGGTCGGGGAAGGAGCGCCGATCGAGTTGGGCGAAGTATCGACCTTCGTCCTCCCAGGCGTCACTGAGACGAAACCCGCTGGCCCGGGCGAATGCCCCCATGTCGACATGAGAAACGAGCGACCAGCGAAACCAGGGGCCGCAGCTCGCGGCGGTTTCGATCCGCACATCGAGGTGCTCGGTCGGTCGCCGAGGATGTCCGGTTTCCACCAGCAGTCGACCGTGCTCCGAGAGCAACTCAGCGACCCGCTGCAGCAGGGCCTCTGGGTCGCCTCCGATGCCGATACTGCCGTCGAGCAGCAGCGCGCACCGCCACATGCCGGCATCGGGCACCGCATCGAAAACCGATTGATGGGCCACCCGGGCACCGCGCCTTCTGGCCAACCGGACTGCAGTCGGCGAGGTGTCGATGCCCATGGCCTCGGTACCGCGACCTAGAAGCGACGCAACATGGCGGCCCGGCCCGCAACCAACATCGAGCACGGGCCCGACGGCGCGGTCCAACAGCGTTTCATCCACCGGGTCGGCAGGCGCCATCCACCGACGCACGTCCATCTCGAGCGTACGACCGTCCACGGTCCGGAGGACCGACGGTCTGACAAGGGTCTCAGACACGACT
>Ga0302324_100005992_pt1 | contig 26398 bp, 23 predicted proteins | sample Palsa_T0_1_FD_201949 | JGI IMG/M metagenome (GOLD analysis project Ga0302324, IMG submission 201949) | Peat permafrost microbial communities from Stordalen Mire near Abisko, Sweden - Palsa_T0_1 | ecosystem: Environmental > Terrestrial > Soil > Palsa > Peat permafrost | place: Sweden: Abisko... | reverse complement strand
CTGCTCTTCCGGATCCTCGGGGAAATCGCGGCCCGTCTTTTCCTTGAAATAGGCCTTATATTCGCCCACCAGTTGGCGCCAGCCCTCGGCCGTCACCTGCGTGTCGTCGGTAACTTTCAGATATTTCTTCAAATTGCGCAGGCGGGTCTCGAGGTCTTCCTTGGGCAGGCCGATCACAACGCTCGAATACATCTGCACGAAGCGGCGGTAGGCATCGTAGGCAAAGCGCGGATTACCGGTGGCCTTGGCCAGCCCTTCCACGGACTTGTCATTCAAGCCCAGGTTCAGAATCGTCTCCATCATCCCCGGCATGGACTTCGCCGATCCCGAGCGCACGCTCACGAGCAGAGGATCCTTGGCATCGCCGAGCTTCTTACCGGTCAGCTTCTCCAGGTGCGCGATGTTTTTCGACACTTCCGCGCGCAATTCCTTGGGATATTTCTTCCCGTGCGTCAGATAGTAGTCGCAGGTCTCGGTAGTAATCGTGAAGCCGGCCGGTACGGGCAATCCGATTCGGGTCATCTCTGCCAGACCCGCGCCCTTGCCTCCCAGAATCTCTTTCATCTCGCCATTGCCGTCCGCCTTACCAGCTCCAAAGAAATAAACGTATTTCATCTCTCTCCTCTAACTTTCACTTTAAATTTTTAATTTTAAAATTTGTCGGCGCGCCCACAACTAAAACATCGCCTCAACAAAACAAGGGCCAAAATCTAATTCTTGGCCTGAGCTTCTTCTGAGCTCAATTCAGAGAAGTCCGCAATCGTCGAGAACTCCTTCAACAACCCCCCGAGCAGCGCGATACGGTTCCTGCGAACGTCCTCGTCTTCAACCATCACCATAACCTTGTCGAAGAAAAAATCGACGGCGGGGCGAAGCTCCGAGATTTCTTCCAGTGCCGCTCGATATTTCTTTTCCTTCTTCTTGCGCGACGCCTCCGCGCCCACCCTCTGCGCCACCATCTGCAACTGCTGCTCCGCCGGCTCCCGCAGTAATTCCTGATTCACGGCCCCCTGAACCTTATCGCCCTTCCCGGCCGACTTCTCCAATATGTTGCGGATGCGCTTGAACGAAGCGGCCAGGGGAGCGAAGTTCTTGCTGCCGCGAATCGTCTGCAGCGCAGCCACGCGGTCAACCGCGTCAACAAGGTCGTCGGACCCCGCCGCAAATGCCGCATTGATTTCATCCGAGGCAAAGCCGCGGCGCTCTTTCAGTATGTACCGCGCCCGCTCCAGCAGAAATTCGAGAACCTGCTTCTGGGAAGCCTCGGACGCTCCTATGTTGTGGCGATGCTCCTTGAGGAATTTTGTCGCTGCGGATATTGCCGCCGAAAGTGAAAGCGGCAATTTATATTCAAGTATTATCTTAACTATTCCGATCGCAGCTCGACGCAAAGCAAAGGGATCGCTTGAGCCTGTGGGAATTGCGCCCACCGCGAAGCAAGCCACCACCGAATCGAGTTTGTCTGCCAGCGCGACGGCACAGCCGGTAAGATTTCTCGGCAACGGGTCGTCGAGGCCAATCGGCTTGTACTGATCGTAGACCGCCCAGGCGATTTCTTCCGGCTCTCCCTGTGCGCGCGCGTAGAGGCCCCCGACAACTCCCTGCAACTCGGGAAACTCGCGCACCATTTCCGTCACCAGATCGCACTTGGCCAGCTCCGCGGCACGATCCGACCCCGTTACGTCAGCCTTGGCGACGCCCGCGCTGAACCACTGCTCGGCCAGCCAGCGCCCCAGAGAGCGCATGCGCTCGACTTTGTCGCCGTAGCTTCCGAGGCGCCGCTCGTAGGTTACCGTCGCCAGTTTCGGGAGGTATTCCCCCAGCTTGATCTTCTGATCGGCCGTCCAGAAGAATTGGGCATCGGCAAATCGCGCCCGGATCACGCGCTCATGCCCCGCCCGGATGAAGCCCTTGGGATCGCCCGGCAGGTTGATCACCGCCAGAAAATTCGGTACCAGTTCCCCGTCGCGGTTCTCCACCGCGAAATATTTCTGGTGCCCGCGCATTACCGTGATCAGGATTTCCTCGGGCAGGTCCAGAAAGCCGGAATCGAAATTACCCATGATTACCGAGGGATATTCGTTGAGATAGGTCACCACGTCGAGAAGGCCCGAATCCTCATGCGCTCGCAGGTTCTTGCGCGAAGCGAGCGACCGCAGCTCCGTTTCGATTTTCGTGCGGCGCTCCTCGGGGCGGAACAATACGAAATTGTTCTTTAGCCGCGACTCGTAGTCCGCCGGGCTCGCGACCAGAATGGCCTTCTTCCCCAGAAACCGGTGCCCCTCGGTGCGATTTCCCGAATACACTTCGGCAAACGACACTGGAATCACCTTGCCATCCAGCAGCGCCACGATCCAGCGAATGGGGCGGATGAAGCGCGAGCCCTTGGCCCCTGTCCAATACATCGAACGCGGCCAGGTAATTTCGCCGATCACCTGCGGCAGAATCTTCTCAAGCACCTGCGCGGCGGGCTTCCCGACCACCGTCTGCTTCACCGCCAGGCACTCGCCCTTCGGAGTATTCACAATAGAAATTTGCGACAGAGGAACGCCCTGCTTTTCCGCGAAACTGATCGCCGCCCTGGTCGGCTCGCCGACATTATCAAAGGCCACCGATTTCGGAGGACCGATCACTTCGCGCGTTACATCTTCTTGTCTCAAGCGCACGCGGCGCGCAATTGCAACAAGCCTTCGCGGTGCACCGAATGTTTCAATGGAAGATTCGGGGGAAGTATTGCTTGAACTGTCGGCGATCAGACCGGCAGCAACCATATGCTTCGAAAGTAATTCCTGAAGTTCGTGCAAAGCCCTCTCAATCATTCCCGCCGGGATTTCCTCGCAGCCGATCTCGAAGAGGAATTCGCCAAACAATTTTTTGCCGCTCGTCTTTTCCAACGAACTCTTTCCCGCTTTCTTTGCGCCTGCGCCGCGCTTCCCCTTTTTTACGATGGCCGGCGTCATGCGCTCACCTCAACCATCTCTTGAGATACAGGAGTCTGCTGGCTCAGCCACGCGCGCGCCACATGAGTGGCAAGCTTCCGCACCCGCCCGATCATCGCGGCGCGCTCTGTCACCGAAATTGCTCCGCGCGCATCCAGGAGATTGAAGAGGTGCGAACACTTGAGGCAGAGATCGTAAATCTGCAGTACCGGGAATCGCTTCCCGGCCTTCCCTTTCAAGCTGTCATATTCCGCCAGCAGACGGCTCGCCTCGGCCTCGATCAGGTCGAACTGCTTCCGCGTGGAAACCGCATCCGCGTAATCGAAGCTGTACGCCGAAAATTGCTGCTCCTCGGCAAGCCGCACCTGGCCATACGTCATCGTATCGGACCAGCGCACATCGTAGACGTTGTTCACTCCCTGCAGGTACGCCGCGATGCGGTCCAGCCCATACGTCAGCTCGACGGAAATGGGATCGAGATCGATTCCACCGCACTGCTGAAAATAGGTGAACTGGGTGATCTCGAGGCCGTCGAGCATCACCTGCCATCCGATTCCCCAGGCGCCGAGCGTGGGCGACTCCCAGTTGTCCTCTTCAAATTTAATGTCGTGCTCCTTCAGATTGATTCCGACAGCGCCCAGGCTCTCGAGATAAAGGTCCTGGATGTCGACGGGAGAAGGCTTGAGTATCACTTGAAGCTGGGTATGCTTGTAGAGGCGGTTGGGGTTTTCGCCGTAGCGCCCATCGGTTGGCCGACGGCTCGGCTGGACGTAAACCACTCGATACGGACTGGGACCCAAAACGCGCAGAAACGTTTCCGGGTGCATTGTTCCGGCGCCGACTTCAATGTCATAGGGCTGCTGCAGAATGCATCCGCGCCGCATCCAATATTCTTCAAGTCTTAGTATAAGGTCCTGGAAATTGAGCCCTTGTACTTTCGTGCTCGTCTTGGAGGATTGCGGAGCGATTTTTTCTTTACCTTTTACTTTAGATTGCTGCATTCTCAAGCGGGCAACTCCAGTTGTCGTCTCGACGTAAGCTTTCGATCAATCTGCTGCTCGATTACATCCAGCATGATGTCGGTGATTTCCCGCGCGGCCACCGGCGGGATCGAATCCTCTGCGATCCGGTCCAAACGCTCCGCGAGCATTCTCTTCGCCGCGGCCACAGCCGCAGGAGAAAGAGTCCGCATTCCGGACCGGCGGCAGTTCGCGCAGAACGCTCCCAGCGCGCTCGCCGAAAAATAGACCGGCTCCCTGCCCGTCAACACGCTGCCGCATTTCACGCAAACATCGAACGCCGGCAGCCAGCCGCCGAGCTTCACCGTCCACAACACGAAGTACGCGAGCGGAATCTCCGGCTTCTTTGTGGCCTTCACCCGCTGCGAGCAAAGCAGCAGGAGGCGGAAATTCGCGTCGGCGGCCTCGCGCTCGGGCAGCACTGCTTCGGTGATTTCGCTGAAAAGCGCCAGCGCCACGCTGGATGCGTAATCACTGAACGCATCCATGAAAGACTCGATCATCTCGCACTGATTGATGCGCACCAGGTCGCGCGTTTCCTTCTCGTAATACCACATGCGCACGTGCGAAAGGCTCTGCAGCGTCGAGCCGAACCTGCTTTTGGTCCTGCGCGCTCCCGCCGCCACCCCGCGCACGCGTCCCATTGTGCGAGATAAAAAACTGACGAGCCGGTCAGCGTCGGCCAACGGATAGCTTCTTAAAACGATGGCCTCGGATTCATGGAGTGGCATAGCGTGTCGGCGCGCCGACCGCCCGACTGAACACATGGGTGCCGGAACGATTCAAACAGCCGCACGAGCCGCACGCATCGGAATGAAATTTTTTATCACAGCCATCGGTGCGGCGCAATTCTTAAACGCCGCACGGCAATCTTTTCTTTCTCGCCCCGTTGCGCGTCCGCAGAGCCTTCCGTTAAAGTGCTTCGGATAATGTCGAACCCACTCCATTCAGCGCACTGCTCGCACAACATCGGCGGAATCGATGTTATCGGCATCGCCCGCATCAACGCAACTAGCCATGGAGATTCCATCTCCGGACTACTCGGAGATTTTCATTCTAATGAAACACTTGAACTTGTCTTAGTGGCCTATTGGGACTGCACAAAACATCAACATAAAGATTTTCTTGAATACCTAATCGATGCCAGCCCTCGGTCTCCGAGGCGGCCTGCTCTTGCCACTACACCCCGGAGGCAGCATTGATTCCCCTGAAAGACATGACGCCGCGGCGAACGCTGCCCATCGTCACGATCCTTCTCATCGTTGCGAACGTGGCCGTCTTCATCCACCAGATATCGCTATCGCCCGCGGCGGCCGAGGCCTTCGTGCGAACGTATGCCCTAACGCCGGCGAAAATTCAACTGGCGCTCGAAGGCCGCCACTACACCCTGGCCCAGGCGCTGCTTCCCCTGTTCACTTGCATGTTTCTCCATGCGGGATTTCTTCACATCCTCGGCAACATGTGGTTCCTGTGGATCTTTGGAGGCAACGTGGAGGACCGCATGGGCCCCGTTCCCTACCTTTTCTTCTATATCGTGTGCGGGCTGGGTTCGGGCATCGCCCAGGCCGCGTTTTCCTGGGGATCGAAGGTGCCTTCTCTCGGCGCGAGCGGAGCAATTTCGGGCGTGCTGGGTGCCTACATCGTTCTGTTTCCGGGTTCCCAGATTCTCACGCTGGTGCCGCTCTTCATTATCTGGTTTACCGCGCGCATACCGGCGGTCGTGTTCATCGGCCTGTGGTTCCTCATACAATTCCTCAGCGGCATCGGCTCTTTGGGGGCGCCGGGCGAAGCCGGTGCCGGAGGCGTCGCGTGGTGGGCGCATATCGGTGGATTTCTCCTGGGAGTGTTTCTCGCCCGTGGCGCAGGCGGCCGCAGAGCTGCGGCCAGCTACGGCTGACGCGTCCCGCTGCACGCGCGAGTCGCCCAACTCTGTCGGGTAAAAGCCCTAGACCGAAGGGTTTTTTGCCTGGCGTCGTCAAGAATCACGTCTCTCGGCGCGCGGAAGGGCTTAGAATTGTGTCGGGTTCTTTTGAGCGGAACTTTCTCGGGGGGAACGACCATGCGTACTGATAGAAAGGCCGGAGTTTTGTTCGTCTTTCTCGTGTATGCCTTGCTTACCGGCGCATTGCGCGGGCGCGCGGCGGACAACAAGGTGATGGGGCAAGTCGATTTTGTGCCGTCCACGAAGGTCGAAAAGAGCGCGGGCGTCTGGATCGACGGCCAGTATGTGGGCCACATCAGCGAACTCAAGGGCGACAAGAAAATCCTGCTGCTTCCGGGCGAACATGACATCGATGTGCGCCAGTCCGGCTATACGGACTCCGTTCAGAAGGTCACGGTGGAACCCGGCAAGACCATCGATCTCATGATCCAGCTGACCAAAGACCCGCGGGTGGAATATTCCAAGGTGACTTCCGAGATCAAGCTGAAGGTCGAGCCGGACCGCGCCGCCGTGTTCCTCGATGGCAGCTTCGCGGGGTACGTCCACGAATTCGGAGGCATCGGACGCTCGATGCTCGTCAGCCCGGGAAAGCACCAGATCAAGATCGCGCTCCCGGGCTACCGGGACTTCACGACGGACGTAAACCTACTCCCGGAGCAGAAGTTCACGATTGAAACGAAGCTGCTTCCCGGCAGCATCAGTCAAGCCGATCCGGCTGTTAAGAGTGAATAGTAAAAAAGGGACAAAATGAAAAAGGCCGGGACCATGCTCCCGGCCTCCTGCAAGAAAGACCGAGTTCCAAGTTAGCGCGCCGAAGCGCTGAAGCGTTTCTTTAAACTTCAGGCTGTCGTGGACTTCGACTTGGGGGCCAGACGATGCACCCGTTCAGAGAGTAGTCTCTTCTCCGCTTCAAGCCAGTCCTCCAATTCCCCGCCTTCCGAGCCGCCCCGGTCGAGATAGATCCCGTAGGCCAAACGCGCAATCTCGTCGTGGGTGGGCCCTTGCGAATCCTGATTCTCGGTGGACTCTTTCACGGCCGCTGAGCCTTTTACATCCTTTTCGTCTTTACTCTTGAAGATCGCCATTCGAACAATCTCCTCTCTTTACCGCTACAACAAGTGATGCTCGCGCCTGCTTCGAGGATTTGTAAATACGCAGTACTACGTATGAAGAATCGGTCGACACGCCGACAGCTTTAGCAAAGCCTTAAATAATCAGGAACCTGGAGGGTTCCTTCTTTAAATCTAATGAATAGGATTACATTTGTCCCATCGGCGCAGACTGGCAGGCACTTCAACCAACCGCGACCTGACGGAGACGTTGGCATTCTAGTCAACGGAGTACTATTGATTCTGGCGATGGGCCGGGCGTAGCTTGACCTTGATGAACAGAAAACTCGCCCGCTCCTAGGAGGCACCCATGGTTGAACGCCGCCGCTGCCCACGCTTCCCGCTGACGATTCCGGTGAAGGTTTACGGCAGGACCCCCAAAAACCACCCCTTCCGAGACGTGACCGCGACAATGGCCGTAAGCCTCTATGGCGGACTACTGGACATGACACCGCGTGTCAAACTGGGACAAAAAATCCTGGTAGTCAACAGCTTCACGGAAGAGGAGCGCGAGTGCCGTGTCGTTTACGTCGACTCCAAGAAGAAAGGCAGGAAGCAGGTAGCCGTCGAGTTCGCGAATTCCGACGGCGACTTCTGGCATGTCTACAGCCCCAAGGTACCCCTGAAGAGCGCGGCGCTACCGGCAAAATAAGGAATTGCCGCTAACCCGAGCCGAGACTCAGCTCGTAAAGCTTTACTTTAACTACTTACGCCATCGCTCTACTGCGGATTGGGCCCTTCGGTCACCTGTACAAGGTCTCCCGGTCGCACCCACTTGGCGAAAGCCACCTTCACCTTGTCCGCCGTGAGATCTACGTAGTGGTGCGCGGCGAGGCTGGGCTCATCGAGAGGCAGCCCAATCGTCGCGCGCGACATTAATCCGCCGGCAATGTGCTCGACACTCGATTCCCCCAAGGGAATCTGCCGCAGCAGCATCGCCTTTGCCTGCCGCAGTTCGTCATCGCTCACGGGAGTGGTTTGCATCGCCTTCAGGTCGCGCTCGATGACGCCGCGCGCCTTTGAAACGTTCTGCGGGTCGCATGCGTAGTCCACGCGATAGGTAGAGCGGGTTTTACCGATCCCAAACGATGAATCTACGAAGTACACCAAGCCCGCATTTTCCCGCAGATCCCGGTAAAGGCGCGTTGCGTAGAATCCGCCGCCGAGTACGTGATTACCGAGTTCGAGTGCGTAGTAATCCGGATCGAAGCGATTCAGTCCCAGCGTTTCCGCCAGATGCGCGCTCACCTGCACCCGGCTTTTATTGGGCACTGCGGTAACCCCCGGGAGATTCGTCGGCACGGTGGGCAGATCGGTTTGAGGAGCAGGCCCTGCGGCCTTCCAATCGCCAAAATACTTCTCGGCCACTTCCCTGGCCTTCTCCGGCGTCACGTTACCGATCACCACAATTATCGTCAGGTCCGGGCGGAAGGCGTGCTGGTAATACCCGCTGACGTTCTGGATGGTGAGTGACTTCACCGTGGCCGGCGTCGCCTCGCGCAGCGAGGGATCGCTCTTGGGATAAAGCCCCGCGTCGAGCGCGCGGGACACCAAATATTCGGGGCTCCGCAACTGCCCCGAGACGGCGTCCGCCGTTTGCTGCTGCACCACCTTGAACGCATTTTCCGGCAGCGCAGGATGGAGCTCGTTATCCGCCAGCAGCTCCATTCCCCGGTCGAAATGATCCCTCAGTACGTTAAGCGCAAAATCGCCGCCGGCCGATTCGTCCGCGCCGATGTCATCGAGCGCCTTTTGAAAGGCAATGCGGTCGAGCTTTTGCGTGCCGTAGGGGAACAAGTCGTCGAGCACCGTACTGACACCTTCCTGGCCCGCGGGCGTCTCTAGATCGGCGTTGTTCTTGATATGCCCCAAGACGCTGACCGAATTGCTGATCGATTCGGGCTGAACGATCACCTTGATCCCGTTCGAAAGCGAAACTACCGTCGGATGGATCGTCAGATCCGGAATGGTGAGCCGTGTGACGGCGTCCTTCGCCCAGGAAGGAAGCTTCACGGGGCCGCTGGCGGCAGACGCAAGCGATTCCGCCCCGCCAAACGATTTTGAGGAAACCGGCTTGCCCGAGGGCTGCGGTGAAAGCAGCGCGTCGATCTCATCGGATGGCGCCAGATACTTGCGCGCGGCGCGATTCACATCCTCGACCATCACCTTCTTGATCGCTTCGATGTCCTCGTCGGGCGATTGCCGGCCTTCCACGGCGAGCGCGTTCGACCACTCCATCGCCAGCCCAGAGATGGAGTTCTTCTGGAACTCCTCGGTGGCTACTTCGTGACGCTTTTCGGCCTCCACCAGGTCGGCCGGCACGCCGTTTTTCGCGTCGTCGGACAAAATCTCCTGCAACTGCTTCAGCAACGCTTCCCCGTTGCCTCCCTGGGGGTACGCTGCCATCGCGTAGGCCACGCTCGCGTTGGGCATGGCGCTGAGTGAAAAACCCGAATCGAGCGCCTTCCCTTCCGGCACGAGCGCGTAGAGACTTCCCCGCTGGCTGCTCAGCACATCACCAAGGACGTTCACCGCCGCGAAATCCGGGCTGTCCGATCCCGGCCACCGCAGCGAGACAACCGCCAGCCCATACGGCAAATCGGTATCCAACTTTAGCGCTTGCGTCGCAACGCCTCCCAGCTTCACTTCGGGCCGCGCCGAAATCTTTTTCTCCGGTATGTCTCCGAACAACTTCTTCACTTCTCCGAGCGTTTTCTGCGGGTCCACGTCGCCGACAATCACCATGATGGCGTTGTTCGGCGCGTACCAGGTGTCGTAGAAATCGTGCAGCATCGTTCCGGTGGTTTTGTCGAACGAAGGGCGCGATCCCAGCGCGTCGTGCTCGTACGGCGTGCCGCGGAACATCGCTGTAAGCAACTTGGTGTAGAAAACGTACTGTGGATTCGAGAGGTCCTGCGCCACTTCCTGTTCGATCGCGCCGCGCTCCTGGTCCCACAATTTGTCGGTATCGAGCGCGCCGCGCATCCGCAAGCCCTCGATGTGCATTGCGACGTCCAGGTCCTCCGACGGAACGGTGAAGAAGTACTGCGTCACGGTCTGCTGCGTGTCGGCGTCGAAATTCCCGCCCATGGCCGCCGAAATATTCGCCAGCTGCGCCGCGGAGAGGTCCGGGGTCCCGCGAAACATCATGTGTTCCTGCGCGTGCGCCATGCCTGGAAAGCCCGCCGGCGCTTCGTTGGAGCCCACGAGGTAATTCACCACGATGGTCGCCACCGGCGCCAGATTGTCCGGAACGATCACCACGCGCAGGCCATTTCCGAGCGTTTCGCGCACCGTCTGGGCACCAGATCCTGCCGTGCCTACGGGAGATTCGGCCGCGGCGGTGTGTGCCTGCAAGTGCCGGCTCCTTGCCGCGCCGCCAAGAATGAGAGCAGCTGCCACGATGATCGCCAGAAAAATTAAAGACAGTCCTCGTCCAAACGTGCGCATCTCCACGATCCTCCGCAATTCATTCTACTCCCTCGCACCGAAAGCCCCCGGCGCCCCTTTCTATATTCCTCCGAGCGAGGTGAAAAATTCCTCGCGGATTGGCGGGATGAGGCAACCGAGGACGAAAGGCCCCCTGGGAAAATCAGCGGCGCCTGCCGACGCTGATATCGCCCAGCGGACCGTTTATAAATCTTTTATGCACCCTTTATACCTGGTTTAGGCCGGCGGCGTAGGCTTCCTACGGAACCTGCATCACGCACGCAAGCCAGGAGGCCTCTATGATCGCCACCCTAAGTCCCAGCGAGCAACTCGATCATTACCGCATCGACCGGCTCGTCTCGCGCAGCGGCATGGCCACCATCTTCCGCGCCACCGACCTGCGCGACGGACGCGTGGTGGCACTCAAGGTTCCCCATCCCGAGCTGGAGTGCGATCCGCTTTTCTTCGACCGCTTCCACCGCGAAGCCGAAATCGGCCGCAAATTCGATCATCCCGGAGTGGTGAAGGTGCTGCCGCAGTTTGACCCCAGCCGCGTGTACATGACGATGGAATGGGTGGAAGGGCGCCTGCTTCGCGAGATCCTCGACGAGGAAAAGAAACTCCCGCCCGAGCGCGCCGAACGCATCGCCATCGGCATCTGCGAAGCGCTTGAATACATCCACAAGGGGGGAGTGATTCACCGGGACCTGAAGCCGGAAAACATCATGGTCGATAGCGAAGACCGCATCAAGCTGATCGACTTCGGCCTGGCTGGGGAAGTTGCCGGACGCCATCTCACCTTCGCGCACATCACGAAATCAATGGGCACGCCTGACTACATCTCGCCCGAACAGGTGAAAGGTGCGCGCGGCGACGCCCGCAGCGACGTCTATTCGATGGGCATCATTCTCTACGAAATGCTCACCGGGCAGGTGCCGTTCCGCGGCCCGAATCCGCTGGTAGCGATGAACCAGCGGTTGGTGAACGATCCCGAGCCTCCGTCGCATTTCGAGCCCTCGGTCACGCGCCCGCTGCAGGAAATCCTCTGGCGCGCCCTCGAGCGCGACCCGCGTAACCGCTACCCCAGCGCCCGCCAGTTCGCCTGGGACCTGAAACACCCGGACGAGATCGCCCTCCCCGACCGTCCCCAGTTCCGCGACTGGTACACCAGCCGCATGCCCAAGCCTCTCAACGCGCGCGTGTTCATCATGATCGGCCTGATCCCGGTGGTAATCTTCGCCCTCCTGCTGCTCGCAGCCCACCACAAGTAACCGCAGTTCGTCGCGCCCGCGGCCCTGGCTGTTGTCGCACTTGCTGTGGCCGGCCCGTCGTTTCAATGTTTCTAATATTGTTTACATTGTAGAAATGTATTAATACATTGTAGAATAAATCCATGCCCAAAGAACCGCGCGCCGCTGAATTCGAGCAGATGGTCCTGCTCGCCATTCTTCATCTGGGAGAAAACGCGTACGGAATGACCATCCGCCGCGAGATCGAAGACCGCACCGAGCGCCGGACCTCCCTCGGCGCCGTCTACACGACCCTTGATCGCCTCGAAAAGAAGGGTTACGTCCGCTCCTGGACTGGCTCCCCTGCCCCGCAGCGAGGCGGCCGTTCCAAACGCCTTTTCAAGGTCCAGCCCCTTGGCAAGGCCGCCCTCAGAAATTCAGCCGCAATCCTCGCAGCAATGACCGCAGGCTTGGTGGGCAGCCTAGCTGACTTTTTCGCGAAGTCCCCTCTGCGCAATTCCCGCCTTCGCACAAGGCGACCTCGTTCGAAGCCTCGCGAGGTCGATCTGAATTAGTTGGCGGGACTCGCGCGCTCCGTGAGGTACACGCCGATCAGCACCAGTAGGCCTCCCGCCAGCAGATGCTGCGTGGGGTGCTCTCCCAGCAGCGGGATCGAAATGAGGATCACGACCACCGGCTGAACGTAGTTGACTGCAGCCGCGCGCGACGGCTCCATGTACCGCAGCACCCAGCTGTAAATCGTGTAGGACACAACGGTGGTAATCAGCGCCATGTACAGCATGGCCGCCAACGCGATCCAACTCACGCTTCCCCACTGGAGATGAATCGCCTGGCGCAGCGCCAGGGGCGCGGCCATCAAGCCCGCGGCGCACACCATATAGGTATTCATCGATACAGCGTCGTACCGCATCGCGATTCTCTTGGCGAGAACGGTGTAGAAAGCGAAGCCCAAAATGCTCAGGAAGGTGTACAGATCGCCCAGAAGCAACGGAGAATGCAGCTCGACGCCGTGGCCGGTCTCGAGCAGGACTACGCCGAGAAACGAAATCAGCATCCCGGCAGTCTTCGCCGGGGTGAGCTTTTCCAGCGCCAGCGCGACGGCCAGCACCAGTACGAGCACCGGTCCGAGCGCCCTCACGATCACCGAATGCTCCGAGGTGGTCTGGGTGAGCCCCAACACGAAGCACCCCGAATTGATGATCACCCCGAAAAAGCCGAGCACCGCGAATGCGCTGATGTCGCGCCGGTCGAGGCGTGTCCTGCGGGGCTGCGCGAAATAGACCGGAAGCATCAGGAGCGCGGCCAGCGGCATCCGGATCGACGCGAAAGACATGACATCCATGTGTCGCAGGCCGATTTTCGCCGCGACAAAGTTAAAGGACCAGATGAGCATTACCGCGATCAGGCCGAGGGGGAGCAGGAGCGGGCTCGGCCGGCGGGAAGAAGGACTGGAGGAGCTACTTTCGATCGAAGAAGAGGAGTTCAAGTATTACTCAAGAACTTCACGGCGATGCGTAATCGATTCGATTCGGTCGATGCGTGGAGTGTAGCCGATGCCCGGAGTCGTCGGGACGCGAATGGTGCCGTGCTTGGAGACTTCAACTTCCGGTTCAATTACGTCCTCGTCCCAGTAGCGTCGGCTAGCCGACACATCACCTGGAAGATTAAAGTTTGCGAGCGACGACATGGCGATGTTATGCGCGCGTCCGATGCCCGATTCGAGCATTCCGCCGCACCACACGGGTATCGAGTTCGCCTGGCAGAGGTCGTGGATGCGTCGCGCCGCCGCATGGCCGCCCACGCGCCCGAGCTTGATATTGATGATGCGGCACGCCTTGGTCTCGATGGCGGCGCGGGCATGGTCGAACTCGTGAATGCACTCGTCGAGGCAGATGGGCGTGTCGAGCTCGCGCTGCAGTTGCACGTGGGAAAAGATGTCGTCCCAGCCGAGCGGCTGCTCGATCATGATCAGGTAAAACGCATCGAGCGCCTTCAGCAGAGGCGCGTCTTTGAGCGTGTAGGCGGAATTGGCGTCCACCATGAGCCGGATGCGCGGGAAACGCTCGCGGAGCGCGCTCACCAGGCCAATGTCCGCTCCGGGCTTGATCTTGATCTTGATGCGCTGGTAGCCGGCGAGCAGCTCCTTCTCGACTTGCGCGAAAAGATCCGGGAGCGTGGGCTGCAGGCCGATCGAGACGCCGCAGGGGATTTCTTCGAGCGTTCCGCCGAGAAGCTTCGCGAGGGGCAGGTTCTTGTGCTTCGCTTCGGCGTCCCACAGCGCTGTTTCGACCGCGGCTTTGGCCATGTTGTAGCCCCGCACCGGAGCCAGCAGGCCCCCAATCTCGCTTGCGGAGGCGAATTCCCTGCCCTTCAGCATGGGCCAGAGGTAGTCGCGGATGATCAGCCAGCTCGTTTCGGTGGTCTCGTAGGAATAGAACGGATTCTCGCCGGCAGTGGATTCGCCCCAGCCCGCGACTCCGTCCACGTCCGCCTCCACCAGAACGATGCGGCGAAGCTGGGTCTTGCCGAAGCTGGTCTCAAACGCCGAGAGAAGCCGCAGATGAATTTCGCGGAGCGTGATTTTTCGCAGGCGCATGGGTCTCGACACGCAACTTTAATGGCTAACTCTAACGCGCGACTTTAACACGTGACCTTAAAAAGGTACGTGAGGCCCTGCGAAATGCAAGGGCCATCGGCCTCGCCAGCTTAGTGCCAGTCCCTGTTCAGTGCTGCTGCAGGGAGGGCAGCTGCAAACCCGCGATACTGTCGGCATTCTGCAGGATGTAATCGACGCGTTCCCCGCGCGCCTGAATCGACGTGACGGCCTGTCCCTTCGCAAACGCCCGAATAAAATGCTCGCGGAGGCCGGTCTGAATCTTGGCCGTCGCCGCCGGATCGGAGGCTTTGATTTCGGTAATCTCCGCCGGTACGGGAAACCGCTCGGTAGCGGCGGTGTCCGCCAGCGGGCGCTCCTGAAGAATCGCTTGCACGCGGGGCGACTCGAGCCACCATTCGGCCACCAGGCGGTCGGTCGGAATACCCGCGTGCAAAGGGCTATTCGTGATGCCGTAACAGTTGGGCATGTAGCGTCGCACAATGGCTCCCAACCGCACGAGGTTGAAGTGGGCGTTTTTCAATTCCAGCGGATCGAACGTCCATTCCACCAGGCCGCTGCCGCGCTGGATGGCATCGTCGCGCTGGAAGAGCTTGAGGCGGCGGCCGATGCCCTGGTCCCGGTAGCCGGGGAGCACTGCGGTCATATGGGAGTGCAGAAAGGGCCGGTCGCCGCGGTTCCCGCTGAGCGCGAGCGTGAACCCGATCATCTTCGGGCCGTCGAACGCTCCGAGCACCTGCCCGCCGGTGTGGCGCGCCACTACAAAGACCGGCACCGGAACGGTGATGTCGTCGCCCCAGCCCCAGACTTCGTGTTCGAGCCGCAGGCATTCCTCGAATTCGGCGAGCTCTGTGCAATGGCGCACTTCAATTCCAGAGGCGGGCGGGGCCTGGGTCATGGGTGTTCCTTCGACTCGTTCCATAACTCTTCCATGCGATCCCGCGGGAGATCGGCAAAGCTCTTCCCTTCCCTCAGGGATGTCGACTCCATCCAGTTAAAGCGCTGCTTGAATTTTGCGTTGGTCTTTTTCACGGCGATCTCAGGGTCCACTCCAAGAAACCGGGCGACGTTTACCGCCGTAAACAGAAGGTCGCCGACTTCTTCTTCAAGTTTTGGTGAAGTTTTTGGCTTCGACCTGCCGCCCTGGGGATGGTGCGCGGGAAGAGCGGCGCGAATCTCGTGTGTTTCTTCCGCGAGCTTTTCGAGGATGTCTTCGAGCCGATCCCAGTCGAAACCGACGTGGGAAGCTCGCCGGGTCAGCTGGTACGCTTCGAGCACGCCGGGAATCGACCGGGGGACGCCGCCGAGGACAGATTCCGGCTTTGACTCGATAGCTCCCTGGCCATTCGCCGCAGACGCCTCTTTTTCCGCGGCGCGCTCCTCGGCCTTGATCTGCTCCCAATTCTTGAGCACCGCAGCCGAATTGGCGGCGGAGGCCTCGCCAAAGACGTGGGGATGGCGGCGGACCATTTTCGAATGGATGGACTCGATCACGTCGGAAATGGTGAAGCGCCTGGCCTTTTCGGCCAGGATCGAGTGGAAAACCACCTGCAGCAGCAGATCGCCCAGCTCGCCCGCGAACTTGCGCGGGTCGGAGGATTCCATCGCGTCGAGAACTTCGTATGTTTCCTCGATCAGGAACTTGCGGAGCGATTCGTGCGTCTGCTCGCGGTCCCAGGGGCAGCCGCCGGGTCCATACAGGCGGGCCTGCAGCGCCACGAGCTTCTCAAACCACTTCCCCGCGAGCCGGTCGCGAGGACCTACGGGAATCCGCGCGCGGCCCGAAGCCCGCGGTGTTCGCGCCAACTTCGCGGACGGTTTTCGACGCGCTTTGCGGCGGGCTTTTGGTTTCGCGATGCGCTTAGACAAGTCGGACGGAGGCTCCCGTGGAAGAAACAACAATTTACGGCAGGCGCTCGAAAATCACAAGGCGATCGGCGCGGCGCGACTGCGGCACTGCTGCGGTGCTGATGCGGCTTGTGAGCGGAAGAAGCGAATGTTAGACTTTTGCGTATACAACATGAAGCATTTCGAGGAACTCTCACGTGGCTGATCCCAAGCAGGATGAAGGATTCAAGGTAGTAGACCGCCGCCTTTTCACCGAGGACGGAGAACTCCGCAAGGACGCCGCCGATCAGGACCGCCGCTGGGAAGAGGAATCCTCCAAGAAGGCAGCCGCTGCCGCACCGAAAGCGCCTCCGAAGCCCCTGACAGCGCCGGAGCCTGCGGGCGCCATCGCACCCGCCGAGCCCGTCGAAGAGACCGGGGCGGAGGAAGACGCGATCCAGCCTTCTCGAAGCTTCCAGATGCTCGTGGATTTTCTAACGCGCAATGCGGCGGCGATGCTGGGCGGAATGGCCGATCCCCGCACTGGGCAGGCGTTTCTCGATCTCGAAGGCGCGCGCGAAGTGATTGACATGCTGGACGCGCTGCGCGAAAAAACCCGGGGAAACCTCGCGAAGGTGGACGACGATCTGCTGATGGAAGTTCTGGGGAGCCTGAAGCTCTCCTTTATGGAAATTTCCAAGGCGGCCGCCGAGCAGATGCAGAAAAAAGCGGGCGTAAAAAAATAGCGAACGGGATTTAAAGCAGGCCCCTTCCTCTCCATTCATGGCATCGCTTCAATTGACAGTCCTGGGGTCGGGCACATCGATGGGCGTGCCAACGCTCGGGTGCCACTGCGTCGTGTGCGAATCCACCGATCCGCATGACAAGCGGATGCGCCCCTCGGTGTTGCTTTCCTACGCGGGGCGCAACATCGTGATCGATACGACTCCCGATTTCCGCTCCCAGGCCCTGCGCGAGCGCGTGGATCGGCTCGACGCGGTGATCTACACGCACGGTCACGCCGACCACATTCTGGGCTTGGACGATATTCGCCCGTTCAACATGAAGCAGCAGGGAGTGGTCCCGATCTACGCGGCTGCCGACACCATCGCGACGCTGCAGCGCCAGTTCGCCTACATCTTCGACGACACGCCGAACGGCAACCTGCTCCCCGGCGTCAAACTGCACGCGATCGACGGACCGTTCGATCTGTTTGGCCTGACCATCGTGCCGGTGCCGGCCATGCACGGACCGCAACCGGTGCTGGGATTCCGGTTCGGCAAATGCGCTTACCTCACAGACTTCATTCGCGTGCCGGAGGAATCGAAAAAACTGCTGCGTGGGCTCGACGACTTCATCCTGGACGCGCTGCGCTACGTGCGGCACCCGATGCATTCCAACGTGGAGCAATCGCTCGCCCTGGTGGCGGAGCTCCAGCCCAAGCGGGCGTGGTTCACGCACATCTGCCATGACCTTGGCCACGCCGAGACCAACGCGCGCCTCCCGGAACACGTGCGGCTCTCGCATGACGGCCTGCGCCTCGAGGTGGAGATTTAATGGCGATTGCCAGGCTCGCGTCCGCGGAAGGATGGGTGCAACACTTCGGAGAGAATCGCAAACGCTCCGTGGTGACCATCGGGAACTTCGACGGCATCCACCGCGGGCATCAGGAGATTCTTCGCAAGGTGAAGCAGGAAGCGCGCGAAAGGGATCAGCTCGCCGCGGTGCTTACGCTGTTTCCCCATCCGCTGAAGGTGCTGCGCCCGGCCGAGGCCCCTTCCCTTCTGATGACCATCGACCAGCGGCTGGCGGCTTTCGACGCGGCGGGAATCGACGCTGCATTGGTGCTTCCCTTCGACCTGGAGCTTTCCAAAATGCGGCCGGAGGATTTCGCGCGCCGCTATCTGGTGGAAACGATGCGTGCCAGCAAGGTGCTGGTCGGAGAAAACTTCCGCTTTGGGCACCGACAGGAGGGCACCGTCCAGCTGCTGGAAGCCTACGGCAGGGAGTGGGGATTCGAAGTGGAAAGCGTGAAGGCGCTGACGGTCGATGGAACGGTTGCGTCCAGCACCGCAGTTCGCGAGGCGCTGCGGGGCGGACGTGTCGCCGATGCGCGGCGCCTGCTGGGACGCCCTTTCTCGCTGGAGGGAGAAATACAGGCCGGCACCGGCCAAGGGCGGAAACTGGTGGTGCCGACTTTGAATCTCAAGACGGAACAGGAGATGCTGCCCCAAAACGGAGTCTACGCCACCGAAACGGTTGTGGGCGGAGAGTTCTATCGCTCCGTTACGAATGTCGGCGTGCGGCCTACGTTCAACGGATCGAATTTGACCGTCGAAACCCACCTCTTCGATTTCAATCAGGACCTGACCGGCGGGAAAATCGAGATCCGGTTTCTGGAGCGCCTGCGGGATGAACGGAAATTTGCAAGCGTCGAGGAGTTGCGGGATCAGGTGCTCAAGGATATCCGAGGCGCAAAGGAATTTCTCCGAACGTAGCCTAGCCACGTGGTCGAAAAACCCTCAGAAGCAGGTCCTTCTCTCGCTTCGCTCCGTTCGGGACGCTGACCCTGGTCGGGTCAGCGCTTTCTGCAATCCCCGCATAACCCGCCAACCTCGGTGCGGGTGATCGTAATTTCCAGGTCGCAGTCGCGCGCGATCTGTTTCTTCAAATCCTCGTACATCTCGCTTTCGAACTCGCGGACCTTCCCGCAGCGGATGCAGGCCACGTGGATGTGGTCGCGCGGGCCGTGGCTTTCGTAGAAATGGCGGTGTCCGCGGAGGTGGAGCAGGTCGAGCTCGTCGATCAAGCCGTGGTTCTTGAGGAGTTCGAGCGTGCGATAGACCGTGACGCGGGTGATATCGGCGTCGATCTTCTGCGCAAGCGCGAGGATTTCGCCGGCGTCCAGGTGCTGCGGGGCGCCTTCCATCACCTGCAGGACCACGCGGCGCTGACGCGTCAGACGGATGCGGCGCGCGCCGAGCTCCCGCTGCAAGCGGCCGGGGGGCTCGTGAACGTTGATGCGTTCGCCGGTAGAGACGCGGTGTGGGGACGGGCGTGCCATGGCTTCTCGCACCGAGATTATACCAAAAGCGAATTCCCTGCCCTGAAAAAGCATTGTCTTGACGGAAACGGGAGCGGTGGAGAGCGATTTTTCGCTTCGTCTAGGGCGAGAACGACGCCAATCGGGAGATTGGCGTTCCCGGGGGCGACGCCCTGCATGCCGAAGGGTCGGTCAGCCGCAAAGGGTAAGAGAGATTCTTCGCGCAGAAACGGCGCTCAGAATGACAACGGCTTGCTATTCCGCCCAGACTTCCGACGGCTTAGTGGTGGCTTTGAATGAGTTTGAGGATGTCGCTGTACATCACGAACGCGAAAATACCGAGAAGGAAGACGAGGCCCACCTGCACGAAGCGCTCTTTTATGGAGACGCTCAAGTCTCGACGCAGGATTCCTTCTACGGCCAGCATCAGCACGTGCCCGCCATCCAGCACCGGAATCGGGAACAAATTGAGTAAGCCCAGGTTCAGGCTGATCACCGCCATGAGCCCGAGAAGCGTCATAGGACCGCGCTGAGCCGCCTGCCCGGAGACGCGGGCGATGCCCACCACACCCTGCAATTCACGAATCGAAACTTTGCCGCTGAAAAGGCCGCCGATTACCTGGACGATCTGGCGCATGTTCAAATACGTCTCGATGGTGGCGTCCTTGGCGGCAGAGACGGGTCCCTCGCGCTCAAAGGCATCGACGGTTCGTGGCGAAACTCCAATTTGATAGACGCTTTGGCCGTCCGATCCCATTCCTTGAATGGGAGCGATCGTGAGGGGAAGGTCTTTTCCGTCCCGGCGGACCACCAAATCAATGGCGCGCCCGTCGGACTGGCGAACCGCGTCCACCAGCTGATACCACGTGGAGACGGGCTTTCCATCGATGGACACGACCAGATCGCCGCCTCTCAACCCGGCTTTCTCGGCGGGAAAACCGATGGCGACATCGTCGACGACGGGCGTCAGCTTTGGATAGCCGACCAGCGAATCCGCGGAAATCAGCTTGTTGGGAATCGGGATCGCGAAAGTCTGTTGCGAACTGCCGCGTTCGACGGTGACGGAAAGAGTGCTGCCCGGAGTGGCCTTATTGACCCGCGAAAGAACCTTCTCCCAGGTCGGGGTCTTCTCGCCGTTCACGGCGACGATGAGGTCTCCTGCCTCGACTCCCGAGACAATCGGCGGGTTGGTGGGAACGGCAACGACGACGGCCGCTTGCCGGAGGTCCGGCTCATACGGCACGCCTACAAGGCCATAGATGCCCCAGAAAATCAGGAACGCCAGCAGAACGTTCATAGCCGGCCCGGCGATGGCGATTACCACCCGCTGCCAGCGCGGCTTCGAAAGATATTCGTAATCGGCGCCAGTGCGCTCTTCCACCACATTGTCACCGGCCATGCGCACGTAGCCGCCAAAGGGGAGCGCGCTGAGGCGATAGTCGGTATCGCCGCGCTTCACGCCGAAAAGGCGCGGACCAAACCCAAAAGAGAATACATCCACGCGCACGCCAAAAAGCTTGGCGGCGATGAAGTGTCCCCACTCATGAACGAAAATCATGATGCCGAGAACAATGGATACGGAGATGAGATCTCTGAGGAAACTCGACATGAAGCCCTCGACGCCTATTCTAGAAGAAAACCAGCATTTTTAAAAATTCTCAAATCCGCGCAGCGGACCAAAGCGCCAACTACAGCCGCCACCGTCTGACGACAACATTTGAGATGCGCGAAGGCAGGGCTATGATGCTAACCGCTTCGCTGCTTCCCCTGCTAATCGTCGTGCTTCGCCATCCGCCGCCAGCACGTCGTCAATGGAATGCAGCGACGCTCGCGGCATTGCATTAAGAACCGCTTCGATCACGGCGGGAATCCCCGGGAACGACAGTCTGCCTTCGAGGAAAGCAGCCACCGCGATCTCGTCGGCGGCATTCAACGCGCACGGCAGGGGGCCACCCTCGCGAAGCGCCGCGATCGCCAGCGCCAGGCACGGAAACTTGCCCGGCGGAACTTCTTCGAAATCGAGCTGGCGCAAAGTCGACCAATCCAGCGCGCAACTGTTAGACGCCACGCGCTCCGGATACGTTAGCGCGTATTGCAGTGGCAGGCGCATGTCGGTGGGCCCCAACTGCGCGAGAATGGAACCGTCCACAAATTCCACCATGGAATGAATGGTGGACTGCGGGTGAATCACCACATGGATCTTGTCGAGATCCATGCCAAAGAGCCAGCGCGCCTCAATCACTTCAAAACCCTTGTTGGTGAGGGTGGCCGAGTCGATGGTGATGCGCTGGCCCATTTTCCAGTTCGGATGCGCCAGGGCCTGGGCGGGAGTCACGTTTGCCAACTGCGAGGCGGGAGTCGATCGGAAAGGGCCACCGGAGGCGGTGAGGACGAGACGCTTCACTTCTTTGTAATCGCCGGCGCGAAGACACTGGTGCACGGCGTTGTGTTCGCTGTCGACAGGGAGAAGTGCGACGCCGTGCCGCTCGACGGCAGCCATGACCACTTCGCCAGCCGCCACGAGGACTTCCTTGTTGGCCAGCGCGATGTTCTTGCCATGCTCGATCGCTTTGTAGGTGGCCGGTAGCCCCACCACGCCGACGGCGGCGGAGACTACCGTGTCTACGTCAGGGTGTGTCGCAACTCGCTCGATGCCCTCGGGGCCAAAGAGGATTTCGATGGGTTCCGCGTGCTGCTGGCGATGAACCGCGGAACAGAGTTCGCGCGCCGCTTCTTCCGTGGCGACGGAAACCACCTTCGGGTGGTGCCGCGAAATTTGCTCGGCGACGAGCGCTACGTTGGCGCCGGCCGAAAAGGCCGTGACTTCGAATCGCCCCGGGAGAGAATCGACCACACTGAGACACTGCCGGCCAATCGAGCCGGTGGAACCCAGAATCGAGATTCTTTTCATGCGGGGATAATTTTATAGAGGTTCGCCGGAATTTGCGAATCGCGCGATGGAGGGACGGGATTGAAAAGCACTAGCGTGGCGTCAGGAACCACTGGTATGCGGCCCACACTACCGGAGCGGCAAGAATCAAGCTGTCGATACGGTCGTACATTCCTCCGTGGCCGGGCACGATGGAGCCGGAATCCTTCACCGAAGCCCCGCGCTTGAAGGCCGATTCGATCAGGTCGCCCATCTGCCCGGCGGCATTGCCCAGCCCCGCGACAATCATCATGTTGACGATGTCGATCTCCATCCATCGCGCGAACAGAACGCCCACAAGAAGCGACGCGAACAAATTGCCCAGCGCGCCTTCCCATGTTTTCTTCGGACTCAGAGCCGGGGCCATAGGCACGCGGCCTAAACCCTTCCCGACGAAGTAGGCCAGCATATCCCCGGCCCAGATCAGGCAAAGCGTGAAGAGAACCAGCTGGCGGCCCACGATCGGTATTTCATTGATGCGCACCAGATAGCTGAAGGGAAAAACAACGAAGACGAGCGAGGCTGCGCTGACGGAAACCGTAGGCAGCACCTCCTGCAGCGACCCGCGCGTGGCCAGACCGAGACACACGCAGCCAAACAGAAAGATCAGCAGCACCGCATCCAGGGGAAGCAGCCCGCCCGCCGCATTGCGAATGAGGGAGACGCCTTCGCTTACGGAGTGTGTCTCGACGCTGCCAAGCGAATACTGCGCGTAAAACAGCAGGACGGAACACGCTAGAGTCCACTTGCGGTAAGGCCGCGCGCCCAGTCGCTCGCCGAGATCGAAGAATTCCACCAGGGCGAGTCCCCCGACCAGTGCCGCCGCCCCGGCAAGCACCAGCGGCGGAGCGAACCACACCAACGCCACAACCACCGGAATCAGAAGGGCAGCTGTGACGATACGCAGGAGCATTGCGCCGGCCTAGGCCTTCCCCGCCGCGGTTCGCTCGCGCGGTGAGCCAAGGCCGCCGTAGCGGCGTTCGCGCTTCTGGTAGTCGACGAGCGCTTCGAGGAGGCGGGCGCGGGAGAAATCGGGCCACAGCACCTGGGTCACGTAAATTTCCGCATACGCAATCTGCCAGAGCAGAAAGTTGCTGACGCGCACTTCCCCGCTGGTGCGAACGAGCAGGTCGGGATCGGGCAGCCCGGCGGTGTAGAGATGCTCGGAGATCGATTGCTCGTCGGCCTTGAAATCGGAAACGCCATTCGAGCGGGCCTGATCGAGCAGCGCATTGAACGCGTCCACGAGTTCGGCGCGGCCGCCGTAGTTCAGCGCAAGGATCAGGCGCATGCCGGTGTTGCCGGAAGTGAGCCGCACGCCCTCGGCCATGTCGTCGCGAACCGATTGCGGGAGATGTTCGGAGCGCCCAATGAACATGAGGCGGATATTGTTCTTCTGCATGGTGGGGAGTTCGCGCTTCAGGTATTCGCGCAGAAGGCGCATCAGGAATTCCACCTCGGCCTGCGGGCGGCGCCAGTTTTCGAGAGAAAAGGCGTACAGCGTCAGGCAGGGGATGTGAAGACGCGAACAGCTCTCGATAATCACCCGGGCAGTCTTCACGCCGGTGCGGTGACCGGCGACGCGGGGCAGATGGCGGCGCTGCGCCCAGCGCCCGTTGCCGTCCATGATGATGGCGAGGTGCTGCGGGAGCCGCTTGGGATCCAGTTTGTCGAGAAACTCCGCTTCCTCGCGGGTCGGGTCTTGGAGAAGCTCTGTCGTTTTCACCGGCGATGGCTCAAAGGAACCGCGAGGCAAGGCGACACCGGCGATGCCCCGCAAAGAAGAAAAAGCCTAACAGCGAATAGTTCGAACGGCAAGACAGACTGCGCTCAGCCCAGGCCGGCGGACGAAGGCTCGAAGATCGCCGCATACACAAGAATCACCGTGAGAACAATCATGATGATGCTCGCGGCCCACGCGACGATATTAAAAGCCAGCGTGTTGGTGTGCTCCCCCATCAGGTCGCGGCGGTTGATCAGCATCAGGATGAAAATAAGGACGACCGGCAGCCAGATGCCGTTGGCCACCTGAGAAAACACTAGGATCTTCAGCAGCGGCACCCGAGGAATCAAAATGATGCCCCCGCCGACCACGATCAGCCCCGTATAGAGCGAATAGAACGCGGGTGCCTCCGTCAATTTGTTGTCGAGGCCGGCTTCGAAGCCGAGACCTTCGCAGATCACGTGAGCCGTGGAAAGCGGAAGAATCGAGGCGGCGAAAAGCGATGCGTTCAGCAAGCCGAACGCGAAAAGGCTTCCCGCCCATTTCCCGGCCAGCGGCTTGAGCGCCTGCGCGGCTTGCGCGGCGTCGGTGATGTTGGTGAGGCCGTGGGAGTTCAGCGTGGCGGCGCAGCATACGATGACGAAAAACACGATGACCATGCACGAAATGCTGCCGACCAGCACGTCCATGCGCGCGTGCTTGTACTGGCGCGGGCCCACGCGCTTCTCCACGAATCCAGCCTGCAGGTAGAAAAACTGCCAGGGGGCGATGGTGGTGCCGATGAGGGCCGTCAGCATCAGCAGGTAGCCCGAGTTGAAATGGATGCTGGGTGCCACGGTTTCCTTTGCGGCGAGAAGCCAGTCGGGCTTGGCGAGCACAGCGGAAACGATATAGGAAAGATAGAAGCCGCAGGCGACCAGGAAAATCTTCTCCACCTGCCGGGCGCTGCCCCTGACGACCAGCACCCAGACGGCGATCCCTGCCAGGGGCACCGAAATGTACTTGCTGACGCCAAAAATCTCCATGGCCGCGGCCACGCCCGCGAATTCCGCAACGGTGTTGCCCAGATCGACGGCGAGGGCGGCCAGCATCACGAAGAACGTCGACCGGAAGCCGAATTCCTCGCGGATCAGATCGGAGAGGCCCTTGCCGGTCACCACGCCCATGCGGGCGCACATCTCCTCGCTGACGTAGAGGGCGATGGTCATGGGAATCAGCGACCACAGCATGGTGTAGCCAAACTGGGCGCCGGAAACGGTATAAGTGGTGATTCCGCCCGCGTCGTTATCCACGTTGGAAGTGATGAGCCCCGGGCCAACGACCGCCAGAAACACGGCGAGGCGCCTGCGCAAAGGCCGCGTGCGCGCGTTGAGCTGCCTGCCATGGTCCATCCAGGCAGCGAGCGTGTCCGTCAATGTGATCCAAGTATTCATATCACTTCGGTTGCCTATTTCCGCACGGTCAGAGCTTCGCGCGCATGCGGCTCACCACGTCGTCTACCGTGATGGCGCCGATGGGGCAGTTCTCGCGATTTACGACGATCAGGCTGCGCAAATTGTACTTGTCGAACAGCTCGAAAATATCCTTGTCGTTTGTTTCCGTGGTCACCGAAAGCAGCGGCTCGAACGCAAGTTCAGCCATGCGCTGATCGGAGCTCGCCAGCACCAGGCGCGCGATCGGAACGGTGCCCGCCAGCTTGGCCTCGCGATTGATCAGCACGATGTTGTCGAGCTGGTCGGGCGGAATGTCGTGAAAGCGGACGTGGTCGATAACCTCGCCGCGCGTGGCATCCTCCCCCACGATCACCACTTCGGTGGTCATCATGCCGCCGGCCGTATTCGGGGCGAAATTGAGGAGGGACTCCACATCCTGCGCTTCGCGCGTTTCCATCTCTTCGAGGACTTCCCGGGAAGTGTCGGGCGCAAGGTTCTGGATCAGGTCGGCGGCCGCGTCCGGGCTCATTTCCTCGATGATGTCGGCGGCTCGCTCCGGGTCGAGCTTTTCGACCACCTGGGTTTGCAACCGCTTGTCCAGTTCGCTGATGGTTTCCGCCGCGGTCTCTTCGTCGAGAGAACCGATGATCGATTGGCGTTCATCGGGAGACAACTCCTCCATTAGGTCCGCCAGGTCGGCCGGATGGAGCCGGGCGAGATTCTCGCTCGAGATCCGCAGCTTGACGCGCCGGAGTGGGTCGGGCTCGACCAGGTTGACGAATTCCCAGCGGATCGTCCGCTGCGGCAGCTTTTCCTGGATCCGGCGAATCGCCATGGGCGGCACGACGCCCTGGAGCATGCGTCGAAATGCCCCCGGCAAGCCCACATCCACCTGGGTGACGCGAAGCTCGGTGTTGCCATTGGTGCGCTGGTCCGCCAATTCCACGTCGTTTACGCGAACCACCTTGCGGCCATGCGTATCGATGATCTGCTGGTCGAGCAGGTCCTTTTGTACCGCCAGCCAGGCTTCGTTCGGCGAATACAGCTCGAGGGCCGATTCATCGGTCGTGAGACGCACAATCCCAGGGGCCACGGACGCGATCTGGTCGTAGCGAGCCACGATGGGGCGGTATTTGCCGCG
>Ga0302324_100005991_pt1 | contig 26398 bp, 30 predicted proteins | sample Palsa_T0_1_FD_201949 | JGI IMG/M metagenome (GOLD analysis project Ga0302324, IMG submission 201949) | Peat permafrost microbial communities from Stordalen Mire near Abisko, Sweden - Palsa_T0_1 | ecosystem: Environmental > Terrestrial > Soil > Palsa > Peat permafrost | place: Sweden: Abisko... | reverse complement strand
CCGGCGGCGCGGACGCTGAACGTGACCGCGAGGATCTCCCACGGTTTCGCTGCACCCGTTTGCAGCAGGTACGCGATCCGGTGGGTCAGGGTGCGGGTCTTGCCGGCGCCCGGCCCGGCGAGCAGGAGCAGCGGGCCGGGGCCGTGGGTGACGGCGCGGGCCTGCTCGGGGGTCAGCCCCTCGAGCAGGCGGAGGTGCCCGGGCGGCGCGACAGCGCAGCCCAGGACGGGAAAGGGCATAAGGCCTCCTAGGACTTAGAGGTGAGAGGAGCCGGCGGGAAGCGCCCGGCTCGTGGGTGGGCACGGCCCTCCGCCAGCCGGTGTACGGCCACCAGGCTCAGGTAGTGGGCGCGAAGCGGCCGCGCGCGATTAATTTCTGCAAACGCCCAACAGGCGGCGTTTTATGCCGCAACATGTAGGTGCTGGTCCGTGCGAGCGACAGCGACGTCGATCGGACGGGCCTCGTCGCGCCCGCGTGGCGCGGCAGCTTCGGGTCGCCGCCGCGGCGTGTCAGCGCGACGCGCCGACAGACGACTTCAACATGGTGGGAGTGTGCCCGCGCGCTCCCGGAATAGGAGGACGATGATGCGTGTCCGCGGCTGGGACAGACGAACCTCCGGACCCGACAGCGGTGCGGGCTGCCAGCAGGGTGCGTTCCCGCTTGCCAGCGTCAGAGGCACCCTACGTATCTGACTGGGTGAGATCCCGGATCGCCTCGACGAGCGCGTCCGGTTTTGGGGCGAGGTCGGGACGGTTGCCGTATTCCCTCAGCCACTTAGGCAGAGAGCAGTACTGCGGATTGTCCTGCGTCAGGCAGGCTGCACGGGGGTAGATCACGCCAGAGTCCAGGTCCGCGAAGTCAACAAGCGGTCGCTCGGCGACCTCCCCCTCACAGTTGTGAGACACCGACCTGCGGACCTCGTACTCGGACTTGCCGGTGGCAGCGATAAGCGCTGCGACGAGCTCGTTGGTGTTGCGCCGCCGCACGGCCCAGTGTCTCGCCCGAGACGACGTGTCCGTGCGGTCGATCGCTGGAACGGAGGCGAAAGTCAGCGACGCTGCCACGGCGGCAACGGTCTCCGCAATTAGCGGCCGAGACCGAGGAGTGCCCTGAGGTGAATTTGCTGCTCTGGCGTCTGACATGAAGTAGCACTCTGGACCCTATCGCTCCGGACCCTGTAGCAAAGCGTGCGAGCGGGGCGCGGCTTACGAGACTGTCGTGCACTGCCAGCGCCGGGCGGCGCACCCTGGGCGAAGTCAGCCCAGCTCGCCGAGCACGTCGGCGCGTACGCCTTCGCGCGCAGGAACGCTTCGCCGCGCCGCTCGCGGCGTTAGGGGCCTCCGAGCAGCACCGACGCGAGGTCATAGATCGCGCCGCCCGCGCCGCAGCTCGCGCTGTGGCAGTTCCAGCCTTGGGTCGAGTCGATCCCGACCGAACGAAGCAGGTCGCGGGCAGCTCCGTTTGTACAGGTCGTCGTGATCAGGCCTTGCGGGGCGGTCAGGCCCGTAGCGCGTTCCAGTGCTCCGCTACGAGTTTTGGCGCACGCCGCGTCAGCCACCAAACCGCGGCACCGCCGGCTATCTCATCGACGGGCCCCGGTATGGGCAGAACCGCGACGGCGAGCAGCCACTTCACGGGGCGCGGGACGCGCGGGTCGGCGAGCAGCCGCCGGAACAGCCTCGCACCGTCCTTCAGAAGTTCGGCCGTCTTCATCCGCGTTGGGCCGGTTCGTCGTCGGGCTCGTAGAACTGGAAGACCAGGCCCTCCCATTCGCCCCGTTCGGGTTCTCCTTGGGCGGGCACCTTGCGCGTCCTGACCTTCAACCCCTTCTGGTCGGCCTTCGCGTGCAGCGTGACGCGCATGTTCTCGGTGGGGACGTCGTAGTCCTCGCCGCGACGTATCTCCCAGATGTCGCCCTTGGTCCAGCGACTCCAGTCGTACTTCGGTCGCGTGCTTCCCGGGGCCGTCCCGAAGTCGAACTCGTCGAGCTCTCTAGCCATGGCGCTCCTAGCTTGGTAGAGGCAAGACTCTAGCAGGCTATCGGCTGATAACCTAACTACCTATAGTCCTATGGACCTTCGGCCCTATGTCAAACAGCTCATCATCGGAGATGCCGGCCGGGATCTGCGGCGATCGTCGTCAGCTCCAGGCGGCCTCGTGCGACCCATCTCTTGGCGACTCGACAGCGACCCCCGGTAGCGCGGGGGCACGAAAGGGAATTGATGCCGGTTCACGGATTGATAGACGACTACGAGGCGACCTGCGCCAACGGCCATTACCCGACCGTCAGCGTCTACCCGTGATGGCGCGACACCGACGGATCTGGACCCCCGAGGAGCTGGCGCAGCAGGAGATCGCGGCGGGTATCGAGCCGTCGGCGTGTGTCGAGTGCGGTGAGCCGGTCGGAGAGCCTCACAGGGCCGGGTGCTCTCACTCATCGGCGATGGGCGGCAGCGGACGCCGCGAGGCGCTGCACGAGCGGATCGAATCCTGTCCCGGCTGCTCGGCCCGCAACCGGATCCTCTCCCCGAAAGCAAAGGCTGTCTACAAGTGCGGCACGTGCGGCGCTCGATTCCGGCTCGGGCGCCGGCCGGGAACACCGCCATCACTGCTGAAGCCGAAGAAGATCGAACGACCGCGAGCGCCCTTGCTGAAGCGGGTGTACTGGTTCGCAGCGGTCTTCGTGTTCGCGGAGGTGCCGCTCCTGCTCATCTGTGCGGCGCTGTACCACAAGCGGACCTTCCAGCATCCCTGGGTCCACTGGGTGATGCTCGGCCTGATGATCCCGATGTGGTTGGTCATCGGATTGACCGTGCTGGTCGGCGGTTTCTACCTGCTGGGCTGCTTCCTTTACTGGATCGTCACCGGGATCGACCCGCTCGGGCCCCTGGGCCAATGAGCCGCCACGTTCGATCGCTCCACTCCGGCACTCGAACGCTGCCGAGCGACGCCTACGGCGCCAGGAAGTCGTTGCTGCTCTTACGCCGCGCGGGCTCGTGACCGACCGTCCGGCTCGCCCAGTCGACAACCATAGGGGTGGTCGGCATTGCTTGGAGTACCATTCTCCGGGGTTCAGCTCCAGTAGGTTGGCACGTGTTGACGGCAACTCCGAGCAAGACGGCACCGTGCCAGCCAGGGCTACCTCCGGACGGGTCCAGCAGGCGCCTTTGAGGCATCTCGACAGATAGGGTTCAAACGGCTGTGCGGGTCCGACGCGTCACATTTAGCGGGACAGCCGGACCAGTCCGGAGTTGCGACGTCCCGCTCGGCGACTTCACGGCGGTGCTCGGACTGAATGACGCCGGGAAGAGCAGGTTCGTGGGGGAGATCGTTGCGGTTCTCGACGGGCGCAGCGACGAGGGATGCGAGGCACGGGTCGTGGCGGAGTTGGACGATCGGGACATCGCCGACCTGCTCGGCATCGACAACCTGCTGCTTACTGAGGCTTCTTGGCCTGAGGCTCGCGTACGGGGTCTGATCGCTCACGGCCATTTCGGCGGCCCTGACACGACCGATCCGACAGGACTTGCGACCTGGTTGATGTCTTCCAACACCTCGGACGAGCTTCGGGTGGCGATCACGAAGGCTCTGGCGAACTCGCGATTGTTTGAGTTCGAGTTCGACGCCGAGGGCGACATGTGGGGCAACAAATGGAACGTCAATTGGTGTGTGCCTCGGTCTGCGGCAATGCCAGCCGACGTCGAAGCCGCGACTGTCGCGGCGGTCGAACGCCAGGGACTCCCATGGCGTCCGCGGTTGCAGCCGCAGCCGGTGACCCACGTTCGTAAGATCGGTCAAGCGTTTATGCCACGGGCGATCACTCTGCCGATCACTCTGCCGATCAGTCCGGCGGCGCTGGCTGCGGAGGCAACGGTTGCGATCGGGCGGCTCGCACGCTTCCTGCGAGTGTTCGACGACAACCGCAATCGCATCGACCGGCTCCTCGGGATCTTCGAGGACGGCATTACCGCGCATCCCGAGTACAGCGTCGATGACATCGAGGAGTGGCTCGCGGAGTACGTGCTCGAGCCTGAAGCTCCGGCGAGCGAACTCTTCTCGCTCCGTAGGGACCAGATCACGATTTCGGCGGACGTGGCCCAGATCTGCGACTTCGTCTCGCGCACTGCATCGGAACTGGCGGCGCCGTTCATTCAGGACCGCTATCGGTTCGAGCTGTCGGTGTCCCCCGTACTCGTCGGCGAGAGCGCATCCCCGGTTGCGATTGAGCTTTCCGCGCGCCAATCCGAGACCGAGCGTGACTCGGAGGATGATGCGGAGAGTTCCGATCCGCCATCGCGGTTCCCGCTAGACGTGCTGGCTGACGGCCATGCGGTGTGGGTGCAACTTGCGGTGCTGCACGCCCTCGAATGGGTCACGCGGGCGACCCGTGCGCTCCAGCTGAAGATGGCTTACGTTGACTTTGTCGACGGCGGCGTGAGCACGACGAGCAGTTTCGAATGGGCGCTGAATTGGCCGGGACGGATTGAAGCTGAGGAGCGCTTCCCCTCGAATACCTTGGATCCCGAGCCCCAGCCGGCGACGTCTGAGGAAGGTGTTGGAAGGCTGAAGGATTCCAGCCTGAGCGAGTCGGCCGGAGCGGGCCCAGTGCGGCCGCTGCGCCGAGTCGACTACCTCCGAGCGCAGTGGGAGGTGGGGCGGATCCGTGACGTAAAGGCGGCCGTCGACGGCCTTCGTCGGAGCGACTGGTCACCTCTCCTCGCCATGGCGAGCGCGCTCGGGCCCAAACGCCTGTTCGTGCTCGACGAGCCCGAGCGTCACCTCCATCCGCGCGCCCAGCGCGAGCTGGCCGCCTGGCTCCACAACTTCGCAACCGTTGACGGCGCGCAGACGATCGTGACAACCCATTCGCCTGCATTCTTGGCTGAGGCCGACGCGCTGCTGTACGTCGAGCGCCAAGCCACTGGCGTGGCGACGGTTCGGCCCGTCGATCCAGAGGCGTTTTCGGCGCTGGATGGCGCGGCGATGGAACTCGGGCTTGACCGCGGCGAACTGCTCGCCGGAGTCGGCGCCTTCCTGTTCGTGGAGGGCCCGTCCGACAGATTGGTGCTCGAGGGGCTCTATGGACCACGCCTGCGGCGGGAAGGCGTCGCGGTGTTCGTGCTCCACGGGATCAAGCAGGCCCAAGGCGTGCTCGACGCGCAGATTCTGATGCGCTTCACCAGTGCAAAGGTCGCGGTCCTCGTCGACGGGCTCGCGCATGAAGTGGTGGAACGGGCACAGCGCGATCCGGCGTACCGCGCGAAGTTGCGGCGCAGTCCTAAGATCGAGGAGTCCGCGATCGCGAAGCTGCTTGACGCCGCCGACGTGCACGGCCGAGAAGTGGTCGTGTTCAGCATCCCCGACAAGAAGGACATCTTCTTCACGCTGGATGAGCAGGCGATCCGCAGCGTGTTCCCGAAATATCCCGGCCACCAGCTTTTTGACGCTGCGTACAAACGGGACCAAAAGAACGGCGAGCACTACAAGGCATTCCGCGAGCGGAAGTTCGACATTCCCAAGGCCACGATCGACTGGTACCCGCGCATCGTCGAGCAGATGCGCGCCGGCCAGCGGTACTCCCCCGATCTCGATGCGGCCATTGCAAACATTCTCGAACAGCTGGGCGGGGTAGGGATGCGGTCCCCGCTCGTGACTTTCGAGGTTCCTCCAGACATTGAGGCAGACGAGGGAAGCTGAGCGGCGGTGATGGCCCGCCGCGCTCACCTCGCGGAGCTGCATATCCCGTCGCTGCCGGCGTCGTCCGCCCACCAGCGGACGCTCGCCACCCCGGGGGCGCGGTGGCTGGTCCTCGCGCGTTGATGACCTCGATGTGGCTCGTCGCGGGCTCCACCGTACTGATCCGCGGGGGCTTCTTGGTGAGACGCTTCCTCTCTTGATCGTCACCGGGATCGACCCGCTTCCACGCACGACAGCCCGAGCTAGAGCGGGCCAAGATCGCGTGGTGTCTCCGTTGTCAGACCCATGACCGATGCGAGGGCGGACCGGGGTGACACACGAGTGCGGAAGCTGTGGCGCGCGCTTCTGCTCGCTGGCGAGCGGGGGGGCAAGCCGAACTGATGATCGGAGCAGTGGCCGTGGCTCGGTGTGCCGCTCGCGCCGGCGAGCGCAGTCGGGACGATGCACGCTGCGGGCGGAGGTAAGGTCTCTCCGTGGCGAGACGGATCCTTCACGTTCAGGACGGCAAGGCTTCGGTGTCGGAAGAGGCTCGGTTCGAGACCGAGCGCGATCTCGAACTGGCGATCGCCTCTCATCCCGAGGCTCTTCCGTGTGAAGACTTCGGCCTCGGCTCCCTGGTCGCCCTCGGGACCCAGCTCGACTTCGGCTCAGGTCCGATCGATCTCCTCGCCGCCGATGCGAACGGTCGGCTGGCGATCATCGAGTTCAAGCGCGGTACCGAGAACCCGGACGTCAGACGCGTCGTCGCGCAGCTCCTGGACTACGGAAGCTCGCTGTGGAGGCTCCCCTATGCTGACCTCATCGCGGTATGCGGGCGCGCCACGTCCGACAGCAGCGGTGGTCTTGAAGGCCTGATGGCCGACGGGTGCGCCGCCCTCGGAATTCCGTTCGACGTCGACGCGTTCCGGATCGGAGTGGAGGGAACGCTCGACACCGGCGACTTCGTGTTCCTGTGTCGGTCGAGACCTTGATAACCGCAGCCGGCGAATCATGACCTACCTCGCCGAGGGGCCGCGAATGAACTTCTTCGCCGTCGAGGTCGATCACTATCGCGAGCCTGAGCAGGGTCGCTCAGTGCTCGTGCCGCGGGTCGCCTTCATCCCGTCTTGGATCTCGGGAGCGCCGGCCGCCCCCCGGTCCGCGGCTCGTACGAGCACCGGATTGGCGAACGCATCACCAGAGACCTTGAAGCTCGCGGAGCTGATGGACGAGATCGCCGAGTCGCTGGGGCTGACCATCAAGCAGTCACGGGCCGGCAGGAACTACGAGCCGCCAGAGACACCGCCAGGCGCCAAACACACGAGCGGAATCGGCGTTTACGCGAGTTCCCGCGGTATGGAGATTAACCTGCAGGTGCTCCGCGACCTCGGAGCGGGCGACATCGCCGACGAGCTACTCGAACGGTTCCGCACGGTTACCGGCGTCACTATCACGGCAGCCGACTGGCCCGCTGTTCCGTGCGACGCCGTTGTCCGTGCATGGGCGCGAGCGCGACCTGAGTTGGTCGAGCCCTACTTCCGCGCCCGAGCGCAGCTCCGCGCGGGCACGCCTGATTGAGATCCTCGCTTGCTGCCCCGCGGCGGCTCCAGGTGGCACGCCGCGCTGCCGCTAGGACCCTATGTCGCAAAACGTTTCTCCGTGAGAACCTTGTGGCGGATTGAAATTCAGCCCGGGAGCTCCTACCTACGTGAGCTCCCCGAACACGTCGGCGACGTACGCTTTCGCGCGCAGGAACGCTTCGCCGCGCAGCTCGCGGCCATAGGGGCCTCCGAGCAGCACCGACGCGAGGTCATAGATCGCGCCGCCCGCGCCGCAGCTCGCGCTGTGGCATTTCCAGCCTTGGGTCGAGTCGATCCCGACCGAGCATGAGGGATGCCGGTCGTCGTGGGCCGGACAGCGGACGAGCCCCCCGCGCGGGACGTCGATCCCCGCGAGCTTCTCGAAGTACTCCGGCGGGCTGATCCGCTTGTACGGGTCGTCGTGCTCGCTGCTTCGCCGCTTCCGCGGCGCCAGCGCCGCCACCGGCTCGGGATCGGGCAGGTCCCCGACCAGGTCGCGCAGCTCGTACCCGGGCAGCGCGAAGTCCGCTTCGACGATCCGCGCGTACCTCCCCGTCTTGTAGTTGACGCTCCCGGCCAGCCGAAATCCGTAGGCCGGGAGGTGACGTACGCAACGAAGGTCAAGAGGCGCTTGAACCTCGGCTGTGCTCTCTTGCGTACGGGTTATCCGTGAGGCCTCCGTGACGGTGGGCGGTGAGGCAAGCCGCCGGTCGCGAAGACCGGCGAGCCGTAGGCGAGCTGGGATTCGTGGCCGGCGGGCGCGGCGAGTCGGTACCCGGGCGAGTCCCGGCTCGCCTACTCTCCGGCCAACATGGTCGAGTCGGTCCAGATCGAGGTCCTTGACCTCTGGTCGAGCGGGTCGACCAGGTCGAGGCAACTGCTCGATACTGAGCTCATGAAGAACGAGCGACGTAAGCGACGGGCCGCGTCCCGGCTGCTGGCTGAGCGATTGGAGGCAGAGACTCGCCAGTTCAACGCTCTTCCCTTGGAGATCCGACAGGACATGGTCGCCAAGGACTATGTGCTCAACAGCCACATCAGCTTGCATCCGCTGGCCTGTCGCGCATGCGGTGGTCGTGGCTTCAAGGAGCGTCGAGGAACTCCGCGCGAGACCGTGCCCTGCCGGGTCTGCCAAGGCAGCGGACTGATCCAGCGCCGCCCCGACGATGATCGCCTTCTCGGGATGAGGCCGAGCAAGACCTACTGGCGGGGTCGACGCTGGTGGCGACACTGGGGACGATGACTGGTCCTGGGGCTCGGGCCCGGCGAATACCGGTGGATCAAGCGCGGAGACTGTTGGTTGGACGCGATAACGGGCGAGCCTGTGTGACTGGTCGACCTCGTCGCGCTGGCTGAGATTCCCGTCGCGGACAGTTCGGAAATTCCGAAGATCGCTGGCGTGAGCGTCCGCGGGGGTCGGCATGATCCCCGCCCGCTGATGCCCGATCGAGCCCCGATCACCTCCTTGCGCACGGCGTGCCGCACGCAACGTGTGGTGCTTCAGAGTGGCGAGCGGACTTGGACGGTGCTCGACGGTGAGAATCGGCTGGTCGTGCCGGCGGAGCAGTTCCTGGAGTACTTGCGGATGCTCGGCCGGTCGCCGAATACGGTGAAGTCCTACGCGCGGGCGCTGGCGTTGTGGTGGGAGTTCCTGACCGTCTACGGCCTGGCGTGGGATGCGGTGACGGTTGAGGACTTCGGCCGGTTTCTCGGCTGGTTGCGGACCGGGGATTCGCCGGCGGTGGTCTCGATCGAGCGTCGGCCGGCGCGCTTCAGTGAGGGCACGGTCGCGCTGCGGGTGCAGGCGGTGTGCTCGTTCTACCGCTACCACCATTACAACGGCGTCGAAGCGGCGTCCCGGCTTTACGAGCGGGTGCTCTCGCGCGGCCGCGCCTACAAGCCGATGCTCGAGCACATCGCGCGCCGCCGCGGCTATGAGCGCAGCGTCGTTCGCGTCTCGCGGCCACGACCAGCGACCCCGCCGACGCTGACGCCGGAGCAGGTCGGCCTGATCCTGAATGCTTGCGCCACCTGGGATGAGGGAGCGCGGGAGTGGAAGGGGTCGTTGCGCGATCGGTTGTTGTGGGCGCTGTTGGCGGAGTCGGGGATGCGGCTCGGGGAGGCGCTCGCGCTGCAGCACCGCGACTGGCACACCGGGCTCGGAGACACACCGTTTGTCGAGGTCGTCCCGCGGCAGGATCACCCGCACGGGCTGCGGGTCAAGAACGGGGGCTACCGGAGGATCTACGTCTCGGACGAGCTCGACCGCCTCTACGGCGAGTACCTGTGGCAGCTGTGCGACGCCCGCGTCGACGTCGCCGTCGGCGACTTGGACGCGTGGTGGGTGTTCGTCAACCTGAGCCGCGAGCCACGGTTTGCGCCGTTGCGGGCGGAGACGGTCGCGTGGCAGGTCCGCCGTTTGCGTCGCCGGCTCGAGGGTCGGGTGCCTGCGGATTTCTCGCCGCACTGGTTGCGGCACACGCACGCGACCGCGCTGCTGATGTCCGGGATCGCCGAGCATGTTGTCAGCCGCCGTCTCGGTCATCTCGATATCCAGACCACCCAGAACCTGTACGGCTGGGTATCCGAGGACGCCGAGCAGCGGACGGTCGCCCAGTGGCAGCAGCTGACCGCGGGCTGGAGGACCTGCCGGTGATGATGATCGCCAGCGACGCCGTGCTGGACGCGCTCGACGGGGGCGGCCTGTTCAGCATGCAGCGCAACCGGGAGCTGTTCGAGCAGGTTCCCGACGAGCTGCGGCTCGAGCTGTTCAATCCGGAGGTGCTGCCGGTGCATGCAGCGTTTCACTGGCGGCTCGAGCATCCGTATCACCGCGAGGTCGACCTGCGCCGGCTGCCCGAGCCGATGCGGCGCGAGTTGTGCTTCGCGTTCTGGCGGATCATCGAGCAGGGGTTGCTGATCAGCGCCGACTACGCGGCGATGGCGCGCTCGCTCGAGCTGATCCTGATCGACCGCGCGGCCGGCAGGCGCGCCCAGCCGGTGTCGCTGATGGATCTGCCGTTGCGTGCGTGGGAGCGCGAGTGGCGGCTTGCGCGCGCCCGGCGCGACAACGTCGTCGCCCGCGTGGACGGGCGGGCGGCGAGAACGCGTCGTTCGGGCAAGCTCGCGCTGAGCCCGGCACCCGCCAGCGCACTGCGACGCTGCTACCGCCAGCTGGTCATCGCTTATGACCCGCGCGAGTGGTGGCAGCACGACCTGTGGGCACCGAAGGTCGATCCGCGCATCCCGCTGCGCCGCCACGAGCCCAACCGCGCCAACAGCGGCTATGACTTCCTGTTGATCACGCAGCCGTGGCTGCGGGAGGCGCTGAAGTGGCAGTGCAAGATTGCGCTGGAGACCGGCATGCTGCGTTGGACGACGGTCCGCGCCCGGCTTTATGCGCTGACCCTGTTCAGCGGTTTCCTGGCGCAGCGCGAGATCGACGAGCCGCGCCTTGCCGCGGATCCGCCCGGTGTGCGGCTGCTCGCGTTGGACTTCCTCGCCGACGTGCGCCAGCGCAAGACCACCCGCGGGCGCAATATCGGCCAGCCGCTCGCGGACAGCACGATCACGACGATCCTCTGCGACGTCGAGCAGTTCTACGCGTTCATGGCTGACCACAAGCACGAGGCCGCGCAGCGTCTGGCCGACGCGCGCTGGCTGGCGCTCGACGACGGCCACGCCCGCCTGTGGCGCGCGGGCGAGAAGCCGATCAAGCCATCCAACCATGTTGAAACGGAGAACGACTACTTCGACGACGTCACGATGGGACAGGTCCTGGCCCACGCCGGCGTCCTGGGCGCCCCCACGAGTGAGGGCGGCCTCGGTGACGAGCAGGCGATGCGGCTGCTGATGCTGCTGGTCCGCACCGGCCGGCGGGTCTCGGAGCTGTGCCTGATCGACTACGACTGCCTGCTCCCGCTCCAGGGCCTGCCCGAACGGCACGACAGCGACGCGCTGATCGCCAAGCTGCGCTACCAGCAGACCAAGATCGAGGGCGCGCCCGACACGATCTTCGTCGATGAGGAAGTCGTCGAGATCGTCCGCGCCCAGCAGACATGGGTACACGCCTGGACGCGTCACACGCTCCGCGACCCGGCAGCGCCACCCCCGCGCTACCTGTTCCTGTCGACCGCGCGCAACCACAGGGCGACGCACCCCTATCCGAAAACGACCCTCGGCCAGCGGCTCCAGACGCTCGCCGAGCGAATGGACATCCGCGACGCGCAGGACCGCCGGGTCCGTGTCGCCAAGGTGCACCGGTTCCGCCACACCCGCGCCACGAGCCTGCTGAACGCCGGTGTCCCGGTGCACGTCGTGCAGCGCTACCTCGGGCACGTCTCGCCGCGAATGACGATGCATTACGCCAAGACCGTCCGCGAGACACACGAGCGGGAGTTCCTGCGCTACCGCAAGATCACCGCGGACGCCCGCGAGCTGCAGATCGATCCCCGCGACCTCTACAACGCGCTCGAGCTCGACAAGCGCACCGACCGCGTGCTCCCGAACGGGCTGTGCATGCTCCCACCCCGCCAAGCTTGCCAGCGCGGCAACGCCTGCCTGACCTGCGACAAGTCCACCACCGACGCCAGCTACCTCCCCGAGCACGAGCAGCAGCTCGCGAAGCTCAACGACCTGATCGAGCAACGACAAGCCGCCTTCCGCGCCCGCACCGGCGAGGAGATGTCGACCTCCAACGTGTGGCTCGAGCAGCGCCTGTCCGAACAGCGCGCGCTCAAGACGATCGTCACGGTGCTCCAGCAGCCGGAGCTCGCCGAGCGCGCCGACCAGGCAGTGCGCGGGCCGGGCACGAGCGCCCGCGCCGCCAACCAGCCGCCCGAACGACCCGTCGCGTGAGAGCGCTGTTGATCCCCGCGTTCGGCTCCATCGAGGAGGTCGAGCAAGACGGCCTGGACGACCTGCGACGACTGGTCGAGGTCCACATCGAGGCGCTACCCATGCGGGGCCGCGAAGACGCCAACGCATACGTGAACGACGCGGCACTCCCCGCTGGGTTGCCAGGCAACCCGCGAGCAACCCTGCTGCTCGGCCTCCCGATCGCAGGTCCCGCAGTCCTCTGCGGCTTCGACGCCGCCACCGGCGATCAGACAGCCATCCCCGACGATCTTGCCCGCGCAGTGCTCGCGGTGAGCGCCAGCACCAGCAGCCCTTCCCAGGACTGATGGCGCGGGGGAATCCGGACAACCTCCGCGCGGCCGCGCAGCGCAAACGCCAGGCCGCGACCGAGCGCGCGGAGACCGCGCTCGAGACGCTCATCGCCAGCGGCGAGCCGATCACGTTCCGCGGGCTCTCCAACACAGCGGGCGTGTCGTTCGACTTCCTATACCGCTCGCCGCTACGCGCCCGCGTCGAGCGGCTCCGCGCCGACCAGCAGCGCTCACCGCCCGCTCCTCGCGCGCCCGAGATCGAGCAGCCGCCGTCACAGAGCAACGTCGTGCGTGCGCTCACCACCCAGCTCACAGAGCTCAAGCGCCACCACCGCGCGGAGATCGCCCGGCTCGAAGCGGCGCTCGCCGCCGCCCAGGGAGAGAACCTCGAGCTCCGACGCAGACTCGGCCGCTCACCCGCAGCGAACCGCCCGGCCGCACTGCGAGAGCGAGAGACCGACGCCGGTGAGCTCATCGAACCAGCGCCTCCAGCTCGCGACGCAACTGGATGAAATCCCGACCGCGGATGCCATGCTCCCAGACATGACCGACCAGACCGGAACCGGCGGCGAGCCGCCGACGCTGCTGCGGATAGTCGCGCACGTCGAGCTGCAAGCGCGAATCCTGGAGCAGATCCGCAAACGACACGAAACCGGAGATGACACCGCACCGAAGGTGCTGAACGTCAACAAGCCGTCGCCTGAGAAGCTCAACATCTACGTCAGCCTCTCGGCACACACCACCGACGGACAGCACATCCGCAGCGATGGTTCGGACTTCGGGATGGGTGGACCGCGCCGCGGTGTCTGGCATCGCCATCACGAGCCGCCACCTCTGTCCCAGGATCCAACCGAACAGATGGCCTTCGTTGAAAATCATCGTGTCGGCCTCGTTGACATCGAGGACGGCATCAACCTGATGCTCGGACGCGACCCCGAGCTCCACCGTCCGCCGAGACTGTCGTGGGGGAAGCTGATCACGACGCTCGCAGCGCACGACATCCAGGTCACCGAGCAAGATCTCATCAACGCTCCGCTGACGGTCGAGCTTCACCCAGAGGTTGAAGCCGAGCTCGAGAACCATCAATGACCTGCCCCGACGACCCAGCCGCCTGCGGACCGGCCAGGAAGATCGACGCCAACCGGTCGCGAACCTCGACGAACCGCCTGCCTCTGAGGTTGACGCCCGAAGATTGCCCAGATAGCCAGACCAGCGACGCGAGGTCATAGATCGACCCGCCGCGGCCGCAACCGAAGCAATACCAGCCCCGGCTCGGATCGTCATACACGTGCAAGCTCGGCGACCGATCCTCATGAAACGGGCAACACACATTGCCCGAGCGCCCCACGCGCGCGCCCGTCAACCGCTCGAAATACACCCGCGGCGGAACCATCGCCAGCGAGTCGACCACCCTCGCCGACAACAACCCCTGGCCCGGAGCCCGAGCCGCGCGCTCGATCCGCTCCCGCTCAAGCGGGAGCTGACGGTCGAGCTCCACGGCGCTGACCCGGCGCTGCTCGCACAAGCCGAGCAGACGAACCGGCGCCGGCGGCCGGTGCTTCCAGTTCAACGATCCGGGAGGTCGCAGGATCGTGTGCGGCTTGGTCACCACACCAGCGTCCGCGCCCAACGCCAACGCCAGCCGACGATTCAACCGCTCCAGCCAGGCGAGATCCACCGACTCCTCCAAGAACCAATACGCATGCCGGTGCTGGCCGCTGCCCGAGGCCACAACCATCGACGGCCGCGGCTCGAACGACCGCAGAGCGGCCGCTGACGCGCTCGTGTCGCAGTCCACCCACACCACCCCGCCGCGTTCGACGACATCCTCCACCCGTCCGCGCCGACGCACGCGCGGCAGCACACCGACGAACACATCCGTCCGCGTCGCCAACGCCGCCACCGCGTCAACCACCGCCCGCGACGCTCCCACGGTGAAGAACCCCTGCCGCATCCCGGACGCCACCCGGAAGCGCACCTCCACCAGAACACCCTCAGGAGCCGAGCCGAACAACGCGCCGACATAACGGCTCGCGGCCGCGCGACCAACGACAACCTCGCTCATCGCCAGCCTCCCCGACCCTTCACGGACGCGTCCGCAAACGAACGAGCAGGCAAAACGCCGGCGTCGTCCGCTCGCCCTACGGATAAGGGTCTAAGGATCCGCGCCCGCTCCTTGCACTGCGGATCGGCGACGTTCGGCTTGCCGTCCGGGCCGGTGCCGAGCCGGTAGATCAGCCGCAGGTTCGCCCGCTCGATCGGCTCCGTGATCTCGCCGGTCCGCGCGCTGACGTGGGTGGCGGCGAGGGGCTCTGAGAGCTTCCAGTAGGCGTGCGCACCGCCTGAGCCGGCCGTCTCGACCAGCAGGTGACACGGCCTTTCCGCGAGGAGCGCCCACAGGGCGTCCAACGGCCCCGGCTGGTCGACGTCGACCCACAGGAACCGGGTGTGGGCGACCGCGTCCTTACCTCCGCGCGGGTGGGTGCGCGGGGCGACGCCGACGAACGCCTCCTCGCGCGGAGCGCCGCCGGTGCGCCGGCGGGTGTAGTCGCCGGCGACGATTCGGGCGGCGTGGTCGGTGAGCGTGTCGATCCAGCCGGGGGTGCCGCTCGCCCCGCCGGGCAGGTAGTGCTCGGCGCGGGCGCGGCGGTCGACCTCGAGCCGGCCATCCTAGTGCCTGGTTCCAGGGGTGAGCTCGACGAGCCCATCGGTGTCCGCGTGCAGCAGCCCGAGATGCAATGAGCGGTGACGCTCCGGTGGGAGCGCTCCGGCGAATACGCGGCCGTCGGCGAGGCGGACCCGGCAGCGCAGCTCCACGCCGGGTGAGCGAGCGGTCGCGCTCATCCCCGGGGGCCTTCCCGCTCGGGTGTCGGCGTCTTCATCATCACTGTGGTCGCTGGCAGTGCTGCTCCACGAATGCTCTGGCGATCGCGGTGGCGCTGCCCGGGTCATCGTAAGTGGCGTCGAGGGTGTCGAGTACGCGCATGCTGACATCGATGATCTCCCATCCGCTCGGAATGGTCCGGATGATTACCCGGTGCGTCGCCCCGGCACGGTCGCGGAAACGGGCGACCGTGCGGGGCGGAGCGGTGGTGGCTGACTTGGCCATCGTTTCTCCGTTCGTATGTTGAGGATGGTGGCGGCGGCGTGCCCGATGTCGCTCAGTTGCGGCGCCGCGTGTTGTCTGCGGCGGCGTCGGCGAGATGCTCGAAGCTCGCCGCGGCGGCGAGCATCCCGTTGATCAGGTCCTGCAGCCGCTGGGCGACCGGGCCGTCGGGACTCGCGTAAGTCGCGGTCGCGCACGCGAGTGCCCCGGCCGCCTGCTCGAGCGCTCGCGCGGTGTGCGCGGCCAGGCACTCCGGGGGTGTGTTCCGGAGCTCGTTGATCGCTTCGCCGACGCGGTGCTTGGCGAGCTCGCGGTAGAGGTCCTCGACTCGTCCGGGGGCGCTCATCGCCGGGCCCCCGGATCGAGCCTGTAGCCAATTCCCCACACGTTGGCTACGAACCGCTCGCCCCCTTCGCCGGAAAGCTTTCGGCGCAGCCGGTAGGCGTGCGAGTCGAGCGTACGGGTGCGCGCGTCCCGCGGGTATCCCCACACACTGCGCAGGAGCTCCTCGCGCGTGAACACCCGGGCGGGTTCGCCCGCGAGGGTGACGAGCAGCGCGTACTCCTTCCCCGAGAGCTGGACCGGCCGGTCGGCAACCCGGACCTCGCGCGAGCTCAGGTCGATCCGCAGCGAGCCGACCGCCAGGGACCGCGGGGCACGCCGACGCTCGGCGCGGCGCAGCAGAGAGACGATCCTTGCGCGAAGCTCGGGGTAGGAGAAGGGCTTCTGGACGATGTCGTCCCCGCCGCGCTCGAGCACCCTGATCCGCTGAAGCCGGTCGGCCCGGGCGCTCAGGACGATCATCGGGGTGTCGGGGTCGACCCGACCGGCGAGGCCTTCGCCGGAGCGGACCGCATCGACGATCGCGAGCGTGTGCCCGTTGACGTCGATCACAATCAGGTCCGGCTGGTTGACCGACAGCACCACGAGCGCCTTCGCCTGGTCATAGGCGACCAAGACGCTGTACCCATCGGCGGTGAGGTTGTCGGCGAGGAAGCGGCGCGTGACGTCGTCCTCCTCGGCGAGCAGGATCGTCTGGCCAGTGGTCTGCATGTGACCTCCTTCGGAGGCGGTAGTCGTGAAATTCGGTGACGGCCCAACGGAGGGCCAGCCCTCGGCTCGGACGCGACCGTGGTCGGCGCCCGAGCCGCTGGCATGGGGTGGCGTCAGACGAGGAGCTCGCCGTCGTTCTCCCACGGCGCCGCGATCAGGTCCTCGGCGGCGAACCAGGCGGGCACCGCGGCGAGCTGACGGCGCTCGCGCCGGCGCCGACGCGCCTGCTCGTAGGGACCGTCCTCACCGATCACCGGGCTGGCGAGGTCGGCCATGCCGAGGTCGTCGAGCAGCGTCGGGGACGGCGGCTGCCCGGGGTCGTACTCCTCACCGCGGTCGAACGCGAGCGCGGACAGGGTGCGGGTTGACAGGGTGTGCATCAGGTACCCTCCTGGGGTCGGTGCCCGCGCGTGACTCGCCAAAGACATGGCGCGGGCAGTGGTTTATGCGGCCGTCCCAGTCACTCGGGGCGGCCGTTCTTGTTGGATGTCGCCGCGCTGAGATCAGCGCGGCCCGCGCGGCCGCTCAGTGCGGCGGCAGATTTGAGAAAGCTCAGGGGGCGGGCCCGCCCGCCGAGCCCTCACGCAGTTCCGGTAACAGCCGAGCGATCGCTCCCGGACGCAGCTCGCGCGGCGGCCGGTACGATCGCCCGCTCCCCCAACCGCGAGGAAGTGCAACGTGATCGACAATCTCCGTGAACAAATTCAGGAGCGCCTTGACCAGCTCGTGCACGAGGCCGACCGCCTGCACAAGGCGCTCGCGGCGCTCGACCCGCGCTCCGCCAAGGCGCCAGCTCGTAAGGCTTCAGCGTCCAAGCCGCCCGCGGGTAAGCCTTCCCAGGCCACCGCTACCAAGCCGGCCGCGTCTGCGACGAAGCGGACACCGGCCCGGCCCGCAAGTCGGCCGGCGGCTCGCTCCCCTCGCCGGACCGCGCCCGGGGCCACCAAGGCCTCCGTGCTCGCCGCGCTCGCCGGAGGCGACGCGATGACTGCCGGCGAGGTGGCGACCAAGTCCGGCCTGGCCCGCGGGACCGTCTCGACAACGCTGTCCAAGCTCGCCAAGACGGGCGAGGTGCAGAAGGCCGAGCGCGGCTACCAGCTCGCGCCCGCGACAGCTGCGACGCCCTCCTCGCCGGCGGAGTAGCAAGCCGGCGTCGTCCTGTTCGCGAGCGCGTGCAACCTGTGGCCTGAGCCGGGAGCGTCGCCGAACCCCAAGGACGCCGAGCTCAGATCAGAGGTGTGCGACGGTCAGCTCTCGCTCGCCGCCGCGCAGCGCGAGATCGCGAAGAACTGGGTCGCGCTGGCGTCCCCGCTCGGCGGTGCGATCCGGCCTCCGGTTCACCCTCACCCCCAGCCTCGTCGAGCGGGGGTGGATCGGCGACGTGCCCGGTGACCCCGAACCACAGCACCAGCGATCACGACTACGACGTTCACGTTTCGTTCGAACTAGCCCGACCAGACCGTGACCGTGACCGACCCGCACGACATACCGGCGCTTGCACACGGACACGAACGGCTACGCGGACGTGTACCTCAAGACCGGTGGCCCGGCGTCCGGCGATCCGATCACGGTCCGCGTCGGCGGCGCGACCTGCTCGGCCACGCTCTGACGCGCCTCGCTGCCCACCGACTCCGGTGCGCAGCACCGGGAACGCACGCGGATGCCGTGCACCAGCTCAGGCAAGCGCCCACGCGAGCCTGTACACGGTGGACATCAGGCAGTCGAGCGCCTCGGCCGCCGGTAGCGCGTCCGGCCCGGACCCGACGAGCTTGGCGGCGAGGTCCAGGCCGCTGATGGGTACGACGGTCACACAGCCGCGGCGCGTGGTCTGGCAGAACACGTGCCAACTGCCTCGGATGACCTCGTCGACCCGCGGCGTGAGGCGGCGGACGTCGGACAGCGGCACGAATAGGAACTCGAGCTCGCGCGTCCGGAGCGCGCGGCGATAGGCGATCCGGAACGACATTGCCTGCTCGGCGACCAGGGCCTTGGCGATGTCCTCGACCGGCGCCGACCAGCTCAGGGGTCGCCCTTGGCGACGGTCGACCCGTCGCGCCGCAGCCCCGCCGATCGCCGAAAGCGCCGCGAACGGCAGGCACAGGGTCAGCGCGACGAGAATCGCACCGCCGATGTAGACCGCGACGATTCCGATAAGGAGTTCGACCAGCAGCATTTGATTTGGCCTCATCAGAAGGGTCGCCCGGCAACTGCGCGGCCTGACATCAAGTGAGCGCTCCGAATCGCTCCTAACCGCTGAAGGGAAAATAGCCGTGATATACGTTGGTTGAAGATACGCTGGTAAACGGTTCAACGGCTGCATTTTCACCCGAACCGGACCGCCCATCGGCGAGCACAAGCTATGCGGGGTCCGCCAGGGAGATCATCCGCGTCTGGAGGACCTGCCATCGCTCCAGATCGACCCCACGGGCCTCTAGTGTCGCGGTCACGTCCGTAGCGCGGGCGCCTAGTTCGCCAACGATCGCGTTTAGAGCGTCCCGCCAGCCGGGCCCGCCATCGAGACCGTCGTAGATGCATCGCGCGACGAGCGTTGCGTGTGCCTCGAGTCGCTCACGGGCTGCGTCGTCAGCTGCCGCACGTGCTCGAGCCTGCTGTCGTAGATCCCGCTCCTCCCGCAGAAAATCGAGCGTTGCGGCACCGAGCGTGGCAGCAATCTGACGCCGCTGCAGCTCGGCGAGTTCACGCTGCGCGTCGCGCGCATCGCGTACCGAGCCGAAGCCCCCCTGCTCGTCGTAATATTCGCGCGTTCGGCTCGAACGCTTGGCTTTCTTCCAAGCCTGCAACTCTTTTTCTAGCTGAGCCGCCCGATCTGGATCGCCCGCCAAGGAGTTGAGCCCCCCCTTTAACCGGTCAGCCGCCTGGTCGATGTCGATGTCAGGCGGGTCGTCGTCCATTAATGACTGGACGAACGGAAGCTCCATCACCGGCCGTGGGTCGAATGCCCACACGTCAACCTCGATCTTCCACTTGCTCGCGAGCTCCTCTAAGCGCTGCCCTCGCTCTGAGGTCCACCTCTCAGCCGTTAGCAGCATCCGCGCCGTCGCCGATTGCGATGGGCCGCCAGTGGCCGCGTGCTCGAGGGCGTCGCGTAGGCTTGCACGCGATTCGCGATCGAACTTGCGAAGCTGCGCGCGGTCAGAGTTGATCGCCGTTGCCTCGGCTTGAAGCTGTGCGACCGCCTCGGCGGCGGAGCGTCCGCGTTCGTCAAGCGTCTGAATTGCGTGCTCGATCTCTCGGGCGGCTCCGCGCAGGACTGCCGCTCGTCGTAGCTCGGGAGGACATGGTCGGTCGAGGAGTCGGGCGCGTAGAGTGTCGATCCCGTCCCAGGCGCGCGTCCGGTCATAGGTGTCGGCGGTTACCTCTCGGTTGCCAACGGCGCCACGCGCATCGGCCGACACCGCGTAGACGGGAACACCATCGACACCCATACGCGCGAGTAACGCGCGAACTTCGTCGGACTTGCTCTGACACCAGTTGCGGTAACGATCCCCTCCGGATGTGCCGGCGGCGCGGTCGGCCTGCGTGAGAACGACGACCAGTTCACCCGTGCCGGCGATTTGGCGCCCCGAACTCGCCAGTAGGCGCCCGACGTCTGAGCTTTCACTGAACAGCGTGGCCATAACGCTGAGGACGATCACCTCCGCCAACGCGATCGCCGCGCCCGCCACTCCTGCATCTGACGAGAGCTCTGAGTCGAGGCCCGCCGTGTCGCGCAGCCGCCACCCCGTGACCCGAGCCTCGTAGGCACGGTCGGTTGCAGGCGAGGCATCCACGAACAGCTCTTCGGGCACGGCGGCGCCGCTGTCGAGCAGGAGGCGTTTGATCAACGAGGACTTCCCGGCCGTGTACTCACCGACGAACGCGATGATCGGATCGTCCGCGACATGCGCGACGACTGCATCTGAGAAGCGCGTGCCCGTCCCGGGCGTCACGTCGTCGAGCGCGGCTTGGAGGTTCCCCAGCCACTCGGCGAGCTGCAGTTCAGCCGCCGAGGACATCCGCAGCCTGCGTCGTCAGGACCTCGATGCGGTCTAGCAGTGCCCGGTCGTGCTTGATCCTCCTCGTGGCGTTGCTCGCTGACGCGCGTATTGACGCCAGCGGGTCGGTGATTACACGCTGCTTCATCGACAGCACCTCGCCGAGCACCCCTGGCATGGTGGCGTCACCGGCGATCACAGCATCGACCCAGCTCTCTCCGGCGTCTCTGACGGCTTGCAGCGCATGTTCGAGCGCGCGACGGTGGCGTTTCGCTGCCCTGCCCTCTAGTACCTGCGAGATACCCTCGATGAGCACGCCGACCGCCATGCCGACCGCCCGACCGGCGTATTCGCCGAGCTGTTTAGCGTAGGGCGCGAGCTCCGGAAGTTCCTTGAGGATCGCCCCTACGAATCTCCCTGCTTGCTGACCGGCTTCGCCGGCACCTTGCTTCAGAAGATCCTTGAGCGCGTCTGGGCTCTCGCGCAGGATCGCTCCCAGGTCCGGACCATCGGCGAACGCCTTTGCAAACGCCCGGGACCCGATACGCGCGTCCAGTTCTACTTCGAGCTCCTCGTACAAACCGGCGAACTCCGAGGCCACCGACCGTCGCCACTGCTCGAACCGTGTCGAGAGGTCGTCCGTAATGAGCCACTCCTCGGGTGCGTCCGCCAGCTTCTCGAGGCCCTTTCTGTCCATCCCAGCGAGTTGGTCGTGTCGCTCGGCCATCACGTCCTCAACGATCGCCCGTAGGGCAGACTGCGCGGCCTGCTCGATTCGTTCGTGTCGCCGACTGGCTCGAACAAGAATGTCGCGCGCACGATGTCGTTCACGTTGCTGCGCGAGAGCCCGACCGTTGCGCGCGGAGACATGCGCCGCAAGGTCGGTCAGGTCGCTTCTGGCCCGGTCGAGGCTGGCGGCGGACAGTCCCCTTGGTGCCTCCCGGAGTATTACGTCCAGGAGATCGTTGGTTCCGTCCAGCTCCGATGCGCGTCGAAGTCGACTGCAGTCCATGTCATGTTGAGTGCATGCCGGCGGCCCGGGTCTGCGGCGACTGGGAGCGGCTGGTCCCCGGTGCATCGCAAACCCCTCGCCCGGACCCGCCGCCGCAGTTCGGCCCGCTTCGCCTCGAGCAGTCGGAGGAACGTGTGTGGATCGTGTAGCGGACGCGGCGTAAGGTCATCGACGCGAGCAAGAACATGGATTGTCCGCCCCATTCGCGTGTGCGCGCCGCCAGGGGACAGGACGCGGACCATTGTGTCGAGTGTCCCCGCCGCCGGCGTGTGTACTGCCACGATTACGGCTGCGCCGGCGATCGCGTCCTCCGAGATCGCCTCGTGTTCGCCGTGCTCGGATTGGAGCCCCGGCGTGTCGCAAAGCGTCACGGCGGGTAACTCGACCCGGGTCGCAGTGGTCGTCGTCGGCGCGGCGTCTATCCCGAGAGCCCGTCGGTCGTTGCCCACCCCGGACTCCACCGCGAGGCGGCAAACCAGGCTCGTCTTACCTGCCGAGTAGTCGCCGAGGAAGCCGACTACTGGGCGTTGCGTTCGAACCGCCCGGCCTCGTGCAAGCGCCGCGTTGAACTCATCATCCTCCTGCGCCAGAGCCTCAGCGGAGGCCCACCATTCATCCACGCGGGCGCCCCGAGGCACCTTCAACGAGACCTTGTCGCCGAGGCGTTCCCGGCTCAGCGGACGGGGAGCGACGATGCTCTCGGTGTACGGCTCATCGAGCCAGTCCTCACCGAGCCAGGTGAGCCTATGCCGACGCGGATTCCGGCCGTGCCGGCGCGTCTCGATGGTGGAGGCCGCCGAGGCGAGTAGTTCCTGCGCCGGCCTGTGGTTCGATGCTTGACACGCCTGCCTAAGGATCGCTCGCGACGCGCGACGCGTGGTGGTTGCTAGCTCGCGCAAGCGCGTCGCGTCACGGACGAGCGGGAAGAATGCCGCCGTGCGGACGGTCCCATGCCAGGCGACCAACGCCTCAGTCCCAGCTTCTAGGTCGGCGATGTGCCTGTCGAGCCATCCCAGCGCATCACGTTCTGCTCGGAGTCGCTCGGTACGCCGCTTCTTCTCGGCGTTCTTGCGAAGCCAGCGTCCCAGTATCTGGGTGCCCAGCCCGACGCCGACGAGGGCCCATCCGACTGGATTCGAGAGGCTGACGATCAGGACCACGCCCGCACCGCCGCTCAACGTGCCGCCGAAACCTAGCCCCCTACCGACCCATTGTTGTCCCCTTCCATGAGAGTGGTCAAAGCCCGGGGGAGACTCGTCGGGTTCCTGGTCGAGCTCGTCCAGTTCAAGCGCGAACTCGAGCTCGAGGTCTTCCGCGTCGCTCTTCAGTTGCTGCTCGAGTTCCTTGAGAACGTCGCGCGTCGCCTTGCTCGCGGCCTTGACGAATGCGTTGTCGCCGATAGCAGCTGACTGGAGATCCTCTGACGAGAGGCTGCGTCCCCTCGAGGCTGCCGCACTGAGCGTGTCGCTGACTCGCTTCGCCGCTTTGCTGCGTTCGGCGAGCAGCACGTCCTGGACGTGTTCCTTTGTCCACTTCAGCACTTCGCCTCTGCCCGGGCGGATCTCGGCACCGCCCTCGGCTGCGACAAGTCGGAGCGCCTCCGCGAACAGGGCGACGTGCTCGCGCGAGTCATCCGGCGCATCACTTGGCGCACGCGTCGGCATGAACCCCGCTCTCTGAACCACGCTTTCCACGCGCCGCTCGCGTTGACTTGCAAGCAGCTCGAGCCGTGTGGCTGCCTCGAGAAGCCTGGCCGAGAGACGCCGCCATCCGGTCGCCTGTTCGACTTCGAGCGCCCCCAACCTGAATCCGATCGGATCGGTGCTGAGCACCTCTCTCGTCAGGTCGACCATTGCGTCGATGTTCGAGATGTGCTCGAGCTGCGGCCGCGTCGTTCCTGCCAACACATCGGCAAGTTCGTCTCCGGCTGGATGAGCTGACGGATCGCCTGTCCGCCCGCCGAATGCCCACAGCGTGTTGATCGCGATGATCGGCACGTCCGGCAGTCCGATCTGCGCCAGCAGGTTCTCGATGTGCTTGGCGTGCGACCGAACCTGCGCCGCGCTTGTCTCACGACCAGACGGCTCCCAAAGACGGGCGTCGAAGCGCCACGAATCGTCACGGACGTTGAGCACAGCAATCGCGGCCTTGCCTTCGTCTGCCACCCAGCGGGCAATCTGCCGGAATTCGCCGACCTTCTGGTTGTAGTCGTGGAAGGTGAGGATCACAAGGTCTGCGCGCTTGAGAGCTTCGTGGGCCTCACGCTCGATCAGCTCCCGTTCCGCCGCCTCTGCCCAACCTTCGATCCCGGGCGTGTCGACGAGGTCACACCCCTCCCACCGCACCACAGCGATCTCCCGCGTGTGGTCCAAGCGCCCATCAGGCGAGACTCTCGTTCCGTCTCCGCGACTCAGCGCCTCGACCAACGAGCTCTTGCCCGCACCCGTACATCCGAACAGCACAAGGCTGATTCGGTCGAGGTGCTGGGCGCGGGCTTCGAACCGCTCACGGAGTTCCTTGCAATCACCGGCGAGTATCTCTGACGGGGACCCGCCTTCTGACGCGAGGTTGACTTCCGACGTATCAATCGCGAGGAGGCGTTGCTCCCAGCGGAGCGCGAGAGCGTCTAGGCGAGCTAGTTGCCTGTTGGCTTCGTCTCTCGTCGAGCCTACCGCGGCATCGAACGTCGCCTCAAGCGACTCACTGTCGCCCGTTCCAGTCCTGCTCGGTTCTGTGGGTGGAGGAGGTAGCCGGGTCATTCCTCGCCCCACTGGCTCCCTGATCGCAACGCCTCGGCAGTGAACAGCACTTGCTCAACGTGGTCCGGCGCGACGTCGAGCTCGCGAGCCCACTGGCCCATGGTCGTCACGTAACTCCGGTACGTCTGAGCGTCCCAGCGAACCGGATTTAGCAAGAGCGCGGCGACCCGTGCGAGGCAGCTAGCAACGATCCGATCCAGGATCAGGGCCCGTTCGGGACCTCCGCTCGCGAAATACAGGAACTTCGTCCCGAACGCCGGTCCGAGCCCCGCGATGCGACCGGCGCCAGCAAGCTGCCGATAGGCGTCGAGAGGACGACCACGTGCTGCGAGAGACGCAGCCTCCTCGAGCACAGCCCCGACGGTGTCAGCTCGCGAAGTCAGCATCTTCTCGACTCGATATGGGCCGTATCCGACTTGCCCGAAGCCCCATGCCATCGTGGAAAGAAACGCACCGATGGAGTCGCCGGCAGCGAGCCCCGCGGTGACGGCACGCCGAACCGTGGCACGGTCGAGCCTTGTCGGCAGGCCGTCGAAGACCTCTGCATACGCGGGCAGGGCGACCGTCCACCTTTCGCGGGGCCAGTCGATCGCCTGCTGCGCCGGCTGGCCCCGCGCCCGCCAGTCGGCGACGAGCGACGCGACTTCGGGAGGGACCGACCCCGGGTCTCGTCTGTCAGTCCTCATGCGCCACCCAGTTGTAGCGCGTCGCGCCCGTACGAGGCCACCGATGGAATGGCGTACTGCGAGGTGAGGGCACGTACAACGCGACGGCTCTGACGAGCGTCACGGAGAACGGCTCGCCGGGACCGACACTACCCTTCGCGCGCCCCCGCCAGGCGCGCAGCCCAGTTGATGGGATGCCCTTCATCGCCCTTCGAGTCGCTTTCTGTCTCGGAGATCTGACAACAGCACCGGATGGACGCCCGCCCCCCTCGAGTGCGGGCTACCGGCTCGCCCCCGCCGCGCCCGCGACACCTCCTTGCCGACCGGCTAGCAACCGGCGTCGTCCTGTTCACAGACGAGGGGCGGCGCTACGGTGCGGTCGTGCTCCCGCTCGGCTTCAGGTTCGAGGTCGACGCCGTGCTCGTCGCCGGCGTCGCTCACCACAAGGACTGCGACCGCCTAGAGCGCCCGTTACCGGACGACGCGGTTTCGATCCGTGCGGCTGGGGTTCACCGCGCGGAGCGGTGCCCGCGGGAGTGCGCGAAGTGCCGGCCGCCGTTCGAGACGATGCTGAGCTACGAGCTCGACCAATCCACCGACGCGATCGTGACGTGAGCGGAACGTCTGCGCTCAGCGTGGGGATGTGACGGCGGCGAGGAGGGAGGCGAGCAGCCCGTCAGGGTCGTACAACGCCGCGAAGCCCTCGTTTGCCACGCGTCGCGTCCCCGCGTCTACCGGATCAATCGAGGCCCAGGCCGCCGAGGTCACATCGAACTCGATCTCCAGGCCGCTGGGGAGCGCCACACGCCGCTCGGTCACACGGCCCCACTGCTGCGTGTGCAGAATGGGCGGGGCGCCGAACGCCGCCAGCCACCCGTCCTCGTCCACGTAGGCCGCCGGGCGGTCGACGAGCAGCACCACATCGACGTCAGAGTCCGCGCGCGCCGCATCACGAGCGAACGACCCGACCAGCGCCGCGCCGCGAACCTCAGGCCGGCCGGCGCACCATCGCCGGACACCGTCCAGGAACTCCTCGACCTCGGCTTCTCGCCCCGGTGAGACCGAGCTCGGTCGGCCGGCACCTAGGCTTCGAGCTCCCGTAGATCGACGAGGTCCTGCTCTCGCCCCGCGGCGCGTTTCATGGCTATGAGCTGCTCGAGCCCGCAGACGAGTAGCTGCCCGTCGCGGAACGCGACTGTGATCGCGTCGCCGGCAAGCGCCGTATACGCGGGGTCCTCCTCGAGCCCGGCGACCCACTGCATGATGTCGAGCGGCCCGAGACGCGTCTCCAACCTGAAGTTCGCTCCCTGCGCGAGCTGCTCGGGATCGGTCGGGTCGTAAGGGAACTCCTCCGCTGAGAACTCGCCGGCACCCACGTGCTCGG